>ERZ1292623.1537-Hain-H51-01um-R1-1537-length-22084-cov-5_pt1 | contig 22084 bp, 39 predicted proteins | sample MGYA00564398_ERZ1292623 | MGnify/ENA primary metagenome ERZ1292623 (study PRJEB36523, sample SAMEA6512633) | groundwater metagenome | collected 2019-01-07 | study: AquaDiva: Metagenomics assemblies of 32 groundwater samples | reverse complement strand
CCCGACCAAGAAGTTCGTCCGCCACGGAGGCAAGATGCAGAAGGAAATGGAGACAAAAGCCAAGGAGGGCGAGATAGCGGCAGCGCAGGCCGCTAAGGCCGCCGCCGATGCCGCCGGCGCCAAAAAGGCCGTAGCTCCCGCTAAATAAGATGACTATTTCTACCGCTACACTTTCAAACTATCGCCAAGCGCCGCGCAAGGTGCGCCTCATTGCCGACCTCGTGCGCGGCAAGTCGGTACAGCACGCGCTCGCTCTCCTGACCATGCTCCCCAAACGCGGCAGCGAGCCGATGGCTAAGCTCATCAAGTCGGCCGCCAGCAACGCTAAAGATGTTTCCGCCAATGATCTGTATATATCGAAAATAGAGGTTAACGGCGGGATGGTCTTTAAGCGCATGATGCCGCGCGCGCGCGGCAAAGGAGCGCAGATACTCAAGCGCACCAGCCACATTACCCTTTCGCTTGCGCAAAAGGCAAAACCCAAATCCCAAGCACCAAAAAGCAAACCCGCGCCCCCAAAATAATTTTATGTCTAAAGTCGTACACCCATTTGCACACCGCCTCGGAATCCTGCGTGACTGGCGCCATCGCTGGTACGCGAGCGGCCCCGCTTATTTGGAAAACCTAAAGGCCGGCATTTTGCTGCGCGAGTTTTTGCTCAAGGAGCTGCGCGGCATGTACGTGGGCGGCATCGAGCTCGAGCGCGGCAAGGTTTTGCGCGTCATCATCAAGACCAGCCGCCCGGGCCTTATCATCGGCCGAAGCGGCGAGGGTTCGACTAAGCTGCGCAACTCTATAGCCAAGTTTTTGGCCAGCAAGAAGTTGACTGTGCCGGAGATTAAGCTCGATATCGAAGAAATCCGCAGCCCCGAGAGCAACGCCGCCATCGTCTCCTACATGGTTGCCGAGAGTCTCGAGAAGCGGCTCCCGTTCCGCCGCGTACTCAAGCAGACGATTGAAAAGGTGATGGCCAACCGCGACGTCAAGGGCGTGCGCATCACGCTCTCCGGCATGCTCGGCGGCGGCTCCATGTCACGCACCGAGACGCTCAAGAAGGGCCGCGTACCGCTGCAGACTATCCGCGCGGACGTCGACTTCCACAAAGAGCGCGCCAACCTGCCGCTCGGCGTACTTGGTATCAAGGTGTGGGTGTACAAAGGTGATATCTTCTCCAAGAGCCAGAAGGATAAATAAAAATGTATGTTGTTTCCTAAGAAAGTAAAATTCCGCAAGTCGCACACCATGCGCCGCAATCCAAAGTCGCCCAAGTTTGCGACGCGCGGCATTACGGTTGCGTTCGGCTCGCACGGCCTTAAAGCTGTAACCCCCGCTCGCGTACGCTCCAACCAGATAGAGTCGGCGCGCAAGGTTATCGCCCGCAGCCTCGGCAAGACCGGCAAGCTGTGGGTCCGCATTTTCCCCGACAAGCCTTTTACCCAGAAGCCGCCGGAGGTTAAGCTCGGCAAGGGCAAGGGCGACCCGGTCGGTTATGAGGTACAGGTATGGCCCGGCCGCGTCATGTTCGAGGTAGACGGTGTAGGGGATGCAATGGCAGTCGCGACGCTCAAGAAGGCCGCCGCCAAACTCCCGCTAAAAGCTAAAGTTGTCGCCCGAGCGCACTAATTAATTTGTATGGCAAAGAAACTTAATCTCAAAACCCACTCCGCCGAGGAGCTTACCAAACTCGCCAACGACAAGCGCGAGGAGCTCCGCGCCTTGCGTTTTAACGTCGCAGGCAGTAAAAATCGTGATGTAAAGCAGGTCCAGAAGCTCCGCAAGGAGATAGCCCGCGCACTAACCCAGCTTACCGCCACCAAAAAATAGTTATGGAAAAGACTAAACAAACACAAAAGAAGGAGCTCCGCGGCAAAGTTGTTTCGGATAAGATGCAGGATACTGCGGTGGTAGCCGTCTCGCGCTTTGTTATGCACCCCAAGTACAAAAAGTTTATGAAGAAGACCGCAAAGTTCTCCGCGCACAATCCGGCGAACCGCGCCAAGGAGGGCGACATGGTCACTATCCGCTCGTGCAGGCCTCTTTCCAAGACTAAACACTTCGAGATAGTGTTCGACAAATAAGTATATGATCCAAGACCGCTCACTCGTAGTCGTTGCAGACAATTCCGGCGCCAAAATCGGACGCATTTTCAAAATACCCGGTTCGTCAAAAAAGCGCTATGCCGAAATAGGGGAGTTGGTCGTCTTTTCTGTACAGACCGCCGAGCCGCGCAAGGCGGTCAAGAAGAAGGACGTACTCATCGGCGTCGTCGTGCGCCAGCGCAAGCCCTTCCGCCGCAAAGACGGCAGCTACATCCGCTTTGACGAAAACGCGGTAGTGGTGCTCGAAACCGGCGGAAAGGATAAAAAAGAGCCGAAAGCAGGCCGCATCTTCGGCCCTATCCCGCGTGAACTGCAGGACCTCGGGTACAAAACAATAATCTCCCGCGCGCCGGAAGTCGTCTAAAATTTATTTTAGATAATATAAAAGAAATATATGAATACCATCCACGTTAAAAAAGGCGACACCGTAACGGTAATTTCAGGAGTCGACAAAGGCAAAACCGGCAAGGTGACGCGTACCTTCCCCAAAAAGAACATGGTTCTTGTTGAGGGCGTCGGCAAGCGCACCAAGCACCAAAAGCCGCGCAAGTCCGGCCAAGCTGGCCAGATTATCGAAAAGTTCCACCCTATCAACGCAAGCAAAGTTGCTAAAAAATAATGAAACTCATTCAAGAACAACAGAAGACCGCATTTGATACGCTCAAAAAAGATTTTGGGTGGACTAACCGCATGCAAGCACCGCATATTGAGAAGGTGGTTATTTCGGTGGGCGTCGGCAAGATGCTCAAGGACAAAGGCAAGGTAGAGCTGGTCGCCGACCGACTCGCCAAAATCACCGGCCAAAAGCCGGCATCACGCGGCGCCAAGAAAGCTATCTCCACCTACAAAACCCGCGTGGGCGACAAGATAGGCTACCAGATCACTTTGCGAGGGCTACGCGCGGAGGAATTTCTCAACCGGCTCGTGCACATCGCACTCCCGCGCACCAAGGACTTTAAAGGCCTGGTCACTTCCGCTATCGATGAGATGGGCAACTACACGCTCGGCATCAAAGAGCACTCGGTATTCCCCGAGACGGCCGACGAGGATATTAAAGATGTCTTCGGCATGGCGGTTACCGTAGTTACAACCGCAAAAAATAAAAAAGCAGCTGAAAGCTATCTGCGCCACCTCGGTTTTCCTTTCAAGAAGGACGTTTCGCAAAAATAGCCTGAAACAGACTATTTTTATCCGCCCCGCTTGACACTATTGACTTTTATGATGTTTGGGTGTATAATTGTAACCGAATAGAACATTGACCTAGAAACCCAAGCAACCTTGAAGGAGGGAGCATGACCGACCTATTAGAGCGCTTGCGCTCTCCCGCACATCTTCCAACGACGGAAGAAGTGCGAGTTGTTTGCGAATCGTATAGTAGCAAGGAGGAGTCTTATGGTGATGATAAGACGTATCTGTATAACAGCGTCACCAGGCAAGACTTCGAAACCTTGTTCCCAGAATGGCACGCGTATGAAATCCTCACGAAGGAATTCATTGCGTCGCTTTCTGGGTACATCGCTTCGCAAATAGCAAAGCGTGGCTTGAAGGAGCCGTGCACCATTTTAGAGCTGGGTGCTGGTACAGGACGACTTGCTCATTTCCTCAAGCGAGAGCTTGAAGAGCGAGTGCCTGACCGCTTCAGCTACCACGCAACCGATAACGGCAGTGGAGAAATCCCTGACCAGTTCGGAATGGTAGAGCCTCTCGATTACGCTGAGGCACTCGAGAAGTACAAGCCGAATTTCGTGCTTGTCTCTTGGATGCCCTACGAAATCGACTGGTCAAAAACCATTCGCCGCACGCCTACTGTCGAGGAATATATCCTCATAGGCGAAGCCGGTGGTTGCGTGGGACATGAATGGGCAACGTGGGGAGACGATACGAGGCTCCCGTTCAGCCGCAAACGCCGAATGGCGCCGTGGTTGAAGGACTGCTTCGTCTTGGAGCCTCTTCGCGAAGTGTCTAATCTGCAAGTCAACCGTCGCAGTGAATGCGAAGGTACGGTTGTGGATAGGATACGTTCGCGAACGTTTTCCTTCAAGCGCATGCGAAAGAACGGAGCGGGTTGATACCCCGCTTGGCAACAGAAGTCCCGAGTACTCGCAAGAGGCAGTAGGGACAAAACAATCACCGCGAGGCATCTCCGCGGAATACAAATTGTAGGCAAGCCACTGATAACAAGGTGGCTTTTCTGTTGTAAAACATCCTTCAGAGAAAGGTTTTCTAAAAACGCTGACTTGTTTTTGCGGAACAACTGTCAAGAAATAGCTTTGTGGTATACTGCCTTCATGACTACAGTGGCTCTAGTAAAAAAGATGGAAAAACGCGGTTTTGTAATGGTTCCTCGCGATGAATATGAGGACTTACTGGTGTATAAAAGGCTGAGCAAGCCAGTAAAGGAGTTTGTCCCTACTAAATCTGAACTTATCGCTTTGCGTCGCGCACGTAAAAACTATAAAGAAGGTAAAACAATGTCCCTTCATGAGCTCAAACGAAAGTTGGGATATTAAAGTTGACGCGGGTGTCTATAGGGCTCTAAAGAAATTTCCCCGTGGAGATAGGGAGGCGATTATTGCAATACTAGAGTCGATGCCTCGCAATCCCTTCATGGGTGATATCGAAAAAATGAAAGGCGAAGAGTATAGTTGGCGTCGCAGAGTCGGTTCATACCGAATCTTTTATGATTTGTATGTCGATGTGAGAATCATCCATGTCACTGAAGTTAAGCGCCGCACTTCAAGCACCTATTAATCATGCGGCAGCAAAAGCGACAAAAGAGGATTTCTTTCGGAGAGTTTGATGCCGCACATCTATACTCTCTTGCTGTTGAGAACTTCTGCGTGTCTAAACAAGAAGGAGTTTGTTTTGCATGCGCAAGTCTAAAAACTCGCCTTGAAAAGGTAATCGGAGAGAAAGAGGCACGGGCTATACGACAACAGATTAGGAAACATCCAAACTAGGAAAGGAGGAACACAAAAACTCCCCGGGTGTCTTTGCGGAACAACTGCCAAGAAGTCCTAACCACAAAGACTGTTTTCATTTCGGGTATACTTAGTTTGTATGCTTCCGAATGAGTTGTTTTTTCTATTGTTGGCGCTGACTATAATTTTTATGCCGCTCGGGCATTATTTTTTACTAAAATACTTCCTGTTTTCTGCCGGAGGGACAGTACCGAACTTAAAAAAGTATTTACTCGTCAGCTACCTGATCGCAGTGTTTTGGATGGCGGCAGTTTTTGTTCTTTCTATTTTTGTTCTCTTGGAGGGGAAGAGTTATGCCGTACCAGTTGTCGTAGCCACTTATTTGATTGCTTTTGTATTTCCTTTTGCAACGTATCTCCCTTCCAGGCTTAAGGTCGCGAGAAATAAGACCGTCGGTATCACTATAGTACTCATGGTTCTTGTTTGGATTGTTTGGCAGGCAGCCACTTTTTTGAATGCTTACCAGCCTTCTCAATACAAAGAAGGAGATATGTCAGAGATTAGTTACGGAGGCATCATACTAGTTGCCCCTAACGGAGGAGAATCTTTTGCCATTGGTAGCCCTGTTTTAATCAAATGGTAAGCCTTTAACGTCACAGGAAAAGCTGCGGGAGCACAATTAGATGTGGAGCTTTTTGAGATTAAAGGCGGTAAGCCGCTTATTGATAATAAGAATGTTTGCACCAACTGTACGGGAAGCGGACTTCGTTCTGGCATTTCTGCAACTCCTCTTAAAACAGGCGAAGCAAGCGCTGAGTGGACAGCGGGGAAACTCTACAGTGGTGGGTCTGTAACTCCCGGGAATAACTACGTAATGAAAGCAACCGTAAGCAAAACGGGCAGTCCTAGTGAGTGCCCCGCAAAAATGCCTACCTGCACTATTGAGCTTGACGTCGATTGGAGTGATGGATCCTTTTCTTTAACAAACTAGTTTTTGCAACGCAACCTTCACAGAGAGGTATTTAAAACTGTCTAGGTGTTTTTCCGGAACAACTGCTTCATTTGACTGTCAGGGTGGAGGGAGTATAGTAGGTGTATTACAAAGTAGTACAATACCACTATGCGCACCATTACCACCATATCGCTTCCGGCTGCTGTAGCAAGGGAGGTCAAAAAAGAAGCCAAGGAACAAGGATTCGCCTCGACAAGCGAGTTTATGCGCCATGTTCTGCGTGGATATAAGCAGGAGAAGCTTTTTGCCGGTCTTCGCAAACAACAGGCCTCGTATCGTAAAAAGCCGAAAGCTTTTAAAGTTCTGCGCTCGCTTAAAGATTTGCGCTAGTATTAGCCTATGGAAATTCGGTATTCTCCGAAATTTAAACGGCAGTACAAAAAATTATCGGAAGAAATAAAATCCCGCGCCGGTTAGGGCGCGTGTGTTTTTACCAACTCAGGGCGTATTTTTTGTGATGCAGTTCTGCCCTTTTTCGTAACACCCTTTTTGATAAGGGTCGTTTGTTACGCAGTTTTCGCTCGGCTTTTATCATTTTCTCGACTTGGCAGATTGCCGCCTCCTCGAGCTCATGATGTTTGAGCGCGTGCTTCTTCTGGGTATCCATTACCACTCCTGTTGTGAACTTTCACTAGTACAATAACCTAACGCTAGTCAAATGTCAATATAATTTGCTTTCTGCCGCTCACAATGCTAGTATCTTTTGAGCCCTAGCGGGCTCCTTTTTTCTGTTAGGTCCCTCTTTAACAGGCGGGAAACCGGCGAGAATCATAACCAAATGGCAAAAAAATCCACAGTTGCACGCTCAAACAAGCCCCCGAAATTTAAGTCCCGGGTGGTTCGTCGCTGCTTTAGGTGCGGGCGCAAGCGCGCCTTCATGCGCGACTTCGGTATGTGCCGCGCCTGTTTCCGCGAAGCCGCCAACGAGGGTCTTATCCCGGGCGTAAGAAAATCTTCATGGTAAACGACCCTATCGCAGACTTGCTCATACGCATCCAAAACGCTTCCCGCGTGGGGAAGGCTTCTATATCGGTGCCTTTTTCTAAAATGAAGCTTGCCATCGCCGATGTGCTCTCGAAAGAGGGATATGTAGGCACTCCCGATAAAAAGAACTACGCGCTTCTGATCCCGCTCTCGTACAAAAACGGCACTCCGGCGGTTACCGGTGTCAAACGCCTCTCCAAACTCTCGCGCCGCACCTACTTGGGTGTGCGCGATGTACGCCCCGTACGCCATGGCCACGGGCTCCTCATACTCTCGACCCCAAAGGGCATCATGACCGGCGCACAGGCCAGGGCTATGCGCGTCGGCGGGGAAGCGCTGTTCGAAATTTGGTAGATTCGATATGACTCACTACAAGTAAAAATATATGTCCAGACTTGCTAAAAGACCAATAGCCATACCAGCCAAAACCGAAGTCACCGTTTCGGGAGGCGTTGTAATGGTCAAAGGCCCCAAAGGCAGCCTGCAAAAGCCGATTCATCGCATGGTGACTATCGAGGTCGGCGCCGACGGCGTGCAAGTGTCGCCCAAGGGCGAGTCATTGCAGTCACGCGCGCTCATCGGTACCTACGCCTCTCACATAAAAAATATGATCGGCGGCGTCAACAGCGGCTTCAGCAAGAAGTTGTTTATTGAAGGCGTCGGCTACAAGTGGGATGTGCAAGGCAAAACTCTCAACCTCGCGCTTGGTTTTTCTCATCCGGTCAAAGTTGCTATCCCCGAGGGCCTCACGGTCAAGGCCGACAAAGGCGCGCTCGATATTTCCGGCTTCGACAAAGAGCTGGTCGGGCAGTTCGCCGCCGACATACGCGCGATGAAAAAGCCCGAGCCGTACAAGGGCAAGGGCATCCGCTATGGTGGGGAAATTATCCGCCGCAAGCAGGGCAAAAAGGCCGCATAAAATATATGTTGAACCGTGAACGCCGTCACAACCGAATACGCGCCAAAGTCAAAGGAACTCCCGAGCGTCCCCGGCTTGCGGTGTACAAATCGAACCGGTATCTTGAGGCTCAGATTATTGACGACACTGCCGGTAAAACAATTTTTTCGGCCAAGATGAAAGAGGCGTCGAAGTTGGGATCAGAAATTGCAAAGCTCGCTAAAGAAAAGGGAATAGACAAGGTCGTGTTCGACCGCGGCGGCTTCCGCTACACCGGCTCAATAGCAGTACTTGCAGATGCGGCGCGCAAAGGAGGTCTCGAATTTTAATGTATATGAATGATGAAAAAGAAATAATCGCAATACCGGAAGTCTCGGAGCCGTCTTCGGACGTATCGACGGAGTTGACGCCGGAAATTGTTGCTGCACCGGCCGCCGCCCCTGCGCGTACCCAACGCGGCCGCGGCGGCCGCGGGGAGCGCAGCGGTCCCGGCGGCCGCAGGTCATCGAACCGCCCTCCCCGCGCCAAGAGCGAGTACGACCAGAAGATGATTACCATACGCCGCGTATCCCGCACAGTCGCCGGCGGCCGCCGCTTCTCCTTCTCCGTGGCGCTCATCATCGGCAACAAAAAAGGCAAGGTTGGAGTTGGTTTGGGTAAAGCGGGCGACACAACACTCGCTATAGACAAGGCCGTACGCAATGCCAAAAAAAATATGATTACTGTCAACCTCACTAAAGACAACTCTATCGCCCATAGGGTGTCTGCAAAATACACCGCATCGCGCGTGGAACTCATGCCGGTACGCGGCCGCGGTCTTGTCGCCGGTTCTTCCGTGCGCCCCGTGCTGGAGCTTGCCGGCATCACCAACACGGTCGCCAAAATCCACTCCGGCAGCAAAAACGGCCTTAACAACGCGCGCGCCGCAATTGAAGCTCTGAAGAGTCTCAAAGCTTAATAAATAACAATAATCAAATCACAAATAACAATCATTTGAATTTTGGAACTTGAGATTTGAAATTTACCCTTATGCAACTAAACCAACTAAAACGAAAAACGCAGAATAAAGGGTCGAAGCGCGTCGGCCGCGGCGGCGGCCGCGGCAAGACTTCCGGGCGTGGCACCAAGGGCCAGAATGCCCGCGCCGGCCACAAGAAGCGCCCTGATGTCCGCGAGAAGCTAAAAAAACTTCCGAAGCTGCGCGGCTACGCGTTTAACAGCATCGAACTTAAGCCTGCGGTTATCAACCTGTTGGTGCTCGAGAGCATGTTTGCCGTTGGCGATACGGTAAACCCTGTTACTCTGCGCGAGCGCGGCGCCGTGCGCGGCCGCAAAGGCGTTGCACGCGCGGTAAAAATCCTCGGCGGCGGCGAACTGACAAAAAAACTGGCCATTATCGGATGCGCGGTGTCGGCTTCGGCAAAAACAAAAATAGAAAAAGCGGGCGGTTCGATAACTGAGTAACCTTTCATGAACAGCTTTACGCAAAAACTCTCTCTGCTTCTTTCTGACAAGTCGCTCCGCAACCGGCTGTTGTTTGTGGTCGGCGCTTTTGCGGTTTTTCGCGTGCTGGCAAGCATACCTATCCCCGGCATCAATGCTACCCAGCTCGCGCTGTTTTTTAATAACAACCAATTCTTCGGCCTGCTCAACCTGTTTTCAGGCGGAGGCCTAAGCAACCTCTCGCTCGTCATGCTCGGCGTGGGCCCCTATATCACCGCCAGCATCGTCATGCAGCTCATGACGCTGATGGTTCCGCGCCTCAAACAGTTGTATCAGGAGGAGGGCGAGGCAGGCCGGGCCAAGTTCAGCATGTACTCGCGCTTTCTTACCCTGCCTATCGCGCTCCTGCAGGGCATCTCATTTCTTATCATTCTGGAGCGCCAGGGCGTTCTGCCGTCGCTCGGGCTCTTTCCGTTTGCCGTCAACCTCATCACGGTTGTTGCAGGCTCATTTTTGCTCATGTGGATAGGAGAGCTTATTTCGGAGTACGGACTCGGCAACGGCGTATCGCTCATCATCTTTGCAGGCATTGTCGCAAGCTTGCCGCAGACTATAAGCCAGACACTCTTTACTTTCGATGCATCGCAGATACCGCTGTATCTCTCATTTATCGTTGCTTCACTTGTGGTTATTGCGGCGGTGGTTGTCGTTACCGAGGCCGAGCGCCCGGTGCCTGTTACATACGCCAAGCGCGTCCGCGGGATGAAATTCTTCGGCGGTTCCTCGACCTATCTCCCGTTGCGCCTCAACCAAGCGGGCGTTATCCCGATTATCTTTGCGCTTTCCTTCTTGCTCATACCGCAGATGTTTGCGAGTTTCTTCCAAACCAGCTCGGTGGCTCTGCTCGCCAATATCTCAAACTGGATGCTCAGCGTACTGCAAAATCTTTCTATCTACGGCGCGCTTTATTTCGTGCTCGTGTTCCTCTTTACCTACTTCTACACCGCGGTAACGTTTGACCCTAAGCAGATAGCGGAGAACCTGCAAAAGAACGGCGCCTTTATCCCCGGCGTGCGCCCCGGCCCTTCGACCGAGCAGTATTTGGGCAACGTCATTACGCGTATAACCTTTGTCGGGGCGTTCTTCCTCGGCGTTATCGCCGTATTGCCGATAGTGGTGCAGTCGCTGACCGGCATCGCCTCGCTCGCCTTGGGCGGCACGGCGCTCCTCATCGTCGTACAGGTCATTCTCGACCTCACCCGCCGCATCGACGCGCAGATTTCTATACGGGAGTATTAGTTGCTTTTTACAGTCTGAAAGAGTTTAATCCTTGGTAGTCGTTCGGTCTACATCTGAGGAGAGTTGAAATGCCGCACAGGCTTATTGTTGCAGCTGAACAAGCCTTAGATCATGCCATGCGCTATGGTGGTAAGGGTAAACCGCGTCGTAGAGTGCCAACCTCAAAGCAAATAAAGGCTTTGCGTGCGTATCTCGGTCTTTCTCAAATCAGGTTTGCCCAAGCATATAACCTCTCTCTTTATCGAGTGCGAAAACTAGAGAGTAAGGGTTAAATTGCGCCCCAGCCAACCGCTGGGGATTTTTCTTTAATTTGGTATACTAGGGGCATGGCGGCAATAGATTGGACTAACATACAGAAGAAATACAAGGGTCTTTGGGTGGCGCTTGCCGATGACGAGCAAACAGTGCTCGGAGCAGGGAAGACGCTACAAGAGGCTCTTGAACATGCAAAGAAAAAAGGTCACAAAGACCCTATTATGACCCGCATGCCTGAAACGCTGGATACATACGTCGGCCTGTTCTAAATACTCGAGCGATGAAATTTCGATACCATAGATACGGGGATTCACTGCGTCCTGTTATTGAAATACGGGTCAAAGGCAAAATAAATTCCGTGCGTTATGAAGTGCTAGTTGATTCGGGGGCGGACATTTGTCTTTTCGATACGAATGTGGGAGAGGCGGTAGGAATTGATATCAAAAAAGGCAAGCCGTGTGAAGTTTTAGGAGTGGGTGGAAAGTTTTCGCTCTACTATTTGCATCCCATCACGATTGAAGTCGGTGGCTGGTCGTACGATATACAAGCCGGTTTTATGCCGGCAGTAGCGGGAAGCGTGTTGCCTTACGGCATTGTTGGACAGAAAGGTTTCTTTGATATCTTTGTAGTCAAATTTGATTTACTTAAGGAGGAGGTAGAATTAAAACCAAGAAAATAACTATGAACAACCTGAACACTTTTGTGATGATGGGGCGGCCGGGGAGCGGGAAGGGCACGCAGGCTAAGCTCTTGGCCAAAAAAATAGGCGCGGAAGTATACTCTTCAGGCAACCGGCTCCGCGAGATGGCAAAGGGACAGGGTTTTGCAAATCAGAAAATTAAAACAGTGATGGAGAGCGGCGATTTGCTGCCCGCATGGATCTCATCGCATCTTTTTGTGGATGCCTTACTCGGCCTCTCTCATGCCGACGGAATAGTGTTTGAGGGCGCCTGCAGGACCTTACCCGAAGCGGAGGCTTTTGACGAAACCTCGCACTGGCTCGAGCGGCCGTACCAAGCGGTCTTTCTTATGATATCGGACAGCGAGGTTGAAAAACGCCTGTCTTTGCGGAACGGAATAGAAGGGCGCGCGGACGATGCGTCAGACACAGTAGAACGGCGCATCAAAGAGTATGAGGAAAAGACCGCCGCCGCGGTCAACTTCTTTAAATCGCGGGGCGTACTGCTCGAGATAAACGGCGAACAATCTATTGAGGCCGTGCATGCGGATGTGTTGAAAGCCCTGAATGTATCGTGATAGCAACTACGGAAGAACAAATAAAAGCTCTGCGCGCCGGCGGAAAGATCCTCGCCGGGGTTCTTAAAGATGTCGAGGCATTGTGCAAAGAGGGAGTCAACACCGCCGAGCTCGACTTGGCTTGCGAGCACACCATCCGCTCGCACGGCGCGGTGCCGACATTCCTCAACTATCAGCCGGATGGCGCCTCCTACCCGTACCCGGCGGCGCTGTGTGTATCAATAAATGACGAAGTGGTGCACGGCATACCTGATGAAAAGCGCATTCTGCGCAACGGCGACATAATTTCAATCGACACCGGACTCAATTACCAGGGTTATTTTTTAGATGCGGCGCGCACGCTTATTGTCGGCGACGCGACCGACACCGCTGTCGGCGGCGAGCGCTCACTCATCGTCCGCGGCATCGGCGACCTAAAAGCGCACCAGCTCATTAATGCCACCCGCGAAGCTCTGCAGGCCGCAATCTCGGTGGTGCGCCCGGGCAAGCATATCGGCGACATCGGCGCCGCGGTCATGCGCGTCGCGGCCAACCACAAGTTTGCGATTGTGCAGGACCTCGGCGGACACGCTGTCGGCGAGGCGGTGCACGAAAAACCTTTTATAGCCAATGAGGGCCGCGAGGGGGAAGGCGAAGAAATCCTCTCCGGCATGGTATTAGCCATCGAGCCCATGCTCGCCGAGGGCAAGGGTGCGATTATTTTGGACGAAGACGAGTGGACCTACCGCATGAAAGACGGAAAGCGCGCCGCGCATTTTGAAGACACGGTACTCGTGACCGAAACGGGAACCGAAATTTTGACCTCGTGAGCCCTTGTGCAAAGGTTTTTAATATTGTAACGTTAGCGCCATTATGCATCCGAAAGAGGAAAAGACATTCGTCATCATCAAGCCGGACGGCGTGCGCAAGGGCCTTGTCGGCGAGATAGTCAGCCGCTTCGAGCGCCGCGACCTTAAGGTGGTCGCGCTTGAGATGTTTCATCCATCCCGCAAGGAGATGGACAAACATTATCCGAAGGACGAAAAGTGGATCCGCCGCCTCGGCGAGAAGACGCTGGCAACCTACGCCAAGTACGGCCACGATGTCAAAAAAGACTTCGGCACTTCCGACTTGGTGCGCGTCGGTAAAACCGTGCGCGGCTGGCTTGTCGAATTTATGATAAGCGCGCCGATGGTCAAAATGGTTCTACAAGGAGTGCACGCGGTAGATATGGTCCGCAAGATTGTCGGCCCTACGATGCCGTATCTGGCGGAGATGGGGACTATCCGCGGCGACTTCTCCAATGACTCGCCCCTTAATGCCAACGTCGAGCGCCGCTCGGTGTATAACCTCGTGCACGCTTCCGAGACTCCGGAGGAAGCCAAGCACGAAATCCAGCACTGGTTCGGCAAAAAAAGCCCCATCTATAAATACAAACGCTTCGGTGTTGACGAATAAAAGGTTTGGTATACTAGGGTCAGGAGTCCGAAGGCAAAATCCTTACTTACACACAGGGAGCTCGAGGTGAGTGACTTAACGGTCATCCATAGGGCACCCACCTAGTGAAAACTAGGATACGCCTTCGGAATCCTGCAGAGCGTCCCCCTAGCTTTTAAGAATTGGGGGGACTTTCTGTTAAGATGAGTATTCATGCGCGAATCTAATTTATATTTTTACGGCGCGGCGGGTATGGTCACCGGCTCGAATTTTTTGCTCGACACAGGCAATGGAAAACTTTTGATCGACTGCGGCCTGATGCAGGGGATTGGGGAGGAGAAAAATTGGGAGCCATTTCCGTATAATCCGGCGGAAATTTCGCACCTTATCGTTACGCACGCCCACCTCGACCATGTCGGGCGCATTCCGCGCTTGGTACGCATGGGCTTTAAGGGCAAAATTATTTCGACCTCGGCGACCATGGCGCTCGCCGAGCCGCTCTTGCTCGATGCAATGGAAATATTGGGCAATTTTGCGGAGCGCCGCGGCCGCGAGGAGCTGTTTAATGAGCATGACATATCCGCGGCCATGCGGCTGTGGACTGGCATCGGATACGGCGAAAAGACGGATCTTCCGGATAGTGTAGCGCTCGAATTTTTAGACGCCGGACACATTTTAGGTTCGGCGATGGCACGGCTGACGCGCGACGGCAGGAATATTGTTTTTACCGGCGACATCGGCGGCGGCAACTCTCCACTTTTGCCGCCGACGCAGGAGGTAACCGGTGCCACCTATTTGGTAATGGAGGGCACCTACGGCGATAAAACACGACCCGAGGACAAAGACCGCCGCGAGCGGCTTGAGGATATTATCGAAGAGTCCGCCAAGCGCGGCGGCACGCTGCTGATACCTGCCTTTTCAACCGAACGCACGCAGGATTTGATGTACGAAATAAGGAGCTTAATGGTGGAGAAACGCGTACCATCTGTTCCGGTCTTTATAGACTCTCCGCTTGCGCAGAAAATAACCAGTGTTTTTTCTGACTACATTCCAGACTTCAACTTTCACTTCCCTGAACTGCGGTTTATCGAAACCACGGAAGAATCGCGCAAGATACACGACACTGCGGGCCCGAAAATAATACTCGCCGGTTCGGGGATGAGCAGCGGCGGCCGGGTGCTAGCGCACGAGCGCGAGTATCTGCCCGACCCTAACTCGACTCTGCTTATCGTGGGCTATCAGGCGGCGGGAACCATGGGCCGCCGGCTTATTGAGGGCGCAAAACATATTGAATATCATAAGGAAAAAATCCCCGTGCGCGCCAAAGTCGAGACATTGTACGGCTACTCGGCGCACCGCGACAGCGAGTCTCTGCTGGAGTTCGCCAACAAAGCCGCGCAAGGCGCCGAGGAAGTGTTTGTCGTGCACGCCGAGCCGGCGGCCGCAGCGTTCCTTGTACAAAGAATAAGAGATTATCTCGGCGTCAAATCAACCGCGCCGGAAACAGGGGAAAAAGTTGTAATCAACTTTTAAATAACAAATCTCAAGCATCAAATAACAAACAAATTCTAAAATCCAAAATTAAAAATGGAAAATAAGCCGAAATATGATTTGGAAGAAAGAACGGCGAAGTTTGCTCGAGACACGAGAAGTTTTGTAAGCAAACTGCCAAAAAACACAGCTTTTATCGAGGATGGTAAACAACTTGTGCGGTCATCCGGTTCAGTTGGTGCAAATTATATTGAAGCGAACGAGTCGTTGAGCAAGAAGGATTTTGTCATGCGGGCAAAAATCTGCCGCAAAGAAGCAAAAGAGTCACGCTACTGGCTCCAAATGTTTGAGGACTTGCCGCCCAGCTTGATAGGGGAGCGAGACAAGCTAATCCAGGAATCCACTGAGCTCCTTCGTATCTTTAGCGCAATGATTGCTAAGTTTTAGTTTTTCTTGGTATAGTGCCACTAGAAAGAAAACAGGAGCAGGTCTATGAAAATGAGTGGTCTTTGGAATCTCACCACGCGTGAGCAAGTGCTGCGCCACATGAGCGAAACACTCCCCACGCTCGTAAAAACATGTCAAATTATGGCATTGGATTGGTACACGCCTGACAGCGACGTCGACGAATGGAAAGTGAAACTCGTTGGGTATCTCTGTGCCTCGGTTTTTTTGATGAAAAAGCAGGGGCACTCAAGGGCTGCAGCCGATATCCAAGAACTCTTGGACATCGTTCTCGCCGCCGATTTGGTCAACGGGGATTGGCGGAAAGCAGTGTTTGAAAAACACGCCGAAATCAATCCATTCGCTCCGCAACTTAGTCCATTGGACCTTATGGTCGCTTGATTTTCTTTGTCCCGGCTTCGGTCGGGACTTTTTATTTGTTTTTTTGAATTTGTTTGTAGTTTGTTATTTGTGATTTGAGATTTTCCAGTGGTACACTGGACTGATGGATCCGAAACACACGCACTTACGGCTTAAATTTGCCATTTCCGGCGCCGCGGAGACCGGGCATTGCGGCATCGACGCTTACGACAAAGGGCTGGAGCTCGGCCGGCAGGTTGCCAAACACGAGGTAGTAACCATCAACGGCGCGACCACCGGCTTTCCACTCTGGGCGGCGATGGGGGCCAAAGAGGCCGGCGGATATACCATCGGCTTTTCTCCTGCCAACTCCGAGCGCGAGCATATCGAACAATTTAACCTGCCGGTAGAGTATCTGGACCTCATTGTGTACACCGGTTTCGGCTATCCGGGCCGCGACCTTATTTTGACGCGCTCCAGCGACGCGGTGCTCTTCGGCTGCGGGCGCATCGGCACCATACACGAGTTCACCATCGCGTTTGAAGACCAAAAACCCATCGGCATACTGGAGTCCGCCGGATGGGACACCGATGAGGAACTGAAAAACATCATCGAACTCGGCCACCGCCCGAACAGCCGTATCGTCTTCGACTCTGACCCCAAAGCCCTAGTTGAGCGCGTCATCGAGCTGGTCAACAAAGACAAAATAAACCGCGCCTCCTTCCGCTTTGAGCCGGCTGATGCCCACTCGGGAGCGTTGTAGTTTTAAAAAATTTAGCGGACCTGCGTGACGACCCGGACGAAGACCTCGGGGTACGTTTCGGCGAGCGTGGCGAGCATCTTGGAGTTGAGCTCGACGCCTTTTTTGTTGGCGATGCCGATAAACTTGGAGTACGAAAGCTTTTCGTCTATTGCGCGCAGCCCCGCGTTGATGCGGACGTTAAAGAGCCGGCGGAAGTCGTTCTTTTTGTCGCGGCGGTGGGCAAACGCGTACTTGCCCGCGTGGAAAATGGCCTCGCGCGCCTGTCGCTTTTTAGTCGAGCGGCCGAAGCGGTAGCCCTTGGTCATCGCAAGAATATTCTTGCGGCGCTTGTTGCTGGTTTTACCTCCCTTTACGCGTGCCATAAATTAGTTGCTAGTTTTAAGCGGGTTGCCGATGTAGCGCTGCATGACCTTGGGCGTCATGGTGCGGGAAGATAGTACCCCGGTTCTATTGTTAGACATTTGTTTGGAACGGCTCTCCTTGGCGTTAAAGTGGTTCTTACCTGGCTTGCGCGCGATAATCTTCCCCGTGCGGGTAACTTTTAGGCGCTTGCTGAAAGATTTGTTGGTCTTCATGATTGTTTTTTTGCCTTCTCCAATACTGTCGCCAGCCCTTTAGGGCTTTTGGATATAGGTTCGCCAAGCTTGTAGTCCGCCGGAATGAGCTTGAGGAACCGCTCCAACCGCTCCTTAAGGAAGCCAAACTCCATGTACTTATAGCGCCCCCACAAAAACAGGTCCACTTTTACGCGATGGCCCTCGGCAAGCCAAGCTGCGGCCTTTTTGGCCTTCAGCTGCATATCGTGGTCGCCGGTGCCTATCTTAACTTGGACGCTTTTCGTCTCGGTAGTATGGGATTTGGCCTTCATTTCCCGGCGTTTTTTCTGCTGTTCGTATTGGAATTTACCATATTCCATGACTTTTGCAACCGGCGGGACGGCGTTGGGGCTTATCTCTATAAGGTCAAGTCCGAACTCAGCCGCCTTGGCAATGGCGTCGGAAAGGGGCAAAACCCCGAAGTTTTCGCCCTCGGGCCCAAGCACGCGTACCTCCTTTGCCCGTATTTGATGATTGACTCTAGTAGTATCCAAGGGTTTTGTTGTGGGGATACTATAGCATAAGATGGTTTATATGAGTATTACCCTTTACACATGGACGACGCCTAACGGTTATAAGGTTCCTATCCTACTTGAGGAGCTCGGGCTCGCTTACGAAATAGTGCCTGTCAATCTTGGCGCCAAGGAGCAGAAGGCGCCGGAGTATCTCAAGCTTAATCCAGACGGCAAAATTCCGACGCTTACCGACCAGGACGGTCCTGGCGGTTCACCTATTACTATCTTTGAGTCCGGCGCAATACTTTGGTACTTGGCAGAAAAAACGGGCAAGTTTTTGCCGCAAGACGCGCACGGCAAATATCTGGCGCTCGAATGGCTGATGTTCCAGATGTCGAGCGTTGGGCCGATGTTGGGACAGGCAAAACATTTCAGAATGGACGCGCCGGAACAGCTTGCGTATCCGCTCAAAAAATTCGGCGATGAAGCAAAACGTATCTACGCAGTTTTAGATAAGCGGCTTTCGGAGGCTGACTATCTGGCGGGGGAGTACTCCATTGCCGACATAGCGGCGTGGCCGTGGGTGCGCAACTACGCAAAGCATGGTGTTGAGTTGGATGACCTTCCGAGTGTAAAAAGATGGTTTAACGTAATCGGGGAACGCCCCGCGGTCAAAGCGGCGCTTGCCAAAGTAGATGCTGCTGTTGTACAATACAAGTCATGAACGGCGTCATCAGAAATAAGCTTGTTTTCGCGCTCTTTATAGCACTCTTTCTTGCTGTAAGCATGGGCGGCGTCTTTACTTCCAATATGATGAACGACACGGCCTCGTTTAACTGCCCGTATATGGGTGTTCCTGTTTTGTGCGCGATGAACCCTCTCCAGCATTTGTCGGAGTGGCAGCAGACATTCGCGGCTATCGTGCAGCAAATAGCAACAGAGGTTCTTCTGCTTCTCGTGCTCTGTGCCGCTCTATTTTTTTCAGTTCATCCGCGATTGCTGGAACCGCGTATGGTCAGAGGCTACCTTTACCGTTCTCCGCCCTCTACCTCGCAGAACAAAAAAATAACCCGTTGGCTTTCATTATTTGAAAACAGCCCCTCGCAGTTCTAAAAGCACCTAAAGAGCCCTGCTTTTTGGGTGCCAAACACGCGCATGCGTGTTTTTTGCATTATCTGTTCACTAAAAACTACTATGGATCAAAAAACAACTATCACCGTGCTGGTAATCATCGCAGTATTTGCGGGTGTCTTTGCCTTGGGCTACTTCAGCAAGGGCGGCACTGCGGCCTCTGTTCAGAATACGGCCGGCGGAAATGGCACAAGCATGCTTACCACGCCTAAATCCGTCTACGACTTCGGTACCATCTCGATGAAAAACGGCGACGTCAGCTACGACTTCAAAGTAACTAACCAGACCGGCAAAGACATCATGGTGCCGACACTTGTCACCTCCTGCATGTGCACGAGCGCGCTTATCGTCGAGCCGGACGGGAGCACCAAAGGACCCTTCCGCATGCCGGGAATGGGATACGTGCCGCCTGCCGACGAACTTATTAAGGCGGGCGAAAGCCGCACCATCCGCGTTATCTACAACCCCAACGCGCACGGCCCTGCCGGCGTCGGACGCATCGACCGATTCGCCATACTTACCGACTCGTCCGGCGGCACGCTTCAATTAGAAATAAAGGCGGTCGTTACCCCGTAATATGAAGAGAATTCTTATTATTACCGGAGCGGTCGCGATGTTCATTATTGGAGTGCTTGCACTGAAGTGGAGTCCCGCGACCGCAACGATTATCTGGAACATGAGCAACGGAGGAGTATGGCTTTTGCCTCTCGTCCTCGCCTCGTCGCTGTTGGACAGCGTCCATCCGTGCTCGTTCTCGATACTCCTCATTACCATAGCGCTCCTGTTCGGACTACAGCTCACGCGCAAAAAGATCATGCAGATCGGCGGCGTGTACATTGCCGGCATCTTCGCCGCATATCTCACGATAGGGCTCGGTCTGCTCCAAGTGCTGCACCTCTTCAATACGCCTCACTTCATGGGGAAATTGGGCGCAACACTGCTTATACTCTTCGGCATCATCACGCTCCTCAACAAGTTCTTCCCGAACATGCCGATCAAGCTCAAACTGCCGTCCGTGGCGCATCGCCCCATGGCACAACTCCTGGAGCGCACCTCCATAGCGGCGGCGTTCGGGCTCGGTATCTTGGTCGGCATCTGCCAGTTCCCCTGCATGGGCGGGCCATACCTCATGGTCATCGGGCTTCTACGCGACCAAGTGACATACGCCGCTGGGTTCTGGTATCTCCTGCTCTACAATCTCATCCTTATTATTCCGCTCATCCTAGTGCTCATTGTCGCGTCGGACAAAACAACGGTCGACACCATGCAGGAATGGAAACGGGTCCATCTCGGGCGCGTGCGCTTGGTCGCGGGCGTTGCCATGATCCTGCTCGGGGCGCTTATCCTCTTACTCTAATCCTATGAACAAACAACTTAAATTTGGGGACTTAATCGGCCGCATAGCGAGCATTCTGCACATTCCCCACTGCAAAAACTGTGAACGGCGCCGCGTCATCCTCAACGACCTCCAGACGGCAGGTCTCAAGGAAACATTAAAAAAGTTACAGCACTGCTGCGACGAATAAATATGAAGTACCTACCATTAGCGCTTATAGTGATTTTGGTGGCCGTCCTCGGCATGGCCCCCGTACAATCCACCATACAAACTCTCGGCCAAGACTCGCAAAAAATTGCCATGCCTGCGATGTTGTCGGATATGGGAGAGAAACTGGTCGAGTTAGGAGTCATAGACCCAAACAAAATGACGGTTGTACTTCAGAATCGCGGTGAAAAAATGGTCATGACAAAAGAGAATGCAGGTTATCTCCTGAACCTCCTGTGGGCGGTTGGGCTCGCAAACAAAAACCCGATTCTTGAAGACAAGACAAAAATGATGAACCCGGCATACGGCGGGACAGAAAACTTTGCCTCGACGGGCGGGTGGACGCTCGCAAAAGGAAACGCCATGGACCACTACGGAATGCATATGGTTATTCCGCTTACCGACGAACAGCAGTCGCTGGTAGACCGCGCGTCGCGGAACATATATCGGCCATGTTGCGGCAACTCCGCACACTTCCCGGACTGCAACCACGGCATGGCTATGCTCGGACTGTTGGAGATGATGGCGTCGGAGGGCGCGAGCGAACAGGATATGTATGATACCGCGCGCGCGGTCAATGACTACTGGTTTCCGCCAACGCCTACGGGCGGAGGCTGCAGCGCGTAAAGAAGTTACTAACATAAAACAAAACCATGCATAATCACGACGGTCATAAGGGGATGATGTGGATGATGCTCATCTGCTGCGCGTTGCCGCTCATCTTTCTGGTTATACTTAGGTTTATCAATTAGCTATTAGCAAATAATTAAACGTATATCGTATGAAAACTACACGAGCAGTCAAAATAGGGTTGGCATGGATTACTATCACTTACGTACTGTGCTACATGGTCGCAGGGTTGCTGCCGGCGGAGGCGCGGCCCTCGCTCCTGCCGTACTTGGTGCACTTCACTACCATAGGGCCGGTAGAAAACATCTTCACGCTTAATAACTTCGTGGCCGGTCTTATCCTCTGGAATGTAATCGTGGGGGTTGGTATCTGGCTGGCTGGATTTCTTGCCCGCTACATTAAAAATTAGTTACCCATGAATAATACTCAAACCCACAAAATCAAAGGGATGCATTGCGCCTCGTGCTCGGCAATAATCGAGAGAACTCTAAAAAAAACAGATGGAGTGCACAGTGCGGAGGTCAACTACGCTACCGAGACGGCCGCCATAGCTTTTGACGAGCACAAAACCAATCTCGACGCGCTCTCAAAAAAGATAGAACCGCTCGGCTACTCGATAGTGGTGGAACAAACGGCAAGCGAGATGGGTATGTCTGCGGGCGAGCATGCCGCACACCTCGGACTCAATCAGTCAAAAAAAGAAAAGCTCGAGGAGCTTGCCGCAATGAAGCGCCAGCTTATGGTAGCTCTGCCGCTGGCGGGAGTATCGGCCGTGGCAATGGTGTTCGGCATGGTCCCGCAGACTCTGCTGCTGGTTATGGCGACGTACATGCTGTTTGTCGTCGGCAAGCCCTATCTTATGGGCTTTTATCGCTTTATCCGCCACGGCGCGGCCAACATGGACACGCTTATCGGCATCGGCACCTCGGCAGCGTACCTGTACAGCGTCGCGGTAACTGTGTTTGCGGAGCAACTCAAGGCGTACATTAACGTCGGCGACACCTACTTCGATGTGACCATCATCGTCATTGCATTCATCACGCTCGGCAAATACTTGGAGAGCCGGTCAAAATTAAAAACCGGCGAC
>ERZ1292623.1536-Hain-H51-01um-R1-1536-length-22090-cov-5_pt1 | contig 22090 bp, 22 predicted proteins | sample MGYA00564398_ERZ1292623 | MGnify/ENA primary metagenome ERZ1292623 (study PRJEB36523, sample SAMEA6512633) | groundwater metagenome | collected 2019-01-07 | study: AquaDiva: Metagenomics assemblies of 32 groundwater samples | reverse complement strand
CCACCTGGTTTTTTCTACACTACATACGAACGATGCGGCAAGCACCATCCTCCGTCTGATCGACATGAAGCTTTCGCCGTCCATCATCGCGCCGGCGGTCAACCTCATGCTGTCGCAACGGCTGGTGCGGAAAGTGTGCGCACAGTGTTCTTTCAAAAAAGAAACGACGGCGGAGGAACTCAAAAAGTTCAAAGCGGTGTTTGCGGATATGCCCATCCGCGTCCCGGTCCCTCCGTTTGACGAGCGCGCACAGATCCCCCGCGTGAAAGGATGCAAACTATGCAACAATACCGGATACAAAGGCCGTATGGGGGTGTTTGAGCTCTTACAGATCGACGACGAGGCGGAAAAGGTCATTGTGGCAAAGCCGACCCAGGCACAGCTTGCCGAGATGGCAAAGCGCGGCGGCATGGTATCCATGAAGCAAGACGGGTTTCTAAAAGTGCTTTCCGGCATCACCACGATAGAAGAGATTGAGTCGATCGTCGGATAAGCCCCTCAACAGTATGCGGGGTAAACAAAAAACTCACTAATCTGTAGGCAAAATCCTTGGCTCAGGGCCAAGACACAGAATGACTCCGAGGAGTGGTCCAGTCGGAACCAGGCCATCCGAAGCTAAGAATCATTCCGATTTAAGGTCAACTTAGGAAAAACCTTAATTGCCTACAGGTTAGTGAGTTTTTTACAACGAGCAGTTTCTGATTGATATTATATCAAGTATTCTTTTTTTTGTCAATACCCCTTACGGGATGAATAAAAAAGAACACGCACCAAACTATCTTGGAGCTATCGTAAAACTTCCTATTACTATGTATTATAGCTTCCCCCTCTATGTTGTCAAGTGACGAAAAAAAGCCGAAAAACGATGTGGTTGTCGACCTTGCCCTGCGCCCTACGCAGTGGGATGAATATATCGGGCAGGATACAATAAAAAACAACCTCCGTATCCTCATCCAGGCGGCAAAAAAACGTGGCGAGCCGATCGAGCACGTGTTGTTGTATGGTCCTGCGGGTCTGGGGAAAACAACACTTGCCCATCTGGTCGCGCGGGAGATGGGCACATCCATCCGCATCACCTCAGGACCTGCGATAGAGAAGGCGGGTGACCTTGCGGCGATCCTTACGAATCTCCAGGAGGGGGATATCCTCTTCATCGACGAGGCGCACCGCATACACAAGACCGTTGAAGAGATGCTCTACCCCGCGATGGAAAGCAGTGTCCTTGATATTATTTTGGGGAAAGGCCCCAGCGCGCGTACGCTTCAGCTCCAACTCCCCCGCTTTACCATCATTGCCGCCACCACCAAGGCGGGGCTCCTGTCCGCGCCATTCCGCTCGCGCTTTGGCGCCACGCATCGTTTGGACTTCTACACCATCCCTGAAATAGAGCGCGTTGTCGCGCGGTCCGCGCACCTGCTTGCCGCGCCCATTCTCCCGGAGGCGATCGGCGAGATCGCCCGCGTTTCCCGCAACACGCCGCGCGTCGCAAATAGGATCTTAAAGCGCGTGCGGGACTACGCGCAGGTCCACGACGCGGAAACGATCACGTTGCGCGTCACCGCCGAGGCGCTTCGTATCATGGAAGTTGACGCGCTGGGTCTCGAAAACACCGATATTAAAATATTGGAGACCATCATCACCAAATACAACGGCGGGCCGGTGGGTCTCAAAACCATCGCCGCGGCAACATCCGAGGAATTGGAGACGATAGAGGATATCTACGAGCCGTACTTGTTGCAGATAGGGTTTCTCAACAGGAGTTTGCGCGGAAGAATAGCGACGCAACGGGCATACGAGCACTTGGGTATCCCGTTCTACCGCAACGAAAATCAGGGGACGCTCATCTAAATGGCCGGACACTCAAAATGGGCGAACATCAAACAGCGTAAGACCGTTACGGACGCGAAAAAGGCGAAGGTTTTTTCAAAGATCTCGCGTATGATCTCGGTTGCCGTTCGGGAACGGGGAGTAAGCCCGGACACCAACCTTGCGTTGCGGCTTGCCATTACCAAAGCGCGCGAGGCGAACATGCCGCGCGAAAATATTGACCGTATCATAAAAAAGTATTCCGGCGGCGAAGGAGAAGGGCTTGAAGCGGTCCAGTTTGAAGCGTATGGGCCCGGCGGAACGGCGCTTATTATTGACGTCATCACCGACTCCCGCAACAGAACCGCGCAGGAGGTGCGGCACCTTCTTTCCTCCCACGGCGGGACGCTGGCAACCCCCGGGTCGGTAGTGTGGATGTTCCAGCGGTACGGGAAATTTACCGTTCCCTCGGTCGGCGCATCCCCGGACGATATTGAACTTGCCGCGATCGAGTCGGGAGCACAGGACACGGCGCGCGCAGACAACATGATCGTCGTCCTCACGCAGCCGGACGCGCTCCACAAGGTGGCACAAGCCGTCAGGACGCGTGGGTTTGCGCCCGATGGTGAATCGTTCGAATTCATTCCGAGCACACCCCTTACCGTCACGGACGTTGAAGCCCAACAGCAGCTGGACGCGCTCCTTGCGGCCCTGGACGACCACGACGACGTTCAGGATATATACACCAACCTCTCATGATCATTCTCGGCGTTGACCCCGGAGAAACGTTGATAGGGATCGGCGTCGTGCGCAAGACGGGCTCGGGCGCGCTGTCTTTGGTTGCGGCCGAAACCATCATTATTGACGCTCGCGGGAAAACACCCGCGGAAAAACTTCATGCCGTTGAGAAACAGTTTGAGAACGTTCTGAAGCGCTTCGTTCCCGCTGTTGCCGCAGTGGAACGGCTGTTCTTCTTTAAGAACGCAAAAACCGCGTTTGCGGTTGCGCAGGCACGCGGCGTTATGTTGGCTTCGCTTGCCCGCCGGGACATCCCCATATTTGAGTTCACGCCGCCCCAAGTGAAACAGGCGGTCGCCGGATACGGTAGAGCGGACAAAAAACAGGTGCAAAAAATGGTTCGGCTTATCTTAAAACTCCCCCACCCCATCACGCAGGACGACGCCGCCGACGCCGTCGCGGTGGCTATTTGCGCTGCCGCTGCGGAGTCCGTCGCGCGCTACTGCTCGGCGTCGTCGTTATAGTAGCTCTTTTTTATACCAAGATCGTCCTCTTCCTCGTCGCGCCACACCGTGTCTTCTTTTGAAATTTCTTCGGGCAGCTCCTCTTCATCAAGCTGCTCGTCTTTTTCCTCACCCTCCTCCCCTTCGGGAGTAGGTTCTTCCAAACCTTCCTCAAATACATCGCCGTGGTTTTCCATGATAATGCACGCGTTAATGTTTTCCGATTTTTATTGTAACAAGTCGTTGTGCCGTGTCAAATCTTGAAATTTTTAATTTTTATGTTACAATAGCATACCATGCCGGTGCAAAAAAAATACACATACCGTACACGGCGGCGGGGAACGCTCGCTCGTCTTTTTTTTGTTGTTGCTGTGTGCGGCTTGGTTGCGGGAGGTGTTGGTGTATTCGCGCTTATCACGGTAACCCGCAACCTCCCCGACCCCCTGCTGTTGGGCCAGCGGAAAGTGCCGGAGTCCACAAAGATCTACGACCGGGCGGGAAAGGTGCTGCTGTACGAGATCCACGGCGAGGAAAAAAGGACGGTGGTGCCGTTTCAAAACATCAACCAATTCGTAAAAGACGCGACGATCGTTGTTGAGGATTTTGACTTCTACACCCACGAGGGCATCGACATCCGCTCCATCGCGCGCGCGGTTTTTGTCGACCTATCGGAGGGGAGGCTTTCTCAGGGCGGCTCCACGATCACTCAGCAACTGGTGAAAAAGGCGTTCCTTACGCCGGAAAAAAGCTGGACACGCAAGATCCGCGAGGCGGCGCTTGCCATAACAATAGAACGAAATTACTCCAAAGAAGAGATCTTCGGCCTGTACCTGAACCAGATCCCGTTCGGGTCGAACATCTACGGTATTGAAGCGGCGGCGCAGGGGTTTTTTAACACCAGCGCAGCCGATCTCACCCTCAATCAAGCCGCGGTGCTCGCGGCCATTATCCGGGCGCCAAGCTACTACTCACCGTATGGCTCGCACAACGACGAACTCATCGCGCGTAAAAACACGGTCTTGAATAAAATGGCTGGGGTCGGATTCATCAGCGCGGAGGCGGCCGCGCAAGCACAGAGCGAACCGCTGGTGTTCGCGCCTCACAAGGAAACTATTTTGGCGCCGCATTTTGTGTTTCTCGTGAAAAGTTATCTGGAGGACCGCTATGGTGTTGATATGGTGGAAAACGGCGGCCTGCGCGTGTACACCACCCTGGACTACACCATGCAGGAACAGGCGGAGCGCGTTATCGAGCGAGTTGGGGCAGAAAACGAAAAAAAATACAGGGCGCGTAACGCGGCGTTGGCCGCGGTCGACCCCGCGACGGGTCAGCTCCTTGTTATGGTCGGTTCTCGCGACTACTTTGATAGAGCGCGTGAAGGAAACTTTAACGTTGCCACATCACCCAACCGACAACCCGGGTCGTCGTTCAAGCCATTCGCGTACGCGGCGTTCCTGAAAAAGGGGTTTACCCCCGACACGGTGCTGTTTGACGTAAAAACCCAATTTTCTACCAACCCGGAAGAGCCGTACGCCCCCGAAAACTACGACAGCAGGTTCCGGGGGCCCGTGACGGCACAGGCGGCGCTTGCACAGTCGCTCAACCTTCCTGCGGTAAAGGTGTTGTACCTTGCGGGGATCCAGAACACGGTTAGTCTTGCGCATGACATGGGGATCACCACCATTCAGGACCCGTCCCGCGTCGGACTATCCTTGGTCCTTGGCGGCGGTGAAGTGGTTCCGCTTGATATGGCACACGCGTACAGCGTCTTTGCCAACGATGGGGTAAAGAACGAGCCGTCATTCATTCTGAGCGTGGAGAATGAGAAGGGGGGTGTCTTGGAACGGTGGCAAAAGAAACAAAAGACTGTTCTGGACAGTAATATTGCACGCACCCTTACCCAGATACTTTCCGATAACACACTTCGCGCTCCGGTGTTCGGGGAACGAAGCCATCTTTTTTTTGATGGGTATCAGGTCGCCGCAAAAACAGGGACAACCCAAAAATACCGGGATGCGTGGGTTCTTGGCTATACCCCTTTTCTCTCGGTCGCGGTGTGGGTTGGGAACAATAATGGGGACCCGATGGAGCGGGGAGGTGCCGGCGTCGCGGCGGCCGGCCCGATCTTTCACGGATTTATTGAACAACAACTTACGACACACCCAAAATCTGACTTTACTCCCCCACTCCCCATCACCAGCACTCTTCCCATCCTGAACGGAAATTACATCACCGAAACAACACGTGAGATCGATAAGGACTCGGGAAAGCTTGCAACCCCCCTCACGCCGCCACATAAAAAAGAGGTGCGAAGTTTTCAAGAGATACACACTATTCTTCACTATATAAACAAAAACAGCATCAGCTCTCCCCCGCCCGAACACCCCGACAACGACCCGCAATATACACTATGGGAAGGCGGGATTCAGATGTGGATGTACGAAAACCCATCGTTCAACACCATTCAGAACAAACCTCCGATAGAATACGATTCCATTCACACACCACAAAACCAGCCGTTTGTGCGCATTCCTCCGTTCTCTGTGGTAGGGGAAGTGATAACCATACAACCAACCATCACCGGCCCGTTTACCGTGAAAGAGGTGGGGTGTTTCTTGGACGGGGTGTTGGTGCATACCGACACCACAACCCCGTTTGAGTGTGTTGTCAGAACAAACCAGAACAATCAAAGCCATATTATTCTGGTACAAGCGTATGATGTGTACGACAACACCGGGACCGCTTCGGTGGCATTCCAATAGGACAGCGGTTACCCAACACACACAATCTTTCGTGCTGGAATTTTATTGGCGGTAAGTTGTTGCTTAACCCGTTCCGCCTGCAGCATCACCTCACGCGCGGCAAGGTGGTTTTTTGTTTTTAGGGTAACGGTGTTATTCCTGTACGCCACCACAGTAATGTTTGTTGTGGGAAATATATGAGAGAGAGTTGTTTGGATCTCTTGGATGGTAATAAGGTTCCGCACTGGCTGGTAGAGAGGGTTGTGAAGGTGTATTTTTTTAATAACTGATGAAAGTGTAATAAACATTGGGTTTATATTTTTAAGGGCATGATAATATATTGGTACTCCCCTTGTTTTGTTTTAAATATACCCGGCGCCGTGGGCCCATTCAACTCAAACAACACCACATCGTCTAAAATATTGGAAAGGCCATCAAGAAGATATTTGTAGTTAAATGTTGCTTCACAACTTTCCCCTGTCATGTCGGTGGTGATGGTTGATTGAAATTCTCCTTTTTGTTGGTCGGCGGCAAAAACCATCAACTCTTTTTTGTGGGTGTTTGTGGTGATCCTAATATCATTTATTTTTGAGGAAAAAAGGCTTGCGAGCTTCAGTTTTGATATCAGCTCGTTTTTTAAGATTGTTATTTTTGTTTTACTGGTTTTGGGAATGATCTGTTCGTAATTCGGATATTCTCCTGAGATAAGACGTGAAATAATCTGCGTATTTTTAAGCTGTAGGAGAATTTGGTTTTTTTCAATATATATCTTTACATTCTCTGTTTGGTTGATAATTTTTGAAAGTTCGTATGCTGTTTTATAGGGAAGAATAAGTTTTTGTGGTGTAGTTGTGGTGTAGTTGTTTTTTTGAAATACTGTTTTTTCAGACAACCGGAAACTGTCTGTCCCGACTATTTTCATGGTATTTGGTTGAATATTCAAAAAAATACCGGATATCTCATTTAGTGTGTGACTTGTTGCGACCGCATTTAATACCTGAATAATTCCTTGTTGAAATGGTTGGGGTTGTATCTCCACTACAACATCTTTTTGTATCTTTGGGATAAGAGGAAATTCATCAATACTTATTGTTGGTATTTTTGTGGTAAAATCATCCGCTGTTATTAATACATAATTCCCTTTTTTTTGAATACTGATTTTAATATTAGGAAGATGGTAGATAAAAGCGGAAAGAAGTTTTATAGGAAGCACCACCTCACCTTCCTGCTCAACTTTACATGGGGTATGTATCTCAACACCTATTTCAAGATCTGTCGCAAATAACTGTAAGGAGCCTTGTTGTGTTTTAAGAATAATATTTCCTAAAATAGGGAGTGTTTGGTTTTTTGAACAGATACGTTCCAATACAATAAGATTATCCTTTAGGTTTTCTTGTAAACAAATTATTTTCATTATTATTATAGTATATGGTTATGGGGATAAAGGAAAAATAATGCGGTGTGTATTGAATATATGTTACTTTTTATGGTGTGTGGTGTGTGTGTAAGGTTTTTATGTAGTATGTGGATATTTCGTATTATAAAATTATATATTCAATCACCCCCATCCAACCAACATCTTACCCACATGATATCCTCTAGTTGTTGTAAATTATTTTTTTTATCATTTCTATCTCGTCGGCAAATCCCAAATCTTGTTTTACACCCGCCGTTATTTTTTCGCATGCGTGCATAACCGTAGTGTGATCCCGTCCCCCGATCCTTAAACCAATAGATGGGTATGAAAGTTTGAATTCCTCCCGCAAAAGATACATTGCAACCTGTCGTGGTTTCACCACCTCTTGCCGCCGCGACTTTACTAAAAGCTGCTTTTCACTCACCCCATAATACTGTGCGATGGATTGAATAATTTGCTTGATATTAGCCGCCTTTTTCGCCGGCATAACGGATATTGAAAGCGCTTTTTTCACATCATCCAATGCCGGTTGTGTTTTTGAAATGTTATATTGGATAATGACCTTATTCAACGCCCCCTCAAGCTCCCGAATATTCTTTTGAAAATTATTTGCAATATATTCATACACCTCTTCAGGAAGCGAAACTTGTTTTTTGAGCGCCTTTTGCTTCACAATAGCAAGCCGCGTTTCGTAGTCGGGGTATCCCACATCGGCGATCATACCTCCCTCAAAACGGGAGCGGAGGCGGTCTTCGAGTGTTTGGATCGCTTTCGGCGGCCGGTCGGAACTGATAATGATCTGTTTGTTCTTTTCGTATAATGCGTTAAAAAGATGGAAAAACTCTTCCTGGGTTTTATCCTTCCCGGATAAGAATTGGATGTCGTCGATGATCAACACATCGTATTTTCGGTACGCGTCCTTGAATACGTCGATGGTTTTATTTTGAATCGCGGCGATAAGTTCGCTGGCAAACTTTTCCGAGGAAACGTATACCACCCGCCTCCCTTTCTGTGTGCGCATCACTTCATTCCCGATCGCCTGGATGAGATGTGTTTTTCCAAGCCCGACGCCGCCATAAATAAAAAGCGGGTTGTAGACAACCCCAAGGTTTTTTGTGACGGACATCGCCGCCGCATACGCGAGTTCATTGAATGAGCCGACAATAAAATCCTGAAAGGTATATTTTGTATTAAGGTTTGTTTCCTGGTCGAGTGCGTGGAAGTCGAAGCGACTTTCTTCTGCAACCGCATCGCTTGGCACACCGTCATATTTCTTTTTCTGCCGCTGTTGTTCGCTGGGTGGGGTTATAACGAACCGAACCTCTTTCACGTCGGGTAGAGCGCCGCGCAGCGAGCGTAAAATGAACTTTGCAAACTTTTTTTCCAGCCATTCTTTTGCGAACTCGTTCGGAACGGAAATAAAGACGACACCATCCTGCTTATTGTGAATTGCGGTATGTTGAAACCATGTGTTGAAGCTTGCGCGCGACGTGTTCAACTCAACCTCCGAAAGGACCGACTGCCACAGTTGTTCGTTTTCCATAAGCAAAGGAATTATACCAAGACCCCACCACAAACAAAACAGACAAAAATGTTGATAAAGTGTTGATAAAGTGTTGACTACACCACAACCCTGTTGGTATAATCCATACCGTGGGGATAGTATAATTCATTTACTGTTTTATGGCAAAGGTTTACAAGCCCAAAAAAAAGAAGCGGTTGAAAAAGCACGGGTTTTTGAAACGGATGAGGTCACTCACCGGCACCCGCGTGGTGAGTAGGCGACGGAATAAAGGAAGAAAAAAAGTTACCGTATAGCGTGCTTTCCCACCAACAACGGCTTGCGAAAGAACAAGATATACGCTATGTCCTGGGGCGAGGAAACATTGTCCCGGGAAAGTTTTTTTTACTTCGGAACACCGCAAGTCGTGATAATATGTTCCGCGCGGGGTTTGTGGTGAGTAAAAAAGTTTCCCCGCGCGCGGTTGTGAGAAATCTCGTCAAGCGCCGCATGCGGGAAGCGGTGCGCGCAACACACCACACGGCACAAAAACCATCCTGGTGTGTTTTTATTGCAAAGCGATCAGCGGTGCACGCCTCATTTTCCGATCTGCGCAATGATATTGGCGCCGTATTTAAAAAACTTTCATGAAAAAAATTCTTCTGTGGTGCATTGCAGCGTATCAGCACACACTATCCCCGGACCACAGTGTTGTGGCAGCGCACATTCTTATGCCGGGGCTGCGATGCCGTTTCTTCCCCAGCTGTTCCGAGTACACGAAACAGGCAGTGACGCGCTACGGCGCCGCGCGTGGCATGGCGCTCGGGGCCAAACGGCTGCTTCGGTGCAGACCGGGCGGCGGCGCGTGGCATGATCCTGTTCCCGAACACGCCACATGATATCGTCGCTTTTTCACGAATTATTATATCAGCCGCTGTTTAATGCGCTGATGGTATTGTATGAAACCGTCGGGTTTCATGATCTTGGGGTCGCAATCATTGTGTTGACGCTCCTTATCCGTTTTATTCTCTATCCACTATCTGGGAAAGCGATCGCGTCCCAAAAGAATATGATGACCATTCAGCCAGAGGTCAAGGCGATCCAGGAAAAGTATAAGAACAATAAAGAGGAAGCCGCGCGCCGCATGATGGCGCTATACAAAGAGCGGAAGGTGAATCCGCTGTCCGGGTGTCTTCCTATTCTTATTCAACTTCCCGTTCTTATCGCGCTCTACTGGGTTTTTTTGGCGGGGTTTGATGACGAGAGTCTTGCGAGTCTGTATGGCTTTATTCCCTCTCCCGGCCCCATCAACCATATGTTTTTGGGTATCTTTGATCTTGCCGCAAACAACCCTTTCCTTGCGGTACTCGCCGGCATCGCGCAGTTTTATCAGTCGAAAATGGTACTGGATGAGCAGAAAAAGCGCTCGGTCGGGCTTGCCACGAACGACTTTTCTCTCGCACTGTCCAAAAACATGACCTACATGATGCCGGTCGCCACCGTGCTTATCACCTACAGTCTGCACGCCGGCATCGCGCTGTATTGGATCACCACTACCCTGTTTTCCGTCGCGCAACAATGGCGGATGTTTCGCGCCGCGCCAGAGCGATGACACGCGATCTGAAGCTTCGCATCGCGCGCAATACCGCCATATCGCTCGGCGGGAAGATGTTTGCAGGAGCGCTTGGGCTTCTCTCGATCGTTTTTATGACGCGCGCGCTGGGGCCCGATGGGTTTGGCGTCTATAACACCGTTTTCGCTTTTCTGTATATCTTTTCCGTGTTTGGGGACTTCGGACTTTCATCGTTCCTCGCGCGCGAGATCGCAAAACCCGGCGCGAACGAGCGGGATGTCGTTTCCCATATTTTTTTCACCCGCCTTATTCTGGTATTGTGTTCCTTCGCGGCCGCGTTTTTATTCTTACTCATAACCCCCTACTCTCCGGAAACGAAGCAAGGGGTTTTTATCGCCGCGCTGGGATTTTTGTTCCTTTCGCTCTCGGGGGTTTTGATGGGGGTGTACCAAAAACATTTAAAGACCATTGTCCCGGCGGTGGCGGATGCGGCCGCACGCACCGTGCAGCTTGCGGCGGTTGTGTATCTGTATCTTTCCGGCGGGTCGGTTGCGGACTTTTTGTGGGTGTTTGTCGCCGGCAGCGCGTTGCACTTTTCCATCATGTGCGCGTACGCAAAAAAGTACACGAAGTTTATATTCTCTCCGTCCGTATCCGTTGTATCTCGCGTCGTGCGCGAAAGCTGGCCGCTGGCGCTTGCCGCCGCGCTGATCCTGATATATTTCAAAGGGGACACGCTGCTGCTCTCGTTTCTAAAGCCGCAGCACGACGTTGGGGTGTACAGTGTTGCGTATAAGGTGCTTGAAAACCTTATTATCTTCCCGGCTATGTTTGCGGGACTCGTCATGCCGCTTTTGTCGCGATACTTTATCGAGAGCGGCGAGCGGTTCCGCCTGGTGTTTCAAAAAACATTGGACGTGCTGGTGATCGCCGCCCTGCCGCTTGCGTTCGGGGGGATCTACTGTGCGGATGCCATCATTGCCATTATGGCGGGAGTGGGCTTTGCCGAGGCGGTGCTGCCGCTCCAAGTCCTGTTTGTGGCAATGGTTTTTATCTTTCTTGGCACACTATTCGGGAATGCCGTTATCGCCTGTAACCGCCAAAAGACAGTGCTGTGGGTGTACGGGGCCGCCGCACTTTTTAATCTTACGGCGAACCTATATTTCATTGAGCGGTATTCGTATCTTGGCGCGGCGACGGTGACCGCGGCGACGGAATTATTGGTGTCCGCGGGCATGTTGTTCATCGTGTACCGCGCGGTCCGTTTCCTGCCGCGCGCGACGGTTTTTTGGAAAGCGCTTGCTGCCTCGCTGACCATGACGCTTGCACTTTTTGCTTCCCCCGCGCAGAACATCCTTGCGCTTTTCGTAGTGGGTACGGCAGTATATGGCGCGGCGCTTTTTGCGCTTGGTGGCGCATCAGCCAGCGACCTGCGAGTTATACGAGATCTCCTGCGCCGCCCGGCACAAAACCACATCACTCTGTAAGTTTCACGGAGTAGAGGTATCCATCCTTTCGGTTCACAAAAACAAGCGCGGCGTCATCGGGCGAAAGGAGAAGGTCTGTTGCGTCGAATGATGACGAGGGAAACTCAAAGAGCTTGTTCTGTGCCCCCGTTCGGACATTTATCTGCCATAGTTCCTCGGTCGCGGTGTATAGTTTTTTATAGTAGTCATCCGGCCACACCAGGTCCGCCGGCAAGGTTTTCGGGACGGCGCACACGACGCTTGTCGCGTCATTCGCAAACGCACATTTTTCCGGAAGTGTTGCGATCCCCAGCTGTTGTACGTTCGTTCCATCCTTGGCTGCGGCGTATAACGACAGGTTCTTGCCGCCTCCCGCGGTTTGGGAGTAGAGGAGGACTTCGCCGTCCGGACTCCACGCGATGGTCAGGCCGGTAATGTTGGCCAGCACCGGCGAGAGCTTGCGGGTTGCCGGGTCGAGCGACCACAGGGTGCTTTCAACAAACCCGGACGGCGCGGTCCAGAGTGCAATGGTTCCACCCGCGAGAAACTCAAGCCGAACGTCTTTGAGGCGCGTCGGGAATACGGTTTGTGCGCTGCTCCCGTCCGCCCGTGCCACCGCGATCGCGTTGACCCCCGCAAGCTCATCCAGCTGATGGTATGCGATCCCGGCGCCGTTTTTTTCAAAAGACACCCACCGCACGTCCGGCGCATACGGTGTTGCGGTCGTTTGTGAAAGATCATAGTAAAACAATTTCCTGCCGTCGGCGTTCGTATAGGTTGCGATGATACCGTTCCGGTCGGCAGACCACAGCACGTTGTGTAAGTTCTGCTGCGCCGCAAACGGTTTTTCTTTCAGGTCGGCGCCGTCAAACCCCGACTCATATATCCCACGTTGTTTTCCAAGGTACAGTACTTTCGTGCCGTCCGCGGAGGAAGTCGGCGACACAACTTCTCCTGTGCTGATGCGCGCAAGTCTTTCCTGAATGACCGCGACATTCTCTCCCGTTGGGAATTCACCCACCTGCTGTTGCGGCGCACTCGGTTGTTCGCCCGGCTTTGTATAGAAAAAGAAGTAGTACACCGCCACGCCGATGGCAACAAGAATGACCATCGCAAGGAAAATAAAAAATGTTCTTTTTCTTGACATAGTTTTGTGTTACTGGATTATACTCCAACAGACAACTTCGCTGCCCGGACACGACTCTGACGGCAACTTTGCTGATTCAGGACAAGTATTTGCGCCGTGCATGGTTGGTCTTTGAGCCCCGGCGGGTTTTGGTTCGTAACAGCCCCACTTGTAAGTTGTCGAAGCACCAACAGCCGTTCTCATCTTACTCCAGCATGCCGCCGGTGACGGCTCTCCCCCGACTGTTTTAGGAGGGCACGATGGTTTTGGGGATCCCGAACAGAAACGTATATGAACTCCCTGGATGTACCCAGCCGGCTTTCCATAGATTTCACACCCCCATAAGTAGTCGGGTAAATCACCGAATTTAGTCTGAGTATTTATTGGCTGAACATTCTTTGTTTCTTGCCATGTAATATTCACCAAACTTGGGTTTATCGTAAACAATATAAGGTACGCCGTCAACGCGATACCGATGCCGATAAGCGTATTTTTGATACCTTCCATCGCCATCGCCTTTTTATCCACAATGCCGGAGAACGTCCACACCACCCCCCAAATAACGAGTGCCACGAACCCGGCGATGCCGACAAACCCGAGCGCGAACAGATACAGCAGGTTAATGTATCTGTCCAGTGTGATGTCTACTGTTGCGCCCGCCTGCCCCTCAATAACATTGGGGGTATTTGGGTCGTCTGCCCCCGGAATGCCGGACTCAAGCGTGACAGCAGCATGTGCCGCACATGCGGAAATTCCAAGTAACAAAACACACATTCCAAACATGGCGAGGTTGACTTTCATAGTATGTACACCTCAAGTTCCGCGTGCCCATTCTCACCCAGGAGCCGTTGGTTTTTCACGGAAACATTCAGCATACGCATGCCGCTTGCGGAGTTGGCAGGGACTGCAAGCGTCAGGGTGTCGGGGTCGGGCGGAACGCCCTGCGCCGTTTTGTCGGCAAACTCCCAGGCATACGCGAGCTCATGTGCACTTGCGACGCGGAAGTAGTATGGCAGCGCGCGCACCGCGACCGTACCGCCGGCCGAAACAAAGGCAGGGTCTGTTGTGGAGTTTTGGTACAGCACCACCTGCGGACGTGCGATAGGAATAGTGATGCCGCGTTCCACGGAAACGGAGCGGGCAGCGTTGGTCACCTCAACGATAATGGAGACGAATGTAGCGCCGCGGGGGGCAGTGAACGAAAAGTCTTGTTCCCCCACCACGCCGCGCACCTGCGATTCGGCATCCAGATACCAGGTGTATAGCAGGTCTTCGGGGTTTTCATCCCGGACGGACGGAATGGCTGTAACGGTAACTCTGCTGCCGACAACCGGCAGTGCCTTCCCCTCATACTCGGCGGGGACGAACGTATCCGCGCTCCACAGTACCGCTACGTTAAATGAGCTGACCGACACCGAGTTCTGGGTAATGACCGCCCCGTCCTGGGAAACTTCAAGTTTCACCAGGTGAAACGATTTTGTTGCCTGAAACGAAAATGTTGTTTTTGCTTTTCCCGACGCGAGCGGCGCCGGTTTGTCGTCCACATACCACAGAAATACGACCGTATTGTCATCAATATTCGTCGTGTGCGCGGTCAGCGCCGCCGTGGACCCTATGGTGCCGGAAAATGACACTAAAATTTCAACGGACGGCGCGGAAAACTCGTCCAGGCCGATCGGGGGTTGTTCTGTTTGTGCATGCGCAACGCCGAAAGCCCCAAATCCAAAAACCAAAATCCCAACCAAGCCCCAAATCCAAAAACCAAAAATGTTTTGTATGTTCCGTTTCATGTTTCAAGTTTCATGTTGTGTGCCCCATCTCCGCCAGTTTTTCTTCCGCTTTTCTGCCTGCACCGATGATAATGGTATACATCACGATAACCCCCACTGTTCCTGTGGGTACAAGGTCGTTCACCCCCAGCGGAATCAGCTCAAAAAATGTCGCTCCCCAGATGATCGCCTGCGCTTTCCAGCGAGGGTGTCCCGCAAACGAGAGTGAGAGTGCCGATACCCCCGCTCCCGTGCCAAGGTCAACAACATCGCCAACAAGCGGAATGGCGCCGATGCCGAAAAAATCCAGCACGTCGTTGCCGCCGGTAAGCATTCCCATCATAACGAACTGCACAACCTTGTCTTTGTTTGCAACGAGCGCTTCCAGTTCCGCGATCTTTGCAGGGTTAAACGACGAAGCAACTTCTTGCTGTGCCGCCCGCGCTTCTTCTTGGCGGCGCACCTGTTGCAGCGCTAACGCATGGGCTGACTCATCGTTTTGTTTCTCCTCATCCATAGTATATCTCTAAAAGCCGAAAGCTAAAAGCAAACGAAGCTACGCACTTTCCATTTCTTTCTTCGCTTTTTCTATTTGCAAAAGCTGTTCGGGGTTGGACGTGATGATCTGGTCTTCCGTGTAGGACGCGATGACCTTGATGGCGGCGTGCTTGAGCCCCGCAAAAAAGATCCCCTCCCCCACGTCGCATTCCAAGAGCAGGTACTTTTCCTCATCCGACAGGTTGAACGTTTCTTTCACCACTTCAATGGTCGCGGGCGACTGCTTCAGCAAAAGCTGGATGGAAGAGTTGGTGATGATGGGCTTGCCGTATTTTGACTGCATGAAGTCCGCCACGTCCTGCGTGATGGTGGTGAGCCCGAGATAATACTTCCGGCAGCGCTTTGCGATGCCGTAGAGAAACGACGCGGCGTCCTCATGCTGCATCATGATCCACGCTTCATCCACGAGGAGAATCCTTTTTTTCAGTTCCGAGCGGATAAGGTTCCAGATGTAGCGGATGATAAGGTAGGTGGCGATGGGGCGCAGCTCGGTTTCCATGTCGCGGATGGAAAATACGACCAGCTGGTTTTTCATGTTGATGTTGGTCTGGTTGTTCAAAAAACCCGCGTACGGCCCCGAGATATATTTTTCAAGCCGCACGGCAAGCCCCGCGCCGCCCTCGATGCTCGCCAAAATGGCGTGGAAGTCCGAAAGGGTGGGCGGCACGGCCTTGGTGAAGTCAACCTCCGGCGTAATGTCGCGCGACGCGTAGGTTTCCGCAATGGCGCGGTCGACAACCGCATCTTCTTCGGGCGTGAGCCCCCCAAGCATAAGTCGCACAAGGCCGACCATGTTGATGATGTTGGAGCGTAGCACGTCCGAGGGTGACTCGTCCTTCAAAGGCGCCGGTAGGTCGAACGGGTTGATGTGGTGCGGCGAGTTGAGCGAGATGCGGAAATACGCCCCGCCCACCGTTTCGGCAAGGTACTGATACTCGTTTTCGGGGTCAATAATAATGACATCGGTGCCGGTCATCATGGAGCGGAGCACTTCCAGCTTCGCGGTGTAGCTTTTTCCCGAACCGGCCTTGGCGAAGATCACCATGTTCGCGTTTTCCAGTGAAAAACGGTCGAACAGGATGAGCGAATTATTGTGCCGGTTGATGCCGTACAAAATTCCTTTGTTGGACGTGAGGTCGGCAGACACGAACGGGAACATGGTGGACGCAGGGCCGGTGTTTAAGTTCGCGTGGATATCCAGCCGGTCCTGCCCCAGCGGCAGCGTGGACATAAAGCCGATTTCATGCTGGAAGTTCGTGGTTTTGGTGAGCACCATGCGCGCGTCCAGGATCCCTTTCACTTCGTTTTCCGCTTTGTCCAGCTGTTCCACGCTCGATTCTATCAGGGTGATGTAGGCGCCGACGCGAAACAGCTTTTGCGTCGCCTGCTGGAGCGAGTCCCGCAGGCTCTCCAGGTCTTTGAGCGCGGTTTCGAGGATGGGGTCGCGGATAAGTCCTTTGTCTTCCCGTTCGGCAAGCTGTGCTTCCACCGCGGTGACCTTTTTGTTGAGCTTGCGCATGATGGTGCCGGTGTCCACGGGGTGGAAGTGGATTGCAATGTCAAAAAACCGGTCCAGGTTGACCACGGGCGCAAACCAGTTGGTGTTCAAGTACCGCGGATACGAGTATAAAAACAGTGTGCGCAGGAACCGGTCGCCCAGCTGGAGATACCGGCTGTCGATACGCATCGCGGACGGCGCAACAATGTCTTTAAAATTTGCCGCCTGCGTCGTTTGCGGGATATCAATGTCTGTGGTCGATTGTCTTTGAAATAATGCCATATGATTCTAGCCGACGGGCTCTGCCGCAACAAGCTGTTTCCCCGATTCCCCCGGGTTATACAGGTCAAAGAAAAGCTCCACCAGCTCGGTATCCGACAGCGGTATGGAACGAACGCCGAACGAGCGCATACCCGACACTACATTTTCCATGCGTTGCCATAGCTGGTTTTTGTACTTCTGAAACTCCTCATCCGCCATTTTTCCGAACGACACGGCGGATTTTCCTCCGAACATCCGTTCCGCGAACGATCGGCGCGCGCTTTCACCGGTGTGGTATGAAACGACGGCATAAAAATTCTTTGACATGATGTTTTGCATGGCGACGAAGCTCCGGATGAAGTCAATATACTCTTCGGTCTGGATGCGCAACAACTCATTCTCTTGTTTTTTCAGGGTTTCCCGCAGGTCGTTCAAGTATCCCGAAATATCAAGCTTGCGCGAGTGGATAACGAACTGCACCGGGAAGTCCAGGCCGTTCAAGAAGTTCTGGTATTGGTAGACCAGTGCGTCCTGCTCGTCTTGGGACTTGAGCGCAAGGTTGACGGATGAGCACATTAAAATTGCGCGGAGCTCGCCGCTCTTGAGAATGACCACGCCTTCGCGGATGGAGTCCACGTCGACGAGCTGCTGGGTTGATTGGGCTTCCATTTTTTGTGCCATGGCTATTTTTCAGTGTCGGTGCCGCGGTACGCGCTGCCGACCTCAATGCTGCTGCGTTTATCGCGCAGGCCGCTCACGTGTCCCGGTGCGGCCATGTGCGGTTCACGCGGGTGTGTCGCGTCACTCTCCACGGCATTTTTCCCCGCCGAGAATGCTGTGATCACATTTTCGTCCCGGTGCCAGATATACATCCGCGGCTTCATGGCGTAGCTCAAAAACGCGGCAAAAAAACGCGAAAACCGCATCCCGTACGGTTTATAAAACGCGAACAACGCGGCAACGGCGATGACCGGTATCGTGAAAATAATAGCCAGCCATAGCGTGAGAATGAAGTAGAGCAAAATTCCCGTGCCGAACGGGATGAGCATGATGAAAAACTGCCGCATGGTGATGGGCCCCAAAATTTTGTCTTCCACGTCAATGAATTGGGGGACTTGGAATTGTTTCATGCCAAATGTATTAAAGTTTACGAGCCGCAGGCGAAGTTAATTTTATCATACATGTAAGCACCCTGAGCTTGTCGAAGGGTCGCCTCAAAATTTTGACAAATCAACATTTGCATCCTTTTTTTCCGGCGAAGGATCAACTTTTTCTCGGTACAGACTTTCCTTTTTTACCTCCTCGTGCGCGGGGACGAACTTTTGCACAAAGCGTGCGAGCGACGGTTCATCGGGTTTTACCTGCGGTGGTTTTTGTTGTTCCGCTTTCTGTGTTTCCGAACGCTGATCCCCAATTCCCAATTCCCGTTTGAACTTTGATTGGATAAAGGTGGGGAGCGGGACAACGGGCTTGAACAGCGGAGCTTCTTTCGCTGCGTCAGCTTCGTTAGCTTTTAGAGGGGGGGCGGCCGGTTGTTTGATCAGCGGTTGCGCGGGTACCGGCTGTTGTGGTATGGCTTGCCCCCCCGAACTTTCGGAGGAGGTTATTACGGTTGGTTGCGGTGTATGTTGCGGTGGCGGTTGTATCGGCGCTGGTTGCGGCATGGCCGGAGGTGTCGCCGGCAGTGCAACCGCTCCCCACTCTTTTTTCAGAAATTTCTCCGGGATGGGGATGACGTACCTGGGTTTTGCTGGTAGAGGGGCGGGGGAAGGAGCAAACCCGGGCGACTGCATCGTCGGTGTTTGAATGGTCGGCGGGTACAGTTTTTTCAGTTCCAGACGGACATTCGCAAATACCTCCGTGTCAATATCGTGCGCCACCAGCCGCGCCTTTTCCATATCCACTCCCGTTTCTTTCTGAACTTCCTGCGCAAACAGTTCGGGCCGAAGGTAACCAAGCAGCACCCGGCCGGTGAGCCTGCCGGTTACATATGTCTTTGTTGGCGGGATGTCACGGAGTGCGCAGCTTTTCAAGATTGCATCCGAGGTCTTTTCGGAAAATATTGCATCTTTCAGCGCATCTGGTAGCGCCTGAAACCTTTTATCAGCTTGTTCTTGCGATATATCTTGCATAGTTTTGTTCTTTACACACCCGCTCTCTTAGCGTCTTCTTTTGACCGTTCTTCATCTTCTTTCCCAAACCTCTGTTCTTTGTCTTCTTTTACTTCGTTCACTTTATCTAAGAAACTCTGTGGCACGTCAACTCCGTTATTGCTCGCATTCCCCCCTTTTAGGAAGCTAACGAGTCCGGGAGCTTTCCGCTGCAATTCTTCAGTTTCCTCAAGAGAGAGTCCTGCAAGTGATCGGGTTACATACGTGAGGAACTCGTGGTCGGCAGTGTTGTTTGCCGACCGCAGCGTTCCGGATGTCATGGACCCGCTTTTCACAAAAACATCAACGGCTGTCGCATTCCACGACCCCTTGAGGTTCTCAAAGTCAGCGGTAGTCATTTCGTCAAACGCTTTGTTTTTGGCATCTTCAAAAGACTCACCCGTGTCTTTTCGTTTCCCCTGTACTAACCGCTTGGTTTTGAGGTCATACGTTGCACCGGAAAGCTTATGTTCTGATTCAAGTTTTTCCCATTCTTCCTGAACGATATCTTGGTATATGATCGGGTTTGATTTACGGATTGTTTTTATGGCATCCATTTTCCCATGCGTTTTTGCTGCCGCGTATGCTTGCTTAACGAGCGTTTCCGTCGCTGCCGAATCGATTTCGCCGGTCTCTTTATTGATGACTTTCAACTTACCTTTTTTCGCAAGGAGCTCCCCGAGCTCGGCCGCTTTTGCGCCGCTGCCCGGCAGTGTGCTTGTTGCCAACCGGTCCATTTCCGTGCGGGCCTCATCCGGAGAAATTTCCACCATTCTTTCGTAGTCCTTGCGCTCCGTTTCGGTAAGCCCTTCACGCTTTTTCACCGCTTGCCCGGTCTTTGAGGCGACGCCGCGCAATGCCCCCGCCATCAGTCCGCCTCCTGCCCAGCCGGGGAGCGCTTTTTGCAGCCCCTCTGCAACTTTGTTGAGATTTTCTTCCGCCTTGAACCTTCGTGCTGTTGCCGCGCCGACAGCGGATGCTCCGCGTCCTGCCTTCTTCTGCGCCCATTTGCGTCCTGTGGTGGCTGCGCTCATCACCGCCGCGGTTGCTTTTCCTCCCATGGACTGCGCAGCGACCAACCCCCCGAGCATGATCATCCAAATAATGATATAGGTCAGCGCCTGCTGGAAGAAGCTTTTCTCATTCGTCTCGCCTGCGAGCGCGGTGGTAACGTCCCCCTGAAAACTTCCTTGGAAAGCGACCATCGCGATGTAAAGAAAGAATAGCGCAATGGGGGCGAACATCGTCCATTTAATGAACTTACTCATCCAGTCTTTAAAGTGGCCGCTGGTTGGCGGGAAGGCGTACAATACCAATACGACGGGGAGCACAACGAGCAGAAACGACAAGTACCCTATCCGAATCGCGAACATTGCCGCAAGTACGGCGAGAACGAATACGGTCCCGAGCATGAAAAAAATGGCGAAAATAACGTCCAACAGCACGTCGCCGCCTTTTTGTATTTGCTGCCCCTCAAAGAGCTTTGTGAGTTTGAGGTTGTTGGCAATGACTGCTGTGAACGAACAGGTTGTGTTTTGTGTGAGCCGTTCAATGGTGCTGGTGACGCCGCAGCCGGGAGTTAAACCACTCAAAAAAGAATTCGCGGTAATATTGGCGAAGTCCAAGAAAACGCCGGCGATCGGCAAACTGAAATTGATAAGTAGGGCGATAAGCAAAAGTTTCGGCAGCGCGCGTTTAAGCCCGAACGACTCAAAGCCAAGAATGAAGTTAAGCGCGATGCCCAAGAGGATGAGAATAAAAAGCGAGTTGGCGAAATCGCGCGCGATGGTCCAGCCGGTGGTAACGAGTGTTGAAGAGGTAAGAACGAACGGCTGCAAAAAGTGGTCCGCAAGCGTTCCGACGGCACTCAACACCCAACCGAGTGGTACCAGAACGGCGGCGTAGAGAATATTTCCTACAACTCCGCCGACGCAGTCGCCAACATCAGAAATGCAGTCAAATATTCCCGCCTGCGCTCCGCCGGCGGAAAACAGGAAAACACCAACCGCAACCAACACCAGGATCGGCAGGAACTTTACTGCAAACAGAGTTGTCGTGAAAAACCGTTTCATGAAGTTACTGGTCCTGATACATCGGGTTCGTCCTGCCACACAGGAAATTGTCGGCAAGCCGACCCAGGTTTTTGTTGTAGTCGCGCACGCCATCCCTGCAGTTATTCACGAATGCTTGTTTCTTTTTCTTGATCTTTTTCTTTTTCTTGGCGCTTAGCCACCCGAAGATCGCGGCAAACACGGGGATACCAATAAGTATGGCCACGCCAGTTACAATACCACCGGCAAGGAGCGCGGTGGATGACAGTCCCAAAGCAAGTGTTGCGGCGGTTAAGCCCAGCGCCTGCACCGCGGCGTTCGTCGGGTTCCAGCCAGGGACGTCGGTACGGAACCCGACGCAGTCATTCGCGTTGTCGTACGCTTCTTGCATGGCGGTGAATGTGGCAAGGAGGTCGTCAAAGCTTTGTTTTTGCGTCTCCGCGCCGGATAGTGTTTCCGTAAACTCTTCCTTGATGGCGCCAAAGTCGTCGACCATGAGACTTAAGTCTTTTTCCATCTCTGCCAGCCGCATACGCGCGTCCTTGTAAATTTGAATGGTGTCATTCCCCATACGAAGCATGCAATATGTTTGGCCGGTGGTGTCGGAAGAACAGAACGGGCTGGTGCGCGCTTTCTGAACGGCAGTGAGCGTTTCGTCGGTTTGGTCGGATACGCCGCGGTACAAAAGGTACACATCGGTCACCGCGTCTTTCAACCGTTGATCCAGGTCGGCACCCTCCGCAAAGGTTTGGTATTGAGACAATGCACGCGCAAACCCAACACTCTGCGTATCTACTCCGACAAAACGCGCGATCGCCCGGATCTTATAGATCGCCGAACCGATAAGCCCGCTGCGTATCTGGTCGTTCACCAAGGTTGGTTGCCCGCTCCCGGGTCGTTTAATAATATTGTCCACGAGGTTCGGGTCGGCA
>ERZ1292623.631-Hain-H51-01um-R1-631-length-37013-cov-16_pt2 | contig 22091 bp, 27 predicted proteins | sample MGYA00564398_ERZ1292623 | MGnify/ENA primary metagenome ERZ1292623 (study PRJEB36523, sample SAMEA6512633) | groundwater metagenome | collected 2019-01-07 | study: AquaDiva: Metagenomics assemblies of 32 groundwater samples | reverse complement strand
GGTGTTGGCATAGAGGGCGTTGTAGCCCATGGCGGTGTTGTTGTTGGAGGTGGTGTTCGCCCCGAGGGCGCTGACACCCACGGCGGTGTTCTGGGTGCCGGTGGTGTTGGCATAGAGGGCGTTGTAGCCCATGGCGGTGTTGTTGGGGCCGGTGGTGTTCGCCCCGAGGGCGCTTGTGCCATACGCAATGGCCGTAGTTACCCCGCGATAACCTGTTATCCCCCCCGACATCGTTTGTAGTCCAGTCCATGTGTTCGGATCGGCCAAACCGGGAAGGTCAACCAATCTCTTGTTCTCCGCCGTCAGTTTCGGGATAGAAATATTGAGAGAGGTCAATAACCCATAACTGACAGCCGACAGACCGGAATCCAGCGTGCCGGAATCATTAACAACAGTGATAGTCGTCAGTGTCGTGTAGGCGGATACGCTGATGACGCCGTATATAATGCCGCTCGAATTAGTGGTCTTGAGCCTACGGCCAACTATAAATGTGCTGGTTTGATCGCCAACCAATGAGAATGTCGTAGCCCCGATATAAGTCGGCGCGGGACCGGCAGCCCACTGGTCAGCGGTTATGGTGGTATCGTTTATGGGCGTAATATTATCAATCGTCCATATAGAAGCAGTTGGAGGATCAGAGTCGGTGGATGGTGACAACACCAACTTATAAGAAACTCCGGTGGTCCCCCAAATGGCGTTCGCCGGCTCTCCACGCGAATTTAAAATAATCGGATTGGCTTGAGCGACATCGCCTACAGAAGTGGTATAAGTTGTCTGTTTCGTATTGACAGAACCGGCAACGTAAGTGAAAAGTTTTCCGCCGTTAAGTGGGGTTCCGTTGGAATCCAAGAAGGCCGGAATTTTGTTGAAAAAAAGTTTTACAGCCATGTTGTGCTCCTACTCATTGGTGCGTGAAATGCCTTGAATGGCAGCGGTTCTTCCGGCCGCGCTCGTTGCGTATCTCTCGAAGTTGAGCATTGCCTTCTTAATCTGGCCGTGCCATTTCGGGTCTGTCTTCGACAGGATTTCGGCAAGCTTTTCCGGTGACGCCAGAATTTCAGCAGCCTTCCGATTGACTGTCTCGTTTCCTTCCTCCGTGCTTTGTCTTAGGAACCAGTTAGCAACCACGGTCGGTCTATAGAGCAGGCGTGGAAGTTGCGCTTGTTTTCCGGAAACAACGGTGGTGGCTCCTGGAATATTCACTTCGCGGGTCATTTGCGCGACCTTTGCATCACGCTCCAATTCTCTTGTGATATTGTCGAGAATCTTTTGCTGTTCCGGCAAGAACTCAACAGGATAGGCTTTCCCCTGTTTCATCTTTGTTTTCAGTGTTTCAGGAAGATTGCGCTGCGCCTGTAACCACGGGCCTACCCTTTCCTCGTCTTTCGCGCTGGTCAGAACGTCCTTGAGCACGCCACCGGCCTTTTGCCGGTTCTGGACGACTTTCGCGTCCCGATAGCTCTCTCGGGCGAATTCCCAACCTTTGACCTTCGTATTCATCCAGTTAATCAAGGTATCCTTGACTGGCTTGATATGCGCCTTCTCCGTCCCGGTTACGCCCAAACCGGACGCCAACGTGGGGTTCATCGTCATCTCGTCGAGCGCCTGCTTAATCTGCTGCAAGCCATCGGCGGAATACTGGATGACCTTTTTGCCGCCAACTTCTATTTCTTGTTTGAAGGGAACCGGCGGCAATCCATTCGCCGCGCGGGCAGCGTTGGAATTGGCGATATTTTCCTCTGCATATTTCTCGGCTCCCCGGAAGGCTGGACTGGCGGAAAGTCTATCGAGCACGGGATCGCTCTTGACCAACGTGGACTTGATGGCTTCATAGGCTGCTGATGCTTTTTCAAGTGCCTTCTCTGCTGCTTCACGTTCGGCGGGAGTGCCGGATATTTTATCCAATGCCGTTTTCCGGGCTTCTTCTTGGGCAACTTTGAAGCTTTGCAGGCGCGTGGTGGTCTCAGGCAGACTGCCTAATTCGGCTTGCAGCCGCACTAATGGACCGCCGAAGCGCTCCGGTTTGCCGATATTACCGGCGGCAATTGCATCGGCAGAGGTCGGTGGGCTGATAATGCCCTTTTCATTCAATAATGAACCGATGGTCTTTTTAAGCGCGGGATCACCGCCTTTCGCGCCAAGATCGCGCAAGTGCGCCTCAGTAAGTTTTGTCGTTCCTTTGTCGGTGAAATTTCGCAGGGTATCGCGCGCCGCGCGTCCAGCCTGGCCGCCGATTTTCCCAAGCCCTTTAACAGAAGATATAACAGCAGGTGTCGCTACGTTCAGGAGCGCACCTAGCCCGCCTTTGATGGCAAGGTCGCCGAAATAATCTTCGCCTCCGGATATATCCGGCACCGTCAATGCCGATGTGCCAGCTCCCGTGGCGGCTCTGCCGGCTATGCGGCCCATCAACTTAGGTGCGGTCTCGGAAACGGCTTTTGGGAGCAAACTGGAAATTCCCTTATAAACTCCTACCCCAGGAATCAATGACCCCATCGTACCGGCAATGTCCCAATCCTCTCCCACGGGATTTCCTGAACGGGCGGCCATGCCACGTCTTTTCATGGCCTCTAATTCGGCTATTCCAGCGTTTATTGTTCCTGCATCTATGCCACCAGGTACTTCACCGCGTCCCGTCATACCTTGCTCGACGATGGCTTGGTGCCGATCTTCAGGTACGGACGACATGGGGATGAATTCGGTCTTACCGAATTTGCCGGTTATTCCGGTCAAGTCGGCAAGTTTTTCACCGACGTTCGCGCTAAGCTGAACAGCTATCTTCGGTAAGTCGAGCGCACCCAAGATAGCGCGACTGCCTGGAAGCGCGAGCGCCCTTTCGGTTGCGGTTGACGTTGTCGGTACAGATTCATCGTCAATAACATACCGCCCCGGCGTCGCCGCCGGTTCATCGTCAATAACGTATCTGCCTACTGCCGCAGCCATCTTTTTCCATCCGAGCGATATTTTATTCCTGTGGCGGTATCGGTCATTGTTCTCCCCTTGAACTGTGCCGGGTCATGCAATGAATCGGAGGCGATTCTGGGCGATACATCAGGCGCGCCTGTAGGCTTTGTATCGATCTCTATCCCGACTTGTCGGGCTTGTTTGTTCAAGCGTTCCGCTTTTGCGTTGAGTTTCCGCTCTACGCTATCGATGATTGCACGCATAGCCGGTTCCTCGAAGTCGATTCGACCGGCCATGACATTTTGGAGGTATTTCAATTCCTCTACTGTATCCGAACCTCCAAAGTCTTTAAGACGCGGGATCACGATATTCCCGATGTGGGATAGATAGGTCTCGGTGTTTGCCGCTTTGGTTTTATCTATTCCTGGAATAGCTTTTGCGGAGGTCTTTGCCATATCCCCGTAAAACCCGGAGTAAATTCCTTTATCTAGGATGGCTCGTGCTTCGTTGAGGCTCGCTAAAGCCTCTGCGCCACGGTCTGCGCCTGCTGCTTCTTCCCCTATTGCCTGACCGAATCTTTTAGCTCCTGAAAGTCTGCCTTGTAAATTAGGATCACTCGCGGAACCTATAACTGGACCGCCGGCCGGTTCGACGATTGCCCCCCGCCTTGTATCCCATCCTTTGATCCCTCCTGCTGTTTGGACTGGAGTAATATATTCTCCGCGCCCTTGAGGCAAGGATTTCCTCTTCCACCATTCCTGCCATTCAGGGGTTCCTGGCTTCAACCCGGAAGCCAATGCTTGCCCATATTCTTCGGCCTTGACCAGATTCCCAGCAACATAATCTGGATTATATTCAACCGGCATTTCCTGGACTTTCTTCAGTATCGAATTTCGGAACTGTGTGGTTGAAAACATTCCAGCACGTTGCGCCTGAAGATCTCTGTATCCAGCCCAATTTTCAGGCGTGACACTTTTCAACTCATTAGCAGATGCAGCGGCAAAAGAAGCCAATAGATCGTTATCCTGCTTCAAGGCTTCTTTAAAGCCCTTCAATGCTTCCATGGCTTGCTTCGGCAAGCCTCTCGATCTCAGCAATTGAGGAAGCCTAGATTGATCCTCCCCTGATTCCATCGCAGCGGCTTTATATGCCCGCTCATCGGCCATGGCTTGTTCTTGGATACGATTCTGATTGATGAGACTTTTCAACTGCATCGCCTGTCCGTATTGCTCAACGGGATTCGGCGGAGGCTGCTGCGGCCGGATCAAACCATAGATACTTGAATCAAGTGGCATGCTTGGTCTCTCTTGCGTTTACTAAATATTTAGTCTGGTGCATAACCATATCCACCGCTCCCACCGCCTACTCCCTCGAAGCTGTCACCGTAATCGAAATCGTCGTAATAATAAGATGGACTTGATTGCTGCGGATACATTCTGTTAAGCATCTGGTTCTGCCCATACCAATTTCCAATGTTCTGGAGTGCTCCGCCCCAAATATTGCCTTGGGCAATCGCAGACGCACCTCTGGCGTTACCCTGGGACATCAAAGAGCCGGCGATGTCAGGATATCCTGGAGGGGAAATCTGACCCCCCGATCCGGGGCTTCCTGGTTGGGCTCCTTGGGATCCGGGTCTTCCTGGTTGGGCTCCTTGGCCGGATGGGGCTTGTCCATACCCGGCTACACTCGCGAGTCTACCAAAGGTACGATTTTGGTCTCCATAGAAACGCTTAGAAGATTCTCCGGCTTTCTGTCCGGAGTAATCGGTTCCGAATCTTGTCAGGGCTTTCAATGTAGCTCCTGAATTTCTGCTTCCTCTTGCCCCAGCCATGCGGTCTATAGCTTGAGTCCCCTGCTCAAGCCCGGACTGGTAGCCTAATTTTATAACCGGATCTTCCATGAAGTCAGCGATGGAGAATTTCTTGTTAAGATCGCCATACCCGGCGGCGGAAGAATCTCCGCCGATTCCGAGGAGCTGCGATAACCGTGAAGTGGCGGCTTGACCACTTTCCCGCCACGGGGCGTAATCCGCGCGACCTTGCTGATATCGCTGTTCCTCTGTTGCTACTTGTCTCTCGTAATCACTTCGAGCAATGCCGAAACGACGGCGTTCTTCCTCCGTCATCGCATTGTATTGATCTTGCGATATATCGAAGCGACGGCGTTCTTCCTCCGTCATCGCATTGTATTGTTCTTGCGATATATCGAACTGGCGGCGCTGTTCGGCTATCGCGGCTTCGGATGCCTGGCCCTGTGCTTGAGAGGCATCGCTGACTGCTTCAGATTGAAGATAACCACCTATTAACGTAGCACCGGCTACAGCCGTAACTCCCCATGTCATGACACTTTTCCCTCAATCATTTCTACTTTCTCCTGGAGGGGAAATTCATCATAGTTTTTAGCGATGATAAATTCCTCAAGTCTGTCCAAATCGGTTTCATTATCCGGGTTAGCATGAATTGTCGTCCAGACTGTATCATCGTGGGCATAAACAGCCCTTTTAGTTCCTGCGGAAGATATCATGGTACAAGGACCGATAATTGTCTGAAGTCCATCTTTGGTAAGAACAGTGACTCTCCCACGGGAAATAAAATTTAAATGGTCATGTCGGTGTATCTTCCCAACCACGATTGAATCTTTTGGAAGGAATATTTCCCTGGAGTAAATACCAGTAGTAAACGTATGTTTCAAAGGTAAATCAATCTGCGGAAGATTCATCATCGCATCTTGAAGCCTCTGGATTACTATCCTTATTTCTGCTTCTGTTTTAATACTCCCATGAAAAAGAATAACTTCTTTAAAAGAAGAAGTAGAATTTACTTGAGTTATCTCTGATTTCATTGTTGAAACACCAATATCCGGTAAATCTGAGAGGCCGGGTCTACCGCGCCGGATGAATAATTAACCGCCCTGACTGTCACGGTGTTATCCGCCGTCACAGTACCGTCCACGATAATCCCATTGACCGCCGTGGTCGGTCTGACGATCACGGCATCCCCGCTCCGCGCCCCGGATACCGTCACGGTCTGGGTCGCCTGCGATTGCGCGGCGATGGAGCCGAAATCGTGCGTCAATGTAGCCGTATAGGTACGGGCCCAACCGAACAGGGACAAAAATACTTGTGTCATCCAATTTCCCCACGGCTTCGGCCATGTCGCCATTTCCTTTCCGGCGGGAAGTGCGCTTGACAGCGGTGGTTGTCCGATAGCCATTAGCTCCTCGCTCGCAGCGCGGCGTAAGTTATCACTATTTTCACGGGGTCAGTCACGCGAATACGAAACAGCCAATCTCTTGCCTGTCCGAGTCGTCGCCATGCTACGCGCGTCAAATACTTTCCTATTTTCCCCATATCGGCCCATAATTCATTTCCCCACGTATGTCCGTTGTCCTTGCTGATTTGCAACATGGCCTGTGGGTTTGAACCCTGACCGGAAACAAGACCGACACCAGTTTCAATGTCGCAGTAAAGTTCATCCACCGTCATGCGTTGGCTGCCGTTGAAAATATGCCGCCCAACAATCTCTCTTACAATCGCCGTGCCGTTGTCGGTATACACATCGGGGTCCAGTTCATAGATATCGCCAGTCGAATAGTCGGAGATCAATGTCTTGTTCAGGAAATCAAGCTGCATCTCCCCGCGATGGCGAGCGCCGTTCAAGCCGTATTCCAGCGGCGACCACATGCCGGTCGAGGCATCGTAGAGCCAAGACTTAGACGGCGTGGGAAAATTGATTTGCAGCATCGGATGACCGCTGAGCATGTAGGCATAGGCGGTGGCGTCCGATACGGACGAATAATTGTTTACGGTGGAATCCAGTTCAGGCGTCGAAATCGGTTGCGGCGCATAACCCCGAATGAACATCACCTGTACCTGTCCCTGTTTGTTCTTCATCAAACCGGCCAAACCGGAATTGAACTTCGTCAGCGACCACCGCGCGGCCAGTCCGAATTCCTGTATCGCACCCTTGATAGTCTGAAACGGAAAATCGGCTGCACCAACGTTACCCCAATACTCCATGGTGGATTCTCCAAATAAACACACTTCGCCGTTGTCAGCAAAGACCCTGACAATACCATCCGGCGCAGATTCCGCCGTGGCGAAATCGAGCGCGTTCCATGTCGTGCCGTCTGCGGAAATGAAAAACTCGTCGTCTACGCCGTCATCCACGATGAATTGCCCGTCGAGCCACGCGCACGTTCTCGCCGTTTGCGGGGCGTCGGCATCCGCCACCACGGCGAACGTCGTAGAGGCGATGGTGTAGGTATACATATTCGTGCCGGTTGTCAGCAAAATCAGCGTGCCGTCATAGGCCATGTCCACTCTGCCCGACGTAGTGCCAACGGCCCCGCGATTGGTTTTGATGCCGGCATTGTTGACTTCGTAGAACGTGCCGCGATGAACCAGATAATACAAACTGCCGACGGCAATCCAGCCGCGAATCGGGGTATCGCCCAAGGATAGGCCGGCACGCAGAGCCAATCCGGGGGTACCGTAGAATACCAGGCGTGATTTTTCCGCTTCTGGGACAATCTCGGCATACAGGTTCAAATGACGCTGCGCCGTGGAAGTCGAGGACTTGCTCTGTTGCGCCGTGCCGAAAAGAGGGATGGGTTGCATGTCAGCGATCTGCGTAAATATCCCAGCGTCCGCCGCCGCCGAGTCTTCCCAATGCAGCAACCCCGCTGTCCACTCGGGAAATCATGGATGGTGCATTGAGCGTCTTGATTGCAGCCCTTGCCATACCCGCAATGCGCTTCACATCGGCGGAAATAGTCACGCCGAATTCCGGCCCGAATTCCTCGGCAAAGCTGAATTCAATGGCACGCTGATACCCAGGCGGGAGTGCCAATGCCGTCGTCAGCGCCGCGAACGATTGCAGCGTTTGCCAGGTATTCAGCTTGAGCGTGAGTGCCGCTGATGGAACCGGATACAGGTAAATCACGCCAAGCGGGTTGGCGGAATCCATGAACAGATAGGCGGGATAGGTGCTTTCCGTCGTCTTGATGATGATGGAATCGTACTCGGTGCGGTTCTGCAACACCCGCACCTCGCGCCAGTTGGAATCGCCGTCCACGGTAAACGCGCTGTCTATCTTGACAGGACGTTGATCGGTGAAGTTGCCGCCGCTGCCGATGGTGCGGGAAGTCGTCGAGGCCGGCCAGGTATAGGAACCCTGGACAATCTGATAGACATACAACCTTTCAATCTGCCAAGCATCGAGCATGGCATTGAGCGCAACCAGGCCGTCTGCGGACTCGTCAGCATCCGGCGTTTCGCCCTTGCCAATAACACCGGCTAAACGCATGGCCCTTTGGATAATGCTCAGGGCTGTAGCCACAGACTACTCCTTTTTCGGTCTTCCTGGCCTTCGCTTTGTGGGTAGCGCGATTGGTGCAGCAGATAATTCTTCGGCAATCGGTTGTACAACAGGTCCCGTCTTTACTTCTCGGACCCAGCCATTTTTTTCATTGGCAACAGCTTCGGCTTCCGCGTAAACGTGCATGGCACCGTGCTGTGGATGGGTCATGTAAAGCATCATGCACAGTCCTCCTTAATGATATAAAATAGCGAAGCCCATTTGTGCTTTAACACAAGTAGGCTTCTAACCAATCTGCACATGAAGCGCATCCATTTAGGTTTTTTTCATTCCGCCTCAGAGGCAGGGACTGCTTATTTAGAAGCAAAAAAACGCTACCATATAAACAGCCCTGCACATACCTAAGTTCTTGATTTATACTATCAAGTCGTACTGAAAGGCGTTGCTAATACGCCAGCACCATGACATACGCCTTCGATAGCCCATTGCGTCGAGTTGATACACGTCACCCGGTACTGTTCGCCAAGCAGACCGCCAGTTGTAGAACCGGCAGCAGATAGCGCGACAATGGTGGTTCCGTCGGCCTCGAAGTAGTCACCAGACTGCGCCACAGTCACATCGCCCATGATGACGCCGCCGACCAGGAAGGTCGTTCCGGCATCGGTGATGACTTTATGGGCGTTGCTGGTGACAGCGGTGGTTACCATGAAATCAAACTGCAACCCGACAGCGGGAGCCGGCAGCGTGTAAACAACGCCAGCAGCCCGGTCATAGCAGCAGAGAGAATTTGACTCTTTCGCCAACAGAGTACGAGTCGCCACGCCTTCCTTGATGACCTGACGCAGAGCGCCTAACGGCTTAGTGCCCCCCGAACCCGCCGCGCCCAACTGCTGCACGTCAGAACCCAGTGGGAGTGAGGTTGCTAGTGTAACGGCCATGACATATCCTCCTTAGCCGGTGATGCGGACGCAGAGATCGCCGCGAAGTTGTTTAACGCCGAACAGTAAATCCAACCGACACGGAATATTGTCCGAGTTGATGTCATACTGACGGGCCAGACGGATCGAGATACCGTCATAGACTTCACGCGCACCCCACGCTCCGTATTTGGAAACATCTTCCAAATCAATCGTGGAAAGCGCCAGCCAGTTTTTGTGAAAGGCCAGATGTTGCGGATAGCTTGTAGAAGCTGAACCCACCACCGTCACCGCGCCGCCCGCTGTCGGATTGGCAGAACAGTTCTGCGTGGCTCCGGTCGTGATGATGGACGGGCTTACCGTTAGCACGGTAGCCGTGGCCGAGGTCACAACGAACTGACGCAGATGCGAGTAAGCAACTTTGGTTTCGTCGTTCACCGCGTAGCAACCGGCGAAGACCACAATCGTTCCGGCGGAATACGCCGTAGTGGTCGTGTCAATCGTGACAGTCGTGGCGGTGTTGCTGGTCACGGTACGGGTCGTGACGGTTCCCGCCGAATTGACGTGCGGGTTGATGACCGGGCACATGCCCCACTTGAAGCCCGTCGCCATGTCCTTGATAAGACCCGTCTTGTACTGATCGGAAATCTTGTCAGCGGTCTGGAACAAGCCTTTGTAGGCATCCACGATGGTCGCCATCGCCAGCGGTGACAGCGCCACTACGCGCTTGTCGTCACGCGGAACCAGATTATCATCCAGCCGCGCGCCGGCTTGCAGGACCACCAACATCGTAGCTGGTGTCGTTCCCGCCGTGCCAACCAGATTTGGAACATCAACATAACGCGCCGCAATGGAATCTTCAATGTTAGATGCCACCACCGCCGCCGCCGGCTCGATAATGCGTTCCGAGAAATCCTGCAACTGCATCGTCAGCTCGGCGGAGCTGAAATTCATGTCCACGCCGATCTGCGTAGCGCGCGTCAAGGTTACGCTTGTCTCAGCGGTATCCTGCGCGGCCAGACTCTTGCCGGTACGAATAGTGTATTTGTTCGGCAAGCGGATTTTGATATCCGCGCCGTCTTTCGCGCCGGTTTCCCGGTACTGATTGTCATACTGACGATTTACGTTCTTCGCTAGAACCAATTTGCCGTGAAGCACATCCTGAATCTTTCTTGTGACTGCCGTGGGAGTTAATATCGCATTTGGCACGTTTGCTCTCCTGAGCAATATCTTTTACACTTAAGACGGTTGTTGGTAACAATCCCATGAGGATTAAATATGTACAGCATAAAAATAAGAACTTCTAATCTTGAATGGGTAACTCCTAAAGAACTCGCGAGTGAGCGCCATGCAGATACTATCGGGCGCCATGTCGTGACTGAAAAAACTCGCGCCAAACTACGCGCACTAAGACTTGGATGTAAAACATCGGACGCGACAAAACAGAAACAACGTGAAGCATCTTTACGGCTAGATTCAAAACCACCACCTAGACCACTTGGCTTCAAGTGCTCAAAAGAAAGCGTTGCTTTAATGCGGCGAAACAATCCAATGAATACTTCATGCAGAGTCAACGGCTTAAAATATCTGTCATACGCCGAAGCATCCAGATCACTTGGAATTAAATTACATACCATTCGTAAACGCTGCCTTTCCAAGAACTTTCCTAATTACAAAATTCTTCATTCAAAATGAACCGATAGCCGTTAAAACGGCTTATCAAGCTCCTGCTCGTTTGCGCTCCCGAGCACGCTCTTTCCGCATCCATTCGTCGATGGTATCGGTATCCTGTGGAGTATCGTCCACGGGACTTCCGCCGCCACCTGGATTTATCGGGGCTGGTGCTTTGGAGTTTGTTTTTTTCGGTTCCGGCTTGGCCTCCAACTTCGACTCAAGTTTACCAATCTCGCGTATTGCGGCCAGGGGCGACAGCGCCGCGATGCGCTGGCACTCCTTTTGGTTATCTGCTAAATAGGAAAGAATATCTGGTCCAAGATCGGATTCGGCGATGGACTGCAATACCCCGGAGGGCATTTCGATATCGCTGATGGCTTCGAGTCTATCTTCGATATCGGGGTATTTTTCTGCGACCTTAGATTGAAAAGCGGTGAGTTTTTTGAAACTGGCCTCTGCGGCTTCCCGCGCCTTGGCTTCACTCCGTTCTTTCGTAATCCGTTCGGCGGCAGCTTTGCCACCAGAAAACACGGCCGTGGCTTCAAGAAATTCCTCGTAGGAATTGAAATCTCCGCGTTCCGGCGGTCGGTCTTCGGCTGGTGCTGCTGGTTGTCTCGGCTCCGGTCTCGAATCCCTGCCCTGATAAAACGCCTCTATTTCCTTCTTGGTCTGGTAACGGGCATTTTTCTTGACCTTGTTGACGATGCGATCGAGATCTTCTTGAGAATAGGTTTTCGTTTCCGGTTTAACGGCGGGTTCCCCAGGCGTTTCCGGAACAACAGGAACAACGGGAATTTCAGCTTCTGGACTAGCTACTTGACTTTCATCAGCCATGGATGGCCCCTGAAACGAAACGAACGAAACGAACGAAACGTCGTTCTACGTTTGGAGCCTTTCGGCTTTTCCACTTCTCGGAAATTTAAATTATTTCCGCACCGATTTAATACCACAATCAGCGTAATTTCTCAACTATGGCATATTCACCTGACGCGCCTCGCCCGGATAGTGCCATAGGCCGACATGGTTGAAACCGTGAATGTGTCATTAACCACTAGGTAAATTGTCGTGGTTGCCGCCAACGACACCCGCACGGGGCTAACTGCGGTGGTTAAAGCACCGCCTGGTACGGAAGCGGCACGGCGCTCTATGGCTAGTGGATCGGTGCCAATACCGGAACCGCCGGCCTGCGTCGGCAGGGTGGCCGATGTCACGGAAATACCTATCTGCACAATCGTTACGTTTGTGGTCGCAGCGGCATTATGCACAACTTGTGCATTTACATCCCAATCACCGGCTGTTAGAGAAATGCTGGTGACGTTTGCGGGCGTTGCCGTTGTCAGCGACACAGCACCGCCAACGGCAACCGTTGCTGTAATGAATTCGCCAATAATACCCACACCGGCGCTGTCATTCGTAGCCGTGCCTACATTTTGGTTGCCACCGCCAACAAACGGGAACATTAGGCCGTCCCCCCAGTAAGCGGCTTGGCATAAACGCTGCCGCCGACTGAAATCTGAATGGCCGATACCGTCCAGGGTTCGCCGGTCTTGTTTTCAACCTTGAAAATAGCTGCGGTATTGGCCGGCAACGGGGTTGAGGCGGTAGTAGCGGTGACACCGACGCCGACCTTGATGTGGGCGGCGGTCGTACACCAGACCAACACCGCAGAAGCACCAGGAGGCCATGCGGTAACGGTTCCGGCGGTTCCGGTGTAAGTCGTTGTTGCCGCTGTAAAAGCGGCGTCATTCAAGGGATTAAGTATGTCCATCATGTCTCCTTTGGAGCAAAAGCCCCAATAATCTGCGCTTTCTTGGAAAGGGTGTCAACATGGCTGCTCCCTAATGCAACAACAACAGGGCGATTGCCCTGTTTCTCTTTTCCCTTAAAACTTCCGTCCTGTAAATCCGGTAAACGACTTCCTGGTTATAGACTTCTTTGTAAGCCGTTTTATAGGCTTCCTCGAATGAACGAAGCGCCTCCATGGCGCGCAAAACCAACTTGCCCTCGTCTTTTTCCGACGTGGCGTTCATCGCTTGGGTAACCGCCCGTTCCGCTTGTTGCTTTAACTCGACAGGCAGAATTCCATGTTCGATTACCTTTTCTTCCGGTTCTACCCACGATTCCCAGTCATCGGATGCATTGGCAGCGCCGGACATCCAATCGGCCGGAAGACTTACAGTCGCCAAAACAGTTCCCGTGTCTGCGGCGGCTGCGTTTGCCGGGACAGCACCAGTTCTGATCTTGAGAATTGCCGATGCACCGATGGTTGTTTCAATGGCGTCCAGACGTGCGTTATTTGCTGCAACAGAGTATTGAATGGTCATTCTGCCATCGAGGATTCAGAACCGACAGGATTGCCATGTTCATCGAATATAAGTCTTGTTTGACGAGGGGCGGAAATTAACCTTGACACTTGGCTCATGGCGTCTACAACCGCCTGTTGAACAGATTGTTGAGATTGTTCAGAGGCTTCATTGTTTTCTCCAGCTTCTTCAGCGGCGTCGTTGATTTCTTTCAGCTTTGAATCAATGTTTGCCTGAATTACCTTCATTTCCGCGAAGGCTACTTCTTTTGCGTTTTCCAGCATAGCGGATTGCATTTCAAGTTCTTTCTCCGCAAGTTTTTTCTTCAGATTGAACAATTCCTGTTCGCTTTCCAGCGATGCCATCAAGGTGTTAAGATTTTCAATCTCTTTCTGAACCTTGTTCATGGCGTCTTGAGCTTTTTGTTCCTGCTCGGCAAGCGCCTGTTCTTTTCCCTGAATCTGTTCGGCGGCGGCGGTCAATTCAGCTTCTTTCTGTCCCAACATCTGCGCCGCCTGTTGAATCTGACCTTTCTGTTTCTCCAGATTGGACGGTTCTTCGTCCTTGAGTTGCGGCGGTAGGGTCTTCTTGAAACGCTCGGCGATTTTCTCAGCCCCCGGCCAATCCTGCGACTTGAAGATGATGTCGCCGAATTGGGCCATGAATTCCTTGTTGCCGCGCGCGATCTCCATCATCGCATCGGCGGATTCCAACCGGCGGGTGGTGTAGCTTGGACCCGGAACAATCGTCACATCGTACTGGCCGACGCCAAGATTGTAGATTTTCTCGATACCGCCTTTACCGTCGGGCCGCTCCATGTATGCCACCGGATTGCCGGTTGCGTCTTGCAGGTCTGGGTCTATCATGGCGCTGCCGAATTCGCCGTCCTCGCCTACGATGCGCGCGATTTGTTTGAGGTCCATGACTTTCGGGACGATATCAACAATATCCTGACCAGTCCGGCGTAGCGTGCGCGTCAGGTTGTCGGAATAATGGAAACTGCCGGTGTCGCCCTCTCTGTTTCTTGCTTGAATCGCGCGCCCGCTGGTTTCGTTCGACGGCGCTCCAAGAGTGGCGTTATAACGCCCCATAGAGGCTTGAATGTTGTGTTCGGCCTGTTCCAAAACAGACAACCAACCGGAACTAATGCCGGGAGGCGGTTCACGTCTTGGAGCCGCGACCAACACGCCATCCACGGAAACCGGCTTGTACGTCAATATGGATATGTTTCTTCGGTTCGCGCTTTTCCAGAGGGCGGCGTTGTCTTCAGTCTGACCGACGGCGGCGACGTAGCCGGAACGCGGAGCCAATGCAACATTTTCGATGAAGGCCGACGTTGCGTAGTTGTCTACTCGCTGCGCGTCCATTGCCGGACGAATCATGCCGGAGCGTTTTACACGGCCTTCGATGTCCAGTTCGTTGCCGATGACTTCGTAAATCGGAACGGAATTCCCAACCCACATGCCATCCTCAAGAATTGCAACGCCAGTGACTTTGCGCCAGCGGATAACGGTAATCGTTGTGTCGCGCTCACTCTGTACCGTTCTTCCAGATTGTTCCAATCCAGACTTTTCGTATTCCTCACGCAACATGATTTTGCCGTTATCAAGCAAAACAATTTTGCGTTTTTTATTTTCCTTCCAGAAATACTCGGCGTAAACAACCCAATCGTCGCCATACCATTCGGTGAATTCAGCGCCTTCGTGGGCGAAGCTATCCACAGCGTTTTCGCCTTTTGTACCAAACTCTTTCTTGAAATCCGGTTTGAGAACTTTGTAGAGAATGAAGCCATACTTCGCGTCGGAGCCGTCCGGTTCCTGTCTCGCGGGGTCCAGATAAACGGCGAAACGATTACGTAACCGCTTGATGCGGATTTCCTGGTTGAACGACAGCGGATCGCTGTATTCCGTCAGTATGCGCCAGTAACCGAAACCACCGTCCACGGCCTGCTCGAAGGCGGTGTCGTAGGCGATGTCGGCGTTCGACCGATACTGGATATGCCGGATGATGCCGTCGTAGATTTTCGCGGTTTCCGGGTCGGCCTTGTCGTCCACCGGACGGACTTTTATTTGAGGGCGGTTCTGTCTGCCGTCGTTCACGACCTGCATGACGTGCTGATTGAGCTTATCCACCACCAGACAGGGGCGAGCGCCCTCAGGATCGTTCTCGCGCTCGGTCCTGGTCTTTTCGTCCCACTGGTCCAAATCGCGGAAGGCCAGCGCCTCCTTGGCGCGATTCCGATTGTCGCGATCTGAATCTATGCAAAGACGATATCGCTCACGGACGGTTTTTAAGAAGGCTTCCGTATTCTCCGGTTTTTCTCCGTTCTTGTTTTCCGTGTCAGGCATTGGCAGTAATCTCTACGACGTTTATTCGAGGAATCCTATGATTGATGCTTCTTGAATCAGAAAAAGATTGCTGCCGTTGATTTCCCTGTGGCCGTTGGGCGAAAACATTATTTTATCGCCGACGCTGACATCCAATGGATGAATCGTTCCATTTTTCCTGACCTTGCCGGGCCCGACGGCAACCACTTCGCCCTTCATGGGCTTTTCTTTCACCGTTTCCGGGATGACGATACCGCTTGCCAATTCGCGCTCCATGTCGAATGGGCGAACGGCGAGGTAATCACGCAGGGGTTTAATTTTCATGACGTTTTCATCTTGTGCCGAAGTCGCACCCCTTTATTCTTGCCGTCCCGTCTGCAATTCTTGCTGCAATATTTTGCTATTAGAACTTTACTCATAAAGTGAGTTGAACACATGGCGCATACCTTCTCCTTCATCGGCAATCTTTTAGCACATTCTGAAAGTTTTTTCCTTCCGGTTTTGGTTTTGTGCCATTCGTGAGAAAGCGGGCGAATCCTGTTCAATAATTCAATTCTTTCTGGACTACGCAAGTGAGGTGCAACCAACCCATGATTTCTACCATGTACACTTGCACTCACACATTCAAGATTTTCAATGGAATTGTTCAATCTATCACCGTCTTTATGATGGATATGATGTCCTTTCGGAATTTTTCCTTTTTCTTTTACCCATACGGCGCGATGCAAATACTGTTCACCCCGTCCATCCGGACATTGGTAATAGGAACCGCTCAAATAAAACTTGCGTTTCTGAAAGAAGACCATGCCCCATTATAACACCACACATCATTCCCATCCACGCCACGCTTCGGTTCCCGGTCAACACCGGCTTTTCCTCTGGTTTCTTCTTTACTTCCATCGGCCATATCAACGGCAAATCAGGCTCTGCAATACGAGCAAGGGCGTCGAGCATATCATCGTGCAGTCCCACCGGAAACGCCATGTATTCTTCCTCGATGAACGCCTGCACCAAGTCTACAGGAACTTTCTGCCAGTCGGTGACGTATCTTGAACCCGGAAACCAGATTCGTCCAGCCTCGAATAAAGGCACCAGCCGCTTGATGCGGTCGGACTTTGAGGTTTGACCGGCTACTTCGGTAATCTTGAAACGATAGTTCTCGTGTTCCATTCGGGACTGATAATGCTCGATATCACTCATCAGGCCGTATTTTTCGTAACGGACTTGCTTGGGCTTGTAATGACGGTGGAGGTTGAAAAGCCGGTCGCCACGCTCTTTCAGATTCAGGCGGTCACGGACCTCCGGGATGCAGTAGTAATAGCCATCTTCCCCCAAGCCCACGGCCCATCCGGCGGTATAATCGCTGCCTCTTTTCTTGCTGCTGGCGGAATCAAACAACAGATACCAGTTGAGCTTCGATTCGTCAATCTTTTCGTATTGTTTCGGCCATTCACGTTTGAAGCCCTGCATGGCATCGGCCTTCGGATTGAGTAAAATCTGTGCAGCGTAGGTATATGGCCCGAAATCCCGTCTTTTCTTCTGATGTACTTCGTCCGACCACAATACCGATTCGCCGTCTTCCGTTCCACCAAGCCTACCGGGGTGTTCCCGCAGATTGAACGTCCCGCGGTCCACTACGGTCTTGTAAGCATCGTTGAAATGCCAGCGGGTTCCCGCTGCCCGCTTTATACCTGGGGTCGTTCCAAGGTTGTAGCTACGCTCCAATTCCGTCATGGTCTTGGCAATCATGTCCGGCGTCGTCACCGATCCGCCCACCACGATGTCGTCATAAAGCAAAATACGGTAATGCTTGCTCACAGGTTGGCCGTCTACCAAGCCCCATGCCTCCACGGTCGCCTCGTTCGGATTGGATCGGCGCTTGACGATGATTCCATCGTCCTCCGCCCATTTTGGAGCTTGTTTCACGTCCATCCCCCACAGGATGTCCGGAAAAGCCGCATGAAGCGTCCGATTCGACTCCAACTCGCGCATAATCTGCCGAAGAAACGCCTTGGCAATCGGACGGGTGTGAGAAAAGATGCCGACGGTGATCTCTGGGTCTTTTAGAATACTCTGAATGGTGAGACCGAACGTAATAATGCTGCTTTTCAGGTGCTCGCGTCCCCACAGGTCCAAATACCCATCAGGGTTAGCTTCCACCTCCCGGCACCGCTCGAACGCAAACTGGTTATCCACGAATCCCGGACGGTTCGCGCACGGCAGCATATCCACCCGTCCACAGACCTGCACCAGTAGATAATACAAATCCGCCAAACACAACATCCTGACCACTTCCGGGAGCTTGTTCAACCGTCGGCCATCGGCCTTCATGGTTTCCCAAAAGGCGATAGCCTTCTCCACCGGTAGGGCATGGAGCTGGGTTATCTGTTCAGGGCTCAGAAAAGCCATCGTTTGGATTGCCGGTGAATTACCGATTTCTCATTCTTTCCTTCTCCATCCACATTTCGATGGAATCAGAGTCCTTGGGATCAGAGTCCTTTGGCGTCCTGGTCTTCCTCCACTCCTCCTTGGACAAGGCTTCCTGACCTGCCTCCTGCATCTCAATAACGTAATCCAAATACTGCTTATGCTCATTTTCGCCTGGGTAGGCCATGTTCACTCCTAACGGTGGGAAAATTTTTCGCGGCGCTGTAAAAAATAAGCGGAATGTGTGGGGGTGGGGACCCCTAGCCTACCCCGTCCATCCAATCCAATTCCACCCCTACCCCCCATGCTCCACGTGGAACTAAGACTTATCCACATTGTTATCCACAGGCAGGCCATTATCTGTGGATAACTCGGCATCATCCGCATCTACTATATTGCCTTGAGCTATTTTGGCCAATAAATCGCTAGCAAGCCCTACAAGCACCGCATCTATGCTAGGCGCTACCCCTATAGCGACCTGTTGCTTTGCGCCCCACCTGTGCGGGAATTCGCGCTCTGCACGCCATGAAACAGCACGGAAACACTCACGCGCTCGCGATAGGGTGAATACGTCCGGAGCTGTCGCTATTGCCGCATCAGCTTCCTCAACCCGCACCTGCATCCCCCATTCTCTGGCTTGCTTATAATCGGCCCGGTCTTCATAGCGGTGATAGATGGCTGATTTATGCACACCAAGTTCTACAGCAATGTGAGAGGCAAGCTCACCGGCAGCAAGCCGACTTAGGATTACGTCATCGTCCACATTAGCTAATGCATTAGCATTTTTAGGCATTAGAGTTGTGCCATGAACCTAAAATAGTAGGCCATCCAGCCGCTCGAATACGCATCTTAAAGCGTAGCCGGTTCGCTGCGTTATTGGCTTTCCCAACATAACGGAGTGCGCCTGTATCGGGGTCATACAATCCGTATATTTCAACCTTTTCTAGCGGATTTTTCTTGGGTCTGGCCATGCCATGATATTACTCTACTCAGGCGTGTTGTCTACTCACAAGCGTGCGCCGGCCCTCAATATGCGCCACGGGACATCCGAGTCTCCCTGGCGCTCTCGGTCTCGGCGCAACCTGGTGCCTGCACATCCGTTGCGGCACGCCTCGGCCGCCATGCGGCTGGGAGGCGCCACAATGGCTGTACGGCGCGGGCACGCGGCGTGCTTCGCCCGACCGCGGCACGCCTCCCTCGGACTACGCACCATCGTTTCACTCTCCATGGCGCGTAGCGGATGGAGCTCATGCTCTAACTGCCTTGACGTGACCTGTCCAGTGTCCAGCATATCATTGCCAAGTGCATTATGTCAATCCAGCTTCCTCTTTACCCATTCATCCTCTAGTCTCTTCTAGCGACAATTTCGCCTATTGAAATCGAAATACAGCTAAATATCACCTAGTGTAATCAAATAGCATTGCTATATCGCCAGCATCCTCTATGATGAGTATATCGACTCTTTGCATGCCGGCTTTGGGGGTCGCAATAAACTGCAAACGCTGGCCGTTTTGGGGGTAGCGAAAACCCCGTGAATTTTCACCGCGCCGGTCCGGATGGCCGGCAAACTCTCTGATAGGTCAGGAGCAAGACTAATGAGCTATGCAGCCACGATCTACGTCGATGCGGCAGGACAGCAATACGGGGCGCGCGACACCGACCAGCGCGGCACTCGCGCCATCCATCGCACAGTTGACGGGCGGCCAGTAGCCTGCGCCGGTACGTGGTATGGGTGTCAAATGGACTACAGACCGTTCAAAGCTGCCATCACTGCCGCTCAGGCAGTGGCAGCGGCCACAACCAGGAGCATGAAATGAACACAGAACGAAACGAAAGACGGGCGCGAATGCTAGAAAAGGTCCGCAAACTCTTGAATATGGCGCGTGACGGGCGCGGCAATTCGCACGAGGAAAATACCGCCATGCGGCACGCCAATAAGCTCATGGCGGAATTCGGAATTGCAGAAGCAGAGTGCGATATGTCCGCCATTGATGCCGGGGAAATGGTCTTTGGTGAAGCACAGTGCGGACCCGATGGCCGGGCGCCGGAAGCCGGGAAGGTTTACCGATCCGCTCCGGGCTGGTCCGGGGTTCTAGCTGTTGGCGTTGCCCGGTTTACGGATGCCGTTATCTCCCGGCGGAGAACTGCTAACGGGGAAATGTACGTTTTCAGCGGCGAAAAGGAAGATGTTTTGCTTGCCCGGTGGCTGTTCGGCGTGCTGGCAGACTCCATCCAAAACGAGCACCGGGCGAGCGGGTGGACCTCGCGCGGCGAATCATCGTCTTTCAGACTGGCCGCCGCGTCGGCTTTGCAGACCCGCTTGCGCACGCTGACGAACGAGCGGCGGGCAATGTACGAAAAGGCCCGCGTTGAGTCTGGTTCTCGCGCCCTAGTGGCAGTGGACCGGAAACAGAACGAAATAGCGGTACGGTTCGGCACTCAAAAGACCAGAAAAACACGGTCTAGCGGTAGCAGCAGCGGCGCGGCAATGGCTGGCAGTGAAGCCGGGCGGCATATCAATATCCCGGCTGGGCGTCCTCTGGGGAATGGAAGCAGAGCATTACTAAACTAGCGCCTTGTCCTTTAGCCCATTAGCAATAGTGGGCTAACTGGCAATAACGCCCAACCTTTGATAGAGGTGCAACATGCTTAAATTCTACTGGAACGGCAGACGGCTAGTGCGGCAATCCTGCCGGCTTAACCTTGATAGGTGATATATGACCGATACAAAATACAACGGCTGGACAAACTATGAAACCTGGAATTGTGCTTTGTGGATGGATAATTCCGGCGAACGATCCTATTGGGAGGAAGTAGCGCAGGAATGCTATAAATCAGCCAATGCTCGCGGAATGTTCACCCGCGAGGAACAAGCATCGTTTGATCTTTCGGATCATATGAAAGATCATTTCGAGGAAGCTTTGAGCCAGTGGATGCCAGATCAGGCTTCATTCTTCGCAGATATGCTGAATGCTTCCATTTCAGCCGTAAATTGGCCGGAGATCGCCAGACATTATGTGGATGCAGAAGTGGATCACGCGGACAAGGGCGAATGATCCAAGGCGACCTCCTGCGCGCCCTATCACCCGGTGCCCGGCCGGGTCAGGGGGACCGGGCAACCTTACTATATGCAAAGGGAAAACCATGAAATTCATTGTTGAATACAATATGAACGCCAGCGGCATGATCCAAGGGACTATCACGGCAATCCCTGACCCAAAATTCAGCTCAAACGTATTTATACCAGAAGGCCTCGCTAATGATAACGTTTGCATTTCTGACGGCAGACAGAACAAATGGCATTCGCGGTATTACCCCACTATCACAGAAGCCGAAGAAATTGTTGCCCTCGCGCTCCAAGAGCTCCGACAACAGATTACCAAGCGCGCCGAGCGACTCGCCCAAGCATGCCCCACTGCTTACGAAGTGGAAATCTAACGACCCATCCCGAAAATCGGCTATTCCAGCACGAAACAGGAGGCCCTATATGAACAAATTGACGCTGGCTGTTGTTTGGAATTTTCGCCGCAAGCTCCGGGCCGAGGGCGACAGGCTCTGGGCCGAGGGCGACAAGCTCCGGGCCGAGAGTAGCAAGCTCCGGGCCGAGAGCGACAGGCTCTGGGCCGAGGGCGACAAGCTCTGGGCCGAGAGTAGCAAGCTCCGGGCCGAGAGCGACAGGCTCTGGGCCGAGGGCGGCAAGCTCTGGGCCGAGAGTAGCAAGCTCCGGGCCGAGAGCGACAGGCTCTGGGCCGAGGGCGGCAAGCTCTGGGCCGAGGGCGACAGGCTCTGGGCCGAGGGCGACAGGCTCTGGGCCGAGGGCGACAAGCTCTGGGCCGAGGGCGACAGGCTCTGGGCCGAGGGCGGCAAGCTCCGGGCCGAGGGCAACAAGCTCCGGGCCGAGGGCGACAGGCTCTGGGCCGAAGCAATCATTGAAGCCTTCGGCAACATAAAACTCAGTTGGAAACACATCAAGGACGATAAGTATGACTGTATCCTCGAAAATGGGGAGCACTACCAGCACGAAACAGGAGGCCCTATATGAACAAATTGACGTTGGCTGTTGTTTGGAATTTTCGCCGCAAGCTCTGGGCCGAGGGCGACAAGCTCCGGGCCGAGGGCGGCAAGCTCCGGGCCGAGGGCGACAAGCTCCGGGCCGAGGGCGACAGGCTCTGGGCCGAGGGCGACAAGCTCTGGGCCGAGAGTAGCAAGCTCCGGGCCGAG
>ERZ1292623.1532-Hain-H51-01um-R1-1532-length-22113-cov-5_pt1 | contig 22113 bp, 29 predicted proteins | sample MGYA00564398_ERZ1292623 | MGnify/ENA primary metagenome ERZ1292623 (study PRJEB36523, sample SAMEA6512633) | groundwater metagenome | collected 2019-01-07 | study: AquaDiva: Metagenomics assemblies of 32 groundwater samples | reverse complement strand
CGCATGAAGCTCGACGTCTACTGGCGCGACGGGCTCAGCGCGGCGAGCATCACGACCGAGGGGCTGATCGATATTGGCCGGCCCGATGCGCCCAAGCGGATCCGAGAGATCAGTGGGCTGGCCGCTACTCCTGACCACGTCGCGTTCGTCCGTGAATGGACTGCGTTGAAGGCGCGCGAGAAGTTGATCGAGTTCGCCGACATGCTCGGGGTCGTCGCTCAGAGCGTGCTGCAACAGGGCACCTTGGACCACGTCCAGGCTTTGAGGCGCCGCTACGCCCACGTGATGATCGACGAGGGCCAGGACGGCAACGCGGCGCGCTACGTCGTGGGCAACTGGCTGTCGAGCTTTGGGGGCGATTTCCTGAGAGGGCGCTTCCCGACGATGGGCGATGGGCTCGACGTCAAGGGGGGAACGTGCCGGAGCTCGTTGATCGTAGGCGATTTCCGCCAAGGCATCTACGGTTTTACTGGCGCCGAGCTCGATTTGTTCCAGGATCCCGACCGCGATCTGCTCGTGCTCCCGACCAACTACCGCTCGTCGGTGCGTGTGGTCGCGGCCGGCAACGCGGCCGTCAAGGGCGAGGCCTGGAACGACGACCCCCGCACCGCGTCGTGCGTCCCGCGGCCGGGGGCCCCGCTGGGCGAAGCGGTCCAGATCTGGGACGATCTAAAAGACGTCCCCGAGGAGCTCGACGCGGTGTTCAGCGACATCGAGCGTCGGTGCCGTGGTCTCCGGCCGTGGTCCGACGTCGCGGTCCTGGCGCGGACGAACGCCATTCTGGTGAGCCTCGAGCTCGCCGCCATCGCCCGGGGGGTGCCCGTGCGCATCGCCGGCCAGGCAGGCGGCGTGTGGGCCTCGAGCGTCGGTCGGTGTTTCCTCGCCTACCTCCGAGGCGCCGAGGGGCGGGTGACGTGGGAGCTTGTCGATGTGAGGAACCGCCCTCGCCGGTTCCTGGGCAAGCCGGAGCTCGCGGCGGTGGTCAAAGGGTGCCTTGCGCTGGCCCCAGCGTGCTCGCTCCAGGAGGCGGTCGGCCAGATCCCGCGCCCGTCGCAGGGGCTCCGGCGGCTGTCCGATGACCTCGACACGCTGGCGGCGCTCTCCTGGAAGGCCCGTTGCAACAAGATCCAGCAGTGGCTCTTGGCCGGCGAGAGCAAGGGAGCGATGGGGGGCTCCGACCAGGATGCGGCGGGGGCGCTCAAAGCGCTCTGCGACGGCGCCATTGAGCTGGGCAGTGTCGAGGCCATCGAGAAGCACCAGAAGGCGGTGGCGAAGGCGGAGAAGGAAAACAGCGTGCTTTTGAGCACGGTCCATAAGCAAAAAGGGGCTGAGTTCCCGATCGTGTACGTCTCGGCCGTCCGCGCCGGGGTCCTGCCCCACAAGAACGCCCATGACCACGACGAGGAGCTTCGACTCTTGTACGTCGCCATCACGCGCGCCGAGGAGGTGTGCGTTATAAGCACTGGCGGTAAACCTTCGGTGTTTCTGGAGAAGTTGAGATGAGCGGTTCAAGTTCGAGAGACCCTGGGGTATGGGTTTCCCCCTCGTCGTGCTCTCAATGTGCGTGATCGTGGCCGTGGTAGTTGGCGTTCCGCGAAACGCCGAGCGGCGAGAACAACAAGAGGCGGCCGAGGAGGCCGGGGGCCCCGAGCGGGGGATCCACGTCCGGACGGTGGGGGCGTGGGCCGCACACCGCGAGCTCGACTGGACGGGGGTCGTCACGAGCACCCGGTGCGTGAAGGTGGGGAGGTACTACGCGTCGAGCTCTTCGCGTTACGACCCCTCCGACTGGGAGCCTGGCGGGTTGGCCAATGCTCGGACGATCGTGCTCGTGAAGGTGGATGGGGTCAACAACGAGATCATCGCCGGTGACTTGCGGCGCGTGATCACGTGAGCCCGCCGACGCCTTGGGAGCCCCCAGCCTGGCACATATGGTTGCTGGCACCGCTGTTCTACTTCTGGTTCGCGCTCGCCCGCGTCCTGGGCGCAACCCTCTCGGACATCGTGGGCCCCGTGCTCGCCGCGCTTCGTCCCAAGATGCGAGCTCGCGCGCTCCCGACCCGGGCCGTTCAGCGCGCCTACTGGCGCTATCTGCACTGTGCGCTGGGTCGTGATGGGGGCCGAGCGATCTACGTTGCGTGGCGCAAAGAGCACACTCGTATTCGCACGTGGGAAGACGCGCACGTGGGAGAGCGCTAATGGCCCTCCGCATCAAAGGCGCCGATCTCATCGCGTGGTGGAAGGAATGGCCGCCGGGCGAGGACTACTACGTCGAGGACTTCCCGTTCGTCGGTGGCGAGCAGGGCGGCGTGTACGAGGAGGTGGACTGCGCGCCCGCTTCGCCGGTGGACCCCGCGAAGACGTACACGATCGACGGCGGCATCCTGATCTGGCAGGGGAAGGGCGACCCTCCAGGAGACGTGCACAGCTACGACGTCGAGCCTGCGATCCGCCGCTGGTTGAAGGCGCGAACGTCGCGCACGTTCGCCGTCGAGGTTGGCCTGTCGGACGTCGAGGCGTTCCGGGCGGTGTGTGCGGAACGAGGCTGGAAGGTCAGCTAACGCCGCTTGCTCTGATGCTGGTAGAAGTATTGGCTCCTGGCCTCCCCGTGCGCGGCTTCGTAGATCTTCTGCTGGCGCTTCGGGAGCGCGTCTCGGAACGCGTCCGACTGCTCGTCCGTCCGATACATCTCGTTGTGACGCCCCTCGATCTCCTGGGCTGCGGCGGCGTTTGCGAACCCCTTGGCGCGCTGCTTGACCTGGCCGTCGGTGAAGGTGGGGGTGTCGGCGACTGCCTGCGCCTCGGACACCGAGCCCCACGGGTATCCGTTTGGCAGGTAGTCCTTGTCGTTCGGCTCGACGTCCACGCGAGGGAGATGGGTCGTCGGGAGCTTGAGCTGGATGCGCGCGATCAGGAGCTCGGGCACGAAACCCGCGGTGATCGGGAACCCAAGCACCGGCTTCGCCGAGCCGTACCACTCGCCTTCCTTGCTGTCCAGGTAGGCCGCCGCGCGCGTCTCGTCGCCCTTCTGCCAGATCACCAACGTTTGGACGCCGATACCCCGCATGGGCGTGTGGTAGATAGCGACGCGGCCGAAGGTGGGATCGACGAACGTGAGCGCGGGGCCGGTACCGAGGGCGGGAGCCGACGGGGGGGCCTTCTCCCACTTCCAGAACTTCTCGACGAAGCCCTCGACGAAGTCCACCGTCATCGGCCCGGTGGCGAGCAACTTTCCGTTGCCCTCCATCTGGAGCTTGTTCTTCGAGAACAACACCCGGACGCTGAGGACCTTGGCGCCCTTCTGGATGAAGCCCTCAGGGGTCAACGACGCGCCGTAGGCGGCGAGCACCTTGTTGATGGCGCTGAAGAGCTCGGGGCTCAGCGTGCCTCCGTCGGCGGGGGTTGCCTTCTGCCCAGCGAAGAATGCGTTCTGCGCGGGTTTCCGCGCGTCTTCTGACAACGACTCGAACCAGCGCGTCGCCTCGGTCTCGACGGCCGCTTGCTGTTGAGAATCCTTCGCCTTGACTGTGGCGGCGTGCTTCTGGCCGAGCGCCTTACCCTGGGCGCGGATCTCGGCGAGGTTGGCGGGGGGCTTCGCGGGTTGACCGATTCCGAGCGCCTCTCGAATGGCCGCGATCGCCTCGGCTCCCTCGGCTCGGGCGGACACAGGAACACTCCACCCCGTGCCGCGCTTCAGGTCCCGAAGCGCGACCGTGTGGGTGAACTCTATGTAAGGGGGCTTCGCGCGCATCGTGTAGAGGAGAGAAAGCCCATCGACATCCTTGCTTCCCGAGCCGTCCAACCAAGGCTGGATGTCTTTCAGCAGCGCGGCGTCGGATCGTCCGGTCGCACGAGATGCGCGGACCCATTCGCGAGCCCCTTCCGAGTACGCTTGGAAGTGCGCTTGAATCGCTCGAAGGAACACGGAGCGCGGCAGCGCTTGGGGGGTTGGAGGCGTTCCTGCTGCGACTTGGCTGAGCGCAACCGCCCGGAAGGGTGCGTCGGGACCGTGGGGCGCTGCATCGGGGGTGCTCCTCGCCGTCCGCTTCGCAACCGCCGCCAGCGCCTCGGCGTACTCCTCCTCGATCGCGGCGAGCATCTCCTCGACGTCCGTCGTCGTCCGGTGCGTCCACTTCGCGACATCGGCCTCGGAGGGGAGCTGTATGCCGGCGGCGAGGTGCCGGGCGGGGCCTTGAAGTGCGTCGCGCCAAGCGCGGATGTTCGCAACGCGAGCAAGAAGGCTAATGATCGCCTTCTCCTTCGCCGTCTTCGGATGGACGATGGCGCTACGCGCCCTCTCGGCGAGTTCCTCGGCCGCGCGGACGTAGGTTGCCGACCCTTCCCCGAGGTTGATGGACGCCCCGCGATCCTTCGCTTCCTGAGCCCACGCGAGCTGGAGGATCGTGGGGTCGTCGCCCGGCCGGAACGTCGGCCAGGGCTGCCGTTTTTGAAAGCGCAGACGGTACCAGTCGGCGAAGTCGGCGAGGGACATGCCCTTGAACAGCGCCCGGTAGGACGTCGCGCGGTGCTCGACTTCGCGGAGGAACGCGTCGCGCAGGTCGGGGACGCCGACGCGGTCCAGGACACCCTTGTCGGAGAACTCGGAGGGGGTCACGCGTGCGTCGGTACCCGCAACGCGTCGCGCCTCCTCGTAAGCCGCTTGCAGGAAGTTCTTGCCCTTCGACGTGAGCTTCGACCGTCCATCGGACTGTCCGATCACGTAGCCCGCGTCGCGCGCGAGGTCGAAGACCTCATGCTGCCAGTCCTCGCTCATCGGGTGGCCCTCCTCCACCTCCAGGAGCACGTCGCGGAGCTCGACGGGGGTGAAGTGCGTCCGAGGGGGCGCTGGGGGCGGAGCCTTCACAGCAGGAGCCTTCGGAGCCACCGGCTTCCCACGCCCCACCGCCTCGTCGTACTGGTGCTTGAGCCAGGTCCACTCGCGCTCCAACTTCGGCGAAACACCCTCGTACCTCGCCAGGATGGCGGCGACGGTTGCCGGCTCCGCGTCCCAGCCCCCTTTGCGGAGCATCAACCGCTCGTGGTTGAGATCGCCGAACCTTTCCCGCATGTGGGTCGAGAGCCAGACCTGGGCCAAGTTGAACGCGACGTGGGCGTCGTCGATGTCGATCTGGTCCTCGTCGGGCTGCTTGAACGGGAGCTTCGCGTTGATGCGCTCGACGGTCTCGGCGACGTACTCGGCCCACTTCGTCTCCAAGTTGTCCGAGTTATCTCGGGGAATGGCGGCCGCGACGAGCTTGGTGTCCTTCCGGATCTCGCCCACGATGTCGCTGTAGGCTCGGGCCTTCTGCTTGCTGCCCTTGCGCAGGGGCTCCAGACCACCGACCTCGGTCTTGTTCAGGACCGCGAGGTTCACGAGGGCGGATTTCAGCGTCGAGAAGATGTGGTTCTTGTGCATATCCTCCCACGCTTCGACCTCGTTGAGCCCCTCGAGCAGGTCGGAGCGCGTTTTGTCGAACGCTCGGTGCGCTTTGGGGTCGGCGACGTTGGGGCCCACCGTGTCCAGACGCTCGATCAGCGAACGGGCGCGCTCGGCGAGGTCTTTGGCGTGGTCGGTCGTCTGCACGCCGTTCGGGTCGTTGAAGTGGTCGAGCTCCTCCTGGAGTTGCCACGTGACTTCGTTCAGCTTGTCCTTCGGCGTCTTGCGCGCCTCGTCGTACGCGAGGTAGACACGGTCCACGACGGCCTCGATTTGGGGCTTGCGCCCCGCGGCCCACTCCGCGAGCCGGCGATAGCGGGGGCCCGCGGCGAAGGCGTGTCGGACGAGGGCTTCGGATGTCGAGAGGGCCATGGGCGAATACCTCGTTACACGGAGCTGGCGCCGCCGTGGTTCTTCCCACGGCAGGAGCACTCACATTGAGGGCCGGTCGCGTTGACACACTTCGCGCTGCACTTCACGGCGGCGTTGTACGTCACCTTCACGGGCCAAATCCGGAGCATCCGCCCGCAGGTGCAGTCCGCGATCCCGTTGCTGGTCGGGATGTAGTGGTTGAGGTCAGTGAGGTAGCCGGCGGAGGTGTGGTACCTGCCCGCGGTGTGCTGTAGCCCGTAGGCGTCCAGGGGCTTCGGTGTCCGGATGTTCGCGTCGGCGGCGTTGAACGCGCCGCGATTACCACAAGGGCATTTGTAGGTGTAGCGTCGGTAACGGGCGTTCTCCCCGTGGATCGGAGTGATCTCGCCTTCGGGCAGCGTACCAATGACACCAGCGGCCATGGCGCCGTCTAACGAGGGGTGGGCGGTTTGTCTATCCCTTCGGATACTTGAGCGGGATCCACCCCGCTGGGGACACGGGGCCCCCGAACGTGGACCCGTGGTGGCGCGATCCATCGGGGCGGATCTGGATCGAGATGCGGTCGAAGTCCCGCGTGGGGCGCTCGCGTTGGAGCACCAAGAGGGCGCTCCGGGGCTCCTCCCGTCCCGCGTAGAGCCCGACCGCCTGACCGCCCGGGATCTTCGCCGCGTACGCGAGAGCCCGGCGCACCTCCGCGATCTGCGCAGGGGTCAGGTACAAGTCCGCAGGAAGCGCCTTCGGGGGCTCGACGGGTGGAAGGGGCGGGGAATCCGCGAACTGCGCAACGTGCTCGGCGTCGTTCCAACGGTCGAGTGTGGTAGCTCCTGTCGCGAAGGGGATCGAGAATCCCAAGTCCACACCCGAAGCGGATTGCACCATCGCGGCCCACAGCGCGTGCTTCGAAGCGCCCTCCTTCTTCGCGCCGAGTCCGCTGTATCGGTAGAGGGGGCCTTCCACGATGAACCGGTTCGGGTCGCTGATGCCACCTTTGTGGACTTTGAACGCGTCAGGCAACACCTTCGCGATGTTGGCACCGGTCCAGGTGAGCCCTCGTTTCGGGATCCCCGTCAACGCGCGCGCCAAACGTTCGATATCAGCATGCGCGGCTGCGTCCCGTTGGGCGTCGCCCTCAGCGCCCTTTCGGCTCGCCTGCTCGCGTTGCTGTTGGGCCTCCGCGATCGTGAGCGACCCTGACACGATCCGGGCGTTGGGGGTCTTATCGGTGTGGCGGTCGTGTCGGAAGCCGTAGAGCGTATCCACCCAGCGCTTCGCGTAGTCGGGCCCAGCTTCCTTGACGCGCTCCAGCTTGCGTTGCGGAAGCGTATCGTCGTACAGATCCATGGTGGTGTCATAGAGCGCGGGGTCGCTCAGGATCTCGGCGCGTCGTGCGAAGTCCGCGAGACCCCGCCCGTAGGATTCGCGGACCTCGGCGATCCAGTCGGCGGAGGTGACGTCTTGGAGCTCCCGCTTGAACGTCTCGTTGTTGTATCGGAAGAACCCGGAGAGGTGCCCGTACCCGGCGATTGACTGCTCGAAGCGGTGGAGCAGATCCCGGAGCCAGGACGAGAACGTCGTCGGGTTGCCCCGTTCGTCCGCCAGCACGTGCCCGACGATGCCTTGAAGCGTGAACTTCCCGTTCTCGGTCGTAGACCGCGCGTTGGACGTGAACCCGACCCGTTCGTCTGCCTCGGTCGCGATGCGTCGAAGCTCCCGGATCTCGGGCGAGAGGGTGATGAACGCGCGGCTAATCGCGGTGAGCTCGTCGGCGGTGTACGTCGTCCCACGCCGCGGGTAGGGCGGGAAGCCTTCGGGCGCATCGTAGGCCCAACGGACCCGGGAGAGCATGTCGTGAAAGTGATTCGGCTCGTCTTTCATCGCAAGCCGCAGCTCGGGGCTCGCGCGTCGAGTGACCTCCGCGAGGAGCACCTGGTCGGCGCTTCGGCCGTGCCGTGCCGCACCCGTCTCATACTCGGCGCGGGGCGCGGGGTTGAGCCGCAGTGCGTCTCGAGGCGCTTTCCGAGCGGCGGGCCCCGCGGATAGCGCGGGGCGTTCACGGACGACGGCCTGTGCCAGCTCCAGGAACTCGGCGTCTACGACGTCGGCGGACTTTCGACCGCGTATGGCGTGGGCGACGCCATCCTTGACCGCGTATCGCACACGGTGCTCGTTCCGGTGGACCCAGGAGCGAAGCCGCGGAGTCCCGTGACGCAAGAGCGCCACGACAACAAGGTCCTCAAGTGCGTCCGTCGGGTTCATCCGAGGGCGCTAACTCCCCCGCTCCACAACCACCAGCCGCGTCGCCACCCCCGTCGTCCGCTCCGACCGCTTGAACGACTGCTCGGGGAGCCTTTCGGAGGAACCACCGACGCGCTCCAACCACGCTCGGAACGCCGCCGACTTTTTGTCCCCCCGAAAGAACGGCCCTTCGCTCATGATGGCGACGAGCGCCCCACCGGGGGCCAAGCGCGTATACGCATGCTGGACATGGTCGATCTCGGCGCCTCGCTCGAACGGCGGGTTCATCACGATCCGGTCATAGGGGCCGAGGCGGTCGAGCGCCAATGCGTCGTCACCAACTACGGAATACCCCTTCGCCTCTAGGACATCGCGGAGCCGGTGCATGCGCTCCACGACGTCGGGCTCGGCGCCTGCTCTTCGGACGGCGTCGGCCAGGTTCCCGCTCCCGGCGCTGGGCTCGAGGACCCGGTGATGTGGCAGGATCCCGGCCTCCTCGACGACGCGGTCCGCCAACGAGGGCGGCGTCGGATGGTAGCCCTCGATCTCGCCGACATGCTCCATCGCTTCGGCGATCTTGCGGGCGCGCTGAGCAGCGGCGACTGTTGCAGTGGCGGAGGGCGTGCTCGGAAGTCCGCCCAGCGCGTTCAACGCGGGGTCGTGGGTCCGCACCGCGCGCTCGACGTCCTTCGCAGTCCGCAGCTCGGGGAGGATGGTTCCATCGGTCTCCCGAGCGGCGGCCAGCGCGCGGAGCACGATTGCGACCTTCGTCAACGACGCCGCCAGTTCGCCGTATCCGGTCGAGGCGTACCTCCCCGCCTCGGCCTGGCGCTTGACCGCCGCCGCGCGGAGCTGCGCAGGCGAGAGCGGCCCGCGTTGGAACCCGGAGGGCTCGTCTGAGGAGGCAATCACTCCAGACGAAACGCGGGTAGCGCATCGCCTTGATCGCCGCGTTCCAGGTCCGATCCTTCGTCTGGATGGTCGTCCCCTCGGAGGGGTCATGGGAGACGACGAGGTCCGCGGATGGCGCCGACGGTTGACCGGACGCCCGAAGTACGCGGGCCGCGACGGTCTCGATCTGCGCGGCGACATGCGCCTGGCGCGCCCAAGCCCCGAGGCGTCCCCCCGCGGACCAGAGCGCTTCGACGACGTCGTAGGCTTCCATCCGAGGGCGCTAACCCCCTTCGCGCACCTGCACCACGATCGTGAAGCTCGCATACGGCGCAGGCTGCCCGACGAGCGTGCACGTCACGGGCTTGTGGAAGTCGTCGTCGGCCCAGAAGGTGAGGTTCCCGTCTCCGTTGATCCGGGAGGGCGTGACTTCGAGCTCGACGTCCTCTCCGCACTCGATAGCGAAATCCTCGGCGCACCCGACGACGTTGAACACGTACGTGTAGCTGGGATCCATCTCCACGACGCTCGGGACGCCCAGCAATCCCGCGGGGGCGGTGTCGCAGTTCGTGGTCAAGGGCTCGGCCGCGGGGCTCTCCGCGGGGAGTGGGCACCCGGTGTCCTCTGGGAGAGCACTCTCACCGGTAGGAACGACGCGCGGGGGGATACAGGCGACGAGCACAAGCACGAGCATGAGAGGGTCTCCGGTACACGCGTAGGATACGGGGGCTCCACACGGAGTATTCACGCCAATGGACGTCCTCGGGGCCACACTATCCCTCGCCCGCGCCGTGGGCCTCCGAGTGCGCCCGCGCTGGGGCGCTCCGCGGATGTTCCCCCAAGCGCGCGACCGGGCGTACACGGTCTATCCGCCGCGGGACGGCGTCTACGAGGTCGTCCTCAGCCCTCGGATGCGCGACGAGCCCGACGACCGAGCGCTTGGGGTCATTCTCCACGAGCTGGGTCATGTCGCGTGCTTTGTGAATGCGCACCCTCGTCACTCCGAGCGGGAAGCCGACCAGGAGGCGGAGGCGCTATTCGGGGTCGAGATCCGGTACGATGATCGAGACCTCGTGCAGACGTTGGACGCACGAGGCATCCGTCCTCGGCCTCGCGAGCTGGGCTAAGCCCAAGCCCCTTGACCCTCCGTCCCCCCTGGGATAGCCTCTCCCCGGATGAAAGGGCCCTGCTCGCAGGAGCCCCCTTTGTCTGTTCTCACCTCTTCGATCTACGCCAGGGACCTCACCGACGTCCTCGGGATCGGTGCCACCATCGACGCGGGTACCGGGGCCTTCGTGGCGAGCACCGGCCCGATCATCCGGCGGGCGACCGCCGCTCCGGCCAACGTGGACAACGCCGGATCGCTGGCCCTCCGGAACAACGGCACGCTCTACATCACGAGCGGAGGCGGGGTCTGGATCGCGATCGGGGGGGCGGGCGGATGGAGCCTCCCTGATGACGTGTCGGGGACGTGGGGCACGACGAGCCCGTCTCAGTTCGCGTCGATCTTCGTGTCTGCCAGCGCGCGCTTCGATCTGCGTGGGCAGCCCAACAGCTCTGCGCTTGCGGCTGCGACGACCGTCGCCGCTCGCTTCGAGACCGGCGCGCTCACCAACACCGGGGCCGTTGCCTCGTCCGGCACCGGCGCGCTCGAGATCCGCACCGGCGCAAGCGACACCACGAACGCAGGTGGATCGTCCGGGTCCACCGGCGCCGTCACGATCTCCTCCGGCGCCGCCACCAGCACGCTGGGCTCTTCTGGCAACACCGGCGCGGTGTCGCTGATCAGCGGCGCCTCCGACGACGGCAACTCCGGCGCGGTCTCGCTGACATCGGGCGCGGCGGCAGGCACCACCGGCAACGTCTCGCTCGTCACCGGCAACACGCCCGGTGCGGGAACCAGCGGGAGCATCGTGCTCACCGTCGGGTCTACCGTCGGGGGTACCCGCGGCGTGGTGGACATCAACGCGGCCACGGTGGACGTCGCGACGCAGGCCACGCAGCTCCTCCTGATCGACGCCAACGCGGCCGCGCTCTCGATCGGCAGCGCCGGCGATCTCAACATGCTCGTCTTCGTGACGACGGAGGCGAGCGAGGAGATCGTCGTCAACGCGGCGCTCGGTATGCGGGCAGCCGACGCCGTGGGCTTCGTCGTCGGAACCGCTGCGAACGACCGGTTCACGTACAGCTACAACATCGTGGGGGACTCCCGCGGGCGGATCACGGGGGCGGCTATCTCGGCGGGAGGGGCGACCCAGAACACCCGCGGCCTGGATCTCGCGACGGGAGCGCGGACGCTCACGGACGCTGCGGGGTCGCCCACCTCCGGCAGCCTCACCCTCCAGTCGGGGTCCTCGAACGTCAACTTCGCGGCCGGTGGCGCTACCGGGGGCAACTCCGGCGCGGTCACCATCGGGTCGGGCACCACGGACATCACGGCGGGGGCCAACACGGGAGGGAACTCCGGGCTCGTGGAGGTGGTTTCCGGCAACGCGTCGTCCCTTGCGGGGACCTCGGGAAGCTCGGGGCTCGTACGCATCCTCTCGGGCACCTCCGAGGACGCCAACACGGGCAACGTCTCGCTGAGCACCGGCGCGGCGGCCGGTGTCGGTGGCGCCATCGTCTCCGGCAACGTCGCCCTCAGCACCGGCAACGTCGGCGGAACGGGCACCACCGGCACGATCTCGCTGACGACGGGCAATCCTGCGGGCGCGGGCGTCAGCGGCCCGGTGACGGTTGTCACGGGCAACACGACCGGCGCGACGAACACCGGCCTCGTCTCGCTCGCCTCGGGTACCACCGCGACTGGCACCACGGGCGCGGTGAGCATGGCGTCGGGCAACGCGTCGGGCGCCGGAGCCTCGGGCATCGCGACGTTCGGAACGGGCAACGTGGCCGCAGGAGGCGCCTCGGGCGCCGTGACCGTCGGATCGGGCACGACCGCGACGGGCACCTCGGGCAACGTCACGATCCGGTCGGGCGCGGCCTCGGGCGCGGGTACGTCGGGCAACATCTCGATCACGCCTGGTACGACGGTGGCGGGTACGCGTGGGAGCACGGACGTCACGGGCCTCCGGACGCTCAGCGATTCGGCCTCGGCGATCGTGGCCGCGCGGACGCTGACGTTCTCCGACTCGGGCGGGAAGTTCCTCTGGACCCAGGCGGCGGGCAACAACATCATCCTGCCCAACCCGACCGTCGGGGCGGGGCTCAGCTACTTCTTCATGGTCGGCACCGCAGCGGCCGCGACCAACACGATCACGATCGCGGCCGGCGCGACGTTCATCGGGACGATCGTCAACGACGTGACCTCCGTGATCCCCGCCACGGGCGCGACGCTCAGCATCGTGACGGGTACAGCGGCTGTCGGGGACTCCATCGAGATCTTCTCCATGAGCACCGGGATCTACGGCGTTCGCGCCGTCACGAGCACCGCGGGCGGCATCACCATCGCGTAGTCGGGCGCCGTTAGCCCAGCGTCTCCATCGCCTTCCGTAGCTCCGCTTTCCCTGGGTGGAGGTAGGGATCGAGCGACGAGGCGCTCGCGTGCCCAAGCACCCGCTGGATGACCTTCGCCGGGACGCCGTGGGCCAGCATGTGCGTCGCCGCCGTGTGGCGCAGCATGTGGGGCGTCAGGTCGAACAGGTGCGTCGGGTCCTGGCGCTGGATTTGCAGCGTGACCGTGCGTAGGTCGCGGGGTGTGAGCGGGTTGTCCGTCGTCGGCCGTCGGAAGATGGGCCCGGTGGTGCGAGGATGCACGGCGAGGAAGCTGCCCAACAGCTGGCGTGTCACCTTGGTCAAAGGCACCTCGCGGTAGACGCCGCGCTTCCCGTGGACGCGCAGGAGGTTTCCCGCGAGGTCGATGTTCTCGACGCTCAACGCGCAGAGCTCGAACGACCGGAGGCCGGTCTTCGGGAGTAGGAGGAGCATCGTCCGGTAAGGTTCGAGCTGCTGCTCCGCCGCTTTGAGGTACGCCTCGAGCTGGTCGGCCTCGAGCCCTTGGCGCTCCTTTCCACGAGGTTGTCTCTTTAGCGACGGCGGGGGCTGGGACCAGGTGAGCCCCTTCCAGGTGAGGTAGTAGCGGATGGCCGAGCGCCAGCAGTTGACCGTCCGCTTCGGGGTCGTGGGCTGGACGCAGCCAGCGAGCCAGGCGGCGGGATCGGGCTGTCCGCTCCACTCGAACCTTCGGATGACGCCGACGTAGTTCGTGATGGAGAGCTCGCGGAGGCCCTCGGCGCGTAGGAAGGGTTCGATCGCGTGGGGGTCGGGCTTGGGGCGGGGCATGGGTGCGAGCTAACCCGGGGGGCGCAGGTGCGATCGGACAACAAATCGAGAACGCAGGATCCTAACCCTTCAAGCAGTTGTGGTCCTTGTACGATTGCTCTTCCCGAGGCGCCCCTGTCCAGTCGGCGACCGCGTCGCACCACTCCCGGAGCACCGCCCTCAGGAGCTCCTGGACCGCAGCGTCCACCTCGGCGGAGCGATGGACGCCGGACGAGGGCGTCCAGAACGCCAAGCGGGAGACGAGGATGCGTGCGAGGTTCTCCCGTTGATCGTCGTTCAAGTCCTCGCTTGCGCCCGTCAGCTCCGCGTGGATGTCGAGCGCGGTGCGCACGACGTCCTGCATGACGGGCTGGCGGGAGTGGTCGAAGGGGGCGCCGTAGCAGTCCGACGAGCACTCGCAGGGCCCGTGGTAGTGGATGTGCTGGGTGTTCGCGCAGAACGCGCCCGAACCGGGGATGTAGGCAGGCATGGTCATTTGGCGAGGAGCTCCCGAAGCGCGGTGAAGTGGGGCGAGAAGGTGTGGAACTCGTCCTCGGTTGCGGAGACACGCCAGGGGCGAGGGGGAAGGGGGTTGGGCTTCGCGGGCTTCATGCTGTGGTGCCCCATTTGGCGAGAAGGGCCGCATCGACCGCTGCTTGGATCGAAGCGCACACGGGAGGAACCCCCACATGCATCGGGCGCCCGTCGGCCCAGTCCCCGTTGATCGTGCACTGAACCCCGTCAGGGGTCAACTCGACGAACAGCGTGATGCTCTGGGCGAAGGCGAGCTTGGCCAGACTGGCTGCGTCGTGTTGCGTGAAACTTCGCTTCATGGCGTGAACTCCTCCCAGTCGTCGTTCAGGATGGCATCAAGCAACCAAGCGCCCGCGGGGACCGGCCGATCGGTTTCGTCCACGAGCGTCCCGGTTTCGTTGTTGGCGCAACGGATGTACTCGCCGGGATCCCACGTGCGACGGCGGAGCTTTCTGCCGCCGAGGATGCGCCCCAGCGCGTCACGCCCGGTGAGCGCAGGGGTCGGGATGACGGTCTCGAGGGGGTCGTTCATGGCGAGGGCTCCTTTCCGAGACCGAGGATCTCCCGCGGGGTCGCCTGCTCGAGCACCGCGATGCGCTCGTCTCGGACGAAGCGCGCGACGAGCGCCAGGATGTCCTTGAACGGCACCTCCATCTCCCGTCCGTCGCGCACGATGCGGATGTCCCCCGAGAAGTCCCCGTTGTGGTGGAAGCGGGTGTCCTTGTAGACGGTGGTGTGCATCAGGGTCACCTCGTGAGCAGCAGTATAACCACCCCCCATCGTACCTACAAGTCGTGTTATAGGTACGAGGGTGGGGGTGGGTGGAACTGGGGGTTGAAGGTGCGTGACTACTCGTCGTCGGTGTGCGTGTGGTGCGCGTAGCCTGCGGCGAAGGCGGCGAGCGCGACGAGCACGGTGGAGGTGAGTCGTGCGCGTTGCGTGCCGTGCACGCGCTGCGCGATGGCGCGTGTCATTTCGGGAGACGGAATCCAAGACCTTCCGGCCTTCACCGCTGGAAAGCCCTCTTCGTACGTGCGACCGCAGTCGGGGCACGCCGCATCGTGACGGGAACAGGGGCGGAACGTGCATGGGCAATACCAAGGCACGCGCTTGGGATCGGGATCGGGCGTGTCCTTCGTGGGGAAGGGGACGACGTCACCCATCGGTGGGGGCCACGCTGGAATAGTACGTACGCCACGTGAGACGTTTCGCCACAGCGCGTGAGCACTTCAGTTCTCGCGCGAGTTCGCCGTACACGTCCCGAGGGCGCGGCGGCCGCGGAGCCCCGAGCGCCGCCTGGATGACCGTCGAAGGGCAGTAGCCGAAGAGCTGATCACGGTTCATCGTTGATCCCCCCTCACCGGCGACACCCAGGCCCGAACCTCGGGCTCCCTGTTCGCCGCGATCCAGGGAGGTTCGAGGTCCCGCGACATTCGCGGCCTTGACCGCGTCGATCGCGGTGGCGGGATGCTCCCTTAGGAGCGCGACGAGTTGTTCGGTGGTCATCGCTAAGAAGCCCTCCCCGCCCGTGCCTTCTCGGCCTGGGCGATTGCATAGAGGCTGTCGAGCGTTTCGATCACGTCCTCTTTGACGCGGCGGGGGAGCACCGCTCCGCGGATCCAGCGTCGAGCGTCCTGGTAACGGGCCTCCGTCTGGCGCTTGAGCACCTCGACGATGTCGGCCTCGTCCTTCATCCGCCCGTCGATGGCCTTCAGAAGCAGGAGCCCTTCCAGGCGGATGATCGGCAGATCGAAGTGAACCTCGCGCGCAACGAGGAGCTCGCCCTCGATCGGGCGAAGCGCGTCGTGCACCGTGATCGCGTCGATGGCGATCGGGCCCTCCTGCCAGGTGCGGCCCTCGATCACGCCCCCGAGCGAGACGTCGCCGAGCTGCTCGAGCGTTGCGCGCGGCACGAGGACATCGACGTCGCTCGTCATCCGGGGCTGCGCGTAGACGCCGACGGCGAGGCCTCCGACGAACACGTGGGGGATGTTCAAGCTGTGGAGTTTCGCGTGCGTCGCGTGGGCGGCAGCGAGGACTTCGGGGGGGACCATCACGTGCTCAGCGCGTCGATGCCCGAGATCAGACAAGCGCGCACCTGGGCGGCTTCGGCCTCGGTGCGCTTCTGGATCACTTCGAGATCCACTCGCGCCTCTCGGGAGAGCCCCTCGGCGTTCATGCTCTGCGCCAACACGCCCTCCTGGAACGAGAGCGACGCGAGCCGGTCGATGAGGGCAACGAGGTCGTTCATGGAGGCGTCCTAACGAGGGCTGGGGGGTTCGTCAAGCGGCACTTGATCGGGAGGGTGGGTCAGGAGACGAGCGCCGAGCAGGCCCGCTCGGCCTGCGCCCAGGTGCAACGCCCGTCGAGGTACATGCTCGCCTGTACGCAAGCGGCTGCCAGCGCAGGGCTCGTCGGAGGCACCACGCCGACGAAGTAGGGGATGAACGTGGGATCCGCGACGGCCGAGCGCCGGATCCCCTCGATGACCCGCGCCATCTCCCCGACGCTGCGGTGGGTAAGGCGCTGCTCCCATCCGGTGTAGCTCGGGGTCCAATCCGCCCCACCGTCGTGGAACCCGCCCCGGACGGCGGCGAGGAGGAGGGGGCGGATGAGGGTCTGGACGTTGCGGGGGTCGATCATGATGTCTCCATTTCCGAGCGGCCTTGTTCGGCGCCGCTCTCACCCCTTCAATATGGCGTGCCTGATGTAATCACGCAAGCCTAATACGTAGAACTACGTAGAGAGCCCCTCCACGAGCACGCGGCGCGCCCCCTCCGCACGGGTCTCCCCGTCAAGGAGCTGGACGCGCAGGCGCTCGGCCTCGGCCTCGGTGAGGGCGATCGTCAGGTGGACGGAGCGCCGCTCGCCGGGGGGAAGGGGGCGACGGCCGGGGCGGGTGGGGTCTTTGGTCATGTAGTCTCTCGGTGGTGACAGCACCGCTCAATGCTGCCGATGAGCTCGTGGATGTACGCCGCCCTGATGGGGCACGCATGAGCGGCCTGATTGCGCAGCCAGCGCAGGATCGCGGCGCGCTCGACGGTGGCGATACCGGCGGTGACGTGCGCCTCTCGCCGGTGCGTGGCAGCTTCAAGGTCGCGGTCGGTCATGGGGCGCCTCGATAGTCGTCGTGGAGGTGGGGAAGGTGGGTCAGGCCGGGATCGAGTCCCAGTCGGTCTCGGAGTCGTCCTCGGTGGACGGGAGCTCGCGGTCGTAGCGCTCGCCGATCCCGATCCGGGCGTTGCCGTCGTTGTCGGCGGTGTGCCACGCCGAGCCGGCGTCGATCTCCACCACGAGATCCCAGTAGCTCCCGACGAAGGCGATCAGAGAGCCGTCCGCGAACGTGCGGATCTCGAAGTCGGACGCGCCGGGGGAGGGCACGCGCCGGAACTCACGGGTGGTGACGGCCTCCACCTCGTCGATCAGGCGGATGCGCTCGCCCACCTCGTCGGTGCGCGTCCACGTCTGGCCGTCGGCGTAGGGGGCGGTGAGGAGGGCGGCGAGGGTCTTGGTGGTAGGCGTCTGGTCTCCGCAGGCCGGTGGTTGCGCCGCCCTGGTGGACTCAATCTCGCACGCCGTTGGACATCCCGCAAGCATAATACGTAGAACCACGTACAGCCGACCGCGCTTTGCGCCCCGCGCCCCTCCGGGTTATCCACGTTCCCCACGAGGGTTCCTACGCCATGCACGTGTTCAAGGGCACGCTTCTCCCGTCCGAGTACCCCGCCTTCCGAGGGGACGCCGCGATCTACGCCGCCCCCTACGGGGACGCACCCGGGGGTAAGATCGCGATAACGGTCGGGTTCCCGAACCAGGCCGCCGGCATCGCGGCCCTGAAGCGCGCGCCGAGCGCGTCGGGCGGCTTCTCCGAGGCTCCGGATCCGGTCGCGGCGCCGGTCGTGGTCGAGGCGGTCCTCGCCATCGCGCCCGTCGAAGCCATCGACCCCTTCGTCGCCCACGAGCCCGCGCCCGCGCTGGCGCCCACGAGCGGCCACTACGACATCGGCTTCCAGGGGTTGCCCCCCGCCCAGCTCGTGGACGCGGGCCATGCGGTGCTCGCCGCGCTGAGCGGGAAGTGGAGCTGCGCGGAGCCGCCCACCGGCTGGGCGAAGGGCTCATGGTGCCTCTACGGCGACTGCGCGATGAGCGCCGGCGAGCTCGAGGCCGTCGCGCGGGGCGTCGTGCCTGCGGGTTGCTCGGTGCGGGTGATGTAGTGAGGTTGTGGGAGGTTGTGGGATCTCCTGGTAGAATCAGTGAGATGAAGTAGACCGCACGACGCGGAATGCATCGAGCGGCCAGCCTGGGTTAGCCTCCAGACTGGCCGCTTCCCTACCTCGCTCGCCCTACTCCGCGGTTCCAGGCTCGGAGCGCCAAGCGCCCTTGGAGCCGACTTCGGATGTTCAACCACCGTTCCGGCGTCGCGCGGTCGGCCACGCGTCCCACCAGCGCCTCGAACCGGTTGAGCGCGCTGTGGGCCTGGAGGCAGTCCTCCGAGCACCACTCCCGCGGATGGCCCCGCCGCCCAGGGATGCGCCGGGCGAACGTGCACCCGCAGAGCCGGCACTCGCGCCAGTCGGGGCCCTCGAGGCCCGAGGTTGAGACTGGCGTCATCGGGTAGGGCGCGTTCGTCGAAGGCGAATGGCAGTGCGCGGGAGGATGGCCATCCCCAGCCCCCCACACCGGAACCCGGGCGCCGCACGCCTCGCACTCGAACCAGCGGTAGGCGAGGTGATCGAGGTCGGAGCGTCGGGGCGGGTCCGACGTCCGGGGCGCGACCCGCAACGGGACCATCGTGCCGACGTCGAACGAGTAGGGCGTCGAGACGGGGGCCCAGTCGGGGAGGGGGAAGCCTTGGAGGAGGTTCGGGATCATGCCGTGGTCCGAAGAGCGCGGGAGAGCGCCGACGCTGCCGCGCGGTGCGCCTGGATACGCCGACGCACCTCGGCCGTGAGATCGCGGACGAGACGGCGCGCTCGGTGGTACTCGACCCGAAAAGTCCGGCTCGGCGTCGTTCCTTGGAGGATCAACAGGGAGAGCGACGTCGCCCGAGATGCGCGGCAAGCGGCAAGAAACACGCGAGCGGCGGGAAGCCACCTAGAGAGCATCCCGTCGGGGGCGTGCGCGATCCGGAGACCTCCGATGTCGTCGAGGGTGCGCGCTGCGGCGTAGACGGCCTCGCGGTCAGGGCGGGTAAGGTTCTGGAGGCGCTCCGCAAGGGCGCCTCGTGGGGTCCAGGCGCCGGTCACGGGGTCGTACAGCCGGGAAGGGTCGAACTCGCCCACATGCTCTCCAAGCATGTCGTACCTATAACACCTCCCCGATTACCGTCCAGGGAAATCTTTCAGCCCATCTCACGTCCCCGGAAACGCCGGCACGCCCGCCCCGTCGCTCTTCGCCAGCCCCTGGAGCGTCCAGGTGTGCGACCCCCGCAACCGCCTCAACGCCCACCGCGCGGAGTCCGAGGGAATGGGCACGTTCGGATCCACCGCCGAGGGGAAGAGCCATCGCGAGGCGCTCACGCCCTCCTCGCCGTCGCGCCATGCGAGGTAGTCGTCAAGCACCTCGAGGGCGGCGGGGCTTAGGGGCACCCATCGAGTGCGTTGAACGAGAAGACCTCGCACGTCGCCCCGTGTACCTACGCTCGTCCTCCCCAGCCCGCACACCACCGGCGCCGGGAGTCCCACGAGCGGCAGCAGGTGGAGCGCACCTCGGAGCGCGGGGTCGCGCACGTACGAAAGCACGGCGGCGTGGTAGGCGGGGATGTCGGTGACCCCCACAGACCCCCGAACCCCCGAAGGCCTCGGGCGCACCGCGGGGCACGCGAGCGGGATCCCCAGGAAGGCCGACCAGGCGCCGAGGGCGTTCTTCAGCACGCGGGACGCGGCGGCGGTCGGCTCCTCGGCCCGTGTGCCCGAGGTCCAGCCCCGAACGGCCGACGCGTAGACCCGCACGGTGTTTGGGCTGTAGCCCTTGTGGGTCAACCACGCCTTGAAATCGTCCATGGAGAGGGTACGTTATCGCGCGAGCCTTTCCCCTTCAATGCCCCACCCCCTCGAGATCCTCTCCCGCGCCGCGCACCCCGACGAGGTCAAGGACCCCACCAGCCGGGCCGCGATGCTCGCGGTCGTCGGGGCGTTGAGGCAGCAGCTCCCGGCGGGGTGCTTCCCGGACCCGCACCAGGTGGTGGGGATCGCGTACTGCGCGTTGACCAACGACCGGTGCCTGGTTGCGGATGAGATGGGCATCGGGAAAAGTCACGTGGGAATCAGCCGAATCCTGCTCTCCCGCGCGTACCCCGTCCTCGTGGTCGCGACGGCCTCGACGCTCCACAAGGTCTGGGTCCAGGAGACCTAGAAGTGGCTCCCCCACGTGCGCATCCACGTGTGCAACGACGAGCAGTCTCCTGTTCCGCCGCGGGGCTTCCAGGGGATCGTCGTCACCACGTGGGGGTTGTTGGACGGTTTGTTGCCCAAGCTCCTCGCCCTCCGTCCCCAGCTCCTGATCGCAGACGAGGCGCACTACGCGAAGAACGCCGGCACCGAGGGCCCCGACGGGCGCGGGATCCAACGGGCCGACGCGCTCGCACGGCTGGCAGCCGCGAGCCCCCGATGCCTGCTCCTCACCGGCACCCCAATGGAGAACAACGCCCAGGAACTCTTCCGTCTACTCCGCATCCTCGACCCGCGCGTTTGGAACGACGAGGCCCCGTTCAAGGGCATGCGCGCCGACGAGATCGACGACGCGGAAGAGGCGAACTCGCCGCTGCAACGCCGCATCCGACAGTACATGATCCGCCGACTCAAGAAGGACGTGTTCCCAGAGATGGCCGCGAAGCAGTACGAGGAGGTCCTCGTCGAGCTCCCTCCCGCGGCGATGGTCGAGTACCAGGAGGTTGAAAAGCGGTTCCTCGCCTGGTTCACGCGCATGATCCAGGCCAGAGCGACGATGCTCGCCAACAAGGGGACCGACGCGCGGACGATCGAGCAGCGGATCAACGCCGCGATCAAGGGTGAAGCGCTCGTGCGCCTCCAGGTGTTGAGAAAAATAGTCGGCGTCTTCAAGATCCCCGCCGCGATGCGCTGGATCCGGAAGAAGCGGGCCGAGCGGGAGCCCGTCCTCGTGTTCGCCGAGCACCAGGAAGTGCTGTTAGCACTTTCCGCCCAGCTCGAGAGCGAAGGGATCAAGTGGGCGAAGATCGACGGCCGAACGCCCAAGAAGAAGCGCCTCAAAGCGGCCGACGACTTCCAGCAGGAGCGCGCCGACGTGATGCTCGGGAGCAAGGCGGCGTGCGAGGGCTTGACGCTTCACCGCGCGTGCTACGTCCTCCAGGTCGAGCGCTGGTGGACACCTACGAAAGAAGACCAGGGCGCGGACCGTCTGCACCGGCGTGGACAGAAGCGCGACGTCGTCGTGACACGGATCCATGTTCGTGGGACCATCGACCAACGGCTCGACTCGCTCAACACGGAGAAGCGGAAGATCATCGAGCGGGTGGTGGATGCGCGGGGGGGCGCTTAGGCGGGTGGAAGCGCTGCGCACGGTACCCACAAGGTAGTGTCCCTTTTTGCCTTCCTCTACGAGGAAGAACGGTCGGGTGATGCGTGGGTTATGATGCGTTGGGCTTACTACGCGTCGGGCGGCCGCAGCGAGCGCTATGTAAGCTACTTGAATGTTACGAGTTGCGTTGTGGGTAGGAGCTGAACCCCATGTTACCGATTACGGCGCCTTCAACGACTTTGACGCGCACCGCGAGGATCCCGGATGCGTCAAACGCCCATTCTCGGCCAACTCCAGACAGTGAAACTTCCTCAGTGCGAGGGGTGTAGTTGGGCTTGCCATGCGTAGCAGTCGTCGCAACTTCGATGACGATCTTGGATGTCCCGGTGAATCCGGGAGTGGTGTTGTCTGGCCTCAACCAAACGTTGAACCACGCGCCAGATCCGGAAGAAACTTCCGGATCTTTGCCTTGATGCGCTACGCCGCTCCAGCAGCCTACTCGAGGTGCTTCGCTTGCAGGGTCGCCCACGTCGTTCTCCCTGGAATGAACAGTCAAACCGTCCCTTGGACGACGAACAGGATTATCCCCATCGCCATCTAAGAGCGCCCAACCGTCCGGAAGGGAGAGCATAGCCTACAGCGACCCCATTCGACTGTAGTTTCCCCTACAAGGGGAAGCAAAATGGGACACCACCTTATCCGCGATACACACGTTACCTCCTACGCTCTTGCATACGCTCTTGCACGCGCCACTTGAACATGGTGTCGCCCACGCGCTCGGGCGGTATGCTCAGCGAAAGCGCCAAGCACTCCCGCGTGAAACGCTCGACCGTCCAGATCTCGGTCGTCACGCCCGCCGCCATCGCGGGAGATACCCGGAGGCT
>ERZ1292623.1316-Hain-H51-01um-R1-1316-length-24127-cov-7_pt1 | contig 22146 bp, 27 predicted proteins | sample MGYA00564398_ERZ1292623 | MGnify/ENA primary metagenome ERZ1292623 (study PRJEB36523, sample SAMEA6512633) | groundwater metagenome | collected 2019-01-07 | study: AquaDiva: Metagenomics assemblies of 32 groundwater samples | reverse complement strand
ACGGCGGAGATTGCGGACTATATTCTCGTCTACAAAAACCACAAAATTGCCGTGATTGAGGCAAAACAGGTGGGGCGACCGGCAAGCGAGGGTGTGGCACAGGCCAAGTCGTATGCGGAAAAATTGCACATTGATTACACTTACGCCACCAACGGCAAAGATATATACCAGATCTCAATGAAGACCGGACGGGAGGGGGGCGTGCCGGCATTTCCTACGCCTGATGAACTCTGGGCAAAGACATATTCAGACCATAATGAGTGGAAAGAAAAGTTTGCTTCTATACCAATTGAGGGAGACCACGGCAAACGATATTACCAAGAGCTAGCGATCAACAATGCGCTTGATGCGGTGGCAGAAGAAAAGACACGAATACTGCTCACCATGGCGACCGGCACCGGCAAAACCGCCGTGGCGGCTCAAATAGCGTGGAAACTTTTTCAGACGCGATGGAATCTCAAAAGAGACGGGACGCGCAGGCCGAGAATATTGTTTTTAGCCGACAGAAACTTTCTTGCCGATCAGGCGTTTGGCAATGATTTTGCCATATTCCCCAGCGACGCGAGGGTGCGCATAAACCCCCTTGATATACGCAGGAACGGAGCGGTGCCTATGGGCGGAAGCATCTACTTCACGATATTTCAGACATTTATGAGCGGGGCGAATGGCACTCCCTATTTCGGAGAATATCCTTCTGACTTTTTTGATTTTATTATCATTGACGAGTGCCATCGCGGGGGAGCTAATGACGAGGGCAACTGGCGAGGTATTTTGGAATACTTTTCTCCGGCAGTACAACTTGGTCTTACTGCTACGCCAAGACGACAAGGCAATGTGGACACCTACGAATATTTTGGCGAGCCGGTTTATATTTATTCTCTCAAAGAAGGCGTGAACGATGGATTCCTTACGCCATTTAAGGTGAAGCGTATCAAGACGACGCTTGATGATTATATTTACACTTCTGACGACCAAGTCGTGGAGGGTGAAGTGGAGGAGGGCAAGATATATGAGGAGTCGGATTTCAACAAAATCATCGTCATCAAAGAGCGGGAGGCAAAGCGAGTGCGCATTGTGCTCGACGAAATCAACCAAAATGAAAAGACGGTCATCTTCTGCGCAAACCAGGACCATGCGCTGGCGGTGCGCGATCTGGTCAATCAGATGAAGGACAGCAAGGACCCGAGCTACTGCCAGCGGGTCACGGCAAATGACGGCGCTCGCGGGGAGCAATACCTGCGCGAGTTTCAAGACAACGAGAAGACCGTCCCGACTGTTTTGACGACATCGCAAAAGCTCTCTACGGGCATGGATGCAAGAAATGTGCGTAATATCGTGCTGATGCGGCCGGTAAACTCCATGATTGAGTTCAAGCAGATCATCGGACGAGGGACTCGTCTTTTTGACGGAAAAGAATACTTCACTATTTATGACTTCGTAGATGCGTATCGCCATTTTGCCGACCCCGCATGGGATGGCGAACCCATAGACGAGACAACGGGAGAAGATTCAAAAGAGATTGCTTACAAGGAAAAACTCGTTGACCCCGGCCTTGTTATCCGTGATGCGCCGGCTGAAGAAAAACAAAAAATAAGGATTAAATTACGCGACGGCAAGGAGCGTGAAATTCAACACCTTATAGCCACATCATTCTGGAGTGCGGATGGCAAGCCGGTTTCGGTGCAAGAGTTTATGGATAACATGTTTGGCGCTATGCCGGAGTTTTTCAAGAGCGAGGAGGATCTGCGCAAGATATGGTCTGATCCTGTTACCAGAAAGGCGTTTCTTGAGAAGATCGCCGCTCTTGGATACGGCAAGGACGAGTTGGAGATGTTACAGAAAATGATTAGTGCAGAGAACAGTGATCTTTTTGATGTCCTGAATTATATTTCATTCTTGCACCCCACCATCTCCAGAGTTGAGCGAGTGGAGCAAGCAAAAGGAAAGATATTTGAGGGACTAAACGAGAAACAAAGAGAATTTCTTGATTTCGTATTGTCGAAGTACGAGGAAAAAGGTGTTGAGGAACTTGATGAGGAAAAATTGCCGGTACTCTTGAACTTGAAGTATCACGCCATTGCTGATGCGGTAAGTACACTTGGTGAAGTAGATGCTATTCGGTCTGTTTTCTTTGGATTTCAGAGAGTCCTGTATGCTAAAGCATAATCTGTAAGAATTACCAGCGTTGTTTATAGTTTTCCGACAACTCCGGCTCTATCTTAGAAGAAAAGCGTAAACAACGCTCCGATTTCTTACATGCCTATAAATTCGGACAGCGTTACCGTGAACTGGACGACGGACAGTGTTGCGAACGCGGAAGTGGAATACGGCACGACGGCAGGATATGGTGATCTCACGCCGCTTGATACATCCCTTTCGCTTACCCATAGCGTCACTCTCACCGGTCTCACTGCCAACACCGAATACCACTACCGCATCCGTACCGCCGACGAGATTGGCAATACCGCCGCCAGTCCGGACAATACCTTTACCACGGCTTCAATTACATCCGGTACCCCGGTCTCTGGATACGTCGGATACAAGACGCGGCACCGAATGCAACAACTGACCGGTTTCTAGATTTGCTTAATTTTCAAAAGTTAAGCACATCGTCCCACCCTCTTAAAGGCAAGTGTAAGAGAAGATATAAAGGCCGCTCTCAAGTGGCCTTTATTTGATTCGCCCTGCTGTGTTACCATGCTCCCATGCATAAACTCCGGCTCTACAACTCGCGAAGCAGGGACAAAGAGCCGTTTTCCGCCCGTGGCGGGCGCGTCGGCATATACGTGTGCGGCATTACGCCCTATGACGTGACACACCTGGGACATGCCTTCACCTATACCTTTTTTGATGTCTTGGGACGGTTCCTGCGCCACAGCGGATATCGCACGACATATGTGCAGAATCTGACGGATATTGACGACGACATCATCAGAAAAGCCCGCGAGAAAAAAAGAGATTGGCGAAAGCTGGGAGAAGAAAATGCCCAGAAATTCCTGGATGATGGCGCGTGGCTCGGCAACACACCGCCCGACATCTATCCCCGTGCTACGGATCACATACCGGACATTATTATGTTTACCGAAAAACTTCTGCGCAAGGGGATTGCGTATGAGAAGAACGGCAGTGTCTATTTTGAAGCGCGCAAAGATACTGCTTTCGGTTCATTGAGCCGTCTATCATACCGGCAGATGCTGACGCTCGCCAACGCGCGGGGGAACGATCCGCGCGATCCAAACAAAAAAGACCCGATGGATTTTGTCTTATGGCAAAAGAAAGCCCCGGGAGAACCGTCGTGGGATTCGCCGTGGGGAGTCAAAGCAAATGGCTTTGCTTTGACTGGTAGGCCTGGATGGCACATTGAATGTAGCGCCATGGCGACGCGATACCTCGGCGCTACCATAGACATCCACGGCGGAGGAGGGGATTTACTGTTTCCCCATCATGAAAGCGAAGAAGCACAGTCCAGAGCCGCGACGGGCAGACCGCTCGCGAGATGGTGGATGCATGTAGGAATGCTACGATACCAAGGACAAAAAATGTCCAAATCGCTCGGCAATCTGGTGCTCATCGGGGATCTAAAAAAACGATATACCGCCAATGCGGTGCGTATATATCTCCTGTCGCATCATTACCGTTCTTCATTTGAGTATTTTGGCCGCGATATGCAGAGAGCAAAAAAATCGGACATGCTCTTTCAGGCGGTATGGTGCGCGCAATCGGGACCAGGAAAGCCCTTGATAACTTCTTTGCATGAACAGAGATTTTACCATGCCCTGCAGGACGATATGAATACACCCAAAGCGATCAGCGCGCTTGAAGATCTGGCGCAAAGAATTATAAAAAACAAAAATAAGAACAGTACCGGTGCAAAAGCATTTTTAAACATCGCATTCAGTATCCTCGGCCTCAAACTTTCATATCGCTGACGCCAATCCTATGACAAAAAATATCAAGATTCCAAAACGCGTGCTGGCGGTGTTTGCGCACCCCGATGACATGGATTTCAGCTCTGCAGGCACCATTGCAAAATGGTCTGCGAAAGGAACGGACGTGACCTACCTCGTCTGCACCGACGGAAGCAAGGGATCAGAAGACCCGGGGATGACATCCGCACGACTTGCCGCGATCAGAGAAAAAGAACAACGCGACGCCGCCGCCATTCTGGGTGTACGGGATGTCCTGTTCCTGGGACATGCCGACGGCGAGCTGATTGCTGACGTAAAACTAAAAGAGGAAATCGTGCGCGTCATCCGTGAGAAGCGCCCGGATGTCGTGATAACCATGGATCCCGCGTTTTTATATTCTCCTGCCCGCGGATATATCAATCATGCAGATCATCGCGCCGCGGGGCAGGCCGCCGTAGATGCCGTGTTTCCCCTTGCCCGCGACCGCCTAAACTTTCCACAGCACGAGAAAAAGGGCATCAAGCCCCACAAAACGCCTGTGCTTCTTCTTGTTTCGTTTGATGAGCCGACACACTGGGAGGACATCAGTACTACTATGGAGAAAAAAATCGCGGCGCTCAATGCTCACAAAAGCCAGGTAGGAGCCGATGGGCTCACGCGCATCCGCGAGCGCAATGCCGCACTCGGCAAAAAAGGCCGCATGCGCTATGCCGAAGGATTCAAGCGCATAGACATCAGATGAAGACATAATTCCTAAAATTACGGCGTACGCCGTAGTTTTAGGAATTATCGTCCGGAGAGACGCAGAAGAAACGTCACGGCAAAGATGAGAATACTGACCAATACCACCGTGGCTCCTGCGGCGGTGTTGAGATAAAACGATCCGACGAGGCCGATGATGATACTGATAATGCCGAACACAACGGCATATATAACCATCTGCCGGAAACTAGCGCTGATATTTTTTGCCGCGGCGGTGGGTACTACGAGCAGTGCGGGCACCAGGATAATGCCGATTATTTTTATGCTCACTGCAGTCACTGCCGCCAGTAGGCCCAGAAAGAGATAGTCATACAACGCAACCGGCACTCCCGACACCCGGGCTATTTCGCGGTTGAACGTAATTTTGAAAAGAGACCGCCATAGGAGAAGAAAAACAAAACCCGTCACAGCCGAAACACCTGCGGCAAACCATACATCCGCAGGCGCTATGGCAATAATATCGCCAAAAAGAAATTGAAACAGATCGGCGCGGTATCCGCGCAGGAGGCCGATCACAAATATACCAAATGCCGCAGCGCCCGAGAAAAAAATGCCGATCAGCGTATCAAGAGCTTGTGCCGGAGCGCGCTGTTGGATATAGCCGATGGCGAGCGCCAGCGCCACGGACACGGCTACCGCCGCGGCAATCGGATCCACCGCAAGGAGAAAACCCAGCGCCACGCCCGCAAATGCAAAGTGCGCCACCGCATCGCCAAAAAACGCGGACTTGCGCAGCACTACAAACACGCCGAGCAGGGAAAGCGCGGATCCCGTCAGGATGCCGGCGACCAGCGCTCTCTGCATAAACGCGAATTGGAGAATTTCAATACTCATCGTTTTTCTTTATGAGGATATAATGCGTGCTCGGGGCCATAGAGATGCTTCATGGTATCGGGGGTAAGCGCTGAATGCGGCGATCCTTGGCATATCAGCGCGTGATTGATGCAAAGCACCTGTGTCGCGTGGCGAAACACCACATCCATGTCGTGGGATACCATGACGATGGTGATACTGCGTTGTGTCCGCAGATCCTGCAGGCGCGCATAAAATTCCCCCGCGCCTTCTATATCCACGCCCGCGGACGGCTCATCAAGAAACAGGATGTCGGGATTATTCAGCAGTGCGAGAGCAAGCAACACACGCTGGAATTCGCCGCCGGACAACACACCGATCATTTTGGGCAAAAGATCTGCGGCATCCACGGAGGCAAGGGACTCGGCTATCCTATTTTTTCGGGTACGATCGCGCAGATGCACATCCAGCAACTCCGCCACCGTGACCGGCATGGTGCGGTCAAAATCAAGATGCTGGGGCACATAGCCGATACGATCTGCCACGCGTCGGCTGACCCCAGACGATGGCACGCCCAAGACCATACTTTCTCCCTGGTAGGGGATGAGGCCGAGCATTGCCTTCATGAGCGTGGTCTTGCCCGAACCATTGGGCCCCACGATCGCGGCAATACTTCCTGCTGGAATATCAAAAGAGACATCGTCAAGAACGCGATGGCCGTTGAGCACGACATTGAGATCTTTTACGGAAATTATATTTTCTGTTGTGAACATATCCTCTATGGACATCGCAAGACCATATATGGTCTTGCGATGTCCATAATTATTGCATGGCTCTTTTAAGCGTTTCCATATTGTGTCGCATGAGCGAGATGTAGGAATCCCTGACAGGATCGCCTGTTTCAACGGGATCAAGCGTGTACACCGTGAGACCAAGATCGCGGGCAATCACTTCCACAATGCGCGGAGAAAATTGCGGCTCCGCGAATATCGTTTTCAATCCCGTTGCACGGATTATTCGTATAACATCGGCGATATAGGCAGGGGATGGCTCTTTGCCCGGAAATTCTTCAATCACCGCGACCTGTCGCAGTCCGTACCGCTCGGCAAAATACCGGAATGCGGAATGAAACGCGACAAAGTCCTTTCGAGAAAATTGCGCGACACTTGCTCCAATATCGCGGTCAAGTTCCTGCAGTTTGGCGATGTATGCCGCCGCATTGCCGGTATAAGACGCGGCGTTGGCCGGATCAGCGACAACCAAAGCATCGCGGATATTGCCTATCTGCACGATGGCATTTTGGGGGTTGAGCCAGATGTGCGGATCCGCGCCCTCATCCGTGTTGAGTGACGATATGCCCACACTCGTGTCCACGACGGTAACATTTTTATTATCGCTTGCCGCAATGAGTTCATCAAGCACCGGTTCAAGACCCAGACCGTTTTTCACGACCACATCCGCCCGGTTGATTTTCTGTATGTCTCTGGGGGTGAATGACGCGACTTCCGGCGTGGCGGTAAACAACAGCGACAGTTCTATCTTGTCTTTACCCACCGCGCGCGCAAAGTCGTAGAGAGGGAAAAATGTGGCGATCACGCGGAGACGTCCGGTTTCAATAGTTGGCTCCGGCCCTCCCCAAGAGAGAACCAACGTCACGATACCGACGACCAAGATGCCGACGCCTGCCAAAAGAGAGGTTCTGCTCATGCCCCGATCCTAGCATGAATGCGAATCATTTGCAATTACCCGTAAGGTAGACTACTTCGGATGTCGCGTGATATCAAGAAGGAGATATATATCTTCCTGGATACGAAAGTAAAAACGCCAATCGCGATTCACTCTCGCTTGCCAACGTTCAGTGTCGTACTTCTTGACGCGAAGCGACGGATGGCCGATATCTTTCAGGAGAAAATCTATTCGCTTGAGAAATGATCGCTTGATGACCGGAGGAGCGCTTGCCCAGGCACGGTCAAAATGAGACGTTGTTCGTATGAGCATTATAGTCGGACAGCATGGAGATGCCGCTTCAGTTCAGCGACCGTACGGAACGGGGGACTGACGCGGCCGTCACGGATATCTTTTTCTGCTTCTGCAAGACCCGTGTCAATGATGACTCTTTGCTGTGGCGTAATCCCATCGTCCCGATCCACTACCTTTTTGGGCCTGATGACCACCTCGCTCTTCACGCGCCGCACCTCCACGAAGTCGCCCGTGCGAAGACCGAGTTCATCATAAATCCGTTTGGGGATCACTACCTGCCGCCGCTGCCCGATCCGACCGATGGGAGAGGGGGCATCTTTGCGCGTTTTTGTCTTGAGCGATATAAGCATACCGTCAGATTATCAGATCATCGGGTGGTGTCAAGAAGCGCATAGAGAAAATCATCTGCCAGATGCCGCACCTGCCAAGCCCGCCCAAGAGAAGCAGAAAAGAAAAAGACAAGCGCAAAGACAAACCCACGCCGCATATCCCCAAACCCCCTTAAAAGAAGGAGTAGAGGCATAGTAAGAGAAACATGAACTCTGCATTTATCGTTGTATTCTGTATGATCAAGGCTGTGATTTTCGATGTGGATGGGACTCTCCTGGATTCGTTTGAGGCGAATCTGAAATTCTATCAGGATCTTATGTCACGATCCGGATATGGTACGATCAGTCGGAAGACGTATGCCACAATGATGCATTTGAGCAGACGCGAGATGATACGATCCTTTGTCGGTGCTTCAGAAGAGGAAATGGGCCGGGTATGGACACTAAGTCATGTTGTCGCCAGTGAGATGCCAATCTACCTTTTGCGCACCCCTCCCGGAACTGCTGAAATCGTAAAGCTTCTGCATAAAAAATATCTTTTGGGCATCGTTACCAGCGGTCTCTGCGATACCATCTATAAGCCCCCGGAACTCGCGGCTCTGCGTCCGTTTTTCCAAACCACGGTCTCATACGAAGATACCGCAAGTCATAAGCCGGATCCCGAGCCCCTCCTGCTGGCAGCCCGACATCTCGGCATATCTCCAAAAGAAGCAGTCTACATCGGTGACATGCCAAGCGATCTTGCGGCAGCCCGCGCCGCACATATGAAGATCATTATCTATGGGAAAAATCCTATTGAGGAAGCGGACGGATATATATCGTCATTTCACGAACTGCCGGAACGCATTGCCATGTTATAAAAAAGAAAATGCCCGACTCGGAGAGTCGGGCTGAGATATAGCGTAATTGGCTAAAGACCATTGGTGTAGTCCCGATGGGGAACTGCTACTTTTTACAGGTTTCGGGTTCTTTACTTACCCACATGCTGACGGATTGACCGTTGCCGTCCCGCGGCGCCAGCAAGTACACTACATTATTATTCTGCGCGTCGCATAAGACGGTGAGGCGCATTTGGGGATATGAGTGGTTACTTCCAATGGCCATACTATCCATGACCGAAAGCGCAGATTGCTCTTTGGGCGGCGCGGCATCCGTATGCGGTTTTCGCAGGAATATCGCACTGGCAATGAACAGCAACAGAACAATCGCCACTCTCTGTACTGACGTGCTCATATCATGCCTCCTCATCGTAGATTCCAAGAATTTCCGCTTCTTCGCGCAAGGGCACAAAGAAAGCGTCGTCAAGAATCTCCCCCGTCGCGGAGAAGATCGTTACGGGTATTTGGGGAAATTGCTCCGCAAGCTCCCTCCTTTCTTGTTCGGCGAGTAGGTGATGATGGATATGCTTTTTCCTCCGCTCGCCAGCATCTGCCACACCATGGTCACTACCGAACCGATAGGCACTCCATGTGTGGACAATATATTTGCCTGTCACGGTGGTACCGCGATACCGGATGTCATGCCGCCAATTCGCGATCGTGCCGACCGTACGCGTTATTGCCTTATCTTCCGGCTCGACAGCAAGTATGATGTCTATGGACGTTACGTCGTTGGTCCGCAACAGCGATACAAACTCCTCCATGGTTTGGGGTCGCTTGGAAAACCGGGTCTTGAGGTAGCTACGGAACATATTCATAGAACACCACATAGTCATAAAGTTATACAGGTAACTCAGGACAGAAGCTACTCCACATTGCCGCCATAATCGTCTGCACATCAGAAGAATGCCCTTGCAGAAAGACATCCACTTGTCCGCATAAGCCCGAAAAACGCCCTCCCCGAGCACCGTATGCGGCTAGTTCTTTCCAAATCTCCTGCAACAAATCGCCGGACAAAACAGGGTATTTTCCCTCCGCTTCCAGCATTCCACACAACATTCTTGAGGAAGAGGAAGCGCCCTTGAGCTGATCCCCAATGGCACGTAGCAACACAACCTCGTCATAATATGGTACACAAAAGGGAGGCCCGCTCCTCACTGCCATAAGGAGCTTTTCCCTGATTGCATACGCGGTGGATGCCTCTCTGACCCACAACGAAAACTCTTTTGACGGAAAAGAACCACTCTGTTCAGTCATGGTCATACCCTTTCTACTTGATAGATTTAACCTTCTATTTGGTCCTATGCTGTACGGTACTGCTCCTTCCAAAGAGCGGGGTTTTTGTCAAAAATCAATCAAAAACTGCATACTACTTTTACTATGGATCCTTAGTTCTGTCAATAGAAAAGCGGAGGACAGGGGACTATCCTCCGCGCGTTTAGAACCAAAGAACAAGAGAGGAACGGCGTATCGCGGCGCTGTCCTGATTAAAACTCCTCACGGAATCAGCCGCGTGAGCATCTTTTCATCTATAAACCCTCCATCCACGAGCATACGGATGGACGGCATGATCCGATTCTGCTCGAATACTTCGGCTCTGACAGGCCCGGGATTCTGTTCAGTCGGATCAGGAATCCAACCCATGGGAAGAGGGCGTGAGAGTACATCCGCATTGAACCGAGCGATATCGTGAATGCTCCAGGCATCTACGCACTGCTCTCCAAGGACGACAGCATTCATAAAACTTATGATTTCCTGTTGCATCCTTGATTCTTTGTGTTGCGGATTTTTTTCGTCGGAACGGGGGTTGGGGTTGTAGACGCAAACGGCCGGATCAGCGAAAAGCGCTATAAGCGTCTCTTCCAAAAAACCTGTACCGAAGGGGCGGCGCATGGCGACATCCCAGGAAACCATAAACTCTCCCGCCAACATGTGTTGGTCTCTGGTCAATTTTTCGAAGACCCGACTCGCATGCTTTTGGATAGCAGGAGTGAGATATGGGAGCGTCGCCCAATCACCGAACGCAGACCGAGCGGCCATGCAACGTTCATTCTCCCGTCCCACTTGAGCCATCTTGATATAGCTCGCCAAGGGACGTTGAAACAACCCATACAGGAGATATTCCAAACCACGATACTCTTCGTATCTCGCCAATTCGCTGTCGTGCTGGCAAATCCAACGCGGGAAGACCTGCTGATGGGTCGCCAAAGCATATTGAAAGAGATAGCCAGCAAAAACAGCAACACCTTTTCCTCGAGCGCCAGCGGGTCCGCATGGTTTTTTGTCCAAGGCAAGGATAGGCAAGAGACGATCCCAATCGATTGTGTCCAATATCGCACAGGCCGATAAGATGCGGGTGCCGTGCCGCCGCGCCGTGTCAAGAGCACACGACGCACTCCCCCCGTCGACAACCGTAATGCATTCCGGTGGAAGATCAGACACCAGATGGTCAAGAAAGGTGCAGACCGGACTATTCTCTTTCACCGGTATGACCATCGCGACATTGCGATCTTTGAGATATCTCTCCGTCTTCTTCCTGCAGCTTTCAATATCGCTGTACGAGGGCTGCAGATAATCAGTTGAGAAAATACTTTGGAGACGCTCGCGTTCTTCGCCGACTTCAGCATAGTCCTGTCCCGTGCGTCTTTCCTCTATCACTGCCCGTCTCCTTCTATAGATGAGGGTTTTTATGATCTCTTTTTCAACGAGCTTCCGAATTCGGAGGATAAGAAATGTTACTTCTTATCCGCCAAAGCCGAGAGCCGAAACGGGTTGATACCCGCCTCTATATTCGGTATGAGATGTCCTACCAGCAGATTCCAGCTGACAAAATCAGGTGCTGCAAGCGGTTTGCCGGTTTCTGCGTTATAATTTTCGTGCATGCCACCTGTTTTCTTTATATCCGCGAGTAGCATGCCTGCCGTCGTCTCCGCCAGCCGCAATGCTTCTTTTTTAAACCCGTAGTCAAGCAGTATATACGCCGTCAAGGAATTTACCAGAGGCCATACCGGGCCCTGCCAGTTAGAATGCGGCTTGATCATGTTTACCTGATTATATGACGGATCGTCTGCCGAAAGCGTACGGATGCCCCATTTCGCCCGCATTTTTTTTGGATTGAGCACCCATCGTTTGATCATACCTCTGCCGTGTTCGTAGGATGCGATCCCGCTCCACAGCGGTATCAAAGAAGCGTAGGTGGCACGCTGTATATGCTTGCCGCTCTTTTTTTCAAGATTATAAAAAATGTTATCTTTTTCGTTCCAGAGATACGTCAGGATATTTTTTTTCAGGAGCTCTGTTTTTGCGGAATATGACGCATGATCTTTTTTGTTGTTTAATGCTTTGGCGATATGCGCCATTGCCACGTATTCGCGATACAGAAATCCATTGAGATCTGCCGCGAGCACACCCCGCCGCGGATAGTCCAAAGCCGCTACATTATTATCCGCTCCCGATTCCATACTGTCGTACCAGCTACCCAACCCCGTGCGGGCATCAAAAAACATTTTCTCGCGGTATCCGACCGATCGCTGTAAAACACTCATGTGTGGTGCCAGCCATGAGAAATCACCAAGAAAACGCGAGGCAAAAAAACATCCTTGCGCCAGAAATGGCTTCATATGATGGAGGCGCTTGTCAATCCCAGTCGGCGTCAGTAGACCAGGCGTAAAGCCGTCAGCACGCACATGCTCAAGATAATTAAGCGCCCAGTTTTTCAGATAAATCGCCTCTGATGACATTTCCGAAGCGAGCGCCATACCGATAAAAAATCCATCCCAGTCCCATTGTTCATTATAAGGACCGCCGGGGACAAGATAATCATGGTTGATGTCGCCCTTTTTCGGACGCTTTACCAGCGTCTTTTTTATGCGCAAGTTTGAGGCAAAACGATCTGCAAGAGTCGTCATACTATCTCTATACAACACCGGACATAGGAAAGGTGTTTTGCCTGGATGTTTGAATGTGGCGGCTTATGGGCATAGAATATCCATATGGACAAACGTGCGCATGCCACATTTGCCGCAGGGTGCTTTTGGTGTACTGAAGCGGTGTTTGATGCACTGGAAGGAGTACTATCGGTGACCTCCGGCTACACAGGCGGAGAAAAGGACCGGCCAACGTATGAGGAAGTATCGGGCGGCAGCACCGGACACGCGGAAGCTGTACAGGTAACATATGATCCGAAAAAAATCTCCTACGAGGACCTCCTGGAAGTATTTTGGGCTACACATGACCCGACGACTCCCAATCGCCAGGGAGCCGACACCGGCGCACAATACCGTTCGGTTATTTTTTATCACAATGAGGAGCAGAAACGCATGGCAGAAGCGTCAAAGACCGCCGCCGCAAACGATTTTGCACACCCGATCGTGACAGAGATCGTGCCGTTCACGACATTTTTCTCCGCAGAGGGCTATCACCAAAAATACTATCAAGAGAACAGACAAGCGCCGTATTGCCAGATCGTCATCACGCCCAAATTTCAGAAATTCACGGAACGATTCAGAGATAAACTGAAGAAATAATTCTATGGACATCGCAAGACCATATAAAACAGAGGACGAATGGAGACAGAAACTCTCGCCCGAGGAGTATGCTGTTTTGCGGGAGAAGGGGACAGAGACGGCGTTTACCGGCAAATACGTGCATACCAAGGATACGGGTATGTACCGGTGCCGCGCATGCAGAGCCGCGCTTTTTTCATCCGATGCAAAATTTGATTCAGGCACCGGATGGCCGAGCTTTACGGAGCCGACAAACCGCGAAAACGTCATGTTGAAAGAAGATATAAGTCATGGCATGCGCCGCACCGAGGTGACATGCAAGAACTGCGGCTCGCATCTGGGACATATGTTTGATGACGGCACTACCGACCAAGGCGGCAAGCGATATTGTATCAATTCCGTCTGCCTCACGCTTGATCCACACCAAGGGGAAAAATAAAAGTCCGCTCGCTTTCCAAAAGAGGAAAGGGCGGACGATATGAATCCTTACGCAATGCGGGCATTGAGCATCTCGCTCAAAGAAGAGAGCGCGCACTGCTCCAGAACGACGAGGCGTTCACAGAGAAGATCAATGGTCGCCCCCTCGTGTTGGACAACACGCCAGAGCAAATCTCTGATGTGATGCGGCTTCACCTCTTCCGGGAGGGCTACCACCTCCGCGCCGGACGTATGCACGGCCGCCTGCAAGAGATTGTAAATTGCCTGCGAGTCGGTACCCCAATCATCTTGGGGCCCGGTGAGGGTCAAACGATCAAGGGCGGCACACACACTCTCCAGGGTCACTTCCATTTGGATTCTCCTTACAAAAGGACTGTATCGGGGCATATTAGCGGATAAATAGGTTTGCTGTCAATCATTTGTCGGACATGACTTATGCCTTATTTCCTTCGTTTTATGTATACTTGTGGATAACTGTAGGATAATCTCTGACACTGTATGACCCCTGCCACAGAAAAAGCCCTTGCCATGCTGGGCCTTTCAGCCAAAGAAACTGCTGTATACACAGCGTTGCTTTCTCTTGGTCCTGCGTCTGTCCGTAAGGTGGGGGAAACGGCTGGCATCAATCGGGGAACGACGTATGACGCCCTGCGCATCCTGCAGGAGCGGGGATTGGTATCCTATTATCACAAAGAAAAACATCAGTATTTCGTGGCGGAAGATCCGCAGGTGCTTGCCCGCATCGCGCAGGAAAAACGCATGGAACTTGCCGAGATGGAAGCCATGGTCAATGCCGCCATTCCGGAATTGCGCTCCCGGTACCGCGTGGGAGAGAAGGGTCCGGTCGTCACCTATCATGAAGGTGATGGCGGCATCCGCACCATTCTGACTGATGTGCTGGACGCGGCAGGCACATCAGCGCCCAGGCAGTATCTTGCGTATTCTTCAGCAGATATCAGGCCATACTTGTACCGCTCGTTTACGGATTTTACGGAAGAGCGCGTAAAACGCGGTATTGCCGTACGGGTGATTGCCGTGGGAGAAGGAGGCGAGAACGCGCCACTCTCCGAGCGGCGATGGCTTACGCGAGAAGGCAGTACACCCACATATACCCTCATCTATGCGGGAAAGGTGGCTATGATTTCGGCGGCAAAGAGCGGCGTTGCGCACGGTATTGTCATTGAAGACGCTCATCTTTCTGAAACCCAGAGGATTCTTTTTGAACAGATGTGGCAATTGCTCGCAAAAGAAGAGAGGCGTGATACACGCCATAATCGTTAAAAATACGGCGTATGTGTGGCATCGTGGGATATATTGGAAAAAGGGACGGCGTGGCGCTCGGACTTGAGTGCCTCCGGCAACTTGAGTACCGCGGCTATGACTCCGCGGGTGCGGCTATGCTCAATCCTTCTGGAAAAAAGATATCCTCCATGAAAGCCGTGGGCCGCGTAGCCAATCTGGCAGAGCGTATCAACGGAACCCCGGCCTCGCCCCTGGCCATCTTTCATACCCGATGGGCCACGCACGGGGGTGTTAACGAAGCGAATGCCCACCCGCACGCGGACTGCGCGGGTATGATATGGGTGGCGCACAACGGCATCGTGGAAAATCACAAGGAATTGCGGAAAGAGCTGGAAGTATCCGGGCATACGTTCCGGTCTGCGACCGACACCGAAGTCATCCCGCACCTCATTGAAGAAGCAACACAGACCGCCGCATTTGAAGACGCGGTACGCATGGCTCTGGGCCGTATCCGGGGCACCTACGGCATGGTCGCAATCTCAAGCCGCGAGCCGGAAATGCTCATCGCCGCGCGCAACTTCAGCCCACTGCTCGTAGGGATTGGCGACGGCGAGTACATTGTGGCGTCAGACGCCGCGGCTGTGATACGGCATACCAAGCATGTCATCTATCTTGACGATGGCGAGATGGCGGTTTTGACGCCACGCGGGCATCGCATCACCGATCAGGGACGCCGGGCACAGGCCAAGAAAATCCATGAAATAGAGTGGTCACTCGAGCAGGCACAGAAGAATGGCCACGCGCATTTTATGGAAAAGGAGATTTTTGAACAGCCGGAAGCGATTGAAAACTCCATCCGCGGCCGTCTCATCCCGGACGAAGGCATGGCAAAACTCGGAGGACTTGCGGATGCAGACGGGATACTCCGCAAGGCACAGCGCATTCTCATCGCCGCATGCGGAACGGCATATCTGGCCGGCAGGATAGGCGAGTACATGCTGGAAGAATACGCGGGCATCCCCACCGAAGTGGATGTGGCGAGCGAATTTCGCTACCGCAAGCCGGTATTCCGCGAGGGAGACGTACTGCTCGCGATCTCGCAGTCGGGAGAAACCGCGGACACGCTCGCCGCGATACGCGAGGCAAAAGAAAAAGGCGTGCCGACGCTCGGCATCGTCAATGTCGTAGGATCCACCATCGCGCGCGAGACGGATGCTGGCGTGTATCAGCATGTGGGGCCAGAAATCGGCGTCGCCTCTACCAAGGCGTTTACCTCGCAGGTGGCAATTCTGGCGCTCATGACACTCCTCCTCGGTCGCCAGCGTGACCTCTCGTACGTCTTTGGCGAGCGTATCGTCAAGGAGCTACAGCGCATTCCCGATCTCATGCGCCAGACGCTTGCCTGCCGCGATCAGATGACAGCGCTTGCAAAAAAATACGAAGCAAGCCAAAACTTTTTCTTCCTCGGCAGAAAATATAATCTTCCCGTAGCGCTGGAGGGCGCTTTGAAATTGAAAGAAATTTCCTATGTTCATGCCGAAGGATATGCCGCGGGGGAATTGAAGCATGGACCCATCGCCATGATTGACCGCCATCTCCCGTCTATTTGCATCGCGCCGCGGGACTCGGTGTACGAGAAAATGCTCTCCAACATGGAGGAGATCCGGGCGCGCGGCGGCCCCATCATCGCGATTGCCACCGAGGGGGACGCGCGCGTCGGCGAGATCGCGGACGACGTCGTGTATGTCCCCAAGACACTTGAGATGCTGACCCCGCTCCTTGCCGTCATCCCGCTACAGCTGTTTGCATACCATTTCGGCGTGGCGCGGGGACTGGATGTGGACAAGCCGCGCAATCTGGCAAAATCGGTTACTGTTGAATAGCATACTCATATGCAGGCCTTGGTATTTGATCCGGCGCAGGGGTGGGAGACATCGCGTGGATTTGAAAAAAGAGACGTGCCGCAACCGGTACTGGACGTCGCGCGCGATTCCGAAGATGCCCATCGCGTTATTATAAAAGTACATTACGCCGGCGTGTGCGGCTCTGATCGCGGCATGTGGTTTCGGGCGGCATTCAAGGATCAGATTCTCGGCACCATAGCCGCCGAGCGGGCGCCGTGGCGCGTGATGGGCCACGAGTTTTTTGGCGAAGTCGCGGCCGTGGGATCGCGCGTGATGCGCGTGCGTCCGGGCGACTTCGCGTCATGCGAATCGCACGTCATCTGCACCGAGTGCTGGCAGTGCCGCAACGGCGAGCAACACGTATGCACCAACGAGAAGATCCTCGGCATTTCAACCGACGGATGCTTTGCGGAATACATCAAAGTACCCCAGCACATTGTCTGGCCCACCGATACCTCACGCATACGCCCGGAAGTTGCGGCCATGCAGGAGCCCTTTGGCAATGCCGTGCATGCGGCGTCGCAGGTGCCGTTGGCCGGGCGTACCGTGGCGATCTTCGGACTCGGCCCCATCGCGATGTTCCTCTCGCTCGTCGCCCGGGGCATGGGAGCTACGACCATCATCGGCGTGGAACCCAACCCCCGAGCAGCGGATATGGCACGGCATCTGGGCATTGATTATGTGATTCCCTTGGAGAAACATGCCGCGAAAAAAGACGCGCCGTTCGCGCACGACGAGTCGGTGACCGAGCACATTCGGGAGATCACCGGAGGACTCGGGGTGGATGTCGCGTTTGAAATGGCGGGATTCAATGACTCGGTCAACAACGCGATCTTTTCAACGCGCCGCGGGGGCGACGTCATTCTCTTTGGTCTCAAAAACGGCGATTTTGTCCTGGAAAATTACAATCGCCTCATTGTCTACGGCGTGACACTGCATGCGGTGATCGGCAGACAGATATGGCAGACCTGGGAGACGACCCGCGCATTACTGCAGGACCCGTCAAATAAGATACAAGAGCGCCTGTTCACCGTCATCCTCAACGAAGGCAAGGGCACGATTCTCCCGATCGGCGAATATACCAAAGAAGTATTTGAAAAAAAGATGGCCGAGCATCCAAAAATATTGCTTCAGTTTTAATGTTCACGCGCTATGTTCACAAATATACGGCAACAATTTACCGACGAATTAGAAAAAATTCGCGAGGCGGGGATGTATAAGGAAGAGGGCGTTCTGGAAGGCATGCAGGGCGTGGAGATCACCGTAGCAGGAAAATCCATGCTCAACTTCTGCGCGAATAATTACCTCGGCCTCGCCGCCGACCCGCGCGTGGCAGAGGCCGCAATCGCAGGCATCCGCACGTATGGCTTCGGCATGGCGAGCGTGCGATTCATCTGCGGCACCTCGCGCGTGCACAAAAATCTTGAAGCGGCGATCAGCGGATTTTTTGGCACCGAGGACGCCATCCTCTACGGCTCGTGCTTTGATGCCAATACGGGTCTCTTTGAAACCATCCTGCAGGAAGGTGATGCCTTGTTTTCCGATGAACTCAATCATGCGTCTATCATAGACGGCGTACGCCTGTGCAAAGCGGAGCGGTTCAGATACCAGCACAGCGACATGGCCGATCTAGAAGAAAAACTCAAGGCGGCGGGACCGCGCCGAAGAATGCTGATCGCGACTGACGGCGTCTTTAGCATGGACGGCGACACGGCAAAAATAAAAGAAATATGCGATCTCGCGGAGAAGTACGGCGCACTCGTCATGGTGGACGATTCGCACGGCAGTGGCGTTACGGGAGCCACCGGCAGGGGAAGCGTGGAGGGATATATGGATCGCGTGGACATCCTGACCAGTACCTTTGGCAAGGCGTTCGGGGGCGCTGCGGGAGGATTTACCGCCGGACGCCGCGAGATCGTGGCGTATCTGCGCCAGAAAAGCCGCACCACTCTGTTTTCCAACAGTATGCCGCCCATGATCGCGGCGGCCGCTCTGTATGTCCTGCAGAATTTTGACGGCGATCTGCAGGAAGCGCGACAGATGCTTGCGGACAACACGCGATACTTCAGGAGCAGTATGGAGCGGCTCGGCTTTTCCCTCGGCGGCGACGGGGGTCATCCCATCACACCAGTCATGCTCATGGATGAAAAGAAAACGAGCGCCATGGCGACAGCCGTAAACGAGCAGGGGATTTATGTCCGCGGATTCACCTATCCCGTGGTGCCGCAGGGACGCGCCCGCATACGAGTACAGCTGTCAGCGGCGCACACGCAGGAGCACATGGATCACGCGATCGCGGCATTTGAAAAGATAGGAAAAGCATTACAGGTCATATCGTAATTTTATGCTATGAAAAAAATAGTCATTATCGGCGGCGGCACGGGCACATTTACGCTCCTTGCGGGTCTGCGCAAAATGCCAAGCGATAATACGGTCATCGTGTCTCCTGCGGACGACGGAGGATCAACCGGAGTACTGCGCCGTGAGCTGGGCGTTATGCCCGTCGGCGACATCCGCCAATGCCTCGTGGGACTCTCCTACACCGATGCCCCGCTCCGCGACCTTTTCTCATATCGCTTTGCCGCAGGATCACTCGCGGGACATACGGTAGGCAACATTATACTGGCAGCTGCCGAGAAAACGACGGGTGGGATCGCAGAGGCGATCGCCGTTGTGGGAAAGATGCTCAATATCCGGGGCGCGGTGATGCCGGCTTCCCTCAAGCCCGGCACCCTCATCGCCACGTATGCGGACGGGAGCCGCGTCGCAGGTGAACACCTCATCGACGAGCCCCGGCGCCCGAAGAAAGCCCGCATCACCGGACTCGCATTGCGTCCCGCGCTCAACGCCAATCCGCGCGCGATCGCCGCCATACGCGCAGCGGACGCGATCATTTTCGGCCCGGGCGACCTCTTTACCAGCGTCCTTCCCAATCTCCTGCCCCGCGGCATGGGAGCGGCCATACGGGCATCACGCGCCAAAAAAATTCTCATCACCAATATCATGACCAAACATGGACAGACCGACGGCTTCCGCGCATCGGACTTTGTGCGCGTAATGAATACATATCTCCCGGGCAGTCCCGCCGTGGATGCCGTGTTGATCAACACAAAAAAGCCCGCCGCATCGCTCCTTGCCGCATATCGCAAGACCGGAGCGGCATACGTGGAGCCGGATATCAGCGTCCTTGAGAGCATGGGCGTTGCCGTGAGCGCCGCACCCCTGCTTTCCGCCGAGACGTTCACAGGCGCCGCCGGAGACCGTCTGCACAGGAGTATGCTACGCCACGATAGCGATAAGACGGCCAAGATGATATGGAAATTAATTTCCTGATATGCTGGTTACCCGATCTATTTTCAAAAAACCATACGCCATAAAATTTGAAATCCGCGAGAAGCGGAAAAAAGTAGCATGGGCGTATCTGTATTTCATTTTTCAGGATCGGCACAGAGAGCCGTACGGCCTGATGGAAAACGTGTATGTAGAGCAGGAATACCGCAACCGTGGATATGGCACGGTGCTCATAAAAGAGGTCATCGCCGAGGCAAAAAAAAGAAAATGCTATAAGGTGATCGGCACGAGCAAAGACGCCAATACTGTGGCGCACCGCTTTTATGAGCGCTTCAGATTCAAAAATGTCGGCGTGGAGTTCCGCATGGATTTAAAAAAATCAAAGCCCTTGCAACGCGACTAGACCCTTCGGATATGATCGTTCTCGATTTCGACCGGGTATTGTTTAATTTTTCCGCTTTCAAGCGGGACTATGCGCGCGTCTTCGTCCGCTCCGGAGTGCCCCTCGGTCTTTTTGAAGAAACCTATCAGGCGGCTAGGGAGCGCAACGAGCAATACACAGTCCGTATCCATGTGCGGCTTGTGAAGAAGCACATGCCGTTGCTTGAGACCGCACCGCTCATGCGCAAAGCCGAAGCATTTGCCGGACAGGCATCACGATATGTATATCGGGACGCGCGTCCGTTTCTCACGCATTGGAAGCGACGAGGCGAGCGCCTCGCGCTTGTCTCTCACGGAGCAGCGTTTCAGCGACGCAAAGTGCACGCGAGCGGTCTGCTACCTTTTTTCCGACCTGCGGTTATAACGAATGCGCACTTAAAAATAGCGCCTCTTGCGGCACTGGAGAAAACGTATCCGGTCGTCTTTCTCGACGACAAGCTGGAGATCGTGGATGCGGCAAAAGAAAGGATTCCCGGAATCACCGTCATTCACATCGTACGCGGGCGGGGACTTCCGAAGAGCAGAAAAGCCGACGCAGTATTTTCCAATCTCACCGCAGCGCAGAAGTTCATTGAACAGCTGTTTGCCGCCCAGCGATGATACGCGCGGCAAAAGAGAGATGCTCGGGGGTGTTGACGCCGATGGATTCCGCAGGATCAATTGCGAGAGACGCAATACATTGCCCCTCACCGATTGCGATGCGGACAAGATCGGTGAGATAGTACTCGTTCTTGGCGTTATTATTTTTCAGAAGTGCCAGATGCTCCCACAGCCACGCCGCCTGAAAAGCAAAAAATGCCGGATTGACTTCACGCAGTTCCCTTTGCTCCGATGTCGCGTCTTTTGCTTCCGCAACCGCCGTGATATGGCCCGCGGCATCGCGAAGCACTCTGCTGAAATCGGCAAAGGGCGCGCGCCAGTCATTGAAATCCTCCACCACTGTAGTCATCATGGAGAGGACGCATCCTTCGCGCTGATGAAGAGCTGTAAGATTTGCAATAGTGTCGGCGCTTACAAACGGGTGATCTCCGTAGAGCACGATAACAGTGTCCGTCTTGTCTTTTAGAAGTGGCTCGGTGCATTGAACCGCATGCCCGGTGCCGAGTTGCTCGCATTGCCGCACATAGTCATACCCATCGCCCAGTGTACTGCGCATCAGATACTCGTTGTCGCCGACGACCATGACCGGACGCTGATCCGCGCCGGACTCTTTGATAGCGTCCAGCAAATATCCTATCATAGGGCGGCCATTCAACGGCACGAGTACTTTGGGGATTTCGGAGCGCATCCGCGTGCCCCTGCCTGCCGCGAGCACCACAACTCTTGTTCTCGTTTCCATACCATATATATAAACGCACTTCTTTCATGGAGCGTAACACAAGCGACATTATTTTTGTAGACAAACCCAAGGGGATAACGTCGTTTGATGTGATACGACGGCTCCGACGCACGCTCGGCATCAGAAAAATGGGGCACGCGGGTACCCTGGACCCCAATGCCACCGGCCTTATGATCATCGGCGTGGGCAAGGGTACGCGCCGCATGCAGGAGTATCTGGGACTTCCGAAAACGTATGTTATGGATATACTGCTGGGCATCCGCACGGATACCGGAGATATTACCGGCAGAGTCCTGCAGCATACAGGGGTGGAGCCCCTGCAACGGTTGCAGGGGCT
>ERZ1292623.1250-Hain-H51-01um-R1-1250-length-24900-cov-6_pt2 | contig 22156 bp, 22 predicted proteins | sample MGYA00564398_ERZ1292623 | MGnify/ENA primary metagenome ERZ1292623 (study PRJEB36523, sample SAMEA6512633) | groundwater metagenome | collected 2019-01-07 | study: AquaDiva: Metagenomics assemblies of 32 groundwater samples | reverse complement strand
GTATTCTGAGGAGTAATTAGCAACCGAGTTGCATTTGACCCCAGAATTTACACAGTTTTCTATTCCCATTTATACTTAAATATTTTTATCTGTCAAGGCTTCTATACCAGGCAGAGTACCGCGGGCGAGAAACTCGATCATGGCACCACCACCTGTAGAGACAAAAGAGAATTTTTCCAGTAGTCCGAGTTTATTTATAACAGCAATAGTATCTCCCCCACCTATAATTGATTCTACTTTTGATTCTACTATGACTCTAGCCAAATTTTCCGTACCCTCACTAAAACCTTTTTCATAATCACCGAGAGGTCCATTCCATATGACAAATTTTACATCGTTTAGGAGGTCAGCCATTTGATCAATCGTTCGTGGTCCAGCATCCACGATTTTTTCGTCAGGACCGACTACGTCCGGACTTTTTACGCTTTTTGAGAGTGTACTCACGGCTATAACATCAGTCGGAATAATCAGTTTTGGATTCATTTCGACATGTTTTAGATTTGTTTTAGTCTGGGCAATGATAGAAAGTCCTACTTCGTATCCTTTTTCTCGGAAAATATCATTGGCCAGAGCACCGCCGACAAATACATAATCAGCTATGTCGAGAAATTTTTCTATGAGAGGCAGTTTGCTCTCGAATTTGACTCCGCCTATGATAAAGAGAAATGGTCTCGGCGGATTAAAAGCTTTTGAAAGTGATGCTATTTCGCTTGTCAGTAGAGGACCGGCATATGATGGTAGAAGTCGAGGTAGAGAAATAATAGAAGCATGGTTGCGGTGAGAGACGGCGAATGCATCGTTTACGTATATGTCGGCCAGAGAAGCGAGTCGACCGGCAAAAACTGGATTATTTTCTTTTTCGCCAGAATTTTTGCGCAAATTTTCGAGCATGATGATATCACCTTCTGCCATATTTCCAACTACCGTCTGTGCGTCATCGAGTTTTGCTACAAACGCCTTGAGCTGTATTGATTTGGAAATATACGAGGCCACTCTGGCCAGAGAATCGGTCAGTTCGCTCTCGAGATGGCTTATGATAATTGTTTTTGCTCCGGCATCGTGCAGAAATTGGAGAGTCGGCAGAGATTTTTGTATTCTGAAATCATCCCGAACATCATCACCTATGATCGGCACATTGAGATCGAGACGTAAGAGCACTCGCTTGCCACGCAAATTTTTTTCATCAATAATTTTTTTAAACTGAATATTGAAATTAGGAGAGGTCATTTGCATACTCGATTATATTACCAAAAGCCTCTGGATCTAGAGATTGTCTGCCTACCAAAAGACCCTCAACAAAGGCTTCTTTCAAGATCATTTGGGTATTTTCGGAATTGAGAGAGCCACCATAGATAACTGGTGTTTTTAGTCCAATTTTTTTGCCAAAAATTTCCGAGACGATTTTTTTTATGTAAATTGTCATCTCATGAATGTCTGCTGGTTTGAGAGCCGTATCATAATTTTTACCAACGGCCCAGACAGGTTCATAAGCGATTGTTATCCATTGGATTTTCTTTTTATCGGACAGATTCGAGAGGACGGTTGTGATTTGCTCGCGGATTTCACGCAAATAGCGGGCATGATTGTCTCTCTCTATCTCTCCTACGCAGAGAATGACACGCAATCCTGCATCCAAAGCTTGTGCGGTTTTTTGGGCTATGATTTTATTATTGTCGCCGGCCGCGCGACGCTCGGAGTGCCCTATAATGGCATATTCGGCACCGGCACTCCGAACTTGCCGCGCACTCACAGAACCAGTATAGGCGCCACGCAGCTCTGCCGAGACATCTTGCCCAGAAATGTGGATTTTCTTGCCGGATAAAATCGAAATAAAAGACATCGGCGGAGCAATCACCACCGCCACTTTAGAATTCTTTGCCGCTCTACGTGAAATAGCCGAAAAAAATTTTCTCGCTTCTCCCACCGTATCCGGATTCATCTTCCAGTTGCCCACAATCGTGAATTTTTTCTGTATTCGCTTCATACAGATATTATATCACTCTGTTTCCTTCCATGACTTTATCTGAAAACCCATATTTGCCATACCTGATGAAAAGTTTAGATCCGCTAAATCGGGATCATAAGTAATACTAGAACCACCATCTATTGAAATATGCTTTGCCGAACCAGCTTTCAAATTTGCACCACCTGAAATAAACATACCTCCATTTGGAGCAAAAATAACCGTGTCGCTCGCACCACCACTTATAGACACAGCGGGATCACCACTACTCGTAGACAACAATAATATGTGACTATCTGTATTTCCTAAAATTTGAGCACCGCCAGATAGAGTTATATTTCCATCCGCCACGACCACATAACTCTTTGTATCATCATCTGGTCTCATATATCCTCCACCGCTTATATTCACATTTCCCGTAACCCAGAGAGTGCCAGAAACTCGCAAAGTTCCACCGCCACTCACTGTCAGATTACCATTTATTTTTTTTGGACCGAGTGTTGCCCCTGTCGAATCAACAGAATAATTTCCATTATAAACCGATTCATCGGCTTCATCTTTCCATTCGTTAATTTTTGCATCGGGTACGGGATAATCCTTATAAGCTGGATCCGCACGAGACGTATCACATGGTTTGTTATTTTGTAATCCAATCTGACAATAGAGAGGTCCGGTAGCAGAGACATAACTAGCATTGTATGAATAAGAACTTCCGACCGTGAGCATATTAGAAGCACCCTCACCGACGATGCCTTCGCCATTTGTTCCTATATAAACTTTAAAATATAAATCCAAACCAGTAGGTGTAGTATTATTCCAGCTCGAATTATATTTCCCTATTTTTGCCTGACCATTTCCATAAACTGAATTGGTGGCAATATTATAATAATTGGATGAATTTGTGCCACCATCCACAACAATCCAGTACGTGGTCCCAATTGAAAGTACGGGATTTGAAGTTAAAGTTATATCAACCCAACCATACGAAGTTCCAATGAGTGAAGAAGATAATGTGCCGCTGGCCAAAACCGTTCCTGAAGGACTTCCAGAATTATTTGTATTTATCTTTACCGTGGCATTCGATGGATTACCATTTTTTTTCACATATAAAGATAATTTCATTATTGATAAACCATCTGAAACAGTAAAACTCTGGGCAAGATCTTGGGTTCCATTAGCATTACCAAAAACAACAGATTGGCTTGGTGGTATCGGTGTACCGTTGTCCTGATCCAAAACGACAGAAGTTTTACCGGCAGCTGTCGCTTCTCCGGAAATGGTACAAGAATCGCAACCACGTATAGAACCAGTAGTATATATATCACCAACAATACTAGCACCACCATCCATATCTATACCTCCTATACCACCTTGGATAGCATAGGCAAAAGAAACACCCGCGCCTTCTTTCAAAACCAATTTTGTAGTGCGTTTTGTTCCACCGGCATCAGCTACTGATACCACTTCTTTGGAATCATCTGGTGTTTCTGTGATTGTAACCATGGCTGTGGATGTAGCCAGAGTGAGAGATTCGGAATTTTCGACAATTTTGCCTGTTTTTATTCTGTATGCGACATCTTCGATGGCCGACTCTGAAGTAAAATAGCTTTGTTTTGATAATGATTCGTTTTTTATCGTACGAACTTCACGAAAAACGGCATCAGATATTCCAGCAATCACCGCCGTTGTAGCAGCTAGAAAAAAAATCAGGGCAGTAACCAGAGCATAGCCATTTTTTTTTGAATTTTTATTTATTTCATTCATATATTATTCAGTGTATGATCCTCGCAAAACATATGTGCCATAAAAATTCAGTGATGGCACAGTAGAACTGGCATCAGGTGCAACGGTCATTTCTATTCTCACCGCCGTAGTGGTAGAAATTTGAAAAAGTCTAAACGTCAAATTAGAAACATCCATAGAAGAGGACGTAATATCGCCTACAATCGTTCCATTGTAGGTTTCTTTTACTTTATTTTCGGCAAGATAAAAAACCGTAGTATCATTGGTGCCATCATCTTTTTTCATTTTCAAAACAATTTTACCGTCACTGGCATTCAAAACACTATTCACTGTATCAATTGATGTAGCTCTGCGTATATCTCGAGAGAATCTAGAAAACGCTCCCATTGCCGTTGAATTTATTTCCAAAAAATCCCTGGACCTGTCATGAGATCGAGCAATCACTAAAGATGTCTCTATAATAACCAACAAAAGTAACGTCGTAAGTCCAATTGATATGATCATTTCAATCAACGTATAACCCAACGTATAACCATACTTTTTATTATATTTTTTATTTAAAGTCATATTAAATATTGGTTATGTACGATTTATAGTTAGCCGTAGTAGTAGACCCTCTCCAATTCCAATCAACCGACACATCCAAAAGTAATGTGTCTGGGTCAATTGTTCCACTAGAAGAAACTATATCGTCTGAAGCATCTCTCAATACCTCGTAAACACGAAAATATCTAAAAAATTCTCCATCAACAACTTCTGGATTGGTAGTTATGCTCCATGCGGAAGGAGCAAGAGATAAATATCGCTTACTGCCTGATGGAATACTTGATAAATTATTCCAACCACTTTCTTTTACGAATCGTAACGCTTCAATACCTTCTTCGGCCAATAATTCACCTTTTATGATGAGCATATCTTTGTAATGAAATTGCGAGAGAGCTGTAAATGTACCCAAAAAAGCCAAAGATACTAGAGCGAGTATCGCTGTTACAACAACAATCTCTATAAGGGTTGAACCTTTTTTAAATTCCTTTCGAAAATTATTTTTGTACATTGACTAAACCTGTACTACTTATGCTTACGCTACGTTTTACGGTTGAATCAGAAACTAGATATACATCAATTGTACCAGATGCGGTGGAATTACCCGTGAGTCTTTGAAAGACAACAGCGGATATAGAAGATGACGCTAAAACATAAGAACTAAAATCAAAAGATTTATTTGTAGAAGCCATAGGATCATATACAACACCTTGGAAAAGAGTAAATTTGTTGCTATTTATAGCAATTCCATATTGAGAACCACCCACAGAAGCTAGAGTTTGAGATCTGGCATCACGCAATCCTGAAGCGAGGGCTGTAGCAGATGCATCGAGAGCTTCTCTCCGGGAAAATGAAACGAAAGAAATGATTGATATCGTAGCAATAATTGTCGTGATGGTTATAACTATCATTACTTCCATCAATGTAAAAGCGGAGCAAAAACAGAAAAGAGATGTCCGCGTGGAGACGCTTGAGGCGCGACGGCGCCGAAACCGAGAAAATTTTTCAGCAGAAAAATTTTCGTGCTCCACGCGGACATCTCTTTTCTGTTTTTGCTCCGCTTTTTTCATATATTATTTGAAAGCGAATAAATCGGTGAAATCATGGCCAGAGCGAAAAAACCGACACCTATGCCGATAGCGACCATGAGGAAAGGCTCGATAACCGTAGACATGTCTTTTGTTTTTTGCGCCACTTCATTTTCATAAAAGACAGCTACTTCTAAGAGCGTTTTAGAGAGCGTTGCAGTTGCTTCTCCCACTCCAACCATCTCTCCCACAAACGGCGGATAAAGTTCGGTTCTCGGCCGAAAAATTGATTCTAGAGACATACCTTTTTGAATTTGATCAGCCGTTTTTGAGAGCATTTCTTTGTAATGTATGTTTTGCACTACATCGGACGTGATTTTTATGGCGGCAACGACTTCCACGCCAGACGACAAGAGTGAAGAGAGGGTGCGGGCAGTGCGAGCGGAATTGATTTCTTGGACAATAGTACCTATGATTGGCATTTTTATAGCTATTTGTCCTAAAACATGTTTGCCTATGAGAGTTTTTGAAAAGGCATAGGCAGAGGCAAAGATGGCCAATATTCCAGCAATTATAAAAACATAATAATGAGCAAAGAAATCGCTCGTCGAAATAATGGCGCGGGTTGAGAGAGGTAATTCTGTATTAAATTCTTTGAAAGTGAGGGTTAATTTGGGAATAATATAAACGAGCATCAATATTGCTATAGCAATCATGACACAAAGTATAATGCATGGATATATCATGGCCCCGCGCACTTTTTTTCGCAGTTCGTATGATTTCTCCAGTTCTTCACCCACGATACCAAGCGACTGTACTAGGCTACCGGATTCTTCACCCGCCCCTACCATAGATATGAAAAGTGTTGAAAATGTTTTTGGAAAAGAAGCTAGGGAAACCGACAGACTGACTCCTCTAGACAAATCATCAATCAATTTTTTAAATATAATCGCCCATGTTTTGCTCGACATTTGACGCTCTAGCACAGAGAGAGCTCGAGCTAGAGGCAGTCCTGCGTGGAGCATAGCCGAGAGATTTTTGGCGAACATAATGCGATCTGCCATGCGAGCTCCACCAAAAGAAATCGACAGCAGACTTTTTAGAACGCTTCTCGTTCCTTTTTCTTTTACCTCCAAGACTATACCTCCTTGGCCATGCAGTTCCTTGTAAACAGCAAACTTATCAACAGCATCCAGAATGCCATCGTAATGCGTACCGTCTTTTTTTACCGCTTTATAAGCGAAAAGCATTGGCATAATTTTACCATTTTTCTAAAATCATCGCTTTTAATTTCTCCCCATTCCCGTGCTTCAAAAGTCCTATGTACGATGTGATTACTTCCTTTTTTGGATTCTCCAGTATTTTTTTCATCATCCTATTTTTCGTCGCTGTTCGGAGCACTCTGTGATTCCAAGGTGTTGACCAGAATACATATCATTACTGTAATACGGCTCTATTTGGCCAAAAAAGCGAAAGGAGGTCTGCGAGCGAAGACTTTCGGAGGCCGTGAGGCCGAGAATGAGACGGCTCGCCAGCAGGCGAGAACGTCGTGCTGAGCGAGCAGACTTCCTTTCGCTTTTTCTATTTTTTATTCTGAAACCACTCTCAAAACTTCTTCTATGGTGGTCAATCCTTGTGCCGCTTTAAAAATACCATCTTCAAGCATGGTTATCATACCCTCTTTTTTTGCTTGGATCTCTATGGCTTCCGATGTAGCATTTTTTATTACCAATTCCTTTATAGCCGAAGACACTTTAAAAACCTCGTGCATACCTATACGGCTTTTGTAACCGTCATCGCCTTCTGAAACTCTCGGCGACCCAAACATTACTTTATCCCATCCATCAGCAGGACCGATTACTTTTTCATTGCGCAGAAGCGAGAGCATACGATCGAGATCAACAATTTTACCTAGAGCCATTAACTCTAACTTGGTGAGAGCTTTTCGATCTTTTGCATCAGCCAGTTTTCGCACAAGGCGTTGGCCGATGACAACTGAAAGTGTAGAGGCGAGAAGAAACGGCTCGATTTTCATGTCCATGAGACGAGGAATTGCTCCCGCTGCACTGTTTGTGTGAATAGTTGAAAGCACGAGATGTCCCGTGAGAGCGGCATTTATAGCCAGAGATGCGGTTTCGTTGTCTCGAATTTCTCCGACCATGATTATGTCCGGATCTTGACGAACAAGAGAACGCAATCCCGTAGCAAACGTGAATCCTATGTCGGGACGAACCTGGGTTTGATTGACCCTGGGCATTTGATATTCAACAGGGTCTTCTACTGTAGAAATATTTACATCAGGCTGATTCAAAATATCGAGAATTGTATAGAGGGTTGTGGATTTTCCAGAGCCTGTCGGACCCGTAGCCAGAATCATGCCAGTGGCAAGTCTTGTCGCCGCATGAATATGTTCCAACGCTTCTCCATGAAAGCCTAAATATTCGAGAGTAAAACCAGAAACACTCTCGCGCAGGAGTCTCATAACAGTTTTTTCGCCATAAAATGTAGGCAATATGGAAACACGCAAAGAAACTTTTTCACTATTCATTTCTACTTTGAATCTACCGTCTTGGGGTAATCGTTTTTCGTCGAGTTTCAAATTGGAGAGTACTTTTATGCGTGCTGTAATAGACATCTCGGCTTCTTTTGGCAAAACCATAGCATCGTGGAGTAGGCCATCTATGCGATAACGAACCAGTAATTCTTTTTCAAGTGGTTCTATATGTATATCGGAAGCGCCTTGAATAATGGCGTGCTTTAGAAGTGTGTCTACAATGCGAATAACCGGCAAATCTTCGGCCATTTTTTTTAGGTCTCCATCGGAACCCTCGCCACGAAGTTCCTGAGAAAGAGTTTTCAGGGTATCAGTTTCTTTTTTTATGAGATCGCCAAATTCGGCTTTCAAACTCTTTTGATATTGAACCAAAACCGACTTGATGGAATCTGTATCAGAGAGTCTAGGTAAAATTTTTAGATTAACTTTCTTCTTTACGAAATCGATAGCCGACAAGTCGTCTGTATCGAGCATGGCGACTTCGAGAGAATCCTCAGTTTTTTTGAAAGCGACAATATTGTGATTTCTAGCAATCGGTTCGGGAATGAGAGAGAGAACTTCAAAATCTATCTTTTGATTCCTCAAATCAACAAAAGGAATTCCCAAAATGTAGGCTTGGATCTTGCGCAAATCATCTTCGGATAATTTTCCGTGATTTACCAAAATCTCTCCGAGATTGGTTTTTTTTGCTCCAGCTTCCAAGGTAGCAGAATCAATGTCGCTCTTTGAAACGAGCCCGGAATCGGCTATGAAACTTTTTAGCTGATTTTCTTCGATGTACATAGCAGGATTTAATCCTCTATATTATATAGCTAAAAAGAGATCCATGCAGAACCATTACAGACGCTGAGCAAATTTGAATGCCACCTCACAGTACCAGCTGTATTTGATACACATTCGGAATCAGGAACATCACCGGGTTGAATTCCTCCAACAATGGAAAGTTTTGAGGTCGGGGTTCGTGTACCAATACCAACCAAACCACTACTCTTTACAGTAAATGTAATTTTCGAAAAAGTTACGTCTACTAATCCAAAACCATATTCATAAGAACCAGAAGAAAAAACTGAAGTGTCTTTTGCGAGTGAATATACGCTCTGCGTTATAGTAATACCGCTATCCTGTATTGAAAATGGAAAAGATTTATTATTCGTAAAAGGTGGATTTGTAGCAGTTATTTCATTTCCTCCAACTGCCACAATATACTCTCTGCCAGCCAAAACATTTACGGGTGTGATATCTGCCGATATCCAGGTAAAAGGTTGTGAGGAAGTTAAATTTTTACTTGCCAAAATCGCTCCAGTTGATACATCAATAAGTCTCAAATAAAAAACCTCACTGGTATTGGAAACAAACATCCATAATTGTGTTATCAAACCATCAACAGAAGGAGAAAACCGATAACCACCGCTATGTATACCCGAATATATCCACCTTCCCGTGGATGTATTACATCCAGAAATGCATGGTGTAGTCGTATTCCATATTTCGAACGGATTAGATGGTGTGAGTATTCCAAAACCGACATTTCCTTTGGCAATAAACAAACCGTCGGTTGCACCACCGCTGTTTAAAATAAGTCCACCTAATTTTGTTTGAGTAACCGAAGATGTTGTAATCGGACCGGATGAATTAGCACCAGTCGGACTCTGACTCGGGGGGTTCCATGCATAAGTCGATAGTGAACCAGCAAAGAATACTACAATAACAAGAAATTTTAATGTATTTCGTTTCATAATTTAACCATTTTTAACAATCTGGCCAATCTGGCGAACTTTCGTTACAAGCTGGTGGAGCGGGAGGAGGACCATATGTGCAAGTAGGAGATACTGCGGGAGTTGGCGACCATGTGCCATTGGTACAGGTAGAGATGGTTCTGAATGAGGAACATCGCGGGTATTGATAATCTGGATTACCTACAGCAGCATCGGCTGAATATTGTCTTGTGAAAGAACTGCATTGCGCGCCATCTACATTGGATGGACATCCCGCTACAGCAGAACATGAGGCACCTATGGAAGCAGTATTACGAGAACAAACAATAATGAAATGAGTCACAGTAGACATATAATCGTATTCATATTGTATTTGAAAATTTTTCTTATTAACAACAGTATATCCGGTACCACAACCGTACCAGATACCTCCATCGCCTACTGTATTACCAACAATATTCGCCTTATCATATTCACACCATGCTGGAACATTTATACCTTGACAATCGTAAACGCCAGAACTACCAATAGGATAGGGTTCGTACTTTGAACCCTGAATAGCCTCCGCGTACCCCATAGCCTGACCAACAGGAACTGTACCAGAACCGGAACCTCCCGTACCACCACTACCTGCCACTGCTATCCATCCAGGACCAGTAACTCCCCCAGAAGTCGTACTACCACAAACTTCCAATCTATATGTTCCAGATTGATTTGACCATTTCATAGTACCGTATTTGGCCACAGTACAGGCTTCTGTATCATCTCCCACTTGAACTCCACCCAATACTGATAGTCGAGAAGCCGGACTCGCTGTCCCGATGCCGACTTTGCCACTAGAGAGAACTGTAAAGGCTACACCCGATGAACCGAAAACGTCAAATAGACCACCGGGAGTAAGTGTTCCAATTCCAACTTTGCCGAATGGAACGAGCAGGCCATATGTTGCACCAGCACTATTCAAAGTGAGACCGCCAACTTTTGTTTGAGCAACATTTGAAACGTTAATTGGGGTTGAAATATTGTCACCAGGAGGAGTTGCTTTAGGATTTGACCATAGCTCTGCGTTTATATTAAAAGGAAATGATAGGGTGAAGAGAAAAATAGAGAGAAAAAAATATTTTTTCATAATTATTTGTTATTTAATTGGTGCTGTTAATTTCTCTAAAGCAGTTTTTTCTACTTCTGGTGAAATAATACTGATTGTACTAGATGCGGTTAATCTCTCTAAAGCATCATTCAATTCTTCTTTTGAAAAAACCCTCTGCGGAATTTCCCCATTTTTATTTATCATTCCTTTATTAAAAATAAAAAAATATGTCAGAAGTCCTAGAACAATTAATATAACAATCGCTATGACCAATCGTGTTTTATCCATTGTAATCATAATTATACATCAAATTTCCTCATACTTCGGATCAATTATAGTCGGTGTGAGTTGAAATACGGCGTATTTTGTAATTCCACCACCTTCACCTTTGATGGTTATGTCATAAGTCGGCGTAGTTGGTAATTTCTTGGAAACACGAACTCTGAATATTGCACCTGAACTAGGCTGTATGGTTACAGATGGATTGTTTGTCCATGGTGTACAAGAAGTAAGTGATAAACAATAACTAAAGACTGTTGGAGGTGATACAGCAGGATTGACACTATCTATAGTAATCGTAACAGGACTAGAAAAATTAGATGGAATTATGCGAAATACTTTTTCAACGGAATCTGCCTGACCTGAATTCAAAAACTGAATAGGTGTGATAGACCCACCATCAATACTGATAGAAAAATCAGCTGGTGCCGGTAAAACCGTAAACGATGTCGTATTCTTTGAACTACTATCATTACAACTAATTTTGTATGTGTAAGTTGAGTCAACTAATGGCGATCCTCCAATTTGACCTGATGAAGTTATATTTGATTGACTAAAGTTTGTGCCACCGCTAGATGTTTTAGAGACAGAACATGTCGTTCCAGCAGGTAAATTATTCAACGTCCAGACAAAAGTCGGAGTGGTGTTATACGCAACATTGTTACGACCAATCAGAGTACTACCAGTACTATCTCTCACGTCTAGATCAACACTCGCAATAGGTGTAGCGGCACCGATTTTTACCCCACAATCCGAACATATACCAGTTGATTGAACATCAAAGAGCATCCAACCTATAACAGAATCACCCCAAGCATGACCGGTAAAATGAACCCCATCATCAATACGTACTTTATAATTTGCACCAGAGAGAGAAATCCAACCATCCCAACCATCCCAACCATTACCATTTTGAGATATAGCTCGTATCCAACCTTTTGGATTGTTGCCGTTTATATCAACATTTACTCCCTGTGTACCATCACCGGTTGGAAAATCTTTTGTAGAAAAACCACCGAATTGAATCCAACCGATGTTCGGTGACCAAGCATAACCGGTAAGGGTATTATCGGCATTTTTATTTACACCGTAATCTATACCACCCTTATTTTTACAAGTATCCGTATTTGTACAATTAAAACTGATCCAACCTATGTTTGATGACCAGGCCCAACCAGACATATTACTGACACCAGGCGAAGCCGCCGTAACTTTAAACGTTCCGTCACTCACATCTTGGACAGAACCAGAAGCTGTCTGTATTTTTATTTTATAATTACCTCCAACCATTGATGGATAGATGTCTGCCACCGTCCATACATATTCATTTATATACGCAGGAAGCCAAGGTTTGATATATGTGAGACCGTTACCATTGGCATCTGCGAGCATAATGTGTAGATATTCACCTGAAGGCAAACCCTGTGATGACCATTTAATCGTATAATTTGAGCCTATTTGAATAGTTTCACCACCATTTGGACTGGTGACTGTAATAGAAGCAGCCAAAGCAACAAAAGGTAAAGCGGAAAAACAGAAAATGAGAGCCAGAAAGGATTTTATAAATTTATTTTTCATTATTATTCTTCATTGAATACTGTGTCCGTTTTGTTTACACGCAAAATATAAGTGGCTGGTGGTTTAATCAATGTTCCACTAACAGCACCCAAACTCATGAGGTAATCCCCTGATGATACTGTTCCACCAGAGACCCGTAAAACGAGGGTTGTTGGGGAATAACCATTAATACCTTTTATGATTGTAAAACTAGGTAGAACCGTAAACGCACCACCGTTCCATGAATATTCTTTCTTTTGGAATACGCCAAATCCAGCTGGTGGTGTAGCGGTTATAGTTATAGGACTCGCGAAACCGCTTACAGGGCCAATCGATATGGTAGCCGGCATAGACGTACCTCCAACCGTAGGTACCGTCTGCATTTTCACAGGTGAAGATGCGTTTACGGTAAAATTAGGTATTACTATGGGAACAGAAGAAGGGCATGGTGCTGATACGTTTATAGGAGCTTGAGATCCGCATGTTAATACGCCAACTGGACCTCCTGTTCCAGCGATATTTACAGTGTGTGGAGAACCGACTGGCCTACTTTCCCATGTCGGCACAAAACTACATGTAGATGGCCATGAGAGAGTAACTCCTAGATTTGTACCACCAGGGATATTTATTGTATTTGTTGTGAGAGTAGCACCTCCAATTACACAAGAATTACCACCTCCCGTGTTTGTGTTTGTAATAACGGTAGTGGTAGTGGTAACAGGACAAGAATGCACAACGAACGTACGCCATATTTGTGGGGTACTTGATGAAGGATAACAGGGGTAGGAATAAGGTGCTGTGTTAACCGGCACTTGTTTAGAACCACTTGCAGGCATCACACCTATATTGGATAAATCACCTAAACCAGAATAACAAACGTAACCGGAAGGAAGATCTGTATTATTCCACGTCGCCGTACAAGCACCTCCGATGTTTGTATTTACAATCGGTGGATTTACAACTTGTGCCATTGTGACTGTAAGAGGTTTACTATCTCCAAAATCTTCCAAGCCCTGTTCGAGAGCACGAACGATATAGCTTCCTGCCACTGGTGCAATCATAGAGACATTTTTTTGTCCATTTGGCACTGTTGTATCAAGTCTCCCTAAAACAACAGGCGCGCCACCACCGCTTGGTCTAATAGCAAGTTCATGACCAGGTCCCCATGTTTTCGTTCCACTATTAGTCACCGACACCGTAAATGATTGACCAGTTATAACACTCGATGGAATAGAATTATAGGTGATTCCGTTCGATAAAGTGTTTGTATTTGTATTTGTAGTTATATTAGTGTTTGTATTGGTATTTGTAGTTATATTAGTGTTTGTATTGGTATTTGTAATAGCGGCCACCGTTACAGATGCACTTTTAATCAAAGTACCACCACTATTGGTACAACTGAGAGTAAAAGTTGAATCTGCCGTAATATTTTTTATTTCTTGACCTGTCGGATCTTTATTTCCAGACCAAGCACTCGAGGCAATACATTTGGCATTGACAGCCATTCCGGATATCAACCAACTTATAGTCACGTTTCCACCTCCCGCCGGCAAGTTTGCCGGCATGACACCAATAGTTCCGGTCGGTGCTGCGGTAGTGATTACAGTGGGAGTCGGACAATTTATTGTCGCCTGCCCGATATTTATAGATCCGGAACCGCTCGTATCCTGCGCAAATGCGTAAATCGTTTTATTTGTACCATCTTTTAAAGCAGTCGGTGTTGAAATAAAGTAATTTCCCGAACCGTATGTTTCAGCTCCAGCCACCCATATGTTGTTGGGATTTCCTGATAGATAAAAGCCGAGAGCAACGCTTTCATTTGACGTATCCGGATCAACTACTCTGCCGAAAAGAGACGTACACGTAGCTTCAAAAGTGCCAGCGGGATTTTTGTTGACCGGAGGCGTTACTCCACTGGGCGTTACTCCACTGGGTGTGGCAGGAGCATTTATTGTCACTACCTTTGATGATGTCGTCCATGTGGATCGTCCCCCACTATCAGTCGCAGATGCTCTATAGGTCACAGTTTTAGGACCAATATCTAGACCTGCCGGTATATTATTGCCACTTGTAAAAGTGGTTTTATTAGTTTCATTTCCTCCAAGGGCGAATTCTACATCGTCTCTATATACACTTACGTAAAAAAGATCTCCATCCGCATCGCTACCTGTCGCCTCTATTCTATAAGCCGCTCCCGAATCAATCGTCACTATATCAGAATTTCCTCCCGCACCACCTGGACCCCAAGAAATAGTAGGCCTTGTTCGTTTTGTTCGAGCACAATAAATTCGTGAGAGCCATTTACTGCCAGTGGCGCCCTGACCATACCATTTAGTGCCATCCCAGAGAAGGTAATAATTGCCACCACCAAGACTTGCCCATTCTCCGAGGACTGCATCACCGGTATAATTATTATAATCACTCTGCTCACATAAACGATCGGGAATTACTGTTGAATATGGGTCATTATAATAATTATAACCTTTTCCCGCTGGTGATAAATTTGACACGTCTATCCATGCACATTCTTGTACTGGAATTTGATTTGGACATGTTTCAGCGTATGTTTTTTGGGGATTTATAGCTACTGTGTCTATGAAAATGATCAGAAACAGCACTAGGGTTGAAAGTATAATTTTTCTCATAGAGTTTAATTTATAGCGGATTTAGACTTTTTTTTCCTGCAATACAAGAGAGTAATGAGTCCTCCCACTCCCGCGGCAAACATGGTTATGGCAAAGATGAGATCCATATCCCTCCACACTGAACTCATATCATCACAACTCTCAAGGAGATCACATGAGAAAATTTTCTTGGAACCACTCTGCACATCACCTGTCGCGGAAATAACATCAACCGAAAGCAAGTACTCTGTATCTTTTTTGACAATATCTCTTGAGAATTCAAATGTATTCCCCGGTACTATCGTGAATAAACCTCGATCCTCTCCCACCAATACTGAGAGCTTTTCATCTTTGATATTGTCTGAAGAGTTATTTTGCACACAGCCATACGCTATGAGAGAAGATGTTCCTTCAATTTTCGCAATACCCGAGAAATTAACAAGTGTTTCTTTTTTATCACTCTTCCATCTCGATACGGCGATTGATTTCATTCCGTTGAATTCAGTCTCCGCAATGAGAGTATATGATGAGTGAGTGATGTTACTCCTCGGATGACGCACAGTGATTCGAGAAGAACTCTGTATTTCGACTAGTTCAACAAATGTTCCGACGAGAGTTTCGTCACTCACCGCATTCCAAAAATAATCCCTCCACACGACAGGCACAGAAACTGCCGTCGATGATGTATTGACGAGATCAATCGACGTTTCTACAGAATTACCGTCTACACCATCAACTTTTATACTTTTTGTATCGAAATAAACAATAGGTTTCGGCTTAAAATTCTCTATATTTATTAGAACGCTGTCTGTATTCGCTCCACTCTTTTCATATATAGAAAGATCGGGATTTTCGATATTGTAAGCCTCATTTGGCACATATGAAACATCGAGCGTATAAACACCCTTCGGCAAACCCTCTGGAAGTAGAAATAAAAAAATTATTTTTTTGGTCTCTGCTACTTTCAACACAATATCAGTCGCCGGAAATAATCGGATAAAAATATTTCCGGATTTTCCGATAAGTCGTGCAAAGAGAGAACCCCCTGACAGAGGCAGACCAGAAACATTTTTGATTTCTGCTCCAATCGAAACATCTACTCCAGCGAGAATAGTGTCCGCCGGCAAATCGAGATTCACCTTGACCAACTCTTGACCATAACTTGGACAATATCTTATTTCTTGCGCTTGAGCAAAAACAATACCGTAAACCGACAATGTTATTGACAGTATTAACCCTCTCAAAAAATACATTTTCATTATCTTAAGTATATCAAAATTGACAAAATACACCCGTGGATATAATATAAATATATGTCAGTTACAGAAGTTCGCCCGCGGGGGCGGACTTTCTTTCTTACAAGACCGGCAGCGGCAAACATGTTCTCGAAGGGTACGGATATTTTTCTACTGAAAAATTCCTCGTGCTCGCCTCGTCAGGCTCGCAAGCCCCTTCTCGAACACATTCGCCGCTGCCTAGTAAAATAAACATATGTTTGATCTAAAAGTTATACATTCGGTTCTCGGTCAGCTTGAAGAAGAACGTGGCATTCCGCGTGAAAAAATCATAGAAGCCATAGAGATGGCTCTGGCCACAGCTTATAAAAAGGAATACGGCAAACGCGGTCAGATTATCCGTGCCACGTTTAACGTCAACACCGGTGCCACTGAATTTTTCCAAGTTAAAATCGCCGTCGATGATACAAAAGTTATAAATGTGTCAGAGGATGAAGAACTGCCAGAGCTTCCACCGGAAGACGAGAGAGTGAGATACAACCCGGAACATCACATCTGGATTGACGACGCACGAAAAATCAAAAAGGGCGTGGAACTCGATGAAGAAATGCTTTTCCCTCTAGAACCAAAGGATGATTTTGGTCGTATTGCCGCCCAAACAGCCAAACAGGTTATCATCCAAAAGATCCGCGAGGCCGAAAAAGTATCGGTTTTAAGTGAATACGGCAAGCGTGAAGGAGATATCATATCGGGTACAGTTCAGAGAATTGAACGTGGCGTCATATACATAGACATGGGCCGAGCTGTCGGCATCCTGCCTTTTGAGGAACAAATTCGTAGCGAACATTATAAACAAGGAGAGAGAATCCGCGGATATCTGTTTCGCGTCGAGGAGTCTCCGAGAGGCGTATTTTTAAAGCTCTCCCGTTCACATCCGAAATTCCTCGAGAAACTATTTGAGATTGAAGCTCCAGAAATTGCAAATAAAACAGTGGAAATAAAAGCGGTGGCCCGCGAAGCCGGTTCGAGATCAAAAATCGCCGTCGTTTCAAACGACTCTCATATTGACCCTATCGGTTCCCTCGTGGGTCAACGCGGCGTGCGTGTTTCGACCGTAACTTCCGAACTCGGCGGAGAAAAAATAGACATCATAGAATGGTCTGCTGACACGAAAAAATTCATCAGCGAAGCATTGTCGCCCGCAAAAATCGCCAATATCACTCTCGATGAGCTAAACAAAGTCGCCACAGTAGAAGTAAGCGAATCCGAACAGTCTCTCGCCATCGGAAAAGGCGGTCAGAATGTGCGTCTGGCGGCAAAGCTTACCGGCTGGAAAATAGATATTCGACCAATAGGCGGCAATGGTGCAAAAGACGAGAGATCGAAACTTGGGGTATAATGATATCAATAGAGTACGGCGACAAAGATTGTGAATTATATTATGAGTAATGCACGTCCTCTATCAATAAAAAATTAAATGAAAAAAAAGCAAATGATAAAAGTATTCACTGCAATCGCTGTGTTTATTTTGACCATCGTAACTTCAAATGCGTACGCCGAAGAAGTCACTATAGAAGCCACAGCGCGAACTTCTGACGGCAAAACGATCAAGATACCTATCCGCGCACAGGTAAAAAATATGCGTGTTGAAGCAAAGGACGAGATCAAAGCCAAGAAACAAGACATCAAATCGGAAATAGAAAGCCGTAAACAGGAACTCGAGACAAAACGGACTGATAAAAAAATAGAAATGCGGGTCGAAGCAAAGGCAAAAGCCACGGAACACATTGCTGATTCGATAAAAAAATCAACCGACAGATTGACTCAACAATTAGATCGTTTCCGAGAAATTCAAGCGAAAATCGAAACCCGTCTGACAAAATTGGAGAGTCAGGGGGCCAATACCACAGAAGCTAGAGCTCTACTGGCAGGAGCAATCACAAAATTGACAACGGCGGAAACATCTATCGGTGCCATAGCAAATGTGACTGTTTCAACAGAAGATCCTCGTTCATCTCTCGATACTGTGAAAGTCGCAGTGAGATCAGCGCAAGATGCATTAAAAGATGCTCATAACAGCCTATCAAACGTTCTACCGGCTATGAAAGGACTGCAAGCGAGCGTAAAGAGATCAGCAACATCGACTAAAGACTCAAATTAATAAAATTAAATTATAATTTATGGATACCATGGAAAACCAGATCCCTAGCACAGAGCCAAAGAAATCTTTTGGTCCTCTCATAGGAATAATCATTATTATCATCGTTCTTTTGCTCGGCGCTTTCTACATCTGGGGTGGCAAGCTCTCGGTGAGCGATAAATCTACAGATGGTGCAACGAAATCGCAAGAAGTAGCGCCAGTCTCTGATTCTGATGAAATCAGTGCTATAGAGAATGATTTGACCGCAGGTGGCGTTTCGGAAATTGATTTTTCAGATGCTGAAGCGAGTTTACGGTAGATAGAAAAAGAGATGCTTGAATCAGGAGAAGTCGAGATAAAGAGTTCTATCGAAGCCAAAGAATTCGATGAAGCGATAAAAACTACCCTAGAAAATATCCGGAAAAATTTTACTCTGGACGGTTTCAGAAAAGGCTCTGTGCCGGAAAAGATTGTAAGAGAAAAAATCGGTGAAACAACGCTTCTCTATGAAGCGGCTGAATATGCAATATCTCATGCATATAGTCATATTCTGCGAGCGGAAAAAATAGATGCGATAGGTTTGCCAAAAGTTTCCATAACAAAAATAGCGGTCGGTAATCCTCTGGAATTTACAATCATCACTGCGGTAGTGCCGAGAATCGAAAGATTTGATTACAAAAAAATTGCTGTGGAAGAGAATAGCAAACCTATTGATCTGCCAATCGTAACCGAGGAAGAATTAATAAAAGCCAAAGAAAAAACGCCTGAGGTGACAAAAGAAAATTTGATCAAGGAAAAAGAATATCGGGCAAAGGAAAAAAAGCGTCTAGAACTGATAGATGTTTTGACAAAAAATATCAATGTCGTCGTGCCAGCCGTTCTCGCTGATTCTGAACTGGCTCGGATGATTGAACAGATGAAACACGACATAGAGCGCATGGGACTGAAATTCGAAGAATATCTGAAACATCTCAAAAAATCAGAAGAAGAAATGAAAGTAGAATGGCGCCCGCAAGCTTTGCAGAGAGTGAAACTGGATCTGGCTCTCTCTCATATAGCTCGGCAAGAAAAAATCGTACCTGATATGATAAAAGTCGAAGAGGAAATAAAACATGCAAAAGAGCATCACAAGGATATAGATGAAAACCGCGCCCGTATGTATTTTGCCCATATATTCGAAAATCAGGCGGTGTTTGAATTTCTGGAGAAACAGAAATAAAAAACCAAAGCACAAGTTACTCTCGAACAGTCCTCGGGTCGGATTTGTCAAGGACAGACCTATGACAAATCCTTCCCTGCGGAGGTTCTCGATTAGCTTGTGCTTTGGTTTTTTATTCGATCAACAACAAAGTGGCAACTGCAATGGCAGCCGTTTCAGCTCGGAGAATTGGCGTGTCTAAGGTGGTAATGAGTGGGCCTTTTTCCCTGAACATTGAAATTTCTTTTTCCGACCAGCCACCTTCGGGACCGATACATACGACGAGTTTCAATGACTCGGATGTTTTTATTTTTCCAAAATTTTCCTTTCTAAAACCTCCGCTCTCTGTATGAAAAACAATTACTTTTCTTTTTTCGGCATCCAAAAATTCTGTGAGCATCCGAGGTTCATTAATTATCGGCACATCTCCCCTGCCCGATTGCTCGCAAGCTTCGATTGCAATCTTTTTCGCACGTTTTATATTGAATCCTCTCTTCTCACTTCTCTCCGATATCAGAGGAATGAACTCCGACACGCCGAGTTCGGTGCATTTTTGTATTATCCATTCTATATTGTCTTTTTTTATGAGAGAGAAAGCCAGAGATAATTTTAAAGAGGAGTGGGATTTCAGAATTTTTGTATCAACAACACGAAACATTATTTTATTTTTACCCAGAGAAACAATTTCCGATTCAAAATCTAATCCATTACCATTGAAAAATATAACTCGATCACCGTATTTCAACCTCAAAACATTTTCAATCTGATGAATAATTGACAAATCGGGGAGAGAATTGACTTTTTTTTCTTCTATATTTAAAGGCGTATAAAATCTGTGTAACCTCATATGTGTAACATTATAATTTTTTATATATCTTATCTCTCCACTCAATAAAAAGAATTCTAATTGAACCATTCTCGGTTTCAAATATGAGTCTGTAGTCTCCAATTCGAAAACTCCATAAATCATAACCTATTAGATGTTTTGCAAATTTTAGTGGATCTGATTGAGATATAAAGAAACGCATTTTCTTGGAAATTCGTTTTTGATTTTCGTTTGAAAGGTTTTCAAGTTGTTTTGCCGCTGTTTGTGTATAGAAAACCTTCATTTAAATTTACTTATATACCGAGCTTTTTGAATAAATCTTCTTGAGATATAACCCTTCCACGTTTTATATCTTCTTTAGCAATAATTATGCTTTTTTCAAAAGCCCCAATTTGAAGTTCATTTTTTACAAACGCTTTCAAAATTAGATTCAAAACCGCACTTAAAGTGAGCCCTTCGGCACGGGCTTTCTTCATAGCGGCAGTTTTTAACGATATGTCCATATTAAATATTGTTTTTGTGGTCATGTGGACAATATATACCAGATATATATCATGTCAAGATTTAAAAAACGATATCTAAAAAGGCACCCGAATAATCGAGCGCCCATGTGATTAATGAGTGCAAGATGTATGTGAGGTTAGTCAATTTGCATTATCGTATTTTTTCCGTTATTCTTTCGCCATGTCAATCTTGATCCCGACAGTCATAGAAAAGACCAGTCTTGGCGAACGTGCTTATGATATCTATTCGCGCCTGCTAAAGGAAAATATTATTTTTCTTTCTGGTGTCATTGACGATCATGTGGCAAATACGGTTATCGCTCAACTCCTCTTCCTTCAATCCGAAGATTCAAAGAAAGAGATTTCTCTATATGTGAATTCTCCTGGCGGATCGGTCACAGCAGGACTGGCCATCATAGACACGATGAATCATATAAAAAATAAAGTTTCTACCGTCTGTGTGGGTATCGCCGCGTCTATGGGAGCGGTTATTTTGTCAGCTGGAGAAAAAGGTAAACGTTATGCCCTGCCGAATGCTGAAGTGATGATTCATCAACCTCTCGGCGGAGTGGAGGGTCAAGCTGCGGATATCGCCATCACAGCAAAGCATATTTTGAAAACGCGCGAGAGAATAAATAAAATCCTTTCTGACAACACGGGCAAGCCTCTATCTCAAATTGAAAAAGACGTAGACCGTGACTTTTTCCTCGACGCTGAAGAAGCCAAAAAATACGGCATTATAGACAAAATCTCGCCGAGTCAGAAGTAGCTGGTTAGTAGAGGGTTGCTTTTTCTTATTCCTTCGGTAGTATCATTACAAACCCTGTTCAGGAAACATTCAACCAGTGAGGTGATATATGATGAGTTCCAAGTGCGATAAATGTGGACGGATAGTTCCTCCACGTAACAATGCAGTGAACCTAGAAATCAAATCTGAATTACCTTCAGAAGCTTTGTTAAAAGCAGACTCTCGGCATCTTATGCCAGTTGTAGAGAATGGAAAAATCGTTTGCGTGGGTTCACCAAGTAGAGCCCAATACTTGCCCGGTCAACCTCGCGATACCAGAAACAAGTTTCCCTACAATCCCAAAAGGGAATCTTATATGAGGGAGTGCTATAAAGAAATGTTGCGGAAATATCCTATACCCGCCTAGCACA
>ERZ1292623.1531-Hain-H51-01um-R1-1531-length-22161-cov-13_pt1 | contig 22161 bp, 21 predicted proteins | sample MGYA00564398_ERZ1292623 | MGnify/ENA primary metagenome ERZ1292623 (study PRJEB36523, sample SAMEA6512633) | groundwater metagenome | collected 2019-01-07 | study: AquaDiva: Metagenomics assemblies of 32 groundwater samples | reverse complement strand
TGGAATACTTGGTAAAATCCTGAGTAAAATTCAAAAATAATACAGCAACATCATTTATATTTGAAACTTCGCCCCTAAACTCCTTCTCAGCCAATAAATTAATAAACTTAGGGCTCTCAATATCATAATTCTCGCTCAAGCCTTTAAAATCTCCCTCAATTATCTCTCTTTGCACAATATTCAATCTAATAACTAGCGAAAATATAATAAAGCTCAACAATAAAGCAGCCAATATAAACACCTGACCTCTTTTATTCATAAACAAATAAAACTCATTAAATCTTTATATAGCTTTCTTAGCCAAAAATGTGCATGCACATGAATTTTTTTCTTTCGTTTATTTGTGTCCGTACATATTATTCAATTTAATCTGTAGAAAAATATGGCTATATTCCAGAGAAATTAAAGCACAGCCTCGGGAGGGATTTGCACCCTCGATCTCTGCCTTACCATGGCAGTGCTTTAACTAATCGCTCTACTTAAAAGTATCTAAGCCACCGAGGCATTAACTTAAAACCTAGAAAACAGCCTATTAAATATTTGCGGGGGACAGGATTTGAATTCGCAAAGCCTTTCTTTTTCCAAGGTTTTCTTTTCTAAAGAAAAGCTTTCCTGCGCAGGCACTAAGCCACAGGATCTCGCACCCAAACCGGTCTTAAGTTTAGCAAAATCTGAGTTTAGCAAAGCTCATCGCTTCCTGCCCATATGGTCCTTCTTACGAAGATTGACCAGAATCCAGGATTAACATCTCTCTGGCACCCCCGCATATAGTCACAGAACTATGGTTTATTTATAAAACTAGTGGTTGACTAATAAAAAAAGTTTATTATACCAAAACAATAAATAAACAATATGGTATTTTCACTATTTCCATTAAGGAATTTTCCTAATGAAATTGTCGCATTTATTTACAGTGTTCTATTCATTATTATTTTATTAATAGAATTAAGAATCCTAAAAAAACCAAAAATAAATAAAGAAGATAAGGGATCTTTTTTTGTAATACTGTTTGGAATATTAGCGCCTTTAACAATAACAGTTGCCATATCTTACACAAATATCGGAAATATTAAACCATCGATAAGTTATATCGGATTATTTTTATTAATTTCAGGCTTCATTTTGCGTCAGTATTCTATAAAGTTACTGGAAAAATTCTTCACTCCGGTAATTTCAGTGCAAAAAGATCAAAAAATTATAAAATCTGGTCCATACAAAGTAAAAGAAATTCTAACAAAAAAATTAATTCCTTTTGTTTATTAGCCCTCGAAGGGATTCGCACCCCTGACCTCCTGCTTACGAAGCAGTTGCTCCACTGCTGAGCTACGAGGGCGTTTACAAAGATAAAAACTTTAATTTATCAACAATCACTCGGACAGCTCTGCAAATCTTCAAACGGATTACAAATACCATCGCCGCAAGTTAAATCATTACAAATAGGCTCCTTCAATGATATAAAATACAGGGAGTTCTCATTTGGAACAAACGTATCAGACATGCCACCTGCAGACACAGGGCTAATATAGTAATAATTACTGTTAACCTCCACGGTCTTTGTAGTCTGCTCCCGCTCGTTCATATTTCCGCCGGAACTTTTCTTTCTTTCAGAGAAAGGAAGCACATACGTTGGAGTGTTGCTCAATCCCTTACCACCCAAACCATACATCCACGTAGGATCATTTTCTGAACTTGTACCAACACCTTCGCCAATAAAGATAAAATCTGCATACGCATCAAGCATTGGAAGTCTGAAATCTGCCTGTCTGTCTGGCGGCACAAACGAGTTGTGTTGAATAATTATCTTACTGCTAAATCTGTTTCTTGACTCCCGCACAAATTTCCACGCCTTCATAAAATCACGCTTGTACAAATCATCAAAGTACATTCCATCAAGATTTCCTTGGCTGATAAGCTGCTCCATATTATTCAAGAACAAACCGTAATCGGTGGTGTAGTAAAAGTAAGGACTCGCATAAGCAGTCACCTTCATTCCTGCTTGATGCATTATATTAACTTTATTTCTTATCTCATTTATTGTATCCTGATTAAATGTTAGAGGTCCAACCAGCGACATTGGTTTATACAGCCAAGGATACTGCCACATATTTCTTATTGCAAAGTATCTCGCAGTGCTTGCTGTATATGCATCGTTCTCATACCATGTCACTGAAATACCCCATGTGTTTCTGCAAATATACTCTTCATTATACAATTTCGGAGGAAATACCTCAAAGGCATATTTCTTCCCTTTAGGTAAATTATAAGTTAACGTCCAGTCTGTATCTGAATTATCTCTTGAATTCAATAAAAATTTATTGAATAATAAATTCCCAAAGTACACACTATAAAAGTAAAACGTTGAAAACTTTGCGTCCAAACCTTCGGGCACAGGCACAACAAGAATTCCTCGTTGTCCGTCGCTCGCGAAAAAGTTGGCCAGCCGTGTAGTATGATAATCTCTTCTGAATTTGCCGTTTAAAACAAAACTGCTGTCTTTCAATGCCCTGAAAAGCAAAGTTGAATCCTGGTAAATGGCGCCTTGGAAATCTCTGCTTTCAACCAAAACAAAATCATTATTCTGCTTGACTATCTGAAGATTATCAAACATTCCCTGTTCAAAATCAAGAACAGCAAGCAAACTTTCACTTGGTTGTTTATGGTATGCCTCTAATTTATTATTAACTTTATCAAAAACAAATTTTGCTGTCGTTGTTTCAATTATAAGTTTTGGCTCAACTGTTTGCGCATTTTGTATCCTCATACCGCCAAATGAAGAAATCTGCGGTAGCAGAACTTCCTTGTTTAAGTTTGAGTCGGCAAACTCTTCAAGCTGAAGGTTATCATAGATAAATGTCCCATTAAACCACCTTATCTCAACTTCTACTTTTACTTTGTTGGCTCCATTTGGAACATTGAACGTGCTATCAACATTAAACCAGTTTTGGTCTTTAACACAATCGTAAATTGTATCATAAATGATAGGAGAGTTTAAAAGAGCCTGATTGCTCGCTTCTCCGTTTGTATTGATTAAGTAAACTTTTATTTCATGCGCCCCGCAACTGTGGCCCTCAAACATCGCTGCCCATCCTTGATACTCATCAGCAAACGGTTCTTCAGAGACATTTGATAAATATCTATCCTTTATTTTCATAGATGAAGTTATCTTGTATTTTGTGTCTTCCTTAACAGAAAATTCCTTATAGCCAACAACAGCCGTAGTCGGAACGCCTCTCATCTCCAGCATTGAGCCCCTTCCAAGTTCTGAAGGCTTGTAGGTATACATATCTCCAAATTTAAGTCTCAAGTCATCGCAAGGAACTACTTTATTTTGACCTTGCTTCGTGTAGTCTCTGCAGTAGAAACCCCAGTTTTGCGTCGGCTCATCCAAATCTTGTTTATATTCACAATCTAAATTGCCACACCGACTAAAAGATTCGCCCAATTCGCAAATATTATCGTTGTTGCACGTTGGTTCTGTTCTGCAGTCATTAGGGCAATTATCTAAAGTTTCCCCTTGCTCACATTGATTATTATTATTGCAAACAGATTGTTGGCAGTCATCTGGGCAATTCGAAGAATTTTCACCAGGCGGTTCACATAAACCATCATTATCACATTGTTGACCTTGACAATCATTCGGGCAATTGTTAGCGTCTTCGCCATCCATAGGTTCACAAATTCCATCGTTATCACATTGTCCTTGCTGGCAATCCGAATCACTTTGGTCAATTAAACCATCACAATCATTATCGATTCCATCACTGCACAATCCGCCCTCACTTAAAGCACAAGCATCATCCACGCCTGTCTCTCGCCTAGAATCAAACACAATAAATTCCTCACCATCTAAAATAATCTCTGGAATTAGTTCAACAGACTGAATTTTCCCGACATTTGGAAAAGGAATTACCAAAACAGTTTTCTTGTTGAAAAAAGTTAAATCAGCATCAATATCAGTAACCTCTATTCCTAAAGCACCATAACTTCTAACCTTAAATCCAATAATATCACTTCTACCTGTATTCTCAACTCCAACTCTAAAAGCCAGATTATTTGGATCTCTGCTGATTGTAGCAAAATTTATGTCAAAAGAAGTCTCAATCGTGGCTTTATACTCTAGCATCTCTCTCTCAGCCTCATCAATCCTCTCATATGTAAATTGTCTTGTGAAAGTAAATATCAATACACTTAAAACAACTAAAAAAGCAATAAGTACAATAGTAGCGATTAGTGGACCAACGCCTCTTTTTTTCATTAAAATAGTTCACTTCCTTCTACTTATTTAAACCTAACTAATCTCGAATATCTTCAACACTACTTTTTTAATTCTTTCATTAAGTTCCTGCATTTTTCAATCGAAGTCTTGGCTGTTTCAAAATCCATTCTTTTACCGTAATATGTTAAGGAATTTCTTTTATATCTCGATCATCAAAAATAATAAATAAATCTCCTCTTTCGAGGACATCTCTTAGGCAATATCCTAAGCGAATATGATTTATGATTTTGTATCCCTTGTATATAATCAATGCCTGTAACAATTCTAGAATGGAAGTGTAATAGTCTTCAAAAATAAAATTGCAATTTTTTTCATTGATTTCTTCGACTAAACTTATTCTTTCTTCTGCTGTTTCAATTAATGATTTTGCTCTGCCTTTATCCGGGGATACTTTTAATGCAGAATTGCTTTCGATACAATCGTCCCACGATGCTTCTTTCATTTGAATACCTCTAAAAATCCGTTTAGAACAGTGCCGTTTATAATGTTATTTGCTAAATTAGAGTTTGCAATTTCTTTTATGGATTTATATTTGAAAACTTGTATCTTTCTTTTTAGAGGTTTTTCAAATCTACCTAAGTTAATCTCTTTTTTGGATGGCGTTTCAATATATAAATCTATGTCGCTATTCTCGATATCTTCTCCTTTGCTATAAGAACCGAAAACGATTATCGTTGGATTGTGAAATTCTGTTTTCAAATACTTTATAAGTCCTTTTTCATATGGCTCCTTTATGTTAAAAAGCTTTTTTTCCAACAAAAAATTTTCATTTGTTCTGTCAGCAGTGTAAAAAACAACATTTCCTATTTTTATTATCGTCAGGGCTCCTTCCTTTTCCAACTCCTTGCAATATCTTATAACAGAAGGAAGAGGCAATTTCAGGGTTCTTTCTATTTGCCTTACCCTAAGTTTGGATGTAGGGTTAATAAAAAAATATTCTTTTATTTTTTCCTTGATATTTATTGTTTTCATATGATAATATATAGTATCAACTGATATTTAAAGCTATCTGGCGTGGAGGTTACCTAGTTCGCAGCACACTAGTTAAACAATCATACCACGTAGAATCTACGTTGCACTAACCCCTAGTTTCTTCTTTAACTCATTTCCATATTTACTCTGACACGTACTGCAAACAAATCTCTTCTTGATCTCTGTGCCTCTAATTTTTCCTAAAAAAGTAACCTCTATCTTATTCCCGCACATATCACATTTCTTTGCCATCTTAAAATAAGATCAAGTCAAATTTTAAAAAACTATTGGATTTTTCCATTAAATTTTTAAATCACCTATAATAAATATGATTATGGACATAGGCGGCCAAGCATTAATAGAAGGCGTGTTAGTAAAAACAAGAGACAAAATTGCAATTTCAATAAGAAAAAAACAAAGAATACAAACAAAAACAGAAAAAACCTCAAATATATCAAAAAAACTCTCAAAAATCCCTTTTCTCAGAGGAATAGTTATCCTCATAGATACATTAATCCTAGGAACTAAAGCATTAATATATTCAGCAAAAGAGCAAGAAGAAGATTCTAAAGAAAAAATAACAAACACATCATTAACAATAACAATAGCAATTTCTTTCCTTATCGGAATAGGATTATTTATTGCCTTGCCCCTATTTATCTCAAAACTCCTAACCCAAAACAGGATTCTATTCAATCTTATAGATGGTTTATTAAGAGTAGCAATATTCCTTGCTTATTTAATCATCATATCAACAAATAGTGAAATAAGGCGATTATTCCAATACCACGGAGCAGAGCATATGGCTATCCATTGTTTTGAATCAAATCAAAGTTTAACAATAAAAAATTGCAAAGGGTTTAGCACTATTCATCCTAGATGTGGCACTTCCTTTATATTCCTAGTCCTTATTATCTCAATAATCCTGTTTTCATTAGTCTGGGCTGAAAGCTTCTTCATAAAACTAGCTCAAAGAATCCTCCTAATACCAGTTATAGCCTCCATATCTTATGAAATTTTAAAATTCTCAGCTAAAAGGCAACAAAATCCAATAGTAAAAGTAATCTCCCTCCCTGGTTTATTAATCCAAAAGACTACAACAAAGCAGCCAGACCATCAGCAGCTGGAAGTCGCAATAGCAGCTGTAAAAGAAGCCACTTCACCATAAAATAATGTTCACTTTTCACTAATGCTACCCTTTTTCTATTCTAAAAAATACAAATCAGAAAAAGAATTTCAAAAAAACAATTTTACATATAGCAAATGTTTATATATAAACCAAAGCTAACAAAATTCATTAAACAAAAAGAGGTAAAAAATGATTTCTTATGCCGAAACCAAAAAAAATAAGACGCTATTTGACGCTCTAAATCTAAGTGAGGAAAAGGAAAATGACAACTGAGGAGCAAAAATTAAACAGAAAATTATTTGAAGAAATTCTAGACTTGGATGAAGTGCCTCAAACTTAAAAGCTTATTATAAATCAAAATATTTGATGATTTCTAAGCAAATCTAGAAAACCACTTGAAAAACTTTTGCCAAAAGCCAAATTCAGTGCACTGTCCATCTAAACATGAGTTTGTGACGCATTCAAAGTTATTTTCACAAAATACGCCTCCGCCAAACTGCGGAAGCATTTCCCCATGATAAGAGCAGTATTGTCCTTTTGCCCTAACTCCGATAGGTATGCATTCGTCATCAAATAAACATTCATTCTCATCGCATACTTCTTTTTCAAAAATAGCTTCTCCTAGTTCTGGGATATCCTCAGACTCATAGCCATAACACTTATCTTGGCAATAGTCTAATGCTTCTGCTTTGCACCTGCCGCTCTCTTTCTCATATTTTCCACAATAATCAAACTTTTCTTTGATACATATAGAAGAACAGCTAGGTTCTCGTTCTCGAATGGTAATTCCTCCATCATCATCGTCATTTATTTTATCGCCATAGCATTCTTCTTTACAAAATAAGTTTATTTGCTTTTCCTCACACGAAGCAATAAGCGTGCATACTTTTTCTCCAGATTCTGCAATATAGCAACATCGCTGGCGTTCACTGCTAACGCATCTTCCAAAGCAAGAGTTGTCTTCACCATAGCCTTTACCATAGTACTCTTTAGTAATTTTCCCTGCTCCAGATACTTCGATTTTTTCTATCGGGGCTATCGAGGAATCGCATTTAAAGCCCAAATCCGCGCTTCTTTCCTCTCTAGATTCGGTAAAGTAAGTTGCAATGTTTTTTATCAAAACGCCATTCGCAACATTTTCAGATTGTGAAGAAACAGTATCCAAAACATCATTAACCTTTACAAGAACAGCACCACCTTCTCCCACGTTAATCAGAGTAACTTTCCTGCCATCAACAACAAGCTCATCATTTACGTCGAAAAAATATTCGCACCATCCAGAAACGCCTCCATAACCTTTCTTACATTCCTCAGCCCCAATCTCAATTCTTATCTTGCCATCTGCAAGATACTCCTCATATTCTACCTTAATACCAGCAATTGTTTTTTCTTCATCATCTCTTATAATTGTCTCAACAATAACACCATCTTTAACAGCAGAAACCCTTACACTACCACCATGGTCAATGATGTCTTTTATGTAGAGCTCTTTACCATCAGCAAATATTTTTTCCCCTTCCTTAACTATAACAGAACACTCATCAGCAAAGACAAGCGGAACTAATAATAAAAATAAGAACAAAAAATAAGAACAAAATCGTATCTTTTTCAATTTCATGAGCATTCCCTTCAGTAAATTTCTTCCATCCAAATTATATAAATCTTTCTATTAAAGCCCCATAAATCAAAGGCAGGGCAACAGTAGCATCTAAATAAACATCAACAAATTTTCCTTTTTCATTCATCTTCCCCCAGCTAATGCCTTCTTTCAAACTCGCTCCAGAACTGCCTCCATATTCAGCCCTATCACTAGTTATTTGCACCCCATATTCAGCATTTCTTAGGCTTAATTGCATTGCCTGCTGGATAAAATTCTTAGGAACTCCTCCGCCAACGTAAAAAACTCCAGCTTTTTTACTTGTCCAAGCAAGATCCATTATATCCCTTATATCCTCAAAAGCATCAATTTCAATTTTTTTCCCTTTAGCTTTTCTCCCCCAAATCATTAATCCAATACCAGAATCGCTTAAAGCAGGGCAAAATATAGGAACCTTTTTTTTATAGCAAACATAAAGGATAGATTCCTCATCTTTTAACTTACTGCCAATCATCCATAGTAATTCATTAATCTTTTTGCAAGAACTAAAATCATTCCAATATTTCTCAAAAAAATCTTCCATGCCTTCATAAACTTCAATGGGCATATAGCTGTCCCACATTCTGTCCTTGCCTTCTTTAAGCAACAAAGCGTCATCAGCGTCAGCTTTTCCAACCTCATGCCTATATCCCAATGCCTCTACTAAATCATGTGTTAACGTAGCCCCTGTACAAACAAAAACATCAGCAAAGCCATTCCTAATCAAATCCCTAATAATGCTTCTCATACCGCCAGGAACCATCGCCCCTGCCTGACCAAAAAATACCTTGCATTCCTTATCTTTAATCATCTCTTCCAAGATATCAACTGCTCTTGCTAATCTTCCGCTGCCCATTACTCCAGCCCCGCCCATTAGCTTAATCAGTTCATTAACGCTTAATTTTCCTTTAATCTTAATATGCTCAACTTTTCTCATAAAATATATGCTCAAGAATATAATTTATAAATATATCCACAATTATTTCTTCCTTAAAATCTGAGACTGATACAAAGTTGCAACTATTTGTATTATGCCCATTACAATAAACAACGCCTCAAAAGAAATATAATTAACAATTAGTCCGCCAATAATTATAGCCAATCCGGTAATTAATTGTGCTTCTCCATCAGCCAATCCCCAAGTATAGCCGGCATGTTTCCTATCTTCGTATTTAGCATATAAAGCCTGCCAAGTCGGCATTGCCAAAGCAGCAGCAACTCCTAAACCAGCTTGTACAAAAAACAAGCGCATAGGCGAAGAAACAGTCAAATATGCAAATGTAAAAACCACATTCAATGCATATCCAGAAATCATCAGTTTCTCTTTGCTAATTTTATTATCCGAAATCTTCCCAACTATAATTATAACAAAACTAGTAACTATCAAATATGTAGCCCATGCCCAAGAAATGTCTAAAATACTGCCACCGACTCTCTCGGTAAAGACAGCTAACAAAGGCCCGAACAGGCCTTCTCCTAAATACCACAAATTACTTCCGTAGAGAAGAATCTTTTCCTTCTTTTTTAGCATAATAAATAATCAATAAAAATAAATAGATAAATCTTTCTAATGCAAGTCACATCTCTTTAGGCGCCCCAACTCCCAACAAGAACAATCCGTTTTTCAAAACCTGTCTAACGCAAGAAACTAGCTTCAATCTTGAATTTTTTAACAGACCTTCAGCATTCAAAACAGGATTCTTAGAATAAAACTCATTAAACTTCTTACTTAATTCTAACAAATAATGAGCAATAAGCGAGGGCTTATATTCTTTGCCAGCCCTTTCAACCGCACTAGGAAATAGTTCAAGCATCTTCACAAGTTCATTATCATAATCATTAAACAATCCATAATCAGTTTTCCCGCCAAATTTAGCCTTCTTTAATATAGAATTACATCTAACATAAGCATACTGCACATAAGGACCTGTATCGCCTTCAAAACTAATACTTTCCTCAGGATTAAACAACACATCCTTAAGTGGATCAAATTTAAGAATAAAAAATCTCAACGCGCCCAATCCAATAATCCTAGATCTTTTCTCTAATTCCTTATTGCTGATTTTGCTATATCTTTTTTTAGTCTCTTTCCTAGCCAGTTCAATCATTTCATCAATTAAATCATCAGCATCAACAACTTTTCCTTCCCTAGATTTCATTTTTCCTTCAGGCAGATTAACCATGCCGTAAGCTAAATGATAACAATTTTTGGCAAATTTATAACCCAGCAATTCTAGAATCTTAAATAAAACTTTAAAGTGATATATCTGCTCATTTCCAACAACATAAATCATCTCATCCATCTTAAAATCCTTATATCTCTTAATGGCCAAAGAAATATCCTGCGTAACATAAACAGAAGTTCCATCTTCTCTCAAAAGAACTTTCTCATCCAGTCCATGCATAGTCAAATCAACAACTACCCCTTTTTCATTCTTCTTGAAAATGCCTTTCTTCAAACCCTTATAAACAATTTCTCTGCCTTCTTTGTAATGTTCGCTTTCAAAATAAGTTTTGTCAACCTTAAATCCTAGTGTATTATAAGTTTCCTTAAAACCATTCAAGGCCCACTTGTTCATTTTTTTCCATAAAGCAATAGTTTCTTTATCGCCATTCTCCCATTTAACTAAAAGTTGCTGGGCTTTTTTCTTCAATTCCTCATTCTCGTTTTTAGCATATAAAACATAAAACCTGCCAACAAAATGATCGCTTTTAACATCTGGCTTCTTATTCTTCCCATATAATTTATAAGCCAACATAGAATTAGCTATATGTATCCCCCTATCGTTAACAATATCGACAATTAAAACGTTATTTCCATTGGCACTTAAAATATTCCTGATAGCGCTGCCTAAGAAAATATTTCTCAAATGCCCCAAATGCAAGGGCTTGTTTGTATTCGGCCCTGGACTTTCAACAAGTATTTTTTTTCCTTTAACTTTCCCATGGCCATATTTTTCTTTCTCTCTCGTAATGTTTCCCAATACAAGCTCACTTAGTTTGACCTTATCAACAAAGAAATTAACATAGGGTCCTTTTGTCTCAACCCTAAAATTTCCCTTTATCTTGCCTAATAACTCACGCGCAATTTCACTAGGATTTTTTTTAAATTCTTTTGCTAAAGAAAAGCAAGGAAAGGCATAGTCTCCTAGCTTATTATCTGGCGGAGTTTCTAATTCAATTTCTCTCTTCAATATCTTCTTTAAAGCTCTTTTAATTTCGTTTTTCACTTAAATTAAACAAAAAAAGAATTATTTAAAGCTACCTCATCACGCAAGCGTCCATTTCTCCAATTACGTCTCTTTCGCATATAAAACCTGGTCCACATCTAGCAACCAGACTTCCTACTTGGTACTGCCCGCCATATCTTCCCTCAGTGCAATAATACTCCCTTATCTCATTTAAATTATCAAAACATCTGTCATTAAAGTTTCCAATATCAGAAACAACCTGCCCGGGCGTATAAGCCATTATCCCGTCATCTGTGTCATAACAAAATCTATATCCCACGATATCGCCAGACAGATCAAAAAGACTATTATAGACAAATACTCCAAAAATAAACAAGGCGAATAAAAAAACAAAAGTTTTATCTTTCATTTTTACTTGCAAGCAGCAAGTGGTCCATATTTTCTATATGCCAAATTTTTTGGCGTTCCAGTAACACATTCCATTCCGCTTGGGCATTGCGATTCTCTAAATCTTTGGCTATTTCCTCCTACACAATAATATTCCTTAACACTATCTACAGACGCAATAGATTCACATGTGTCTGGATACCACTGCTCATCTCCACTTCTACTAACAACAACCACACCTCCCACGAATGGATTATTTCCACCATCAGTATCTTTGCAAGTAATCACTCCTCTTAATTCCTTCGGAGCATTTCCTGTCAAACTATTACTAACAAAAGAACCTACAACTATAACTACTAATGCAAGCAAAATAATCTTCACATTATCCTGCACGTGTATCACCTCTTTTAATCTCGTGTTTATCCCTTCAAAACCTGTTCAGCCGGAGCGAAGTTTTTCCAGCATGCATTAAACATATTCTCTAATGCGCCTGCAAAAAACGGCGTATTCACCCAGACTCCAACATCATAAGTGGGATGCACTTCCTCATCATCTATAACCATGAATAACAATTCTTTACCGTCAATAATACAAAATCTCGCATTAACTTGTTTATTGTGCCTGATCTCTGAAAACTTCATCACATCTCTTACTGCTTTTTCATTGTCCTTAGTAATCGGAGCAGCTATCCTAATCTTAATTCCCTTCTTAGCTAATTTCTCTAACTCTGGCTTCAATGCTTCAATTTTCCTTATCAATCCTTTGCTTGTGGTCATAAAAGTTATGCTTTTCTTAGCATTTCTCACCATTAGGTCAAGATGCGTATACAAATTGTGCCTTCCCCTTATAGCTCCAGACAAGTCAGAGGGCTCTATAAACTCAATTCCTTGAGTGTGCAATGTATTTAATTCTTTTAGAACATCTGACCCTCTTAATGAATCTAATCTTTTAGCTTTTTCATCAGCTTCAACACTAATAAATTTCTTTACTCTTTCAAGCACTTCCGTAGGATTAACAGCCATATATTTTATTGGTTTACCTAACTTCATTACAACAAAACCCTTCTTTTCCAAGCTTTCAAGAACATCATAAGCCCTACTTCTAGGTACATTTCCAATATCGCTTAACTCACCAGCTGTGGAAACACCACGAGAAAGAAGAGCAGTCCATATGCGGACTTCATATAAATTTAAACCAAAATATTGTCTAAGTTTAGCCAAATAGTCATCCTTCATAATCATTATTTCGACCTCCCAGGGCAATATCACCTACTTTCGTTAATATCTTATTAGTTATAACCAATAACCACTTTCTAATACATCTCTTGTTTTTCACTTAATAAAGATTATATTTACTATGATGTAACACTAGACTTCTATATAAAGTTTGTTATCCTCCAATCTTTATTTTTGTTGTTGCTTATACAATCTTTTTATATCTTCTAAAGTATTTATATCTTGTAGTTTTTTCTCAACTGTTCTGTCCCTTATAAATCTCGGGAATCTTAAAGCGAAACCACTAGAATAAGTAGGGCTTTTCTGGATTTCTTCATACCCGACTTCTATAATAACTTTTGGCTCAGCAATCGCTTCTTGTCCTTGTTGTTTCTTAATAAAGGGCCTTAGCATTTTAGTCATTTTCTTGTACGTAAACCCTTCTCCCTTCTCCTTGACCCCAGTGCTCACCTTGCCGACTTCTAGTAATTTATCCCCTTCCTTGCATGATAACATATAGCTAGTCAGCCAGCCAGCTCTTTTTCCCTCTCCAAAATAACATTTTGTAATAACTAAATCAAGTGGCTCAAGTACGTTCTTCAGTTTAACCCATCCGCCGACTCTTCTGCCAGGCTGATAAATACTTTTCAGATTTTTAATCATCAGTCCTTCATGTCCGAGCGCTAATGCTTCATCAAAAAGCTTCATTGCTCTTTTCTCATCAGCAGTCACGAGTTTTTTTGTAACAACAATTTTTCTTTTACTTTCCTTAATAATTTCTTCAAGAATATCTCTTCTTTTTTCCTGCTCTATATGCATCAAATCTTTTCCATTTAAATGCAAAACATCAAAAACATTAATCTCCACAGGCAATTTCTTCGCAACAGCTTCAATGTCATATTTTCTTTTAATTCTCTGAGAAATATTTTGAAATGGTAAATATCTCCTGCTCTTTGGATCATACCCAACAAACTCTGAATCCAATATGCAACTCTTGGCTTTTACATACTCATTTATTATGCTAACAGTTTCCTTAAATTGTTTAGTAACATTCTCCAACCTCCTGGTAAACAAACTAACATCTTTCCCCTTCTTGTTTATAACAACACGAAATCCATCAAGTTTAAACTCCAACAGAGCTGGTTTGCCAACAGCTTCAAATGCCTCTTTGATGCCATCGACCTTAATAGATAGCATTACCCTTAACGGTCCGCCAACAACCAAGTTTAATTTTTTTAGTTTGCCTTCCATGGCCCTTAAAGCAACTTCTCCATAATCAACAAGCACATTAAACGATTTTTCAACATCAGCAGCGCCAAGACCATATGCTTTCGCAATACTGTCCCTTAATACGCCCTCAGCAACGCCAATCCTTAATTCATCTAAAACAGTTCTTACTATAAACCTCGCTTCTGAAGGCTTAGCACTAGTCAACAATTCAGCGATTAAGCTAATTTTCCTATTAACGGTACCCTCTCCTTCCAGCTCGGCCAATTTTCTTATATTATCAAAAACTTTCTTCACATCCAGCTTTCTTTGCATAAGAGTAGTCTGCTTCTTATCCTTCATCAATTCCTCAGCAACAAGGCCTAAATCTCCCTTCTTTCTCCATAGTTTTTCAACATCATGAGCATGGATACCAGCAGCATTGTTAATAACTTTCAAAATCAATCTGGATCCCATCCCGATTTTCCTCTCATCATAATCAGGAAAAACTCTTCCCCTTAGCAAATAAATGATAGTAATCAGTTCGTCCTTGTCGCATTTTTTAATCAGTTTAGAAATAATGTCTATCTTTTCCAGCCTCTTGCTCGTTTTCTCTAAAGCAGAGTACACCTCAACTAATTCAGAGTAATCCATAACAAAATTTAAATATCTGCATCCATTTAAATATTACCATGGGGCTTGATGAAATAATCGCAGCACGGCATAGCATAAGGGAATATCAAAGCAAAGAAGTGAAACACGAATTATTGTGCGAGATTCTGGATAGTGCCAAACAAGCACCATCATCAGGAAATGTACAAAACTGGGCATTCATAGTAGTAACAGATAAAAAAAAGATGTCAAGGCTGGCAAAGGCGTCTTTGGATCAAGACTGGATCACAACCGCGCCAGTATTGATTATCGTTTGCTATAGCGACAAAAGCATAAAAACTCTTTTTCCAAAAAAATATATAGAATTCTCATTGCAAAATACAACGATAGCCTCTGTTTACATCATGTTAAAAGCAGTTAGTCTGGGGCTTGGCACATGCTGGATAGATATAGAAAAAAAAGAAGACGTAGCAAACTGCTTAAAATTGCCAAATCACATAATTCCTTCTCACTTAATAACCATAGGCTACCCTAAAGGCCCATATAAAAGAACCAGCAGAAATGAAATAAGCATAGTAACATACTTTGAAGAATACGGAAAAAGAACCAAAAGCTTCTCCCCATTTCCTCTAGATAAAACCATCCGCAAAATTAAAAAGAAAATAACGAGATAATTAAATGTCAAGAAAAAGAAGATTATCTTATTCTTCAATTTTGACAAGAATCCCTACAGGCTATTCCCAAAGAGTCTCTAGCTCATGCTCTGTTTAGGCTTTATAGGCCCTCCTACAGAGGAGATAACTTAGACGCCAGATTTTATGTTCACGAAGGATACACAAGTAGGGAAACAGCAATAGACTTAAGTAGAAAATTTAGATTGAAGCTTAGAGTTGAAGAATTTGGATCGATGACCTTCGGATTATCTGGTCTTACAAAAATACTTGGATCAGATTTAGTAAGCTATATGGTGTATTAGAAATACCTGAACAACCGAAAATCAGAATAGTATATCCACATTAACTAGATCTACTAAAATAAAAAATAAAAGCTAGTACCCCAAAAAGGAGTACCAGCAAGACGAAGCTTAGAGGGCAAATTTATAGGGGGGTTTGCCCTGTGAAAATAAACTCTATTTAGTTAAAGTTAACATATCTATTCCTAATTCTTCATTGATTCCAGACGCTTTCACTGGTTGCCTATATGCTGTTTTCCCTAAGATGTATGGTGAATTTACGCCTGTAATTATAGTCATTACTCTCACTTTGCCGTTCATTGAAGGATCAATCCTTGCACCCCAGATTACATTTGCATCTGCATCTAGAGCTTCAGTAACCATCTCTCCAACCTTGCTAACTTCATCTAGAGTAAGGTCTTCTCCGCCAGTGATATGTATCAAAGCGCCAGTGGCTCCTTGATAGCTAACATCCAGCAATGGATTAGTCAAGGCTCTTCTTACTGCTTCTTCAACCTTATTATCGCTGTTAGCATCTCCAATGCCTATTATCGAAACATCTCCATTAGCCATAATCGCCCTTACATCAGCGTAATCCAAGTTAACCAAAGATGGTACAGCAATAATCTCGACTATTCCTTTTATCATAGTACTAATTAATTCATTTGCAACAGCAAAAGCCTGTTGTATAGGCAGATTCCCTGCGATATTAACCAACCTATTATTGTCTATAACAATAACAGTGTCGCAAACCTCTCTTAATTGCTGCAATCCAAATTCAGCTTTGTCAACCCTAGCCCTTTCAATGTCAAAAGGCATAGTTACAGTGCCGATAACTATCGCACCAGTCTCTCTAGCTAATTGCGCGACAACAGGGCCGGCTCCGGTTCCAGTTCCTCCTCCTTCACCAGCACATACAAACGCCATATCTGAATTTTTTAATGTTGTCCTAAGCTCCTGTAGGCTTTCTCGAGCAGCTTCTTTTCCTTTGTCAGGATATCCACCGCATCCTAACCCTCTTGTCAGCTCTTTTCCAATAAGAATCTTATGATCAGCAGAAATAATATCTAGATGTTGTTTATCCGTATTGATAGCACACACAACAGCACCCTCGACTCCTTTCTTATGCAGCCAGTTAACCATATTGCAACCAGCTCCACCAACACCTACGACATTTATGTTTGCCTTTCCTACTTTTAGTTCGGGCATCATGTCGTTTTGAACTCTTAAAGCGTCTTGAATCAAACTTTCCATTTTTTTGTTCTCCCCCTTTTTATTATATACTATACCACCATAATTTTTATATGTAAGTTCACCATACGCGTTCCTTAGAAAAAGGTTTTGATAAAGTTTAATGATGTGTGATTTAAACTTTGAAGAAATGGTTCTAACTATTTCCAAAACTTACATCAGATATTATTGATAATCTTTTATGATTTTAATCGCCAAATTAAAATCAAAATATATTCTCTTTTTCTAATAATTTATCTATGCATGTTAAAGTTATATTTAAACATTATCCATATTAGATATATATTTTTTATAATATAAATGATTATTTAAAGCCCTTCTTTCCCTAATTTCCTATGAAAAAAATGCATTTTTCTATGGGCGATAAGATTTTAGTAACAACTAAAGATGACAACATTCAAGGCATATTTATTCCGTCTCAAAATCAGAAAAATATCACCTTAAAACTTGATTCTGGATACAATATAAGCCTACAAAAAAACAATATTCTCTCAATAAAACTTCTACAAAAACATAAACAAACACAACAAAAAACAAGCAAGGCGCAGTTTGATAAAGATTTGCCGACGATAGCCATATTGCACACAGGTGGCACGATCAGCAGCAAAGTATCCTACGAAACCGGAGCAGTAAGCGCACAATTTAGCGCAGAAGATTTGCTTGCCAAGTTTCCTGAATTAAAGAACATAGCAAACGTTAAATCGAAACTAGTCGCAAACATCCTGTCAGAAAATATAAGGTTTCATAACTATAATATTCTAGCAAAAGAAATAGCAGAAAAAATAAAACATAAACCAAAAGGCATAATAGTCACACATGGCACAGATACTCTACACTACACTTCAACAGCACTTGCATTCATACTGGAAAATATTCCAGTTCCAGTAATCCTTGTTGGTTCTCAAAGATCATCTGACAGGCCATCAACAGATGCAGCACAGAATTTAATTCACGCAGCAAAATTCATAGCAGAAACAAACTTTAAAGGCGTCGCAGTATGTATGCACTCCTCAAGCAATGACGATTCTTCTCTCATACTCCCGCCATGCAAAATAAGGAAACTGCACACAGCAAGGAGAGACGCATTTAAAGCAATTAATTCTTCGCCAATAGCCACAATAAATAATAAAATAACGATGCTATCGAAACAATCAGAGCCAAAAGGCGATTTCAAATTAAAGCCAATTAATGAAAATTTAAAAATAGGCATTCTAAAAACTCACCCAAGCCTCTACGCAAAAGAAATAGAAAACTACAAAAGTTTTGACGCTTTGATACTAGAAGGCACAGGCCTGGGTCACATACCAATAGAAAAAATAGATTCTAAATCTTCTGAAAATTTAAAAATATTTAATGCAATAAAAAAACTCGCAAAAAAAATACCGGTTATCATGACTTCTCAATGCATATTTGGAGCAATAAATATGAATGTATATTCCACTGGGAGAAAGCTTATTCAGGCAGGCGTAATGAACAATCTCTCTGACATCACTACAGAAGCCGCATTTATTAAAGCGGCTTGGCTCTTAAGCAATCATAAAAAAGATTTCCTAGAGTTATGGAATCAAAATTTGCGGGGAGAATTAAACCAGAGGATTTTACCTTCGCAATACATAAAACATAATGATCTCTATTAGACAGTTCCTAAACAAAATAAAATTCTCAGAAAAATTTAATGCAAAAGACATAACTTTATACTACAAAGACCGATTCTCAGAGAAGTTAATTCCTTTAAAATTTAATTCAGTAAAAATTGAAGACGAGTTTCTTATCACTAAGGATAAATCAATCCCTCTCCACAGAATAAAAGAGATCAGAAATAAAGGCATTTTAATTTGGAGAAGGCAATGTTGGGATAGGAACAACTAACCCAATTGTTAAACTAGATGTAAATGGGAATATAAAAGTTAGTGACTTAAGTGGAACTGGAAACGCCTATGTCTGTGTAGGTCCTACAGGAAAGCTCTACAGAAGCCAAACACCCTGCGCCTAATTCTTTTTCTCATTATTATTTTCTAAGAATGATTACGCCTCCTGTCGAATGAAGAACCCAAAAAGTTTAATATTCTCCTTATCCATATAATCATATGAAAAAGTTCAAAATCTACCATTCAAGCAGATTTGATAAGGAACTCGTAAAATATGATAAAAATTTTCAATATAGGGTTGATAAAATAGAAGAACAACTAATAGAGAATCCTTATAGTGGAGATCCGATTAGTGTCAAGTGGTTTCGTGAAAAACGTTATGATAAATACAGAATTTATTACTTGGTCTACGATGATTTAGATGCAGTATTTATGATAGCGATTAGCGAAAAAAAGGATCAACAAAGAGTCATTAATACCATAAGATTATTGCTTGACTTCCTTAGACAAGAGCTAAAACATTTAATTGACAAAGAGAAACTTATTTAACTCTTCTAAATCTCCCTTCTTTTATATCCTTAAAACTTTCTAAAAACTGTTCTAGTAAATCTATATCTATTTCAGCTTGTCTCTTAAGCTTCTCATATTCTTCTCTTGGAATAGTTACGGTTTCTTGTACCATACCATAATTATAATTCTGCTTATTTTTAACTCTTTTGGTTTCTTTCTCTATTTTCTTAGTATTTTTTGGTTTATACGCAAATAACAAAACAGCCAAAGGCGAAGAAGAAAGAACAGAGTTATTTTTTGATACAATCCAAATTTTACAGTTGGGAGGATGGGGAAAAATAGCTGCAAAAACCCTAAGAAAATTAATTAGAAAGGGAGAGCTTGTAGAGCAAAATGATTGTTTAATTAGTGCAATCATGATGGCAAACAGCTGCAACAAGATCATTACAAGAAACAAAAAGCATTATTTGAGAATAGAAGGTATTGAAGTTATAACCTATTAAACATAAAATTTTTTCGCATTCCTTCTGGCAATCCCAATTTCTTCTTCGCTAAGAAGCTCACCGTTGCTTCCCTTATACATTAAATGTTCTTTACCCTCAATATGCACCAATCCAAGTAAATGGCCTATCTCGTGAGCAGTAGTCCTATAGTCATTAACACTAGTAATATCGCCAATTAAAAAAATGCCTTGCGCAGGAAATGACATCCCATTAGCATCCAGATTTTTAACAAAGTATCCATTCATTACGCCTTTCTCAAGCTCGTCTTTTTCAGCCAAATACCTCACATCCCCTAAAAAAACTCCTCTAAAATCATCATGAGCAACTTCATCAACAACAACATCTTCAACAACAAACATTATACTTCCCTGCCCCCATATCCCGTTAACTTCTTTAAACAGACTGACAATATCCTCTACGTCTCTAGAAGTGGTCAATGTTCCAGTATCGTCTTTTATCAGATAAGCGTTTACTGGCAGCACTATCTCTTCATCATTTACTTCATACAAAAAGTTCCCTGTATATCTGAAAGCTATAAGGGACAAGCCAAGCAAAGCAATCACGACAAGAAAAGCAACAAAATATTTTTTCATTTTGATGAAACCTTAGTTCTAATCTTTAAAAGCATAGCGATAAATATATAAGATTCTTTTTAAGTAACTTGGTTATGACCGATTATAAAGAAATGGGATTCAAATGCGGCTTAGAAGTTCATGCTCAATTAAACACAAATAAGTTATTCTGCCATTGCCCATCCCTAGTCAATGACCCAAATGAACCAGATATAATAATAAAAAGAAAACTCAGATCATCAGAAGGCGAATCTGGAAAAAAAGACATAGCCGCAGAATTTGAGGAATCAAAAAACAAAACATTCATCTATGAAGCCTGCTCAACATCAAGCTGTTTGGTCGAATTGGACGAAACTCCTCCATATTCTATAAATCTTGAAGCGCTAAAAACTGCAATTCAGGTTTGTAAGTTATTAAATGCAACAATAGTAGATGAACTGATAGTTATGAGAAAAATTGTTTTAGATGGCTCAAACGTCTCAGGATTTCAAAGAACTGCGCTTGTCGGAAGAAACGGCTATATAGAAACCTTTAAAGGGAAAATAAAAATTCCAACTATTTACCTAGAGGAAGAGGCTGCTAAAAAAATCAAAGAAGACAACAATACAGTAACATACAGGCTAGATAGATTGGGTGTATCTTTACTCGAAATTGACACTTCTCCAGACTTAAAAGACCCTGAACATGTAAAAGAAGCAGCATCATTAATAGGAATGATTGTAAAATCAACAGGCAAAGCCAAAGGAGGAATAGGAAGTTTCAGGCAAGACGTAAATATCTCAATAAAGAACCATAATAGAATTGAGCTAAAGGGATTCCAAGACTTAAGATCGATTCCAAAAGTGATAGAAATAGAAATTCAAAGGCAATTAAGTACTCGGGATGAAAAACCACATGTAAGAAAAGTAGAGCCGAACTTGACCACCTCATTTCTAAGGCCGATGTCAGGATCATCTCGTCTTTATCCAGAAACTGATCTTGAAACAGTCCCAATAACAAAAGAATTTCTAAAATCAATAGAAATTCCAGAACTCATAACAGAAAGGGCAATAAATTTCGAAAAAAAATACAATATAAATCCTCAACATGCAAGAGAAATATTAAGAAAAAACATACCTTTCGATTATTACGCAGAAAAATACAAGGTAGAGCCAAAATTCATAGCCCATTTGCTGATTGAAACGCCAAAGGAAATAAAATCCAGGTTTAACATAAAAAAAGAGCCGAAAAAAGAGCACTTTGATTTTATTCTTGAAAATCTTGAAAAGCAAAATTTCTCAAGAGAAGCGTCAATAGAAGTTCTAAAGGACCTGCTTGAAGGAATAACTCCAGACTTGTCTAAATACTCCACTGTATCTCTAGATGAAATAGAAGCATTCATAAAAGACCTTGTGGAAAAAAACAAAGGCGTTTCTATAGGAGGCCTAATGGGTGATATAATGAAAAAATATAGAGCAAAGATCGATGGCCAACTAGCTATGAAAGTATTGAAAAAATATTATAAATAAAAAAATTTAAACAGCAGACCACAGGAAAATTTAAAAATACAGAAATCTACTAAAATCATATGAGGTGATATTTATCCAAAAAAAACAAGAGGAAAACATATACTCAGTACTGAGGAAATCGCTAATCTTTGCATCATTAATTGCAGGAGTATATTTTATTATAAGGTCCTTCACAAACCCAGCAGTTACAGGTGCCGTAGTTGGAACGCAGCTAGTAGATCCTTATATCTTACTCGGAGTCGCATTATTTCTGTTCTCATTGGCCCTAACACATTTCTGGCACAGCGAATAAATAAAGAAAAGCGGAGTAAATATTGAAAATAGAAAAATTGAAATTTATAAATATACTCGCATAGAAACCCAACTAACCATCA
>ERZ1292623.1530-Hain-H51-01um-R1-1530-length-22164-cov-36_pt1 | contig 22164 bp, 17 predicted proteins | sample MGYA00564398_ERZ1292623 | MGnify/ENA primary metagenome ERZ1292623 (study PRJEB36523, sample SAMEA6512633) | groundwater metagenome | collected 2019-01-07 | study: AquaDiva: Metagenomics assemblies of 32 groundwater samples | reverse complement strand
TATAATATTTCAGTCAAACCATCTATGCTGAAATGAAATGTTCATCTACTGTATGAAAATGTGAGCCCACCGCGCCGCGTTGCGATGGGCTCTTCACCTCAGCCATCTGAGGTGAGCATGATATTAAGCAAAGCAATAAGCCTTTAATTAAATTGTCAATGTACTCATTATAAATGCTATCATTAATGATCTAAAGCAAAGAAAAGCTTTTTATCTTGCATTAAAACAAAAACCTATATAAAAACCATTTTCTTCAGATTCACGGAGAAAGAAAAAAGGAATATGGTGATAAGCAACGTTTTTCTTGAAGTGGGCTTAGTAATAGGTATAGCTGCAGTTCTAGCATTAATTGGAAGGGGAATAAGACAGCCAACAATTGTAGCTTATCTAATAGCTGGAATTATAGCAGGCCCTTTAGTTCTAGGTATAATAAATTCCACAGATTTAATAAAAATATTCGCACACATAGGAATCACATTCCTTCTTTTCGTCATAGGTCTCAGCCTTGACTTCCGAGTTTTAAAACAGATAGGAAAAGTAGCAATTGTCACAGGTATATCTCAATTTCTTATAACCGCAGTTCTGGGATTTCTTATAGCCATCAAGTTTGGTTTCTCACAAATCCAAGCCTCTTTCCTTGCAATCGCTCTTGCCGTTTCATCTACGGTTGTAGTAATGACCCTTCTTTCAGAAAAGAGAGAAATAGATACGCTACATGGAAAAATTGCAATAGGAATACTTATTGTTCAAGATTTTATCGCAGTCATCGCACTTTTACTTCTCCCAACATTTGGACAGGGAGTTGCATTCATCCCCGCAATAGAACAATTAGTAAAAGGGGCGTTATTGGTAGCTGTAGTTTTCGCATTTACTTATCTAGTGATACCAGGCATATTAACAATAGCCGCAAAAAATCAGGAGGTATTATTCCTATTTAGCGTCGCCTGGGCTCTTCTTGTTGCTTCATTATTCTACTGGCTAGGATTTTCAATTGAAATAGGTGCATTGATTGCAGGTATGTCTCTCGCTTCTTCCAAATTTAGTCTTGAAATAAGCGGAAAAATAAAAGGCATAAGAGAATTTTTCGTAATAATTCATTTAGTCTTCTTCGGTAGTTTATTGACAGGCCCAATAAATGCGCAAGTAATTTCAAGCACACTAATTTTCTCAGCCCTTGTACTTATAGGAAATCCTTTAATAATAATGGCAATCTTAAGAGGATTTGGATATAAAAAACGTACAAATTTTCTTACAGGATTAAGTGTCGCCCAGATTTCTGAATTTTCCCTTATAATAGTATTTCTTGGATTCACATCTGGACTGATAGGCAGAGAAATTCTTTCCCTCACTATCTTAGTTGCACTTGTAACTATCACAATTTCCAGCTTTGGCATTCATTACTCACAAAAAATATTTAATATTCTATCTCCTGCATTAAATATTTTTGATGGTAAGGGGGAAAAATCAGAAAAGTTGATAAAACTTAACAAAGAATATGACATAATTTTAATAGGATATAACAGAATAGGCTTTAATTTAGTAAGGGCATTTGAAAAAGCAAAAAAGAGCTATCTAATAATCGATTACAATCCAAAAACAATTGAAGAGCTAAAAGATAGAAATATTCCCTGCGTTTACGGAGACGCCAACGATTCAGAATTTCTCGATGAAATAGATTTAAACAGGGCAAAAATAGTAATTTCAACCATTCCAGATTTAGATACAAATCTTACAATAATGAACAGGTTTAGAAATAAAGACAATCCAATTTTCATGCCAACTTCCCACGACATTCCAGATACCGAAAGATTATACAAAGAAGGCGCAATATATGTAATAATGCCTCACTTTCTCGGAGGAAGCTATGTAGCAGATATGTTTTCAGAAGGAAAATTCAACAAAAAGGAATTAGAAAAAGAGGCAGACCGACAATTGCAAGAATTAGAAGAAAGACTAAGTCAGGGACATGTTCACCCAAATAGAGAAAGACATGAAAATTAATTTTCTATAGATTCTTCGTCCTCATCCCTGAAAAACTGCCACATAGTATAAAATAATCTAAGAATTATTTCAACAAAGAATATGAATGTTATAAATGTTAGAACTTGACTGAACAAATCAGGGATCTGTGCTATTTGATTTACTATATTATCAATATTCAAAGCTTTAGGAGAAAGAAGGAAGATAGACAATGTAATGAAAGGAAATAGTTTAGCAAGATCTTTCGCAATTTCTTTTCTATGATATGCTAACACTCTTATTGAAGCAACTAAGACTGCACTAACTAGGATGATATTCGCTACACTTCCTGAATCTGCTATCAAAAGTATAAAAATAGAGAGGGCTACAAACCATATCATTATCAAGAAAGGCATTATTATTATATATTCCAGGAAGTAAAGAGCAATCGCAAGCAATTTATTCATTACAGGGTGCTGGTAAGTGTTATACTGTTTCAAGTTAAGTTTTATTATATTTCTCTCGGAAAGGGACTTATAAAACTCCCAAATAAGCATTGTCAGAATAACAACAAATAAAGTAAGAAAAACTAGATTCAAGATATTAAGTGAAATAACTGATAAATTCAAAGACTCTATAGTAGCATGATACCATTCAACTATTGAACTAAAAAATCCCTGCTCCGCCATTCTTCCTCTTAAATCAAATATATAGGCGATAGTATTTAAATCTGTTCGACAAGTAAAAGATTTTTAAAATACGTTTTCCTGAAAGTCTGATGGCACAGAATATACTTCTTCATTTAAGTCTTATAGTTGCTGTTTCTGCAATAATGGCTGTGATTGCAAGAACAATAAAACAACCTCCGATAATTGCATATCTTCTCGCAGGAGTAGTTGTAGGCCCTATAGCATTTGGATTAATTGGTCCAGGAACAGAGCAGTCTGAATTTATACAAACTCTTGCGCACATAGGCGTTGCCTTTCTTCTTTTCATAGTAGGTTTAAGCTTAGACTTTAGAGTATTGAAAGATTTCAAAGGAGTATCTGCCAGCATTGGAATAATCGGGTTAATAATAACTGGATTAATTGGGGGATATATTGCGGTAACCCTTGGTTTCTCCAATATTGCAGCAATATATATGGGGATAGCATTATCTTTCTCTTCCACAGTAATAGTTGTAAAATTATTATCTGATAAAAAAGAACTTCATACACTACACGGAAGAATTGCTCTCGGAATCTTAATTGTTCAAGACATTATTGCAGCCACATTTTTGATGGCTGCCCCTCTGCTTCAAAAAGGCATTTCAATATTAATCATAATTGAAAAAATAGGGCTTGCGATTGTTCTTATAATTTTTATTTTTGCATGCTCTGCTTTTATGCACAAAAAGCTTTTAGACTATTTAGCAAGAAGCAAAGAAACTCTTTTATTATTTGGTATTGCTTGGGCGCTTATATTAGCAACATTATTTGACAAGTTGGGCTTTTCACTTGAAATGGGCGCATTAATTGCAGGAATCTCACTAGCTTCCTCAAAATATACTTTAGAACTAGAAGGAAAAATGAAGCACATAAGAGATTTCTTTATGGTGCTATTCTTCGTATTCTTTGGAAGTCAATTGTCTGGGCCAATAACATTAGATTTGATAAACAAAGCAATAATCTTTTCTATATTCACTGTAATAGGCAAAACTTTAATATTTATGATTGGCATAAGATATTTTGGATATACTAAAAAAACAAACTTCTTGGCAAGTTCAAGTCTAGCACAAATATCTGAATTTTCACTTATTTTAGTCCTTTTAGGATTTACTTTGGGACATTTAGACAAAGAAGTAATGAGTCTTATGGTTTTAATAGCACTAATAACTATTTTCATAAGTAGTTACAGTATATCATACGGAAATAAAATATTCAGAAAAATTTCTCCATTTTTATCTTTATTTGAGAAGAAAGGCAAAGAAGAAACAAAACCCAAAGAGGAAAAATCATATGAAATAATAATCTTCGGTTCCCATAGATTAGGAAATAGAATTGTACAATCTCTTAAATCTTCAAATACATCATTCGCAGTTATAGACTATAATCCAAAAGCAGTCCTTGATTTACAGAAAAAGGGGATAAATGCTGTATTTGGAGATGGCTCAGATAAAGAATTCCTTGACAGCCTGTCTATGAAAAAGACAAAACTTGTTATTTCAACTATTTCTGATGAGGAAGCAAACCTAACTATTAAAGAGCATTTAAAAGAAATAAAGAGCCAGTCTACATTTATTGCAACGGCAGAACAATCAGTAAACGCCGTTGATTTATACAACAAAGGTATAGACTATGTAATCATACCGCATCATTTAGGCGGAGACCTAATGTCTACAATAATAAAAGCATTCAAAACTGACAAAGAAAAATACAAGAAGTTAGGAAAAGAACACCGTGCTAAACTTTTAGAAGGAAAGAAAAAATCTTCCTACAATGGAATATGATAAAGATTTAAATAAGCTTTTCCTCTTTTACAAGCATGATTGACATAAAGCTTATCAGGGAAAATCCAGAACTTGTAAAAGAGAACATAAAAAAGAAATTTCAAAACGACAAACTAAAGCTTGTAGATGAAATAAAGGAAAAAGACGAAAAATGGAGAAAACTTAAGACAGAAGCAGATGAATTAAGAGCAGAAAGAAATACTATTTCTAAAGAAATAAGTGAAGCAATTAAAGCCAAAAAAGACACTAAAGCATTAATGAAAAAAGCTAAGCAAATACCTGAAAAAATAGAAGAAATAGAGAATAAATCAAATCAATTAAAAGATAAAATAGATGAAATATTAAAAAAAATTCCAAATATTCTTCATAAATCAGTTCCAATAGGAAAAGATTCAAATGGAAACGTCGTGAGAGAAGTTATAGGAAAGCCTATTGTTCCACCATATCCTCTTATGAACCACGCAGAATTAGCTGAAAAATTAGGAATCGCAGACTTCGACACATCAGCAAAAACTTCTGGAAATGGATTTTATTATCTTATAGGAGATTTAGCATTATTAAATCAAGCATTAATTAATTATGCAAGAGATTTCATGGTAAAAGCAGGGTACACATATATAGAACCTCCTTTGATGATAAGAAAAAATATTCTTGATGGAGTTTATTCAGCAACAGACATCGCAGCGATGGCTTACAAGGTAGAAAATGAAGATTTATACTTAATTGCAACATCTGAACATCCATTAATTGGAATGTTTATAGGAAAAACTCTTACACATAAAGACCTTCCAACAAAAATAACTGCATATAGTGTATGTTTTAGAAGAGAAGTAGGCTCACATGGAATAAATGAAAAAGGTTTGTTCAGAACACATCAATTCAACAAACAAGAAATGGTTGTAATATGTAAACCAGAAGATTCATACAAATTATATGATGAAATGCTAAAACTTTCAATTGATGTATATAAAAACTTAGGAATTCCTACAAGAGTATTAGAATCTTGTTCTGGAGATTTAGGAGATTTGAAAGCAAGGGGAGCAGACTTAGAATTTTGGAGCCCAGTCGAAAAAGCCTATAAAGAAATTGGTTCGATAACAAACATGGAAGAAGCACAAGCTAGAAGATTAAATATAAAATTCATTAACGAAAAGAATGAAAAATTATACGCACATACTTTAAATAATACAGTTATAGCAACATCAAGAGCAATGCGTGCAATTCTTGAAAACTTTCAAAACAAAGACGGCTCTGTTACAATTCCAAAAGTTCTTGTCCCTTACATGAACGGCAAGACAAAGATAGAGGTCAAGAAAACAGAAAATAAGAAGAAATAATCCTAATACAATAAAGATTAAAAGCATCCATTTAACTCTTTTAATTGAAAAATGAAAACTCCTAATGGTATTGACCGTCTTAAAGAAGGATTACCTTTATACCAAGATATTGATGTTCCTTTTGGTTCTAATAGAATAATTGGAACAGAAACAGAATATGGTTTTGAAGAGACAAATCCAATTCCCTTACCCTGTTTTCCAGGATTTGTAGAAAACGGCGGCAGAATATACAGAGATAATGCTTATCATATTGAATGGTGTACTCCAGAAACAAAAAGTCCGGCAGATGCTTCTGCATTTGAAAAAGCAGGAGACTTATTGTGTTTAAGATTTGCAAAAAGATTATTTAAGAACATAGTAGATACAAATAATGAATGTTGGGGGGCACATGAAAGTTATTCCTCGACTGAAAAAGCGGAAGCTCTTATTCCCGAATTACCTTTCCTTATAACAAGACAAATAATGACCGGGGCAGGAAGACATAAATCTGGAAGCTATGCCTTATCACAAAGGTCTCCTTTTGTAAATTATGTATTAAATGCTAGTGCTCAAAAAAATGCAAGAGGAATAATTTGCATTAAAGATGAAAAACTTTCTGACTTACCAAGACTCTTCAGAATACATTTAGTATTAGGAGATGCAAATAGAAATCCCTTAACGACTTTCTTAAAATTAGGGACAACTTCTTTGGTTTTAGACTTAAAAGAAATGGGAAGGGCACCAAAAATAAGATATGACGATAAAGTTGCCATATTAGACTATAGAAATATTGGGTCAACTACGGATTTAAACAGATGGTTTTTAGATGGAACAAAAGACAGAATGCATGCAATTGAAGTACAACAAATTTATTGTGATGCTGCTAAAAGAGAATTATATAAAAGAGATCAGCAGACAAGAGATATCATAGATTTATGGCAGGACAGCTTATTTAAATTAGAAAAAAACCTCAATAGCCTTGCAGGAAGACTTGACTGGATAAAGAAAAGAGAGATAATAGAAGCATATGCAAGATTGCATAACATACCTTCTGATAAAAGACTTATGTCTCCCGATGAAATGCTTATATTAGAAGGAGTAGACATAGAGTACCATATAGTTGGAGGAAGAGATGAAGAACTTACATTTGATTCATTTAAAAGACAGGGAGATTTAGAAAGCCTTTTTCCAGAAGAAATTATATTAAAATGCACAACAACTCCTCCAAAATCCACAAGAGCTTTCGCGAGGAGTAGAGCAATAAAAAGTTTAGCAAGAGTAGGTAAAGGATTGTTGGAAAGATGCTACATAGATTGCTTCAATGATAATGGAGAGTATTGGTCAACATGTGAAATTCCTTCTAAAACTGGAGAAATTAGAAGAATAAATATGGGAAATCCGTTTGACACTTATAGAAAAGTAGTATTAGCTTGGGAAGATTTTAATAAAACTAACTCCCCAAATTCCACATTTCCTTTTTCTCCACAGCCCATTTAAGAAAAGCAGGCACTTTGCCAGTAAATACAAAATGCATATAATCAAAAATTCCATCATATTTTCCAAGTGAAATTACCATCGGCGTTTTCTTTTCCACATATTTTTTCAATTTTCTTCCAGATTCCAATGCCCTTATATTTTCAACGGCCACTTCTGCTTGTAATTCTGCGTTTTGTGCAGTTTTCTCAACCATACATGCATTAATATCTCCCAAAGCAAATACATTTCTAAATCCGTTGACTTGCATATAATCATTTACATTAACAAATCCCTTCTCATCAAGGAATATAGCAAAATCTTCAGAATTTTTTAGAAAATCAGAATTGGGAATTATTCCAGTACAGGAAAATACCAAATCGCATTTTATCTTAGTTCCCTTATCCGTTTCAATCTCTTTCTTTTCTCCTCCAACAACCCTCTCTTCAAATATTATCTTCACACCGTTTCTTAAAAGAAATTTAGTAGCGTAATCTATACTTTTTTTACTATTTCTATCCATTAATTTATCCCCACTATGCACCATTGTAATTTTTTTATCACCATATCTGCAAGCTATCTCCGCCGCCAATTCCACTCCTACAAGCCCTCCGCCTATTATTGCAATTTCTTTTGCTTTCCCAAGTCTTTTATGAATATCAACAAGATTCTTCGCTCTTGTAGCAAAAACAACATCCTGTTCTTTTATAGGCGCCTTATAACTTGAGCCAGAACAAACAACAAGATAATCATAGGCAATCTTTCTTGATTTAGTATATACAAACCTCTTATTTGCATTCAAGACGCAATCAACTATTATTCTAGTATTTTTCAGATAATCTTTATACATAATTTGTATTTTCTTTGCATGTTCTGGTTCAACAAGAGTTCTTAATATCCCTGGCGTAAATTCAAAATAGTCTTTCGTATCAATCAATTCAACAGAAAAATGATTTTCCAATTGCTTTGCAACCGCACTTCCAGCAAAACCTCCCCCTACTATCACAATTTTCTTCTTATCCTCTTTCTTCATAAACTATATAATAATATCTTATTTTTAAGTTTATTTATGCAACTTTCTTTTCTTGAACAGAAGGCAATTCATTCCAATAATCTGGCATCATAGTAAAGACATCATTCTCTCTACCTCCATCAGAGACGAAAGGCAAAACTATCCTGCCAGCATCTCTGACTAGCACCCCCAAATCATCAACACCCCTAAGCCCCGCAAGCCCAATGGCTAAAGAATAAGCACTCAGACACGCCTCTTCTTGAGTAAAATTCCAAGAAATACCTGCCCTGTTTCTATCTGGTTTCAATATAAAAAATTTCTCATCATCTTCTGCTAGAACGTCACACCCGCTAAATAGATGCGCGACATCTTTTCTCTCAAGCCAAGCGTGATATTGATAATTACCATTACTTCCCAATCTATCTATCTTCATCATCTTTATCCAAAATGGCTACTTATAAACTTTATTGCACTATTTTTGCATCTCTTTCACAGCATCTAAAACTCTTGTATCGGGGCTTAAAATATAAACATGATCTTCCTTGCTCCTCAATCCCCTATATACTCTCTGTAAAAACTCCCTTCTTGCTTTATCTTTATAAAAAGACCAATAACCTGCAGGATTCATTTTTTGAAGCACTTTCCAGAATATATCTTGCACATTAGGGTTGGGATATTTAGTAAAAACTATGGAGTTGCACTGTTTCCCTGGAAAATCAACTCCTCTCGCACATCTCGTACTGAAAAGCATATCGCTTAATCCCGATTTGAACATACTTATCATCCTTCCAGTTCTATCACTTTCCTGTAAAGCATACAATGTTTCCTTAGAAATTAAGCCATTTTCCTCATAATCCTTTTCACCCATATTAGGCAAGTCATCAAAAGCGTTTACATGAATCAATACTGGTTTCTCTGCTTTTCTCATGCACTCTCTCAAGGCTTCTAGATAATCTTCCCTCTTATTCTTCCCACTTACAAAATTACTATACCTGCAATCAATTTCTTTTCCAGTCTTTATAATTTCTAGATTGCCCTGTAAAGAAGTCTCAGCATCCACTAGAGCAAAATCTTTTATCCCAAAAACTTTCTCCAAAACTTCTTTCGAATGAAGAGTTCCGGACATTAATACCAATGCTTTATTTTTAGAAACAATATCACTAAACCTTTTAGAAAGATTAGTACTTACAAGATTGCATACTAAATCTCCTTCTCTATATTTAAAAGTTAAATGTATATCATCAAACATCTCCTTAAATTGCTCTATCACTTCCAGCGCCTTATTCGCATAGTTCATCTCGTCCAATTCTATCTCTGCCTGCAAAGTTTCATCTCTAAATATTAAATTTAATATTTTCTGCACATTTGTCTCAGATATATGAAAAATCTTATTCTCATTTATTCCCAATGCTTTTTTATTTCTATGCTCCAGTTCTATAAGCTCGCTTATCTTATCTAATATTTCTAAGGAAAATTCATTTTCAGGCACAATTCCTTTCAAAGCAACTCCTAATTTTGTCAAATTCAATTCTTCCTGTGCTGAAAAATTATCTAAGAATTCATCGCACTCATCAACTACATCTACTTCTGTCTCAGGCTTCCTATCCAATGCAACTTCTATTTTATATTTAGCAGAATTAAATATTATAACATCTGAGTCGAGATAAGCTAAATATTGGTCAAAGTAAGAACATCCAGGCTTCCTATGATAAAAAATAAATTCCTTTCCTTGTAATCCCATATACCTTCTTTTCTTTGCGTCTTTCAAAGGCGCCTCATAGTTTGCAGGTAATATTGGACTCCAGTGAGGATTAGCTGGAGCAATATGTATTCTTTTTAATTTGGTTATATTTGGCATATTTCTTCCTTGATTAAGGGGATTTTCAAGATAATAATCTTCAAGCAATTTCATATTCTTATCAATTATCTTAATATTATCTGGTAAATTAAAATCTGCACAACTTTTCCCTTGGAAAATGACAGAATCATGATTATCCCTCCCTGTAATCATCGCAATCTTCATCTTCTCCCCATTTTTCTTAAGCACCTGCTTCTTTCCCATATAATCTTCTTCATACTGCCTTTGCAAACCTTTTACAGGAACGACAATACTTGCCCTTCCCAATTCTCGGGCAATATGCAACGCAATTGCACTCTTTCCAGTACCGCAAACACCATGAATGAAAACAATCTTCTTTCCACCTCTAATTAAATCTACCACCTCTTTCACAACATCATCCTGTTTCTTTCCATTACTGAACAACAATGGATCCAACTTTTTGCCATTTTCATATAACGCCCAGGAAGAATCATCAAATATTTTTTCAATTTTTCCTTCCCCCATATATTTTTCCTCTTTCAAGAAAGCCAAAGATTCAGATGTTTTCAATTCCTTTCTATTCGATTCATTCCCTTCTGGTACTATAACTCTTCCAGAAACATCAAAATCAAGTAAAGAACCCTCTTTTTCCATCATTTCCCTTAACAGAGAGTATTTAAAAATTTAATCAAGATCTCTCAACAAATATGGCATTTTTTGCGTTGTTTATAATAATTCTGTTTGGGACTGCTCTCTTTATTGCTGAATCAAGAGTAGCAATGTAGGCTCCCCGCCTTCCAAGCCCTATTAACCTCTCATCTACCCTTCCCTGGCCGAGCTTTATTTTCTTTACCTTTTCCCCTTCCAAAAGAGAAAAAGCAGTATCTATTGCGACCCTATCATCATGTCTTACATTATTCTTCAAATCCTTCAATTCCTGTATAACTTCTCTAGGCACGGCTATCTTAAACCCCGCAGATTCAAGAGCGTCAATAAAGTCTATCTTTCTCTTCATGCACGAAATAATAAAATTAGCATCTAGCACTGCTTCCATTTATTTACATAACAATATGATATATATTAACCTTATGAAAGTCTTAACAAAAGAGTTTATATAATAAACTCCATTTATTCGTTCATGGATAAAATACTTGACAGACAACATGTTGTACAAGTTTTAAAAGAGGTAAAATCTGCCCTAAAAGATTTAGATGCCGTAAAACTAAAAGAATTGTCAAATCAAACAATTCATTGTGGGACATGCAATCAAGACTCTGGAAGCTTGACTTTAGCAGTAATTTCATACGCCTTAAACAAGATAATAGAAAGGGAAGATTATAAGAAAATAAAGAACTGGAGTAATGTCTCACAAAAGCTCTCGTCATATCTAGACCTTGCTATAAAAGCCGCACAAGAAGATAACTTGAACGCATTCCAAGAACACATCTTAAGAGCAAGAAAAACCCTCACCACAGCTTCAATTAACCTTAAACCATATCTAGAAGAAATTTTAAAAAAGGCTGCAATAAACAAGGCTTCAAAATTATATGAGCACGGCCTCTCTCTGGGCCAAACATCCAGACTTTTAGGCGTTTCACAATGGGAACTGGCAGAATATACAAGCCAGTCAAAATCCGCAGATATTCTCCCAAAAGCAGTAAGCATAAAACAAAGAGCCAAGATGGCGCTGGAGTTCTTCTCATAATATGGTACAAATAAAAAAAGTCCTAATTTTTGATTCAGGAGCTCTAATCAACTTAGCAATGAATGGTTTACTCCATATTTTACCAGAATTAAAAAAAACATTCAACGGAAAATTCATTATCACAAAATCAGTAAAATATGAGATAATTGACAGACCTATAAACATCCAAAGATTTGAACTTGAAGCCTTGAGAATTAAACAACTCTTTGAATCAAAAATAATAGAGCTACCAGATTCTATAGGAATAGACGAAAAAACAATAGAAAAATCAACAAAAGAGTTAATGGATTTCGCAAACCACACAATCCAATCACAAGGACGCTGGATACAAATTGTAAGTGATGCTGAAATGTCCTGCCTTGCATTAAGCACAGAATGCACAAAGCTAGGAATTGAAAACTTAATTGCAATAGATGAACGAACTACTAGGTTGTTAGCAGAAAATCCTGAAGGTCTTGAAGAACTAATGAAAAAGAAATTACATTTACCTGCAAAACTTTCAAGCACTAACACAGATATATTTTTAGCATATAGATTCATCCGTTCTTCAGAACTCGTCTATGTTGCATCAAAAAAGAACTTATTGCAGATTTCAGATCCAAAAGCTCTTGAAGCGGCTCTCTATGCAACCAAATTCCACGGCGCCGCAATAAGCTGGGAAGAAATAAATGAGTTGAAAAAACTTTAAACTTCAATTTGTAAATCTTTAAAAACCCCCTAAAGACAATATAATTATAAAAATCATATCATTCACAGTTGGCGTAAACCATCCTCTACCCTTTTAGGAGGACAGCGCGCCGACACCTATTTAAACCCCTTATCATATATATAGACGTAAAAGGAGGTTAACATGGCTAAAAGCGGATCAAACTTTATAGGAAGCTGGGCTTTTCTAATTGGAGTTGTGGTAGCAGTGATCTTTGGTTTCCTTGGTCAAGTTCAGGGCGGAATCCTGACAACCTTGGTAGTCATTGGTCTGATTGTTGGATTATTGAACATTGCCGATAAAGAAACAGGTACATTTTTAATATCTGGAGCTGTATTGATAATAGCAGGTTCATTGGCTGGAGACTCCCTGTCATCACTGGCATGGGCAAGTAACATCCTTGACGCATTGCTTGCAATTTTCGTACCATCAACAATAATTGTTGCTATCAAGAATGTCTTTGTACTAGCAAGACATTAAACCAAATTCAATTTTTTATTTTTTTATTTTAAAATTAATTTTAGAAGAAAATATAATTTCTTATTTGGATAATTTGTTTCTTACTAAATTAAAATTTTGTTCTACATCTTCAATAATTTTCTTAATATTTGCTTTTTTAGTAAGTTTTGAAAGTAATATAAAAACATCTTCTACCAAAGGCAATTCTCTACGATAATCTCTATGCGCAACCACTTTATGTCTAACATTTTTTAACTCCTCAAAATAGGAAGGCAAATCAGGTAATGAATTATTGTATTTTCTCATTTCCTTAAGAACTTCATAAAAGCTATAGGCCTCTAAACAAATATAATGGGTCAACTTGTCGGAAGGGTGTGAATCTCTTAGAGAATTAATAATAGAAATTGTAAACTGGTCTTCGTAATCTTTCTCATTCTTTTCTAAAACTTGTATAAAATCAACTAATAGCTTTATTGCAATATAGCAATGCCCAAATTTATCGAAAAGACCAATCTCATCCTTGGCTATATTTTCTCTGAACTCCTTACTACTTATTTTTTCCATACTTGATTTTCTTAGAAAATGACCCCGGAGGGAATCGAACCCTCATCCTCTGCTTGCTCCAAAATTTCTGGAGGCAGAGAGATTAAACCATTATCCTACGGAGTCCTGTCCATCATTTCAGGAATCTTGAAAAGTTCAGATTCTTCAAGTATAATCATTCTATTTCGCCCTATTAAAAAGTTATCTTTTTTTGGTTTCTTAAGACAAATGAGAAAACCCAGATTAGAACCTATATCTTCTAAATATTTATTCAGCTGTTTTATTTGAGAGATAGATATTTCATGAGATTTATAATTCTTTAATTCGATAGCTACCTTATTATTTTTTCTTTCCAATATAATATCTGCAAAACCTCTTTTTGTCCTTACAAGTCTACTAACTGCACCATAACCTGATAAAACCTTAGCTATTTTTTCCTCAAATAATCTCGCCTCATTTTTTATTTCTTTTAAGACTGCTCCATGCAATTTTAATCTCTGATAAGGAAAAGTAGTTCCCGACTTCTCATAAGCTTCAAAAATACCATCATCAAAAACAAGTTGTACGTGTGTCTTACAAGAATTATTTATCTCTCTTTGAGTAGCAAAGGGATTTTTCCTTATATAATTAACAATCTCTATTCTCTTATTTAATTTTCTTTTATGCCAACCATTCAAATAGGGTATTCCAGCCAATTCATAAATCTCTTTAACATTCTTGAATAAAGAATGCGGATGAGTATTAAGTTGCTTTCCTATTTTGTCTACTCCAAGAAGAGGATTTTTTCTTAATTCTTCTATTATTTTCTTTCTTTTAGCTTCTTTTTCTCTATTTCTTAACATTCTAAAATTCTTTCTAGGATAAGGAAAACTTAAATCTTCAAACATTTCCTCAGTATTTTTATAAATACTTAAAAAATTAATTTTAGTATCTTTTCTTATAGTGTGGCCACCAGCATTAGGATTTTTTACTAAATAATCTCTTAATATTCTCTTTTTTTCTTCTTTAGTTTTAAATTCTAATGTTCTACCTGCATCTATTCCAGCATCTTTGAAAGCTTCAGATAATCCATTAAGATATAATTTGTTTATCTTTATATGAAGATCGGACATTATTGATCTATATGTCGCCTGAGGGTTTTTGCGAATGTAATTCCTAACTAATTCTCTCCTCTTTTCCAGATCTTTATACAATTGCACAACTTAGTTTAACATACGGTACTATTTATAGTTTTCTATTGGACTACGCACCATATTAAAATCCTATTGATAGGATTTTAAGCTTTACTAATTCATATCTCTATGGACCATATTGCAATATTATCCAAGCAATCAAAGCTATTGGATAAGATTCTCTCTGGAAAAAAGACAATAGAATCTCGCTGGTCAAAACATAAAATTGCTCCATTTGGTAGAATATCTGCAGGAGATACAATTTATCTAAGAGAAACGGGCTCTCCTGTCGTTGGAAAAGCAAGAGCAGGAAGAGTTGAATTCTATCAAGATTTAACTGATGAAAGAATAGAAAAATTGTTAAAGCAATATGGGACTCAGCTAGGGGTAGGCATAGAATATGCTAAGCAGTTGAGGGGAAGACTATATTGCACCCTTATCCATCTAACAAACATAGAAAGAATAACTCCATTTAAAGTCAATAAAGCAGGTTATGCAATAGCTTCCGGCTGGATGATAGTTAAAAACATAAACACAGTAAAGCTGTAAATATTCTCAAAGAGAATATTTATAAACAAAATTCCCCATCAATAAGCATGCCAAGAAAAAGAGTTAATGCCTCCTCAGCTTCACACCCCTCAGATCACAAAATTGAGGAAACAATAATACACAACCTGGTTCAATTGCAGAAAATCAATGCAGATTTAGCAGAAAAATTTGATAAAATGCATAAGGAATTGGTAGTTCTTCTTAATTTATTTGAAACGGCTGCAAAAAAATTCGCTGAAATGCCTTCAAACCAGACAACCCAAAAAGACAAAGACTTTTTAGAAAAAGTTGATAAACTTTTGGAGCAGAACAAAACAATAGCGAAAGGTTTGACATTAGTAGAAGAAAGAATGAGGGAAAAAGTATATGGTTCTCCTCAACATCAACAAAATCAACCAGTTAGAGAAGAAAGAGAGGAATATTCTTCATCAATGCTTGGTAAACCATTGCCCAAATTTTAATTATGCAAAAACAAATCTCGCCATCGGTACAGGAAAAATTTCTTGAAGCCTTCTTTATTGAATTAATAAATGCTGTAAAAACTCTCCCTTCAGACTATTCACTATTCTATCCAAAAAAAGAAACAGCAGGAGAGATAATAACTGAAACAATGGAAAAATCTCTAAACTCTGTAGTATTAAAAGATTCAAACACTTCAAGACCCATATTAATCACTAAACCTTTAGTTAGGCAAAGACCTATAATGAAAAGTTTCCCTATTAGAAACACATTTAGACCAGAAATAATATCGCATCCTTCTTCACAGCCAGAAGTGCATAGAACGCCTCCCCCATTAACCTCTGTAAATATGCCTCATCTAAACTCTTTAGGAAAAATAAATAATTTTATTCTAGACCCTTCAATAAGCTTAATAGAATGTCTTGGACAAGGCAAACCTATAATAATAACTCGCTCTGGTCTCGTGCAAGTCACAAACGTAGCTCTTGCAGAATCTGAAATAAAAGCAATAATGGATGAAATATCAGCAGAAACAAGAATCCCCTTAGTAATCGGTCTTTTTAAAGCAGTTTTAGGCATTCTCCATATAACTGCCATAATATCTGAACATGTTGGAATAAGATTTATATTTGAAAAAAGAAGATTAGTCAATCCAATGCATTTGCCTTAGAAATTAAGAATAATTATTTTCTCTGCTCGTCTCTTGAGGAGGTGGAGGTAATCCAGCAATTCTATTTACTACAACTCTAATATCTCTTCTCTTTCTGAATGCTACTATCCCTATTACTAATCCTCCTACAAGCAATCCGGCTATTGCAACTACCCAGGCCCACGCAGGGAATCCTGTATTATTTATTCTAAAGTGTGCAGTAGATATTGCAGGTCCTTCCTGTCCTTGGTGTTCTACCTGTACAGCCAATACATAATTTCCTGTCCTTACATACCATGGAATAGATATCGTCTGTGAGAATGATGCTTTAGTCTCAACTGCAATAGTCTCTTTCTCTGTGAGCACCGCATTATTATTCAAGTCAAGTATCTGGTAAGTTAATATTGCATCAATTCTCTTCAAATCTCCAAGATTGAACAGAGTGACTTCAAAGAATAAGTCTTTTCCAGTTTCAACTATTTTATAATCATCTGGTATTGTTGCTTTTACATCGAACAACGCCTTCTTCAAATCAATTATAAAGCTTACAGGTATATCTTTGGAATAACTTCCTTCCTTAACAGTAAGTTTCCCTACATATATTCCGGCATCAAATCCTTCTCTTGCTGCGAATACCAAAGCAACAGATTTAGATTCTCCTGGACCAAGCTTAAATTCTTCTTCTGATGCTGAGAATAACAATCCAGGAAGATTATGGGATATTCTTATTGTAACCTCTTCGCTCTTTGTATTAGTAATTACTAATGCATCGTCAGCTACCTCTCCTGACTTGAGTCTTATATCAAAAAAGCTCTTATCTATTTCTATCTCTTTCGCAGAGACAACGGATCTTCTACCTGAACTGCTACCGCCTCCACCGCCTCCTCCCGTTCCTCCGGAACTTACACTGACTGAGAAGCTTACACTTTCAGTATTATTTGCAAATCCAGAAGTATCATTACAGTATGCTCTCAAAACATAATTTCCATTTGCAACCCCACTCTTACTTGCACTAAATATTCTATTTCCTGAGCTTGCGGTCATCGTGCTATTTGTCGCTCCAGAATCTAAGGAGTATTCACAATATCCTGGCTCACTTAATGTAAGGCTTATATCATAACTGCTTGTAGTATATGTAGTGGCTGTTGGAGAACTTATAGTAACCCCTGGACCGCTCGCATCACTAACATTAAACCAGCTCGACTCTGTATTATTTATGTTGCCTGCCTGATCAACCGCAATGTAGCTTATATTATATCTTCCTCCAAATGTTGGAATACTATAGCTGGAATTATACTTTATTCCATTAGCCAATCCAAGACTCACACTTGAAACAGAGCCATTTGGCAAAGTTATGTTTGCAACAACAGAACTTATCGTTGCATTCCCATTGTCTGTTGTGTTGGTAGCTATTTCAATAATTTGTAAAGTATTAAAGTTTGTTGCATTAACAGGTATTAAATCAGTTACGTTAGGAGCAAATGTATCTGCTATCTCTAATACATTAACATAATATGTTGTAGCATTTTCAGAATAATTCTGGCTCTGCGCATAAACTGCAGTTATATTATACAATCCAGCTATGCTCAATTGAGTATTATTACTTGCCTCAACTTCTCTAGTATTTATCAAAGTCCCATTATTATACAATCTAAGTGTTGCTACAGGATCTCCAGAAGATACAGTGGCGTTAAGAAGTATTGTTCCAGACTTTGTTATTGTTGTATTCCCCTCAGTCGTATTTAGAACAAGAGAAACATTGGATGTGGCCCTATTAACAGTATATGTTCCTGTCTCGCTTGCATTTATATTATTGCTTGTATCATTTGCAATCCATCTGTAACTATGTGCTCCTGCTGGCAATGCATTTAATGTTACATTGTAAATATTTCCTGCAATATTAGTTGCAGTATAATTGACATCATTAAATTGTAATCTTACAACTGCTAAACTTGTATCTGTTACTGTAGCATTGAATTCATATATCTGGCTTGATGAATATGTTGCTGGATCTGTTGGTGTTTCTGTAAGACTTGTAACATTTGGAGTGCTTGAATCAGCCACACCTGTAACATTAACATAATATGTTCTGCTGGAAGTTGAGAAGTTCTGACTTGCCTGATAAATTACAGTTATATTGTGTAATCCTTGCACACTAAACGTTGTGCTATTGCTCACTTCTGTGCTTCTGTTATTAATTAAAGTTCCATTGTTATATAATAACAAAGTATTTCCTGCATCTCCAGACAATAATGTTCCATTCAGTAATATTGCCGTTCCTTGAGCTATTGTTGCGTTCCCTTGCGTTCCATTCAAAGTCAAATTAACATTGCTCGAAGCAACACTTACAGTATATGTTCCAGTTTCAGTTGCATTTATATTATTGCTTGTATCATTTGCAATCCATCTGTAACTATGTGCTCCTGCTGGCAATGCATTTAATGTTACATTGTAAATATTTCCTGCAATATTAGTTGCAGTATAATTGACATCATTAAATTGTAATCTTACAACTGCTAAACTTGTATCTGTTACTGTAGCATTGAATTCATATATCTGGCTTGATGAATATGTTGCTGGATCTGTTGGTGTTTCTGTAAGACTTGCAACTGCAGGAACACTTGTATCTATACTAAATGTTACACTCTCAGTATAATTTCTGTTCCCTGTTGTGTCATTTGCATAAACTCTGAATGTATAGCTACCATCAGCCAGACTTGCATTCGTTCTATTAAATTCTCTTCCGAATACTCCTCCAGTCTGATTGAACATTGTAACGTTTATTGCTCCACCATGCAATGAATACATTGCATTTCCATTTTCTGAAAGAGAAACATTAAAGTTCAATGGAAATGCACTATTTCCATAAGTAGTATTTGCAGGGAAGTTTATCGTTACATTAGGAACAATGCTGTCTGGTACTTCTCCAACAGAATAATTCCCTCCTCCAGTTACATTAAATATAACATCAGTTGCAGTAAGAGAAGTATAAGCATAACAACTCGCTCCACACGCCGTGCCATCTCTTAATATTCCTGGACTTACATATCCTCTATCTCCTATATTATACAAAGTAACATTAGCCGACTTGTTTAATCCAGAACTTGTTGCGTTGAAATAAGCAGAATTGTCTCTTATTTTTACCTCCGCGCTTAAGTTTGTTCCATATCCAGTTACAAGCTGAAGATATCTTATCTCTCCCTCATTTGTGTCTTTGAAATTAATTTGCACTCCTCCAGCGCCAGTTAAATTATATCTGTTTATAGCCGTATCAATAACATTTGTTCCATTTGTTCCTGGTTTCACAAAAGCCAAATCCCTATTCGCTCCTGCAGTTCCCGTTATTACTACATTTGTTAAATTATTATTTAAAGAACTTGCTCCATCAATTCTTACCGCATCAGATGTTGGACTCTTAAACGTAGAATTAAGGAATAAATTAAGATAGCTATTCAACATATAAATTCCGCGTCCTTTAGAACTTGGCACAGTAACATTGAAGAAAGTATTTCCTCCACTCGTCTGTATATTAATCGCGTCTCCCCCAGAAGCATCTCCATTTGCATCAAGGAATAGATAAGTAAATGTATTATTATGGCTCGAAGTAATCGACAATCCATTACCACTTGAAGTTTGTCCATTCAAGCTCATATTTAGATCAAAGAAGAAATTGTTGCTTGCATTAACTCCCAGACTCAAGCCACCTCCCTCGCTTCCTGTCAAATCAGCGTCAGTCAAATTAATATATCTACTATTTGAAATAGAAAATGCTCCCCCATTTCCATTTGCCCTTACAATTACAAAAGTATTATTTGCACTTGCACTTATAGAAGCTCCATTGCTCCCCATATTTGAATTAAGAGTTGTGTCATTGAAATAATTTAAATAACTAGAAGATAAAGAAAGCCCTGTCTGCAGATTAGAATTTGATGTTGTCTTTATGAATGTATTATTATCCGAATTAGTCAAAGAGACGCCGATATCATTATTTGAATTAGTTATTGTATTTATGAATGTATTATTATCCGAATTAGACAAAGATGCGCCCGCCGAACCATGACTATTAAAGCTATTGCTATTAAGTGTATTATAAATAGAATTGCTAAGATACAATCCAGTTCCCCCAACCGCTTGAGAAACAGTGTTACCATTCAACGCATTATAGCTACTTGACTCTGCATAAATATTATAATTATAACTGTTTGTGATAGTATTATTATGTATTGTACTATTGAATCCAGAATTAATATAAATTCCTATGTAATTATTTGTTATTGAAGACGCTCCCACTATAGTTCTATAACTATTATTAGCAAAGATTCCTTCTCCTGCACTATTTCCTACATTGGTGTTCGAGTCAAGAGTGCTTAACGACACATTTGTATTGTTGCTGTTTAAAATATAAACTCCATGAAGATTTCTCTTTATAATGTTTGAGACAACTTTAGCCCCATAAGCATTTGTTAAATTAACTCCAACGCCTGTGCTAAATCTATCAACGGTGATGTTCTTAATTGTTGCATTTCTATATCCATCTACCAATATAGCATTTCCGCTCCCTGTACTGCTATTTATTGTGTAGCCCGCACCATTCAATGTAACATTCTCTGCTTGTATTCTAATACACGTTCCAGTTGCAGTTATATTTTGAGTCAAATTGTACTCTGAATTTGGAGACTTCAAATCGGTGCACACACTAATTAAAGAATTTTCGAAATAAAATGTCACATTTTCTGTATCGTTTCTATTCCCAAATGAATCATTTGCATAAACCTTGAAAACATAACTTCCAGAAACCATTGATGAATTAGTATAATTGTAATTTATTCCATCCGTGGTTGTCATTGTAACATTATTCGCCCCATTATTTAAATTATACTTGACTGAACTTCCATTTTCATTCAAGCTTACATTAAAGCTAATAGAAGCTGATGCATAACTAACATTTTGGGGCACATTAATAGTTACTAAAGGTGCAATTGTGTCCTGCTGTACAGTCAAGTACCATGTTTCGCTCGATTCAGTATAGTTTTGGCTCGACTGATAAACTGCGGTTATATTTCTCTCTCCAGCAATTATGTAAGAAGTTTGATTGCTTACTTCTATTGCACTCTTCGAATTTATTAAAGTTCCATTGCTATACAATCTTAATATTCCTCCGTTTTCCCCAGTAATTCTTGTTCCATTTAATAACACAACTTTTCCTTGTTCTACAGTAAAGTTACCATCTGTCCCATTCAAAGTTAAATTAACAGCAGAACTAATCTGAGTAATATGCACCCACCTTGTAATTGCAGTTGAAGAATGGTTCTGATCTCCTAATGAAACTGCAGTATAATTATAATCTCCTGCTCCAAGAGTTACAAGCAAACCATTATTTGAAGTAAACACTTCTTCACTTCTATAAAGAACTATCGTTCCATAACTTGTATTTGCCGTCGCATTTGTCTGCACTCCAAACACATCAGTCTGATTTGCATAACTTCCATTCAAAGCCAATTCAACATTTCCAGTAGCATTATTCACAGTATATGTTCCTATTTCCGTAGCGTTAATATTATTTATAGAATCATTTGCAATCCATCTGTAACTATGTACTCCTGCAGGCAAACTTGTCAAGGTAACATTATACACGCTTCCGTACAAATTAGTTGCAGTGTAATTAACATTATTAAACTGCAGTCTAACAATTGCTAAACTTGTATCAGTTACTGTTGCATTGAATTCATATATCTGGCTTGATGAATATGTTGCAGGATCGGCAGGATATTCAGTCAATGAAGAAACGCTAGGCAAAGTTGTATCAACAGTAATATTCCTAGTTTCTGTATTATTTTGTTTATTTGTTCTATCTC
>ERZ1292623.1529-Hain-H51-01um-R1-1529-length-22165-cov-8_pt1 | contig 22165 bp, 19 predicted proteins | sample MGYA00564398_ERZ1292623 | MGnify/ENA primary metagenome ERZ1292623 (study PRJEB36523, sample SAMEA6512633) | groundwater metagenome | collected 2019-01-07 | study: AquaDiva: Metagenomics assemblies of 32 groundwater samples | reverse complement strand
GTGAAATGATTATAACAACATCAAACGACACAACAATCAAATCCCGAAGGGATGATATTGTTTCACCCCTTCGGGGTTCTATTCCATTTCCAAATAAATATTCTATAATAATAACATCCCTTCGGGATTGATAATGTGTAAAAGAAAAATCGAACAAATAAAAACAAATCCCAAAATGATGAAATGATAATAGCGCCAACATAATGAGAGAGAATAAATCCCGAATGGATGTATGATTATAGGAATGCAAAAAAATAATTCTAACCGCGAAGCGGTGAAATGATTATAACAACATCAAACGACACAACAATCAAATCCCGAAGGGATGACACTATTATTATTTCACCCTTTCAGGGTTCAGGTTGTGTTTAATTTTTTTTTATAATAATATCAGCCCTTCGGGCTTAAATAAGAAAATTATGTCAGGAACATTTTCACAACTCTACATTCAGGTTGTCTTCGCAGTAAAAGGGAGAGAGAACTTAATCAGCAAAGTATGGAGTGATGATTTGCATAAATACATATCTGGTATCATAAAAGGCAAAGAACAAAAATCAATCATTGTTAATGGCATGCCTGATCACATTCATGCTTTCATTGGATTGAAACCTTCAATGTCCATTTCCGATTTGGTTCGTGACATCAAAAACAATTCATCAAATTTTATTAATAATAAAAAATTCGTAAAAGGAAAATTTTCATGGCAGGAAGGATATGGAGCATTTTCTTACTCACATACTCACATTCAGAATGTTTATCAATATATTTTAAATCAGGAAGAACATCATAAGAAAAAAACATTTAGGGAAGAATATATCACTCTTCTTAAGAAATTTGAAATTGAATACAACGAAAAATATTTATTTGAATGGATAGAATGATAATATTTGTACTCCTTTGGCGAATAAATCGAAGAGTGACAATTCAATTCTGCAACACAACACTCACACAAAATTAAAACCCCAAGCACATCTTGGGGTTTATTTTTTAGATAATTGTTTGTATTTTTGAATCGTAAAGATAATTTTTTTAAATCTTTTATTTGGAGATAAAATGAAAATATTAGTTTGTGTTGCACATGTTCCCGATACTGAAACAAAAGTAAAAATTTCAAGTGATGGAATTTCAATTGATCAATCTGGTGTAAATTTTATGCTAAATCCTTACGATGAAATTGCAATTGAGGAGGGATTGAAATCACGAGAAAAATTTACGGGAGAAGTTACAGCAATTTCAGTTGGAGGAGATTCATCGAAAGAATCATTGCGAAAAGCATTGGCGATGGGTTGCGATAAAGCAGTTTTGCTAAAAATAAATTCTGTTTGCGACTCAAATGGAGTTGCAGAGTTGATTTCTAATTTCGCGAAAGAGTATCAGCCAGAAATAATATTTTTCGGTAAACAATCAATCGACTACGACTCATCAATCGTTGGTGGAGCAGTTGCAGAAAAATTAAATCTCGCATCAATTTCAGTTGTTGTAAAATTAGAAATCGAAAATTTAGAAGTTACAGCGCAAAGAGAAATTGAAGGGGGACACGAAATCGTAAAAACAAAATTGCCAGCAGTAATTATTGCACAAAAAGGATTGAACACTCCTCGCTATCCATCATTAAAAGGAATTATGGATGCAAAACGAAAACCGATTGAAGAGAGAATTGTTGACGCGCCAGCAAAATTGGTTGAAGTAAATTTAATGAAAATTCCGCCGGCAAAACCTGCGGGAAAAATAATTGGAAGCGACGCGAGCGCAGTACCCGAACTAATTAAATTGTTGCACGAAGAAGCAAAAGTTATTTAAGGAGAAACTATGAAATACATCGCATTTGTTGAGCAAAGAAGCGGTCAAATTAAAAAAAATGGATTTGAAGTTGTTCGCGCTTCATCAAATTTAGCAAAAGAGACAAACTCAGAAGTTATTGCTGTAATAATCGGAAAAAATATTTCATCACTTGCATCGGAGCTTGGTGGATTTGGTGCAAATAAAGTTATAGTAATTGATGATGCACGATTGGAAAATTATTCAACAACAGCATTTGCTTCAATCATAAATCAAGTTGTAAAAAAAGAGAATGGAAATATTTTATTTTTATCTGCAACTGCAATGGGGAGAGATTTAGCTCCAAGATTATCTGTAAAATTAAATGCTGGGCTTGCAGTAGATTGCACTTCGCTAAAAAATGAAAATGGAAAAATAATTGCAACTCGTCCAGTTTATGCCGGAAAAGGTTTGATTGAAGTTTCGCTAACAACTTCTGTGCAAATATTTTCACTTCGACCAAATGTTTTTAACGCAGGCGATTCATCAAACGAACAAGCAACAATTGAAAACTTCACTCCAGAATTAAATGACGAAGATTTTAAAGTTCAAGTTGTCGCAGTTGAAACTTCAAGTGGAAAAAAAGATGTTGCGGAATCTTCTATTATAGTTTCTGGTGGAAGAGGATTGCGAGAAAGTGGAAATTTTGGATTAGTAGAAAAACTTGCTGAAGTTTTAGGCGCGGCAGTTGGCGCATCGCGTGCAGTGGTTGATGCAGGTTGGCGTCCGCACGAAGAACAAGTTGGTCAAACAGGAAAAACAGTTTCGCCAACACTTTACATTGCAGTCGGAATTTCCGGTGCAGTTCAACATCTTGCAGGAATGTCTTCATCAAAATGTATTGTCGCAATCAACAAAGATAAAGAGGCGCCGATTTTTTCAATTGCAAATTATGGAATCACTGGCGATGCTTTTGAAATCTTACCGGCTTTAACATCGCAGTTAAAAATATTTTTTGGAAAAAGTTAAAATAGTTCTTGATTGTAATTTAAGAAATTAGTTATATTTTATTACCAAATGGAAAAAGTACAAGTAGAAATTCTCGGATTAAGCAACGCGCCAAATAGCCAAGGCGCTTTCGCCCTTATTTTAAAGGAGTCTGGTGGGAAAAGACAACTTCCGATAATTATTGGCGCGAACGAAGCGCAAGCCATTGCAATTGAAATTGAAAATATAAAACCACCACGACCATTAACGCACGATTTATTTCAAAATATTTTAGATCAACTTGGTGTAACTATAGTTGAAGTTTTTATTAATGAATTAAAAGATGGAACTTTTTATTCGATTATTACTTTAGCTGACGATGGAGAAAATTTTGAAATTGACTCACGACCAAGCGATGCCATTGCAATTGCTTTACGAGCTGGCGCACCAATTTATGTTGAAGAAGAAATAATTGAAGAAGCCGGAATCACATATATTCCCGATGATGAAATACAAAAAATAGAAAAGATGTTGCACACTGCAACAAAAACAAAAGTCAATCCAACTACGATTCTTGAAAAATTACAAAAAGATTTAGAAAATGCGATTAACTCTGAAGATTACGAACTTGCGGTAAAGTTGCGCGACCAAATAAAAAAACTTACTCTTAACTCTTAACCAATTCCAACATTTCTTTTACAGCTTTTTCAAGTCCAACCCAAACTGCGCGACTTATTATTGCGTGTCCAATACTTGATTCTTGAATCTCACTAATTTGTGCGATTGAAGTAACATTTTTATAATTCAGTCCGTGCCCAGCGTTAACATGTAAATTTATAGATGAAGCAAATTTTGCCATTTCAGAAATATTTTTTAAATGAAAAATTTGTTCATTATTATTTTTTGCATTTGCAAATTCACCAGTATGAATTTCAATTATATCTGCACAAATTTCTTTTGCGGCAATAATTTGTTTTTCAATCGGGTCAACAAACAAACTAACAGAAATGTTTTTTTCGTGAAAACGGTCAATGACTTTTTTTAAATTATCTTTTTGCGCAAAAACATCAAGTCCACCTTCAGTTGTTAATTCCAGTCGTTTTTCTGGGACGAGAGTTACCAAATCAGGTTTTACATCTAAAGCAATTTTAATTATTTCCTCGTTGGCGCTCATTTCCAAATCTAATTTAGTTTTTAAAATATCGCGCAAAAGGTAAACATCGGCGTCGCGGATATGCCTTCTATCTTCACGCAAATGCACAACAATTCCGTCCGCACCAGCGCGCTCGCAAATTTGCGCGGCAACAATTGGCTCCGGTTCTTGTTCGCCTCGTGCGTTTCTTAGCGTTGCAATATGGTCGATATTAATAGATAAAAGCATTTATTTATTTTTTCGGCGAAAATATTGGATATTATTTGGAGTTAATTTTAATAATTCGACATCAGCAGGAAGAATTATTTTTGGTGAAACTTTTCCAGTTGTATCAAATATAATATTTCGATAATTGACAACAGCATTAATATCTTTATGAGTTAATTTTGCAATAATTTCGCTTGCGCCTCGCACTGAAATATTTACTGAGGAGGGAATTGTTCGAATAAAATAATCGTTTGGGAAATCTTCAAAAGCGATTGGAACATTTTCATAAAATTTATCTGCTGTAGATTCCACTCGCCAACTTGCAGTTACATTGTTAATATTTTTTGAAATTGAAAAAGAGAGAGTATCGCTTAATTTTGCATTTAATTTTATATCACTCTTAATATTATTTGCAGTCACAAACTCGGTTTGCCAACTTGTTATTATATTTATAATACTTGATGCACCACTTAATTCGACACTATCGGGAGAAATTAAAGCACCTCCAATTTTATTAAATCCATTTTTGTATTCAATATGTGATAATAATATAATTGGAACTTTTTTTGAAATTTTATCTTCAAGTATAATTGTTATTTTTTTAGGAGAAATGGAAATCAAATTAAGATCTTGTGAGATGCGAATATAATGGAAATAATTATTTTCGGTATTAAAAGTATATTTACCACTTAAAGAGGAAGCATCGACTCGATATGCAACGCCTTGAGCAAGTTGGAGAAATAATAAATCCCAACCGGTACCTTTTACAGATAAATAAATATTATTTGGCGTTGGCTTTGCTAAAGATAATTTTGACGGAATATTTCTTAATTCAAATGGAATTAAAATTGTGGTTTTATATTCTTGTTTTAAAGTTAATGCAAGCCACAATCCTGCGGAAAAAATTATTGCTGTAATTGCAGTTACCCATTTTCCAAAAATGCCCATTTAATTATTTTTATAAAAATTTATTATTGTGCTTGCAACAAATTCAATTTGTTCAATTGTTAACTCGGGAAAAATTGGAATTGCCAAAGAATCTTTTACTAATTGATCAGCAATCGGAAAATTATCTTTTGAAGTTGGAAGATTTTTGAAACATTCCTGATTATGAAATGCAACTGGATAATAAATTTCCGCTCCAATTTCATTTTTTAATAGATAATCTTTCAGTTCGTCGCGTCTATCAACACGTAAATTGTATTGATTATAAATGTGAAAATGCTCAATTTCATCATTTTTATAAATTGCTTTTGGCAATGTTATTGGAAGATTATTTTGCGATTTTTTTCCTTCTTGCGCTAAACCGGATTTTAAAAATAATGAGTGATAAAGTTCGGCATTTTCTTTTCTTTTATTTGTCCAAGAATTTAAATGAGGAAGTTTAACATTTAATACTGCAGATTGAAGCGCATCAATTCTAAAATTCCCACCTATAATTTTGTGATAATATTTTGGTTTGCTACCGTGCATTCGAAGAATATTTAATTTTTCCGCAAGCGAAGAATCGTTTGTAGTTACAATTCCACCATCGCCAAAACAACCAAGATTTTTACTTGGGAAAAAAGAAAAACATCCAATGTCGCCGATTGAGCCAACTCGTTTTCCATTTTTATATTCTGTGCCAATTGCTTGCGCGCCATCTTCAATAACAAACAAATTATATTTTTTAGCAATCGACATTATTTCATCCATTGCAGAACTTTGTCCGTATAAATGAACGGGAATTATCCCACGAGTTTTCGAAGTTATCTTTTTCTCAATTTCATTTGGATCGATGTTGAAACTTTCTTCATCGACATCAACAAAAACTGGAATAGCATTTAATCTTGAAACAACTCCAGCAGTTGCGAAAAATGAAAATGTCGGAACAATTATTTCATCGTCAGGTTTTAAATCCAGTGCCATTAACGCAATCAATAAAGCATCGGTACCAGAGGAAACGCCAATTGCATATTTTGTTCCAACATAATCGGCAATTGATTTTTCTAATTGTTCAACTTCAGAGCCAAGAATAAAATTTTGCGATTCAATTACACGCATTACCGCCGAATCAATTTCATTTTTTATAGATTTGTATTGAAGCTTTAAATCAAGAAGAGGAGTTTTCATTTTTAAATTTATTTTTTAGTTTGATATTTCAAAAGGAGATCGCAAATTTCTCTTACACATCCATCGCCCCCTTTTTTATTAGTTATGTAATGTGCAATCTTTTTATTTTCGTCAATTCCATCGTTTGGTGTGATTGCGAGACCAACTCGTTTCAAAACTTCGCTGTCATTTACATCATCGCCAACAAAACAAATATTATCCCATTTTAAATTATGGCGCGCTAATAATAATTCTACCGATTTTACTTTATCGCGTGCGCCAAGAAATACATCGACAATTTTTAATTTGTCGGCGCGGTTTCGCACAATCGCAGTATCTTCCAAAGTTACAATCGCAACTTTAATCTCAATCTGTCGTATTAAATGCAACCCCATTCCGTCACGCACTGAAAACCTTTTAAATTCAACGCCATTATCGGTATAATACATTCCGCCATCAGTTAAAACTCCGTCAACATCAACAGCTAAGAGGCGAATATTTTTAAATTTATTTTGGAGAGAGGTATTTATTTTCACGGATAAAAATACGAAGGAAAGCGATTGCGTGCAAGAATCGATTTATTTAATCAGCATCATCGATTTCATTTGTGTGAAATTTCCCGATTGCAATCGATAATAATAAATTCCACTTGTTAATCCATTTGCGTTGAAAGTAACTTCATGTTTTCCTGAAGTAAACGATGCACTGATAAGTGTACGAATCTCTTTTCCGATTGAATCAAAAATTTTTATTTCGATGTGTGAGCCATTTGAAGTAAATGGAATTTTTGTAATCGGATTAAATGGATTTGGAAAATTTTGATGCAACTCAATATTATTTGGGATCGTTGCAACATCATCTCTAACAGATAAAGTATTTTTTATTATTGGCAATAATTGAAAATCTTTCAATAAAACTTTTTTGAGTTCAGCATTGGGAGTTCCGAACCAATCTTTTAACACAGTTGCATAAACCGAACGAAAATCATATTGCATTGGTAAATTTCCACTTCCAGAAATTATCGGATTTGATCCGACAATAGTTTGTTTAACATTCTTTCCAAATAAAAATAGTGGCGCGGCGGCTCCATGATCTGTTCCACCACTTGCATTGGAATTTGTTCTTCTGCCAAATTCGGAAAATGTCATTCCTAAAACTCTATCTTCAACATTCAAAAGTCGAAGGTCATCTTGAAAAGCATTCATCGCAATTGAAAGTCTTCCGAGAAGAGTTGAATGAGTTCCTGTTTCGCCACCTTGATTTGAGTGAGTATCAAACCCACCGAGGTTGACAACATAAATTCTTGTTTTAAGTCCGCCTGCAACTAATCGCGCAACAATTTTTAATTGATCGGATAATGAATTGCCCGTAGTCGGATACAAAGTAGATTTGTTTGTTGCTTTCGCGGCGGCGGCTTTAATCACAGTTGCATAAAGTTGTGTGTTTTGCGCAACTTGTCTTATAAAAGTTAATTCGTGACCAGCAGGAGTATTTGGCGCTGGCTCGTAAGTTCCGGTTATTAAATTATAAAACGAAGTTGGGTCGGTAATTGCCATTCCCATCGACTCAGAATAGCCCGTTAAACCTGGCGAAATTACTGATCCGATTTGAATTGCAAGAGGATCTGGCATTACTGTGTTTGGATATCCTTCGGGAAAAGTTGGATATTCTTCCGATAAATATCTTCCCATCCAGCCAGAATTTATTTGAACATTCGAATCAGATGCAGTCAGCCAAATATCAGTTGATCGAAAATGAGAAAAATTTGGATTTGGATAACCAACACTTTGAACGACAGAAAGTTTTTCATCATTCCAAAGTGAATTCATTCCAGTCATTATCGGATGCAAACCTGTAAAATTATTTAATTTTAAAATTTTATTTTCTGGAATTAAAATATTACTTCGCAAAGTTGAAAGTTGAGAATATTGATCGATTGGAATAACTGTATTTAGTCCGTCGTTGCCACCATTGAGTTGAATTAAAACAAGTACACGATCTGTTTCAACTGCGGCGGAAACTAAAGTTTCTAAAAGTGTTGATCGACCGTATGCACGAAATGAAAATCCGCCAATCAAAAATGGCAACATCGAAATCGGAACAGATTTTTTTAGAAAATCTCTTCTGTTAATTTCTTTTTTCATGATAGTTGATACTCTGCTAAATTCATCATCTGTTTAAAAAAAGATTGAAGTCGTGAATTGACTTGCTCTTTGTAAGTTGCATTAGTTGGATTTGCTTTATACAAATTCCAAGCATCAGTCCAATAATGATCGCTCGATTGATTTGAAAGTAAAATAGATTTCATAAATGCAATTTGAGTTTGCGTAACATCAATTGCATAAATTGTTTCAAGCGCTTCAGAAATTAATAAATTTGGATCTGATGGATTTGCAAATTTATCAACAAGCAAAATTGGTTCGATAATTAGTTTTACAGAATTTCTGTTATAACCATTTTTTGAAATCACTGCATCGGAAAAAGCATTTCGTTTTGGAAGAGTATCGGAATTAATCCAAATTTCGTAAAATTGTGGTTCCTGATAATATGCTGGCCAGCCAGCAATATTCGGAGGATCGCCAATATTTTGAGCCATTGCATTTGAAATTTCTGTGAGATGTTGCCAACCTCGATATTGCTTTACCAAATCAGTCGAATTCGGAAACAAAATATCATACTCGCGACTTAATCCGATTGTCATATCAATCGGAGATTTAATCATACAACCCATATTTAGTGGATCAAAAAAATGCGCACTTTTCAAAAGTGTTTCCAGTACAGGTTTGATTTCGTAATTATTATTTCGGAAAATCTGTGCAAGTGGAATTATAATATTTTGTTCAGCATTATTATCAATCACATAATAAATAAACCAGCGATAAAGTCTTCGGCAAATATATTTTGCAACTTCATCTTGCGAGAAAATCATATTTATTAAATCGTTGAGTTCATCTGTTCCCGCAGAAGAATTATTTCTTCCCTGAATAACTTTAAAATTATAGAAAGATGAAAAAATTTTGTTTGATGTATCGTGGCGAGTTAAATCGAAATAACTTGATGGAGGATTTGAAGTATTAATTTTCCAACCAGTTAAAATTTTTGCGGCTTGCTTCACATCATCCTCGGTATAATTTGAATCGGGACCTTTGCCGAGAGTAAATAATTCTTGCAACTCGCGCGCGTAATTTTCATCAGGTGCAGTTTTTGTATTTAAATATCCATTTAAATATTTTAACATAGCCGGATTCAGTGTAATTTCTTTTATGAGAGTTTTATAATTTCCAATTGCAAAACTTTGCAGAAGTGATGAATACAAATAAGCATATCTTGCATCATCGTATTCGTTTGTTTCAGTCGCTAAAAGATTATGCCAGAAGAGAGTCATCTTTTCGGAAATTGAAATTGGTTGATTTAAAATTAAACCAATCCACCAATATCTTAATCCATTTCGGCGATAAAAATTTACCGTTCCATCACCATAAGCAGAGTTGATCCAAGTTTCTCCCAAAGCAATTCCATTTGGATCTGCATAAGTTGCTTGATAATAATTTACAGGAGGAAGCGGTTTATTTTGTGGTTGCAAAAGCAAATCAATTGCTTCATCTAAAGTTTTATTTTTTAAAGTTTGAAGATTTTCTTTTTTTGCGCCAAATGTTGTGCGGCGTAAAAGATGAGCAATTTGTTTCGCTCCCCAACTGCCAGAATATTTTTCTAAACCAGAAGTAGTTCTATTTAATTTTGTTGGAAGAGATTTATTTGCGAACTCATTGACTATAATATTAGATTTCTTTTTAAAATCAGATAATTTATTTTGGATTTCGCTCATTTATTCCGTGTGAATTTTAACTTTATGACAAAGAGAAATGTATTTAAGTTTAATCAGTTAAAAAATTATTGCAACATTTTATCAAGCGACTGAATAAAAAAATCCTTCGAACGCATTCCAACAATTTTTTCAACAATTTTGCCATCATTATCAATTAAAAAAGTAGTTGGGATTCCACGAATTCCTCCAAAAGCAGTTACAACTTCATCGCTACCAATTAAAATTGGATAATTCAAATTATTTTCTTTTGCAAAATCTCGCACCATATTTTCAACATCGGAATCCCTATCAAGTGATATGCCGATAAACTGCACATTTTTTTTTGCGTACTGAGTTGAGAGTTCAACCAAATCGGGTAATTCTTTTTTGCAAGGTCCGCACCAAGTTGCCCAAAAATTTACCAAAGCGTATTTGCCTTTAATTAAATCTCTGAAAATAATTTGTTTGCCCGATTTATCTTTCCAAGCAAAATTTGGCGACGGCATTGAGCTTGTTACACTATTAATAGAGGTAACATACAATTCATTTTGAATTTTTGGAGTTGGTGAATCCTGCACTTTTTGTTTCGCTGATGTTTGAGCATTCGCCGTGAAAGAAAATGCTAAAAGAATTAAAATTATTTTTTTCATTGATTACCTTTCGTTAGTCAAATGTATAATTATTTTATTTTTATTGCTACTTTAATTTAGACTTTATAAAAAGAAAATAGTTGATTTTAATAGAAAAATAAAATATAATTAAGTGTAAGTTCAGCAAAAACTTCTCAACACATATTGTGACTGGAAAGTATTTCATCGATTTATCAAATTTAATTAATTAAAAACTTATGCTAACACTTGAAGCTCTTAATAAAAGTTTTGGTAAAATAATTGCCGTAGATAATCTCTCGCTTACAATTAGTAAGGGAGAATTTTTTTGCCTACTTGGTCCGAGTGGTTGCGGAAAAACTTCAACCCTCCGAATGATTGCAGGATTTGACAAACCAACTTCGGGTAAAATTTTATTAAATGGTGTTGATATTACAGATGTTCCGCCAAATAAAAGAAATATCAATACGGTTTTTCAAAACTATGCATTATTCCCTCATTTGACTGTTTTTGAAAATGTTGCATTCGGATTAAAAATAAAAAAAATATCAAAAAACGAAATTAATGATAGAGTAATTGAAACATTAAAACTTGTTGCGCTTGAAGAGAGAAAAGATTTTCATCCTTCACAACTTTCGGGCGGACAGCAGCAACGCGTAGCTTTAGCTCGTGCAGTTGTAAATAAGCCCGAAATCCTTTTGCTTGATGAACCACTTGGCGCGCTTGATGAGAAACTTCGCGAACAGATGCAAGTTGAACTCAGCAATATCCAAAAAAAATTAGGCATTACTTTTATTTTTGTAACTCATAATCAGGAGGAAGCTTTGACGATGGCTGATAGAGTTGTAGTTATGAAAGATGGAAAAATAGAACAACTCGGAAAAGCAGATGAAATTTATATTCGACCAAAATCTCGTTTCGTTGCTGAGTTTATTGGCAACATGAATTTTTTAAGTGGAAAAATAATTTCAACAAACCACACTCAACATGTTTTGGAATTCCCAGATAAAACCTCAATCGATTTTTCTGTCGAAAAAGAATTTTCAATTGATGAAAAAGTAACATTAGCGCTTCGTCCAGAACAATTACGATTAAGTAGAACAATTCCAAACGATGATGAAAATTCTTTCAAAGGATTAATTAAAAATGAAGTTTTTTTTGGAGATAGTTCTCGGTTTTATATCAAGACTGAGCATCATGGAAATTTATCGGTGATGTTTCAAAATTATTTACCAAGTGGTGTGAATCCGGAATTATTTCATGAAGGAGATGAAGTTTATATTTGTTGGAGTAAACAAGCAGGGCATATATTACAAAATTAAGAATGAAAATTCGTCAACATACAAAAATTTTATTTTTACCATATTTTTGGCTTTTTGTTTTTTTTATTTTACCACTTTTAATAATGTTGGTTTACAGTTTTAGCGAAAGAGGAAGTTACGGCGGAGTAAGATATGTTTTCACTTTATCAAATTACATCAACTCCTTCGATCCGCTTTATTTTAAACTTTTCATCCGTTCATTTTGGTTCGCATTCATTTCTACTTTAATTACTTTACTTATTGGTTATCCAATCGCTTATTTCATTTCAACATCATCAACAAAAATAAAATCCATTTTAATATTTTTAGTCATTCTACCTTTTTGGACAAATTTTTTAATCAGAATTTTTTCGTGGGTTGTGATTTTAGGAAGAAATGGAATTGTAAATGATTTTTTACTTTGGACAGGAATTATTTCTTCGCCACTTGATTTGTTGTACAACGATTTTTCCGTGATTTTAGGGCTTGTTTACGGCGTTTTACCTTATATGATTTTACCAATCATTGCATCGCTTGATAGAATGGATAAAACTTTACTCGAAGCATCAACAGACCTTGGCGCAAATAGGTTTAAAACTTTTTATAAAATTACTTTGCCACTAACAATGCAAGGTGTTGTAACCGGAATTGTTTTTGTTTTTATTCCTTCGCTCGGTCAATTTGTTGTGCCAGATATTTTAGGTGGAACCTCATCTTATATGATTGGCAATACAATTACAAATCAATTTATAACAGTTCGCAATTGGCCATTTGGTTCGGCAATGTCAATGTTATTGATGTTGATTGTTTCAATAGCGATTTCATATTACATACGATACTCAGAAAAAAAATATTAAATGGCAACTTCGCGCAACACTAACGACTTAAAATTTGGACAAGGTAAAACTTTATTTGTCATTACTTATCTTGTATTATTATTTTTACACATTCCAATTTTAATTTTAATTATTTATTCATTTAATGAATCAAAATTTGCATCGCATTGGGGAGGATGGAGTTTGAAATGGTATTTGAAAATGATTGATGATTATTCATTATGGCTTTCTGTAAGAAATACTTTGAAAGTTGCGTTTGTAAATACAATTGCTTCAACAATTCTTGGTACATTGGCGGCAATCGGACTTCATAAATTTAATTTTAAATTGAAAAATCTTCTAACAAATATTTTATACTTGCCAATCATAATTCCAGAAATAGTTATGGGCTTGTCTCTTTTAATTTTATTTGTGCTTTTAAATATTTCTTTGGGATTAGTTTCTGTTACTATTGCGCATATAACTTTTAGTATTTCGTTTGTTGTTTTAGTTGTGCTCGCTCGTCTACAATCTTTTGATGGAACGCTCGAGGAGGCAGGAGCAGATTTGGGAGCAACGCCGTGGCAAATATTTTGGAAAATTACTTACCCAAATATTTCATCAGGCATTTATGCTGGCGCACTTTTAGCATTTACTTTAAGCGTTGATGATTTCCTTATTAGTTTTTTTACAACAGGTCCCGGATCAACTACCTTGCCACTTAAAATTTATGCAATGATAAAATTCGGAATCACACCAGAAATCAATGCAGTATCAACGGTTTTATTAATATCAACAACTATAATCTTGCTTTTGGTAAGTTATTTTATTAATAAAGGTAGCAAAGATGGTAATTTATTTTTAGATGTATAATTAACTAATCATTAACTTTTCTAAAGGAGTAAGCATGAAAAAATATTTTGTATTTCTTTCTTTTCTTTTTTTAATTGGATGCACAAAAAAAGAAGAAGTGTTGAATGTTTATAATTGGGCAGATTATGTAGATGAGCAAATCCTACGCGATTTTGAAAAAGAATTTAATGTCAAAATCAATTACGATACTTATGCGAACAACGAAGAGATGCTTGCTAAATTACAAGCTGGTGCCTCTGGTTACGATTTAGTTTTTCCAACTGGCTATATGATTGAAATTATGATCAAAGAAGGAATGCTCGAAGAACTTGATAAATCAAAACTTGATAATTTTAAAAATTTAGATGAGAAAGATTTAAAAAATAATTGGGATGAAGGAAATATTTATTCGCTTCCGTACATGTACGGATATACCGCGATTGGATACAATTCGAAAAAAGTTACCGAAGTTGTAGATAGTTGGACAATTTTTCAAAATCCAAAATATACAGGACAAGTTGTTTTACTCGACGACATGAATGAAGTTTTTGGAATGGCTTTTAAAATTTTAGGATATTCTGTTAACGATACAGATCCTGCACATTTAGAAGAAGCAAAAAATTTATTATTAGAGCAGAAAAAGATTTTGAAAAAATATGAAACCACAATGGGAAAAGATATGTTGCTTTCTGGCGATGCAGTTATCATTCAAAATTGGACTGGAGATTTATATCAAGTTGTCGATCAAGATTCTAATTTAAAAATTATAATGCCAAAAGAGGGAACAGTAATTTTTGTTGACAATGTTTGTATCCCAAAAACTGCCCAAAATAAAGAAATGGCAATGAAGTTTATAAATTATTTAATGAGACCAGAAGTTGCGGCTAAAAATGTAAATAAAGTTTGGTACGCTTCTCCGATTGATGCCGCTTTACCTTTTATAAGTGACGAAATTAAAAGTGACCCGAATATTTATTTAACCGAAGAAATCTACGCAAAATCAGAGTTTTTAGATGACCTTGGCGAATTTACCGCAGTTAAAGAAAAAGCTTGGTCAGAAATAAAATCTAAATAAGATAAGGTTGTATTCTTGAATCGAAGGATTTCATCCTAAAAATATCAAAAATGTCATACTGAGCTTGTCGAAGTATGACATGCTGAGTTATTCGAAGAGTGTCGAGATTCCCGCTATGGTTCGATAAGCTCACCATGACGCGGGAACGACGGTTGTTTTTCCTTCGTTGTGTAACATCAATTATCAAAAGAGCCACTTTCGTGGCTCTTTTATTTTATCATTTATTCATCTCTAAATAATCGATTGCTAAGTTGCACATTACTTTTACGCCAAGTGTAAATCCACCTTCATCAATAAAAAAATCTGGTGTATGATGCGCGGCTACTTCACTTCGTGTTTTTCCTTTTGGCATTCCGCCAACAACAAAATAAAATCCAGGAATTTTTTTAACATAAAACGCAAAATCTTCAGCGCCCATTTCTGGTTTTGTTAAAAAAACATTTTCTTCTTTTGCAACTCTTTGTAAAGTTGGAAACATTTTTTTTCCAAGTTGAATGTCATTTATTGTTACAGGATTTCCCTCTGAAAATTTTACATCAACTATTGCACCGGCACTATGCCCAATTGATTTTGCAGTTTGCTCAATTTTTTGAAAAATTTGTTTTTGCATTGTTGTATCAAGAGTTCGAATCGTTCCAACCATTTCAACATTTTCTGGAATAATATTACTTCTAACTCCGCCACTTATTTTTCCAACAGTTATCACAGCGGGATATTCGGTTAAATTAATTTGGCGACTAACAATTGTTTGCAAACCTAAAACTATTTGAGATGAAATTACAATCGGGTCAATTCCATCCCACGGAGATGCACCGTGAGTTTGTTTCCCATGAACTGAAATTGTAAATGTATTTGAACTCGCCATTGCTCCGCCGGAAGTGAAAGATAATTTTCCAACTTCAAGTTGCGAGTCGATATGCAAACCAAAAATTGCATCAACCTTTGGATTTTCTAAAACTCCTTCCGCAACCATTAACTCAGCGCCACCTTCTTCACCTTTTGGCGAACCCTCTTCGGCAGGTTGAAAAATAAATTTTATAGTTCCGGAAATTTCATTTTTATATTTTGATAAAACTTCGGCGGCACCCATTAAAATTGCAACATGCGAGTCATGTCCGCAAGCGTGCATCACACCAACTTTTTGTCCGTTGTATTCGCCAACTGCTTTTGAGCAAAAGGGAAGTGCATTTCTTTCAGTTACAGGAAGTCCGTCCATATCGGCGCGAAGCGCAACAACTGCACCAGGTTTTCCTCCCTTTAAAATAGCGACAACGCCAGTTTTTGCAACATTAATTTGAACTTCAAAACCGAGCGATTTTAAATGTTCGGCTACAATTTTTGATGTTCGAAATTCTCGATTTGATAATTCCGGATTTTGATGAAAATCTCTTCGCCAATCAATAACTTTTTGTTCGATTTGATTTGCGGCTTTATCAATTTTTTTTGAAAGTGAATTTTGCGAATTTAAAAAACTTGTGGCTACAATAATTATGATAAATAATTTTTTCATTTTAACTCTTTCAAAATTTGAAGTAAATATATTACTCATCTGTTTATATTACAAGTAAAAAAAAAGTCCTCGCAAATGCGAGGACTTTTTAAATCAATAAAAAAATCAATTACATTTTAACTGCAAATCGAGCATAAACATATCTGCCAGTAAAGCCCCATGGCGAAAGTCCGCTATATGGCAAACTTCCATTTGTTGAAAGAATTTTATAAACTTTATCAGGATAAACATCTAAAAAGTTATTGCTTCCAACTGAAACAGTATATGAATTACTTAATTTGTATGAAGCCTCAACATCGCCAACCCATTTTGAACTAAATGTTTGGTCACGCGATAAATCTGTTATACTACCAAAGCTTGTAACTTCGCCATATTTAACAAAACGAACTAACCAACTTAAATCATCAATATCATGATTTAACATTAAGTTAATTGTTTGTTGTGGCTGACCAATTTCAAAACGACCTTGTTCAATTCTATCAAATAAAATTGTTGTGGTTAATGCTTTTAGTTGCTCAGGAGTTGTGATTTCACTTTTATTTGTGATTTCAGTTTTTGTATTGTTCATTGCAAAAGTAACTTTTGCTTTTCCTAAATCATCTAAATCAATACCGTAGCGAGCAGTCAAATCAAATCCTGTTGTTGAAGTATTAACTGCATTTGTAAAGAATCTTCCACCAGCGGCATTAATACCATTTGATTTTAAAAAGGTTGTAATATTTGTTCCAGTAAAGTTTTCAGTGAAAACAATTCTGTCATCAATATTAATTTGATAAAAATCAAATGTAACAGATAAATTTTCTTCATTGAAAGTTACGCCAGCACTTAAGTCCGTTGAGGATTCTGCTTTTAAATCTTTTGCGCCAAGTAATTTCGCAACTTTAATATCAACTGGAAAAGTTCCAATTTCGTATGGAACACCGCCAATAAAGTTTGTTGATATTGCAGAGAAATTTGCTTGAGCAAGCGATGGTGCTCTAAAACCAGTACTGAAAGAACCGCGTGCAGATAAACCGTAACCAATATCATATTTACTTGCTAATTTATAAGTTAATGTTGAACCAAAGTCACTGTAATTTTCGAAGCGTGATGCAAAACTAACTAATAATTCTTCCAACAATTTATTTTCAAAATCTACATAAACAGCAATATTTGTTCGTGTAGCATCTCGTCTATTTGAAGGAGAAAATCCTGGAAAAACTTGTGCGCCAGCGGCTTTAGTTGCATCTTGACCAAGAGCGTACGATTGATATTCACCAGCGGCGATTTGATAATTTTCAGCTCTTAATTCAAAACCAATTGCTGTGTTCACTGGATTTGTTAATCCCACATCAAGTGCATTTGATACATCAAATGTTGCAATCCCTTGATTGAATTTTAAAGCGCCAGCATCAAAAGAAGTTTTACTACTTGTTCCAAACGATGCATTGACTGAGTTAGTTACAAAATAGTGAAGAATATTTTTTCCGTAAGTTCCATTTAAATCGTAAGTCCATCCACCAGAAGTTGAACCTCTTAATCCACCGGAAACCGATGCATCTTCAATTGTAGTTTTGATGTGTGGTAAAAATCCGTTTGGATAAATGTATGGAACATTTCTTGCATCATTCGCTCTGCGATAAAATCCTGCAGAAAGTCCTTCGCGTTTACTCCAACCGCTAAATGTATAAAAATTAATTCCTTCTGAAATTGGAATTGTTCCATTTAAAAATAAACTTCTATCATCAAATTCACTTTCACCATATTTATGATTTACTCTTCCTTCAAGATCTGCTGGGCTACCATCGAATGTTTTTTCATTTCCGGGAACAGAAGTTGAATATTGAAATCTTGGATCATTACCTGCTCTATTTGCTTCGGCTTTTTTAATAAATGATGTGCTTAAATATAAATTTCCACCAAAGATTGGAAACCCATAACCCAAGTGAACATTTAAAGATTTACCATCAGAATATTTAATTCCTGATTCTTTTGCAAATCCATTTCCTCCATCCCATCTGTAACCTGAATAAGTATTTGCACTTTTAAATGCGGCACCACCTTCATCATAAAGTCTTGTTGAATCACTATAAATTCTATTTGATTCTGTTGAATCATATCCTCTATCAGATGTACTAAGATATTGACCTTCAGTTACAGAAAAATCAAGTCCAGTTTTTTCTTTAAGTATGATATTGATAACACCAGAAATTGCATCGGAACCATATTGTGCCGCGGCACCATCTCGAAGTACTTCAATTCTATCAATTGCAGAAACAGGAATTGCATTTAAATCAACACCAGTTGAACCACGACCAACTGTTCCGTTGACATGAATCAAGGCACTTGTGTGTCGGCGTTTTCCATTTACTAAAATTAAAACTTGATCCGGTCCGAGTCCGCGAAGAGTTGCAGGACGAACATGGTCAGTTCCATCGGAGATTGATGGTTGCGGTGCATTGTAAGATGGAATTAACATTTTTAAAATTTGAGTCGTTTGTGTAAATCCACTTGATTGAATTTCTTGTGCGCCAATAATATCAATTGGGACAGGTGAGTCAACAATTGTTCTTTCATGTGCGCGTGAACCCAAAATTACAACTTCTTGCTGACCGATTAAATCTGCGGAGAGAGAAAATTCTTGCGATACAATTCCATCGCCAACTGCAACAGAAGCAGTTTGCGATTTGTATCCAACGATACTAACGCGAATTTTATAATTTCCAGGATTTAATTTTAATTCAAAACTTCCGTCAGCGCCAGATGCTGTTCCGCGAGATGAACCGACGACAACAATATTTGCGCCAGGAATTCCGTCGCCATTTTTAGCGTCAGTTACTTTTCCACTAACTGAGCCAGATTGAGCAAAAACTATTTGTGAAGAGAATAAAAATATTGCAACAATTGTGCAAATATTTAAAACAATCTTCTTTGTATAAAAGTAAAACATGTTAACCTCTTTTGTTTATGAATAAATAAGTGAATTAATTTTTTCTTTATTAAAGTAATCATCTGAAAATTCAACTTAAAAAGGAATGCATACATCTACATAATTGTACGAATATAAATTTACTTATACTTAATGTCAAGAGTTTTTTTCAAATAAACTTAATATTATTAATTGTTGAACTCCTCACGGAGTTCTATTATCTTTTTATATTTTTTCTACCAATATCAGACTCCTATTTATCCGCAATCTGTTTGGCTGGACGGAGTCTTTTCCAATATTGTTGCAGTCAGTTCAATCCCGTAGGGATTGCATGTTGGTAGTTTTGTAAAAAAAAAAATATACGGAACCCCATAGGGGTTCTACTAAGTATTTAAAAAAAATAAAAATGATAAATTTTCAAAACTTGCACTTAGTGAGTCAAGTTATTAAATTGACATACAATTTTAAAAATTAATGAAAAACGAAAAAATTACAATCGAAAAAATCTGCGAATTTGTTGAAGGAATTGAGACATTAGTTCCAACAATTAGTGGGCAAATGCGTCAATATGTAAATTTAGATAATGCCGCAAGCACGCCAACTTTTACAATCATCACAAAAAAAGTAAATGAATTTTTAAAATGGTATTCCAATGTGCATCGTGGTACAGGATTTAAATCCAGACTCTGTTCGAAAATATTTGAAGAGGCGAGAGAAATAATTTCCAAATTTGTTGGAGCAGATAAAAAAAGCGATGTAATTTTATTTTGCAAAAACACAACCGAAGGAATAAATAAACTTGCCAATCGTTATCCATTTGAGTTGGGAGATATTGTTTTAACAAGTGTGATGGAGCATCACTCAAACGAATTGCCATGGAGAAAAGTTGCAGAAGTAATTCACATCGGAATTACAGAAGATGGAAAAATTGATGAGACGGACTTCAAACAAAAACTTTCTTTGTACGGAAAAAAAATAAAACTTGTTGCAATTAGTGGCGCATCAAATGTTACTGGCTATGTAAATCCAATTCACACTTACGCAAAATGGGTTCACGAAATTGGCGCAGAAATTTTTATTGATGCCGCACAACTCGCGCCTCACAGAAAAATAAATATGCATCCAATTAATGAGGATGAAAAAATTGATTACTTGGCATTTTCCGCGCATAAACTTTACGCACCATTTGGCATTGGAGTTTTAATTGGCAAAAAAAATATTTTTGAAATTGGCGCGCCAGAAATTGTTGGTGGAGGCGCGGTTGATATTGTAACGCTCGAAGATGCGTACTGGACAAGTCTGCCCGATAAAGAAGAAGCTGGCACACCAGATATTGTTGGAGTCGTTGCGCTTGCGCAAGCGATACTTATAATAGAGGAGATTGGTTGGGAAAAAATTGTTGAGCACGAAAATGAATTAACTCGATATGCTTTTTCAAAATTGAAAAATATTTCGAAAATAAAATTAATTGGTGATACTGAAAATTTATCAAATCGACTTGGAGTGCTTTCGTTTAATATTGAAGGAATGCCGCACGGATTGGTTGCTTCAATTTTAAGCTTTGAATTTGCGATTGGAACAAGGAATGGATGTTTTTGTGCTCATCCGTATGTTAAATGTTTGCTAAATGTTAGCAAAACTGAATCCGATGAAATGGAAAAAAATATTTTAAATCGGAATCGTTCGAATATTCCCGGTTTTGTTCGGGCAAGTTTAGGAATTTATTCCTCAAAAAATGATGTTGATGAACTTGCAAATGCGCTTGATGAAATTACAAAAGGAAATTACAAAGATGGATATTATTTAGATGTTGAAAGAGGAGAATATTTGCGAAAAGATTTTAACGAAAATTTTTCTAACTATTTTAAATTAATATGAAAAAAAAAATATCAGAATCGACAAAATCAATTCACGGGAAAAAACTTTTTCCGTTTAGAGGTCCAGTTGCAACGCCAATTTATCAAACATCAACTTTCAGATTTGAAAATAGCAACGACGCATTAAGATTTTCAAAAGGTGATAGTAGCGTTTATGTTTATTCGCGTTATCATAATCCTTCGGTCGAAGATGTTGAAGAAAAAATCTCTCTATTATATGACGCCGATGGTGCAATTTTATTTTCTTCCGGAATGGGTGCGATTTCTTCGATGATACAATCTTTAGTAGGTCAAAATGGGGAAGTTATTAGTTTGTCTTCGATTTATGGCGGAACATACCGATACCTTCGTGATGTTGCTCCAACACTTGGAATAAAAACAAAATATTTTGAAAGTAATAATTTAGAAATGCTTTCAAATAAAATCACACAAAATACAAAATTAGTTTATTTTGAAACTCCAACAAATCCTATTTTGGATATTGTTGATATTTCTAATCTTGTAAAAATTGTCCGTAGCGAAGAAAATAAATTAGGAAGAAAAATATTTATTGCAATCGATAATACTTTTGCAACTGCGTTAAATCAAAATCCGCTTGAAATGGGAGTTGATGTTATTGTAGAAAGCGGAACAAAATATCTTGGTGGACATAGCGATTTACTTTCTGGAGTTGTAATTTCCTCAAAAAAAATAATCGAAAAAATCCGTTCTGCGTCAAAATATTTTGGTGCAAGCGCAGATCCATTTATGGCTTTTTTAATGTCGAGAAGTTTGAAAACATTTTCGTTAAGAGTTGAAAGACAGAACGAAAACGCTTTAAAAATAGCCCAAATATTAGAAAAAAATAAAAAAATTTTAAGAGTAATCTATCCCGGTTTAAAAAGTCATCCGCAACACAAACTTGCAAAAAAACAGATGAAAAGATTTGGCGCGATTGTTACGATTGAACTTGCTGGTGGAATAAAATCGGCTGTAAAATTTTGCGATAGTTTAAAAATTGCAATCAACGCAATGTCACTTGGCGGAGTGGAAACTTTAGTCAGTATTCCGGTTTATTCGACACATACAAATTTAAGCGAAGCGGAATTAAAAAATCACCGCGTTACAAACGGAATGGTCAGATTATCAATCGGTGTTGAAGATCGAAACGATTTGCTAAATGATTTTAATCAAGCATTAGCAAAAATATAAAATAGTTTTAATATCAAATCTTAATTA
>ERZ1292623.1528-Hain-H51-01um-R1-1528-length-22167-cov-14_pt1 | contig 22167 bp, 27 predicted proteins | sample MGYA00564398_ERZ1292623 | MGnify/ENA primary metagenome ERZ1292623 (study PRJEB36523, sample SAMEA6512633) | groundwater metagenome | collected 2019-01-07 | study: AquaDiva: Metagenomics assemblies of 32 groundwater samples | reverse complement strand
AAGAAATAGTAAAAAAATTATATAATACATAAAGTATGCTAACTTTTTTAATCGGTGTCGGATTAGTCAATCAGCTTTGGTTTCAGGGCATGCTTCAACAGCAGGTGCCGTCGGTGGATCCAAAAAAACCTCTCGTTCAGCCGCAGGAAATTTCATCTAAACCTCAAATAGGACAGGCCTCAAAACCTAAAATTTTTGAAATTGGCATTGGTGATCCCGCCAATGGAAAATTTTATCCGGAATTTATTCGGCTTTCTAAAGAAGGTAAAATAGATAAATTTGGTCCGGAAAATTTTCGTAGTATCGGCTCTTTTGACCGAAGAGGAAATTTGATATTGGTTGATGGTTGTGAGCGGGTTAATAAAGAACTGGTGCGTTGCAAATGGAGTAGTGACGGCGAAAATTTTTGGTTAAATATAAAAATAAAAGATTTACCAATGATTGTTTTAGTTGACAAAAAAGGCGATTCAAAATTTATTACTAAAAACAAACTGCAGGATTTTATTAATCAGCAAGATATGGAAATTTCATTTTCGCCTTATGATCCCCAAAACAGACTTACGCCTCCGGCCAATATAATGCAAATTATGAGTAAAGCAATCAATAAATCGGGCGTAAAAATATTTTATCGCGATCGGCCCAGTTATAATACCGATGAAGGCCTAACCAATATTCCAGAGCACATGACCATAAACGATAAATTTATCTTACTGGGTTTGAAACCAAATGGCGGCGTTCTATTTTCTAATGATCCGACATTATATCCAAGTTTGAGAAATGTGGCTGGGTCGGGAGGGTTTTTGGGGCCGGTCACGCAGGGAATAATACAAAGCTTGCCGCCTTCAATAATTGCTTTTGCTCCCGGAGTTTCCATTCCGCCTTCAATTAATAGTGGCAGTATAACGATTGGCGTCGGTTTAAGTTTTGCTTTGCCGTGGAAATCTGTGCCTAATGCAGTGATTTTAGTAAATAATCAAACTAAACCAACGATGTTAATTGTCGTTTTGACTTTAGATAAACAAAAACAGCCGGAGGGATACTATATTGTTGGCGGAAAATTTAAAATAACTTTTGATCCGACGGCGACCAAAGCCCAAGATGCGGTGCAGTTTTATATTGATGATAAACGAGTTTCGGAGGCAGAGTTTCAAAAGGCGGTGAAATCTTATACACAGCGTTAGAAATGTAATGTGTTAGAATTAGGATGGATATTTATAAAAAACCCAGTAACTCCACAGTAATGTGGAGTTCACTGGGTAAAAAAAGACCCCGCAAGGAGCGCTCGAGCGCTGCCTTACGGAGTCCTATCAGGGGGTCGGGTTTGTTATCTACTCGTCCTCCTTCGGCTCCCAGTCTTCTGGAATAAGGATCTGGGGTTGCCCGAATCCGGGTTCTCCGAAGTTTGGTGTGTTCCAGTTGGACCACACTTCGATTTCCTCCCACTTTTCTCGCAGGGGCTTGGTTACGAACCAAGTTACCACGGCGGCCAAAGAAGCTACGAAAACAAGAAGCAAGCAGGCCGAAAACGAGCTTTTCATGCGAATTCTCCAAAAAAGGTTCTCAAGTTCCTATGCGTAAATTATACCAAAATACAGCCATTTTGTCAATAGGGCTAAATATCCTCTTTTTAAGCCATTTTTCTATGGTCAATGCCCAAATTTTGCCTTTATTTTTTCGTCAATCTAAGCCCACCCAAGCGCCGCCTAAAACTTATACTAGAGAAGAATTAAAAAGAAAACTGGTCGAAGAAATAGTTTTGATTGAGGGAGATAAAAACGCTCAAGGTAAATATGACGGCATGTATTATGATCAGGTCCAAAAAAAACGGGTTACTGCCAATATAACTGATTTACGCACAGGAATTGCTGAAGCGAAAAAAAGCAATTTCGGAGATGCGTTGGCAAATTATTTAACTAACCTTCTAAATCAGGTTAATGACGAGCTCCGCCTCTTAAAAGATCTCTATAAAAATATAGACAAATTATCGGAGAAAGAAATTGACGCAAAGATCGGCGCCATTAGCAAGCGAATGAATTTAATTATTTCATCTATTGACATAGCGATTAAAGAATTAGAGAGCTTAAAAAGCATTGCCAATAAAAATCCTTTTTCTGATAAAGCTGAAGAACTGCAAGTCAAAATTAACCAAATGAAAAAGAAAAAGGCCTATCTTCAACAAAAATTGGCCGAGATGAACAGTATTATTAAAGCGACAATCGTTCAGCCGCCTCCTCCGCCTAAACTAATTAAGGATCAAATTAAAGAGCAGGAAGAATTGTTTAATCGTTTGCTTGAGCAAATTAGGCCTCAAACGGCCGGCGCGGTTTTTAATATTTTGGATGAGCCAAGCGTTTGGCAAAGGTGGTTTGGTAGTGGACAAAAAAACAAACCCGAAGATGAGCAGATGCTCGCCAAATGGAAACTCATAAATAGTCAGTTAAAGGATTTAATTGATAAAAGATTATTAACGGATGAGGACAGGCAAAAATTAAAAGACAGCAAAACGCTTGAAGAAAGAATTAAAATTATTGTTGATATTCAGGATCGACAAAGAAAGCCCCCAGAGTCCCCAGAGCCACCTATCGTAGTGCGTCCAACTTCCAATCCGGCGCTCTTGGAAAAGTTGCTCCGGGAAAAATATGGTAATGAGGTATATAATAGAAAGATTTTTGCCAGTGAAGTTTATTATGACGAGGCGGGCAAATTGATTATAAAAACACCTTCTGAAATAGAAATAGCGCATCGTGAGGCGCAAAAAGATTTAATTCGCCAAATGCCATTTGGTCATGAGCGTCTGGCGATGGAGCGCGCTTATCAAGAATTATATAGTCAGGCCACCAGTATCGTTCCAAAATCAGCCACTCAACCTTTCCAATTAAAATCCCCCAAACCCGAGGTGAAAAAACCGGAGAAACCAAAGCTAAAAATCACATATTATATTAATCCAAACGATACATTTAAATATAAATCAAAACTTGAAGAATTGGTTGAAAAAGGCGAAATTGAATTTCAGGCATTTAAAAATATTAATGTTTCTTCTAACGGGACGGTTTGGTATATTAAGGGGTATTCTCCGGAGCAAGTAAAAGATTGGGTAGAGAACAATATAATGAACGAGTAAAAAATCCGACCCTCGCGGGTCGGATACGCTCACTTTTGATGAAGCGTCTGGGCGACTTCCCAATTAGGATTGTCACTCAAGAACATGTCTACTGGCCTGATAGCCAGGGGATTGATTGAGCGATCAATCCAACCACCCATTTGGGCGGCGGCGGTGGTCAAGCTGGAACAGAACCAACCCACTCCATCTCCCAGATCTTGTAGTGGACCGACCTTTCTCACTATGGGTAGGGAGAAGGGCACTTTCACCAGTTCCTTCAGGCGAGAGTATGGTCGGCCAATTTGCTTTTTGGCAAATCGGCCTAGCTCTGGCGTGGGCGACGGTCCCACTCTTCGTTTAACACAGAGGGCGCCTAGGTAGTGACGGAGATAGTCCTCTATCTCGTAAAACCTCACCTCTTGTCCCGGACTGGCGTCTAGCACTTGTAGTTCGTTGTTGTTTTTTACAACAATGGCCACATGGGTGATGCAACTTCCGGTTGATTTTCGGAAGATTGTCTGCAATGCCCGGTTGTTCTTGGCGCCGAGAATCAGATCGCCCTCTTGGGCGCTGTTCAAGTAGCCCTCCACCGTCAATCGTGGCCGGGGATCGTTTTGAATCTGATACGATCCGTTGCCGCAATCCTGGATCGTCTGGCCTAAAGCAACCATCAAAATCATGTCCAACATTGCGAATCTCCCTAAAAAGGTTGTAAATGTCCTCGTTTAATGCTCTCTAGATTATACCAAAAAAACGGTCTTTTGTCAAGTTTTTCTTATTTTAATCTTATTAACATCGTCTCAAAAACTATTATGTTATTATTAATAGTAACAATGAGAAAAAAAATATCCCATTATACATTATTCATAATTCTAGCATTCATTATTCCTATTTTTGCTTTCGCGCAGGTTGGTAGTTGGCCTGGTTTGATTCCGTCTTTGTTTGGTGATGCTACGCAAACCGGCCGACGAGCAGCTCAAGATTTTTATAATCAATTTCCAAAGAAGCCCATTCCTCTTAGTCTTTGTGAAAATATTACCGAGCTAAATGAAAATCTGTATAAATCCGTTGATATTTTAAAAGATTTTGAACAAAATAAACAGCCGAATCAAGTCGGTGTTATTGTTTTAGTAAAAACAGAGGCTTGTTGTAAAAATAAAGACAGGCCATGCGCAACAACAACCGCCGCTTTTGAAAAAGAATCTACACCTCTTTTAGATAGATTTAAAATATATGGAATTCAGGTTGCTCCAGGTGACGTTGGGACAAAAGATGACCAAGAAAAAACACCGTGGAAGCAAGAAGTAAAAAAATCTTATCAATTTAATCAAGGACCGGGCGCAAAAATTGTTGCTATATTGCCAGATGGAAAAAGATTTTTTACTGATGCTGCGGGACTTGGCTTGTTGTCAGGAAATGTTAATCCTCCCAAGTTAGAAAGTTTTCTTAATAATGTAATTGCTCAAGTGCCGAGACAAGATCAGAGCCAACAACAAAAACCAGTTCTTTATACCGATCCGCCAAATTGCGGTCCCTGTAGAACTTTAGAAGCGCAATTAGACAGGGAAATACCGGATTGGCGCAAATATATAACAATATCAAAAAATTTTAGAGCAAATAATGTAAATAGCATTCCTTATTTAGTCGATCCGTCCGGGAAGGCGGTTGCGGGAGCGGGTCAGATTGCTATATACAAATCTTATATTCAGAAATATGTTAATGAAAATAAAAATACTAATACTAATACCCCCTCCAAACCAGTAGTTGTATTTTTTGGCCCGAAAGAAGGATATTACGAAGATTTTCAAGAAATAAAAAACAAAATACATTTTTTCCATATTGATATAGAAAAATGCCGTAATGGGAAAATGACCCTAAATTTTCTAGATGGCCAAAAAATGACTATTAAATGTCCTCCTAGCAACGCACCTAAAGATAGAATTTTCGTTATGATTAATGGTAAATATTCTGATAAACAAACCCTTGATGATTTTTTAGCAAAACACAAACCAGCTGACGTGCCAAATACCGACACATCAAATAATGATAAACCAACTATTCCAGGAAATTTTGATATGCTTTCTGATGATGGAGCAATTTTATTTATTCACAGGCATTTTAGTAAAGAATTACAAGACAAGCTAAGTTTCGGCAGTTTAGAGTTTTATGATGACGGGAGCGGAGTTATTTATGTAAAAGGACAGGTGTGTACGGTTAATATTGTGCCGAAATTTTGTATTACGACTGATGGTTTGATGAAGTTGAGTGATTTTAAAAAGAAGGTTAATGATGCGTTTCGTGATATTAAATCGCCGTCAACGCCTATTGATCCTAAAAAACCGCTATCTCAACTAATTAGTGATCAAGAAAAAGAACTAGAAGAAGCTAATAAAGCTAAAAAAGAAAAATTAGAAGGATTATTAAAGGAAATAGAACGTTTACGCAATGCGAAATAAAATAATTTTAATCTCTCTTTTAATTCTGCCCGGCCTTGTTTTTGGCCAGGTTTCTAGTGAAAGAGAACAAAAACTTACTGAGCAGGGCCTAATTTTAGATGAGCAAATTCGACAAGCAGAATTAAAGTTACAAAGCCAAAGAGAAAAAAGTAATTTAGTTAGCCCGGCTTCATATAAAAGGTTTCGTTCCGGTCAATGGAATGTTATCCAAACCCCAAATAGTAAAATTTTTTACGGAACAAGGGGCGCAAAAGTAGCTGAAGAAATTTCTGCCAGGGTAGAAAATGACAGAAAAAAATGTTTGCAAAACATAAATTGTAGTATTGCCAATTGGTCTATTCCGCTAGAGGTTTACGTTCATGATTCAGCAGAACAGTATGCAAGAGTTACTAAGCAAGGGCCTGGATCTCCAGGGCATAGTCAAGTTGGGGTAGACAGAGGCAGAATTACAAGTCGTAGAATAGATTTACGCTACGACGGTTCCGATGCTGGGAATGCTATTTTCCCACACGAAAATGTTCATGTATGTATAGCAGATCGTTTTAATGACAAACCATTACCTCGATGGGCCGATGAAGGTTGCGCTGTACTTTATGAGCCATCACAGAAAGCTGCTGCGCACATTGAGAACTTGCGAGATAAAAAACTTTTTCCCTTAAAAACTTTAATGACAATGCCTGACTATCCGCCTGGTCCACAATGGCCAATTTTCTATGGAGAATCTGTTGCTATATCTAGTTTTCTTATTCAAAAGAAAGATTTTAATCATTTGCTAAGTTTTATTGAGGAGGCGCAAAATAGTGGTTATGATTCAGCTTTAAAAAAATACTACGGGCTTACTTTTATGGATTTAGAAAAACAATTTAAACAATGGTTGGACAAAGAATTGAAAAAATAACTAAAATAGTTGAAGAAATAAAGCCCCTTTAGATGAGGGGCTTGATACTGGGAGCGACGCCTAGCATATTGTAAATCATTCCCGGTTGGGCCAAGCCAACATAAACATCTTTATATTTAAAATGGCCGACTCGGACAAACGACTCGCCAACCTTGTCGGTCGTGAGAATATAGTCATAGGGATACATAATTTCTTTAGCGCGCAAATAGTGCAGAAAAATGGCGAAAACATAAACAACGGCTGGTTCAACTTGTTCGTGTTCTTGGACCTTACTAAGTTTTAATTTCATCGGCCCCCTACTTCTTGATGGATGATCAAGCGGTATTTTTTTAGGCAGAAGATAATATCTTTGCCGTTGGCAGGTTGTTTCTTTCCAAAACGGAAAATTATTTAATGGCGTGCCAAATTGCGGAGTAAAGCCGGGCTTTCTTCCTACGGGAAATTTTTTATGAAACCAATTAATTGTCATTTTATTACCATCTTTATCAGCGTCGCATCCGGAAAATAAAATACATTTACCCTTATATTGTTTCAGACATTCTTTAGTATAAGGGATTATCCAACCACTATCATTATTTAAATCGCAATTATAAATTTCATTTACTATTTCCGGGCCATGAAAGTCGCGGCCCAGAATCGCGCGAGCTTCTGCTCGTGTCGCCAACTGGATTTTCATGGCCCTCTCCTTTCCTTTAAATTTGAAAATTGCTAATCTTAAGATTAAATGAACTACGATTTTATTGCCATAGGGGACATTACGATTGACGCTTTTATCCGTTTGAGCGAGGCAAAGGTGCACTGTAAAATTAATCGCGAGGACTGCGAAATTTGCATGCGTTTCGCCGATAAGATTCCTTATGAAGATGTTTTTGTCGTGCCAGGAGTAGGAAACAGCGCCAATGCCGCAGTTAGCGCAACTAAACTTGGACTCAAAAGCGCTTTGGTGGCAAATATCGGCGACGATTTTTTTGGTAAACAATGTGTTCAGGCTTTAAAAAAAGCAAAAGTTTCTACTGAATATATTGCCACTCACGAAAAAACAAAAACTAATTATCATTACGTTCTTTGGTACGAGGATGATAGAACAATTTTAGTTAAACATCGATCCTATCCTTATTCTTTGCCGGCAATGGTTAATCCAAGATGGGTCTATCTTTCTTCTTTGGGTAAAGATTCGGAGGAATTTCACAAAATGATCGAACAATATTTGATGCAAAATCCGGAAGTAAAATTAGCTTTCCAGCCAGGCACTTATCAAATGAAAATGGGCGTTGAAAAATTAAAAAATATTTATCAACGGACAGAAGTTTTTATTGTAAATAAAGAAGAGGCGGAGAGAATTCTCCAGGTTGCGGAAAATAATTCCCCGAAATCTAATATCCAAAATCTGTTATTAGGTCTTCATAATCTCGGTCCGCGCATTGTCGTGATTACTGATGGCCCTGCCGGAGCTTACGCCTCTGATGGCAAGCAGGCATGGTTTATGAAAACATATCCCGATCCCAAGCCGCCCTACGAACGCACTGGCGCTGGTGATGCCTTTTCTTCGACTTTTGTTGCCGCTTTAGCGCTAGGAAATTCAATAGAGGATGCTTTGCGTTGGGCGCCAATTAACGCCATGTCTGTTGTGCAGCAGGTAGGCGCCCAAGCCGGCCTCCTCACTAAAGAAAAAATTTTAGAATATCTAAAAACCGCCCCTGTGGATTATAAACCGCAACCAATATGATATTATGATATAATAAGATGTGGTGGGTGGCGAGGCCAGATTAAAAGATGGAGATGAGGTTATTTGGCTGGCGGCGGTAGATGGTCAGCCGATAGAAATTGTCGCTACCGGCGGATTAACTTTAACCGCATCAACCTTAGGCGCAACTACGCAGAGAATAAGACGGGTGAATGATAATATTGCCAGCATAGATTTTACCGCCAGCGTGAGTGGGGAGGTGACTATTAAGTCACTTAAATTTACTTTTGAGGGACTGGCTGTGCCGGTAAATAAACTGTTCAGTGTTGTGTTAATAGATCCTATTACGGGTGCTAATTGGAATGGTAGTCCAGTGGCAGGTTGTCAAGCTGGTTCTGCCAGGACTTGTGTTGTTGTCTTTAACCATTTTAATCAAGGTTCTCCAGTAATTATCCGAGGAACAACTAAAAGTATTTATCTGCGAGTGGTGGATTCCAGGTTGTTTTATGACGGCTTAAATACCTCTGATTCTTTGTTGGTTCAATTTAAGTCAGTTTCTGATTTGATTTGGAATGATGGCGCGACGGATCGAAATCTAGATCCTAGACTCGTTCCCTGGCAATTTGCGGCGATGAGTTACGAATAAATCCCCACACCTTCCTGTGGGGTATTAAACCCCGCAGGAAGGATTTGTATGACGCCCATTCATCCCCGCAGCAAGCTGCGGGGTATTCTGGGAAGGTGTGGGGATAAAATTCATTGTTCAGTAATAAAAGTCGTGCTAAACTGATGGCATGACTTGGGATTATACTAAAACTGAATATGAAAAACAGGCGAAAGCTGATCCAGTTTGGCATTTAAATAAAGTATTGAATGCTCAGGGGCCTTTTCAAAAGTTAGATCCGGAATTATTAAAAAGGTATTGGCATCAACTAAAAATGCCCGATGATCGACGGGCTTTCCTTGAACTTTTGTTATGGAACAAGCCATTTTAACCACGACACAAAAAAAGGTAATTGAGCTTGTTGGTCGCGAGCCGCGCCTCGCTAGTATTTATTTAACGGGTGGCACGGCGCTAGCCGCTTATTATTTGTTGCATCGTTTTTCTGACGATCTGGATTTTTTTTATAGTGAACAGCTGGACATTTTATTTTTACATGAATTCATTAAGGATATACAATCAACAATTGGAGCTAATAAAGTCATTTTTGATCATATCTATGATAGAAACCAATTCTTATTCATAACGGATAATGGGGAATTGAAGGTGGAATTTGTTAAATATTCTTTTACCCAGATTGAGCCGCCAATTATGCGCGATGGAATGCGTATTGATAGTATTCGTGATATTGCGGCTAATAAATTAATGGCTCTTATTGATCGTTTTGAGCCGAAAGATTTTATTGATTTATTTTTTTTATTGCAGGATAGAAAATTAGAAGAAGTGCGGAGTGACGCAGAAAAAAAGTTTGATGCAAAAATTGGTGATATTTTTTTAGGCAGTGAATTTGCTAAAGTGCGTAGAATTCAAATACTGCCTCGCATGATAAAGCCGGTTACGATAGACGAACTTAAAGAATTTTTTGGCGAGCAGGCAAAAAAACTCTCACCTTATATTTTAGATCAATAATATATATGAATCTAAAAGAAGTCGTTTTTGAAGCGGAAAATAAAAAAGTTGCCATCGGTCATTTTAATTTCGCCGAGTTGACAGTTTTTAAAGCGGCCGAGGAAGCGGCGCGAGAGCTTGGTGTTCCGGTGATTTTAGGTTGTTCGGAAAAAGAGCGCGAATTTTTGGGAAAAGATTTATTAAGTTCAATAATATTGAAGTCCCACTTCAATATATTTTTTAACGCTGACCATACGAAGTCTTTAGAGAAAGTTAAGGAGGCGGTTGAATTGGGCTTTAATTCAATCACTTTTGATGGCAGTGATTTATCTCTTAAAGAAAATATTAAAAAGACGAAAGAGGTGGTTGAGTATGTGAAATCTGTCAATCCGGAAATTTTAGTAGAGGGAGAGATTGGATTTATTGCCAGCGGATCTCAAATGCGCGATTCGGTGCCGGAGGGAATAGAATTAACAAAAGTGGAGGATGCAGTGAGGTTTGTCAAAGAAACCGGCGTGGATATGTTGGCGCCGGCGGTGGGAAATATTCACGGTATTATTAAGAGCGGAGAGCCGCGTTTGGATATTGAGCTTATTAAAAAAATTAAAGAAGCGGTAAAAATACCGCTTGTCTTGCACGGCGCATCAGGTAACAGCGATGAGGATGTTAAAGCGGCCATCGCCGCCGGCATAAACATCATTCATATAAACACCGAAGTTCGTTTGGCTTGGAGAAATGAGTTGGATAAACCGTTGCGTGAAAAGCCCGAAGAATTAGCTCCTTATAAGATTTTAGCTTCGGCGGAAGAAGCGGCAAAAGAAGTGATCAAGAAAAAATTGCAATTATTTAACGGTTTGGTATAAATAAAAATATGTATATTAGAAATTTTTTAATCTTACTCTTTGTTTTTTATTTTATATTTTCTGGCGCGGCTTCTGCGTCAACTATAAAATGGTTTTTTTCCACCAGTCCCTTTGAGCGAAAAAATAATGAGATTCAGTTGGAATGGGCAATAGAGGGTGGCGGTGGATCGAGCTTGAGAATCGATTGTGAAATGGGGAAGATTAGTTTTTTGGAATTGGGCAGCTTGCATAAATATAATTGTGGAGATTTATTAATGTATGGCGACAAACAAAATATTTATGCCGCAGCTTTCATGGCAAAAGATAATTCAGATTGGACGACAGCTAAATTCAATCTTTTTGCGGATGGAGATCAAAAATCTTTTGAGATGGGGTTTGCGAGTTCTGGAAAATTTGATCGAGATTTATATTTTGGTTTAGGAGAAGATGTGGATGTTAAAAATCTGCAGAAATTTTTCGCTGAAATTGGATTTTACAATGGCCCTATTACAGGAAACTTTTTTGAACAAACAAGAGAGGCAGTCAAAAAATTCCAAAGAAAAAACGGAATAAAAGAAACTGGCCTTGTGGGAAAGATTACTAGAGGAGTTTTGAATAATCTATAAAGAACCCCACCCCATCTTCTCGCAAAGCGTTCCGGTTAGAAACAAATTGCGTATCGCTCATTTCGTCCGAAGTAACGAGAAAAACACAACTCGCTTCGCTCAGACAAGTGCTTTTTCTCTTCTTCGTTCCTCATTCGCTTTGGCAATTTGTTTAACCTGCACTTCGCTTAGCTTTGCTACGAAGATGAGGTGGGGTTCTTTTCTTTAAATGACATATTTTAAAGCCACCTAGAGCCGCTGTTTCGTGGGGAACATCGCGCAGGTCCCGAGGAACGGGATGAAACAGAAAACGCTCGGTAACAGTTTTCTGCCGAGCGCGAAGAAAATTTTGCCGCTGGAGCAAAATTATTCTGTTTCCCCACGGAATAGCGGGATGGGTGGCGTATACTAAAGATAGTTGAAAAGATATATTGAATCTGCTAAACTGTTGCAATGGAACTTTTGGTTCAAATGCGCGACAAGTTCGGTAAAAATTTGAAAGGTCTGCGCAAGCAAGGCCTGATTCCCGCTGAGCTTTATGGTCAAAGTATTAAGAACGAGCATTTATCTGTTATTGGGAAAGAATTTAGAAAAGTTTTTAAGGAAGCTGGCGAAAACACTATCATTAATTTAATTTTGAATAATAAGAAGACCCCAGTTTTGATTTACGATGTTGCCTATCATCCGGTAAATGACGAAGTTCAAAATATCGATTTTTATAAAGTTCGTTTAGATGAAAAACTGAAGACAAAAGTGCCGGTAGAATTTATCGGTGAATCGCCAGCCGTGAAGGATCAAAATGGCGTATTGATTAAAGCAATGCAAGAAATTGAAGTGGAGGCTTTGCCAACTGACATTCCTCACTCTATTAAAGTTGATCTTTCAAGATTGGTTGAATTAAATCAAAGTTTTCATGTGCGTGATTTAGAAAATATGCCAAATGTAAAAATTTTGGTTGATCCTGAAGCGGTTATTGCCACCATTAAGCCGAAAATTACCGAAGAAGAAGAAAAAGCAATGGCCGAATCTGCTGTTCCAAGCGTTGAAGATATTGTTGTAGAAACCGAAGAAAAGAAAGCCGAGCGTATGAAAGAAGCTGAAGCTAAACCTTCTGAACAGGAACCTCAAGTCAAACCCGAACCTAATCCTAAAAATAGAAGCGGATTGACGCGGATATAAACGCAGATATAAGCTGAATTTATGGACTTATTGTATACTCCCGAGTCTTATATTATTCGTGGAGCTTGTTTCGATGTTTATAATAAACTTTCTGGAATATATAAAGAGTCAGTAATTAATAAAGCATTAGTTATAGAATTAAAAAGTAAAAGCTTATTAGTTGAATCTCAAAAGAGGATTGATATTTTCTACAAAGGAGAAAAAGTTGGTTTATATATTCCAGACATTGTTATTAATGATAAAATTCTTATAGAATTAAAAGTAAAGCCTTTTATTACCAAAGAAGACGAAAGACAATTCTGGTACTATCTAAAGGGCTCTAATTATAAGTTAGGATTTTTAATTAATTTTAGCCCTAAGGGTTTAGAAATTAGGCGTAGAATATATGAAAAAGCTCGTGATCAGCGTTAATCAGCTATAAATCAGCGTATATCAGCTTCTATGAGGTATTATATTTCAGGTTTAATTATATTTATTAGCATATTTTTTTTATTGCCTTTAGCTACTAAAAGTCAGACTTCCCAAGAAGCGCGAGCTGTCTTAGAGCGCGAGCTGGCCCAGTTAGAAAAACAAATTGACCAATACGAGGATACAATCTCTGCTTATCAGAAACAGGGGAAAAATTTGAAGGGAGAAATTGATAAAGTGAATAACAACATTTCTAAAATAAATTTACAAATTAAAGCGATTAATTTAGAAATTGCCAAATTGGATTTAGATATAGAAAAAAATAATAAACAAATTAAAACAACCGAACAAGATTTAGAGGATAATAAAAAGGCCCTTGTTGACGCGCTAAGGAATTTATACGAAGAGGATCAGGTAAATTTAGTCCATCTTTTATTAAAAAATAAAAATTTTTCCAATTTTTTTAGCGGTGTTCAAGGATTACTTCAATTACAAAATAATTTACGGGAGGTAATCCAAAAAGTTGCCGATCTAAGAGATAAGCTAATAGATCAGAAACAGGAATTGGCTTTGCGTAAAAGCGATAAAAGAAGTCTTATTCTTTCTCGTGACACCGATAAAAAATCTTTGGAGGTAGTTAAATTAGATAAATTTGATTTACTGAATAAAACAAAAGGCGAAGAATCAAAGTTTCAAGAACTTTTAAAAGTGACAAAACAAACAGCCGCCCAAATCCGCAGTCGTATTTTTCAGTTTTTAGGCGGTGGTGAATTGAGTTTTGGAGATGCTTATAAATTTGCCAAAGCGGCTGAAGACGCAACCGGTGTGCGGGCGGCTTTGATTTTGGCAGTATTGGATAGGGAATCGGCTTTTGGCCAAAATGTCGGGCGTTGTTCGTATCAGGAGGCGATGCATCCTCGCCGTGACATTCCTATTTTTTTACAACTTGTTGCTGAATTAGGAATTAATCCTAATAGTGTAACTGTTTCCTGCGCTAATCGTGATGGCGCTTATGGCGGCGCCATGGGACCGGCGCAATTTATTCCATCAACTTGGATTATATATAAAGATAAAATTGCCGACCTGACGAATAATCGTCCGCCTTCGCCTTGGCGCAATTTAGACGCCTTTATGGCCACCGCGCTTTATTTAAAAGCCAGCGGGGCGGCTAACGCCACAGTTAGTAATGAAAGAATCGCCGCCGCCAAATATTATGCCGGCAGCCGCTGGCGCACTCATCTTTGGGGTTATGGCGAACGTGTTGTTGCCAAAGCCCGCCAATTCCAGGAAGATATCGCCGAACTCATCTCCTCCAGCTAGCAAAAATAGATTATTAATGGTATAATATGATCATGAATGTTGAAGCTGAAGTCGCGGTAAAAAAGATAGTTGATGAATATCAGCCAGAGAAGATAATCCTATTTGGCTCTCAAGCCAAGGGAGAGGCGCGGCCAGATAGTGACTATGATTTTATTATAGTTAAAAAAACTAATGAACGATGGATTCGTCGCTCACTCGCTATTCCAAATGTTGATATTAGCGCAGATTTTTTTATCTATACTCCGGAGGAATTTGAACAAATGAAAGACTCTAATCCATTTATGATAAGCGCCTTAGAAAACAGCGTCGTTTTATATGATAAAGAGAAGAAATTATGATTAACTACAAAGAAAGATCTAAAAATTGGTTGGAACAGGCCGAACATGATTTAACGGCCGCTTCTTCTAATTTTAAATTAAAAGACTTTTCTTTAACTTGTTTTCTTTCCGAACAATCCGCCCAAAAATCTCTCAAAGCATTTTTAATTTCGAAAAAACAGGCACACTCCCAGATTCACGCCATTACTAATCTTTTAGAGCAATCAGCTAAATTTAATAGCGAGTTTAATAAGTTTATTGATAATGGCAAAATTCTAGATAAATATTACTTATCCACTCGATATCCTGACACATTACCCGAACCACTCCTTCCTTTTATGGCGTACTCGGAAAAAGAAGCAGAAGAAGCGATAGGTATTTCGCAACGGATTTTTAGCTTTGTATGCGATTTGTTATAATTAAATAATGAGAAAATTTCTGGTGGTTTTGATTTTCGCGCTTATTATCCCATCAGTTTCTTTTGGACAAAATCGATTTGGTTTCTTTGATGTTCTCAAAATATTGATTCAGCAAAATAACTCACCTAATAAAAAAACTTGCGAAGATAGACAAAGAGATGCAAGGAGTTATATTTTAAACAATTGTCCAGAGCTCTTAAAACTTGGGAATAGAAACATTTCTATTGGTTATGTTTGTGGAATATATGGTGGGCCCATTGACGTAGCAACGGGAGAGGCGCCGATGGCACTTATAAGTTGTACCACTCGAAAAGTTAGTTTATTTATAGATCGCATTAATGAAGAAAACCCAATGGATATATGTCTTTATTTGGCTCATGAGCGAGCTCACATCGCCCAATGTTTTTTAAAGAGACTTGGTTTTAAGCCACAAGCCCAATCTTGTGATTTACATATGGGCGAGATAGAGGCCGGATACGCGGTTTATTCGAGATGTTCTAATCGTTTTAATTGTGCCAGTTTCGGTGATAGACTAAATCGATATTGCAAAGGTTACGAAGAGGCCGGATGTAATTTAGCAAGCGGCCAATATATAGACTTTTGTAAAAATAGATAAATCTGAAATCTAGTTCTGTTTTTGTTTATTTATCTTATCTAGCAACATATCCAAATCACCTTCCAAAACTTTTTCAATGTTATGAACTTTTACATTGAAGCGGTGATCAGTAATGCGGTCGTCGGGGAAGTTGTAGGTTCTTATCTTTTCCGAGCGGTCGGCCGTGCCGACTTGGGCCTTTCTGTCAGCGCCGAGGGCTTGGGCTTCGCGCTCTCGCTCAGCCTCAAATAATTTGGCGCGCAAGATGGACATTGCTGCTTCGCGGTTGGCGTGTTGGGATCGTTCAGTGCGAGAAGAAATTACAATGCCAGTTGGCTTGTGTAAAATACGCACCGCTGTTTCCACTTTATTGACGTTCTGCCCGCCCGGCCCACCAGCACGAGAGAAGGTCACTTCCAAGTCATTTGGATTAATATTTATTTCTTTCGCCTCTACTTCCGGGAGAATAGCCACAGTTGCCGTGGAAGTATGCACGCGACCTGATTTTTCTGTATTGGGAACGCGTTGTATTCGGTGCACGCCCGATTCCTGTTTTAATGATTCATAAACGCCAGAGCCGGAAATTTTCCCAACAAAGCTTTTATATCCGCTAAGTGATGTCTGGTTAGCGTCAATCACCGTAAATCCCCAGTTTTTTCTGGCGGCGTATCGCTGATACATTCTTACTAATTCACCGGCAAAAATAGCTGCTTCGTCTCCACCGGCTCCCGCCCGGACTTCTAAAATAATTTTCTGAATTTGATTAGTTTCCACAATGCCAGTATATTACCTTGAATCACGAAATATCGCAACAAGATATAATTATAAATCCGCCCCTTTAGGCGGATTAACTATTTTGAAATTTGCGCAATATTTTCTTATTTTCATTGAGCCAATTTTTCGCGGAGTTTAAACGAATTTGAGCGTCAACGAAATCTCCATTTTCAGTCCATTGTCTAGCTTCCATTAATCGAATACTTGCTAGAGAAGCATTAAAAATTATAATTTCAGCTTCCTGGCCGTGTAAACTTTTAGCGCTGTCTAATTGAGACTGAATCTTCTTTTGAAGATTTTCAATTTCAGATTCATAAGCTGATTGGGGAGATACGTATCCATTCATAACATCAGAAAACTTTAAAATTATCGGGCCGATAATAATTGAAGCAAGTAAAACTGCTAGTAATCCAAAAGCTATCTTTTTCATTTTAATCCTCCTTATTAAGTTGCCAAAAAAATAATAATACGCTTTAATATATAAATCAAGTGAAAAGATTCTTAAAGCAAATTATTTACGGCGTTCTTTTTTTAGTAGTTTTGGCGCTTATTGGAGTCGCATTTTTTTATTTTCTTTGGCCGAAAGCAAGTTGTACTGATGGCAAATTAAATCAAAATGAAGAAAGTATTGATTGTGGTGGCAAGTGCATTCCCTGCGCTTTAAAAAATCCTAAGCCGCTAATTATTTCTTCCGTAGAAGTTTTTGATAATGGAAATAATACTGTTACTGTTTTGGGAGAAATTAAAAATCCAAATCAATTACTTGGTTCGGAAAATTTTGTTTACACAACAAATTTATTTGATAAATTTGGTAAAAATATTTTTTCCAAAAGCCGAGAGACTTTTATTTACCCAGGGAAAAATAGAACTGTTGTTGAGGCCGCTATAGATACCCAGTCATTCTCAGTTGATAGGGCAGAAATTGTGATTGGCGATATTGGCAATTGGCAAGAAGAGGAAAAATTTAATGGTATTCCGGAAAAAAATATTGCTGTTGATAATGTTTCTGCGCAGGGATTTGGCGGTAATTTTACGTTAAAAGGTAAGTTAATAAATAACAATTCTATTAAGATTGATAAAATAATAATTAAGGCAGTTTTGTATAATAAAAATGAATTACGAGAAGCCGCTTCTTTGACTACTTTAGAGAACATAGAAGCCTTTAAATCAGCTAATTTTACTATTCAAATACCAATGAGGAACGAGGTTTCTGCGAGAATTGATCCAGACAAAACAAAAATTATTGTTGAAATAGATAGATAATTATATAATTAAGAAAGATGAGCAAAAAAATCTATATTACTAAAAACGACACGGCCGAAATGGCTGTTATTAAAGTTCTAAAAAGTAAAGAAGAAAAGGTTGTTCTTAGCGTGCCTAATTTTTCTCAACTAGCCAACTCGGCAGAAAATTTCAGTTTACTAAAAAAAGAGACTGAAGAATCGGGTAAAGAGTTATTGATTGAATCTGTGGATGACGTTGTGGTTGAATTAGCCCGTCGTAATGAGATAGAGGCAACAAATCCATTTTTTTCTCAAAGTAAAAAAAATATAAAATCATTGGAGCCAGAGCCGGTAGTAATAGATGAGCCAGAAGTTAAAGAATCTGTTGAGATATCAAAAAATGGCAGAAAATTTAGCGTAACATTCGCTTCACTCACGCTTATTATTTTATTGCTTCCCGGTATCTATGTTGCCTACACAGTTTTGCCAGAAGCTAGTGTAAAAATTACAACCCAAAAAATGGATTGGGATTATAATGCCACATTAACCGTTGACAAAGCTGCCTTGGCTCTAAATTTGGAAACAAAAAAAATTCCGGGCCAGATTTTTAGCCAGAAAAAAAACGGACAGTTAACTTTTCCGGCTACCGGTGAAAAAAATTTAAATAAAAAAGCAACTGGCAATATCACGATTTATAATAATCACAGTTCAGCGCCACAAAGTTTAGTTGCTTCTACTCGATTTGAATCTCCTGACGGAAAAATTTTCCGTTTAGTAGAAGCCGTCACTGTGCCGGGGGCCGCAGTCAATGACGGGAAAGTTACGCCTTCATCAATAACAGCAAAAGTTATTGCCGATCGGGGAGGCGAGTCATATAATATTGGTTCTGTGGAAAAATGGACAATTCCCGGCTTTAAGCACACTTCAAAAGAAAAAACTTTTTATGGTGTTTCTACGGAAACAATGAGGGGTGGATTTACGGGTAAATCTGCTTATCCAACCGATGAAGATATAAAAAGCGCTAAAGAGAAATCCGCCTTAACATTAGAAGATGGATTAAAAAATTTAATTAAAAACGAAATTCCTGCCGGATTTAAATTCGTGGAAGATTCTTCAAAATTTACTATTTCCAAACAAACTGTGAATACCGATATCAATGAGCAAAACGAATTTTCTATCTTCACAGAAGCAGAAATTAGCATAATGGCTTTTCGAGAATCTGATATTAATGAAGTTATTAATAGTAATATTAAAAAAGAATTAAGCTCCGATCTAAAACCAAAAACTTTTACTTTGGTTTATGGCGAGGGAAAGTTTGATTCAGTAAAAGGTATTCTAACTTTACCGGTTACTTATAAAGCTAAATTAGAGTACCCTATCGATACCGAAAAATTAAAAGGAACATTAGTGGGTAAATCAGAACTAGAGCTTAAAGCACTTCTCTTTTCAATTCCGGGATTAGCCAGCGCCAACATATCTTTTTGGCCTTTTTGGGTCGACCGCGTACCGGCAGTCGATAAAGTTGACATTACAGTCGAATAAAGCTATACTTTATTAATCTTGATGGGGAGTAAAGAAAATATTAGAAAGGTAGAAGGCCAAGTGATTGAGGCCTTGCCAGGGACAACATTTAAAGTAAATATTGGCGGTGGCCAGGAAGTGCTAGCGCATCTTGCAGGCAAGATGCGTTTGCATCATATTAAGATTCTTCCTGGGGATAGGGTTTTAATGGAAATGACATCGTATGATGATAGGCGAGGGAGGATTGTTCGTAGGCTATAGATTTTAGATGTTGGATATTGGGACAATTAAAAAATTAAAAACCCTAAAATCCAAAATCTAATATCCAAAATCCAAAATGAAAGTACGCGCTTCAGTAAAAACAATTTGCAACAGTTGTAAAACCGTTCGAAGAAAGGGTCGTGTTTATGTTATTTGTAAAACGCCGAAACACAAACAGAGGCAAGGATAACATGAGACTTCTAGGTGTAAATATTCCAGATAATAAAAAAGTAGAATATGCTCTGCCTTACTTTTATGGCATTGGCTTGACATCTTCTAGGCAGATTTTAAAGCAAACAAAAATTGATCCTGACAAAAGAACAAAAGATCTAACTCCCAACGAATTAAACAAAATTAAAGAACACATAGAAAAGAATTATAAAGTAGAAGGTGAATTGCGCCAGGTTATCAAACAGAATATCGGCATGTTAAAAGAATTGCAAGCATACCGGGGTATACGTCATATGCGTCATTTGCCAGTTCGCGGTCAAAGGACGAAAACCAACTCTCGAACCGTTCGCGGAAATGTAAGAAAGACGGCAGGAAGTGGAAAGAGGAAGGTCGAGTTGAAATAATCATTAACGAATAACGAATCAAACACGAATATGCAAATTCGTAAATTCGTAAAAAGATTCGCAATTCGTTGATAAATTTTTCAGAGAAAAATTATGGGAAAGAAACAAATTAAAACTGAATCCAGCGATCAAGTGATTAAAGAAGGTCAAGCTATCGAGCAGGCTATTTTAAAGTCTTCTAGTAAGCCGTCAGAAGGCAGTAAGAAAATTGAAAATGGTCAGGTTTTTATTAAAGCTACTTACAACAACACTTTAATAACAGTGGCTGATGAAAAAGGAAATGTTATAGCTTGGGCCTCCGCTGGTTCTCTTGGTTTTGCTGGCCCCAAAAAAGCCACTCCATTTGCCGCTTCAAAAGTTGTAGCCGCTTTAGTAGAAAAGTTGAAAAAATCTGGACCGGCCAATGTTAGGGTGATGGTTAATGGTGTGGGTGGCGGGCGAGATTCAGCTATCCGTTCATTGGCTGGACAAGGATTTAATATTTTATCAATTAAAGATGTAACGCCAATTCCATTTAATGGTCCGCGAAGGCCGAAAGTGAGGAGGGTTTGACGACCCGACGAAACCCAGCTCCACTTTTGATAGTGTCGTTGGTAAAAATATAAAACAAAAAAATGCAAACAATTTATTTTCAAAATAAAAATCGTAAAGTTCAAAAGTGGGGCTGGGTGCTCAATTTTATAGTTGCTCACCCTGTTCGCAAATAAAATTGGCATGTTTAACACTAAAGAAAAAAAAGAAAGATCATTAGGAGTAAGGCTTTTCTTGAAGGCGGATCGTTGTAGTGGCGCGAAGTGCGCTGTTGTTAGGAATCCATTTCGTCCAGGCGCCCATGGTAAAGATCGCCGAAGAGCTTTATCTGAAGTTGGCCAGCAGCTTCAGGAGAAACAAAAAGTCCAATATAGTTATGGAATTCGCGAAACCTATTTAAGAAAAGTTTTTGAGGTCGCTTCAAAAAATCCGGGTGTTACCGGTGAGATGATTATTTCTACATTAGAAAGGCGATTAGATAATGTGGTCTATCGTTTCGGTTTTACTCCTTCAAGATCTGTTGCCAGACAACTTGTTGGTCACGGACATTTTTTGGTTAACGGAAAAAGAGTTAATATTCCTTCGTATTTAGTTAAACCAGGAGATATAATTAAAATAAGACCCCAATCAAAAGAACATATTGTTTTTAAAGATTTGGAAGCCAATTTTAAAAAATCTGAAGCACCTATATGGTTGACCAGGGATAATGAAAAAATTGAGGGAAAAGTATCTTCTCAACCTAAAGATTATGACATTTCTTTCGATATAAATATGATTGTCGACTATTATTCAAAATAAAAAATATGAAAATTATAAATTTTAGCGAGACAGTAAATATTAAAAAAATTTCCGAGAAAGAGAAAGTCGGTGTTTTTGAAATTGAAGGTTTGTATACCGGATATGGTTTGACAGTAGGAAATGCCTTAAGGAGAATTTTACTCTCTTCACTGCCTGGAGCCGCCATCACCCAAGTTAAAATAAAAGGTGTCGGTCATGAATTCACAACAATTCCGAATGTTTTAGAGGATGTAGTGGAGATAATGTTAAATTTGAAAAAAATTCGTTTTCATATTTATGTTGATGAACCACAAATTCTAACCTTAAAGGTTAAAGGCGAAAAAAAGATAACCGCCGGCGATATTAAAACTAATAGTGACGTTGATGTCATTAATGATGATGCTCACATCGCTACAATAACCAGCAAGTCTGGAGAGTTAGAAATGGAATTTACTATAGAAAAAGGCTTAGGTTATGTTCCAGTAGAAACAAGAAAATTAGAAAAATTGCCTGTGGGCATTATTGCCCTAGACGCATTTTTTTCACCAGTTGTTAAAGCTAATTTTACAGTAGAGAACATGCGCATTGGAGATCAGACTGATTATAATAAGCTTAATCTTGTTATTGAAACTGATGGCAGTATTACTCCTTCCGAAGCTCTAAAAAAAGCTAGCGATATTTTACAGGAACATTTTTCCAAAATTTCTCAAGTTGAAGTAATGGCTTCTGAAGAAAAAGAAGTAAAAAAATCCAAGAACAAGAAAAAGAAATAATAAAATGAGAAAATTCCATAGAACAAAAGGCCCGCGTCGATCCTTTATTAGGATTTTAGCTAACAACCTTATAATGAAAGAAAAAATTACTACCACGGAAGAGAGGGCTAAATCGATTCGTCCAATTGTGGAGAAAATGGTTACTATCGGAAAGAAACAACAATTGGCTAATTTCCGACTTTTACTTTCTCGTTTGCCAAAACAATCTGCGGAAAAAGTTTATCATGAAATTGGCCCGCGATATAAAGAAAGGCCAGGCGGATATTTGAGAATAATCAAGCAAAGTCGTATGAGAAAAAG
>ERZ1292623.1527-Hain-H51-01um-R1-1527-length-22184-cov-6_pt1 | contig 22184 bp, 25 predicted proteins | sample MGYA00564398_ERZ1292623 | MGnify/ENA primary metagenome ERZ1292623 (study PRJEB36523, sample SAMEA6512633) | groundwater metagenome | collected 2019-01-07 | study: AquaDiva: Metagenomics assemblies of 32 groundwater samples | reverse complement strand
TTGATGAATCCAGGTCTAAAGATGGGGCAGGATTGAAAGAAAAAATAAAGAAAGCTTTATTCATAATATTTGGAGCATTTTTCACTATAGTCGCAGCAATGCTTCCACTTTTCTGGGCAGGAGCAGGTCTTTTAAGAGGTTTTGCGTTTACAACAATAATTGGAATAACTGTCGGAATTCTAATCACGCGTCCAGCATTCGCAGACATAATAAAAAAAATAGGAGAACCGTAAATGCTTCCAAGATGGCACATCTTATTTGGAATAATTTTTTGTACAATATTTAAAATACTCTCCCCAGAAACTAGTTATGTCTCTCTTTTTTTAATCTGGTTTACATCAGTATTTATAGACTTTGATCATTACTTAGCTGCTGCTTTCAAACACGGAAAATGGGATCCTTTAGATGCAATTAACCATGGACATGAAATAAGAAAAAATTTATTAGAACAAAAAGAAGAATTTGGAATGTGTGAAAAGGGAGATTTTCATGTCTTTCATACAGTGGAGTTGCACCTCCTAACAGGAGTAATTGCTTTATTTTTTTCACCATTTTACTTTTTGTTTATAGGGATGATATTTCATTCACTTCTAGATTTAGTGTGGATGGTAAGACATGACGTTCTTGATTCAAGAGAGTTTTTTATGATAAATAAGCTAAGGACAATGGTCTTATAAAAAACTAGCAACTCCCTTTGAGATTAATAGCAAACTTAAAATCCACAGTAAAAATACAAATGGTAAAAAGAAGATGCTCATCAATAAGGTTATTGAAGCAACAAGATCAATAATGCTCAAAAAGTCTCCCCCCAGAATAAAGAGGCTTTTAACAAACAGAAGTGCCCCTATAAAGACTAAGATTTGTAAAGGGATAGTTACCGAAAATATCATAAATAAGAGGACCATTGCGGCAACAAAATCTATGAACCCTAAAATCTTTACAAAGACCATTAGATAATATTCCCTTTTTTAGTGATATAATAATCCTCTATTATCAAATGTTTTAGTCCAGATCTCAAAAGGGTGCTTATCGCATCAGACGGTGTGCTTACAATAGGTTCTCCGTGAATATTAAATGAAGTATTAAGAAGACCCCCAATGCCTGTTCTCTTTCTAAATTCCTCTATAATCTCATAATAGTCAGGATTATGACTTTTTTTAAGTATCTGAGGTCTAGCTGTGAGATCATATTGATGCATACCATTAATTAAGTGTTCATGAGCCTTCTTTGTTGTGTGCAAAGATATCATCATGTGGCTACTTTGAATCTTCTTTGGATTTATTAAGTATTCTTCTTGATATTTATCAAGAACAGTGCAGGCAAATGGCATCCAAAAGTCTCTTTGTTTAATTGCCTCATTTATTTCTCTTACAACTCCAGTTTTGTTTGGATGTGCAAGAATGCTTCTATTTCCGAGAGCTCTGGCACCAAATTCCATTCTGCCAGAGCATCTGGCGACTATCTCTCCTTTTGTCAAAAGGTCTGCCACAAATTTATTAATATTTTTAACTTTTTTCAATAATATCTGACCCTTATATTTCTCTGCTGCTTGCAAGATATCTTCTGTAGAATTATCGTTTCCAAAATAGATATCTTCTAATTTATTTGGTTTAAAGAGTACTCCATTTTTCTTGCAATGTTTTCTGTATGCATACATCGCAGCACCCATCGAACAAGATTCATCACCACATGAAGGAACTATGAATAGTTCATCAATCTCTTTCCTATAAGCAAGAAGCATATTTGTTTTCACATTCATAAAAATGCCTCCAGCACAGAATACTTTTTTTATTCCTGTTTTCTTAACGCAGTTTAATACCCATTCAGTTACAAGGGTTTCTACTAATTTCTGCACACCCCCAGCTAAATTGTCAAATCTTGTTTTTTTGAAGTATTTATCAAATTCGTCTAAATACTCCCAGTTTACTGCTCCAGATAAATTCTCAAACCTTAATGGATTTTTTTTATCTATATCAAGGAACTTAGAACGCAGAATTTTGTATACCTCCTCGCTTTCTTTATCTTTACTGTAAGCTGCAAGCCCCATTACCTTGTACTCATGACTTAAAGGTTTCATGTTGAGATATTGAGTCATTCTACTAAAGAGAAATCCTAAAGAGTTGTATAAGTTCATCCTATCAATTACAATAAGTTTATTATTTTTTACTACGCTTACAGAACCGCAGTGTCCATCTCCAGCAGCATCTAAAGTCAAAATAAGCATATCGTTTGTTCTTCCTTCAGGATTCAAAAAGCATGTATGCAAGTGGCATGTATGGTGGTCTACAAAAATTATCTTATCTTTTCCTATTCCAATTCCTTCAAAATAAGAATAAATTTCTTTTTTATTTCTTAATTTATGGGTTAAACTAACAGCTGACTTCACCCACCAATTTTTTTTAATCCAAGAATGAGGTACGACTGCCTTAAAGAGATTAAATCCAGCCATTTGCAGGCTAAACGACTCGTTCATAAAATCTGAAGCATTGGAAGTAGGGGACAGGCCATTTATCGCAACCAAGTCTATTTGCCCGGGTTCTAAATTATTAATCTTAAGTAACTTAGAGACAGCTCTTTTGGGTATTCCATGCCATTCTTTAATTCGGTTTAGTCTTTCTTCGGAAATCATTCCAAGAAGCTTGCCATCTTCCATCAAAGCCACAGTAGCTGTATGAGTGGGGTGAATGCCTAAAATTTTCATAAAAGTACTCAAATTTAAGGTTTAAAAAGTTATTTGGCATTTCAGACCCATGGATAAAGTACTCGTTTTAGACTGCTGGATGCGTAAAGGACTTTCAGTCATAAGGGCGCTTGGAAGAGAAGGGCTTGAAGTTCATTGCTGTTCCCATAAAAGTATAAGCCCTGCAAGATTCTCAAAATACACAAAAAGATTCTTTATTTTTCCAGACCCGGAAATTGAACCTAAGAAATTCAAGAAAATGCTTGTCTCCTTGCTTAAAGAAAATAGATATTCCTCTTTAATTCCATTAGAAGAGCCTACAATAGAATTAATTTTAGAGTTTAGAGATGAAATAGAGAGATATACTAAAATTGCTTTAGTAGATAAGATTAAATTTGAACGTGCAGTGGACAAGTGGAATTCAGTTAGACTAGCTAAAAAAGTAGGAATTCCAGTGCCAGAGAGTTATTGCCCTCAAAACGAATCAGAAGTAAATGATGCAATTAAAAAAATAGGTTTTCCATTAATTATTAAACCGAGAAAAACAAGCGGGGGAAGAGGTCTTAAAAAAATAAATAATCGGGGAGAATTTGACGAGAATTATCCATCAATAGTGAAGAGGTTTGGGAGACCAATGATTCAAGAATATATTGGCGAAGGTCCCGGAGTTCTAGTATGGCTCATAGTTAGAGATGGTAAAATATTAGCAGATTTTTCATATGAGCGTCTTAGAAAGTACCCTATGGGGTCGGGACCTGGAACAATGTGGGTAAGTACAGATAATAAAAAGATAAAAAAATACAGCGAAGATATCTCAAAAGCTCTAGATTGGCATGGGATTATTATTGTAGAATTTAAAATGGATCCTAAAGATAACAAACCTAAATTTATGGAGATAAATCCACGTTTAGGGGGCTCCACAGCGCACCCTTTAGTCTGCGGAGTGAATTTTCCATATATTTTATATCTTTTAGCCTTGAATAAAAAAATAATCAAACCAAAATATGTTGTTGGAAGAAAAACCAGATGGCTTGCTGCAGATATAATGCATTTTGTCTCTAACAAAAAAAGATGGAGTATGAATCCGAGTTTTTTCACATTTTTAGATAAAAATACTTTTTATGAAGAGTTTGATTCTACGGATATGAAGGGCAACATTTGGATAATGTTTAATTATTTCCTCAATTTTTTTGATTTTGAAATCTGGAAAAAAGGAGTGTTAAGAAAATGAATGACTTGTTAAATCTGTTTGGTCTGGGAAGGATAAAGTTCGGAGCAAGTCTCGCTTCATTATTTGCTCTAGCAATATTCCTTCCAATCAATTACCTCTTTGTAAGTCATGCAATTAATATCTTATTATTTCTTTGTTTATTGCTTTTAACTCTTGTTTCTGTTCCAAGGAACAAAAAGAGATTGTCTAAAGATCCTAAGGAAGTAGTAATAGACGAGTTTTTGGGAATGTATGTTCTTATTTTAATTGCAAATTTAAGCAATTTACTTTTATTATTTTCATCTTTTATACTATTCAGAGTTTTAGATATTTTTAAGATATGGCCTATTTCAGCCCTAGATTCAATAGAAGGAGAATATAGCTTCTTGCTCGATGATATAGCACTAGGAGCAATCATAGGAATATTATTTTTACTATTTCAAATATTTATTTGATAATTCTAAAATGATTAATTATATTTTTAGCCGCGATTTCCGCCATCTTTTCTCTACATTCCTTTGTTGAAGTTCCTATATGTGGCGTTATGATGCAATTTTTCATAGAACACAAAGGGTGGTCTGAATTTATTGGTTCAGGATTTGTTACATCCAGACAAGCCCCCCTTATCTTTCCGCTTTTTAGAGCAAATAATAAATCCTCCGTATTAACTATAGCTCCTCTGGCCATGTTAATCAAAATAGGTTTCTTTTTCATCCTTTCAAATGTTTCTTTATTAATCATGTTTTTAGTCTCATTATTTAGAGGAACATGAATAGAGATGTAATCAGAATTTTCAAGTAAATATTGCAGTTCGACATGCCTATATCCGCTTTCAGTTTTATTTCTATTATAAAAAATAATCTTTAATCCAAAGCCCTCTGCCCTCTTTGCGACTGCTTTTCCTATCTTCCCTAAACCTATAATTCCGAAAACTTTCCCCTCTAGTTCTTCTCCAAGAAAGATTTCTGGGTCCCACCCAAACCACTCCCCCATTTTTACATATTTATGAGAATCATGTATTTTTCTGACAAGTGAAAGAAGAAGAGCAAAAGTCATATCTGCAGTACTATTAGTTACAACATCGGGTGTATTATAAACTGAAATTCCGCATTTATTAGCTACAGGTATATCTATATTATCTAGTCCAGATGCATAATTAGAGATAACTTTCAGTTTAGAATTATTAAGCAAGTCTTCCGACAATTTATCTGCAACCGTTGACAATATTCCATCATATTCTTTTATAATCTCTTGGAGCTTTTCTTTAGATAGCACCTTATTCTCAGGGTTTTCTTCAACAATAAAATCTTTACTTAGAAGCTCTTTAGCTATGGAGGGAATTCTTCTAGTAATAAATATTTTATTCATGTTGTTTTTTCAATCACTGTTTTCTTTTTTTCTAAGAACTTTCCAAGTCTCTGAATTCCCTCTGTAATTAAATCTAGATTATTCACTAATGGACCATAAGATATTCTGATTGCCTTCTCTTGGGTTTTTCCAAATCCCCAACCAGGAATAAATAAAACGCTCGTCTCCTTGACAACATCTTCAACAAATTGCTCGCCATCAGTACCTACCTTAGCAGTTGTATAAATTCCACCTTGTGGAACCAAAAAAGGAATATCTGTGTATTTACTTAGCTGTTGAATCGTATGATTTGCTGCTATTTTATATTGATTTCTTACATCTTCTACATATTTTTTTAGACTACCATCTTTAATAGCTTTTTTTAGGTAATTTGCAAGAGTTAATTGATGAAGTGCGTCTGGGGACAAAATTGAAAGACCTTGAACTAAGTCTAACGCTCCCACTACATCCTTACTGGCCTCTATCCACCCAAGTCTTCTGCCTAGGCTTCTAGTCCATTTAGAATTTGAATGTATTGTCAAAAAATTGTCTGTAGGTGGCCAGGAAAAGTAATCTGGCAGTTTATCTATAAATGTAAGATCTTTATAAGCAAAATCAATTACCAAGAAACTTCCTATTTCTTCAACAGCTTTTAAAGTTTCCTTTACAAAGTTATCCGAGAGGATTTGAGAAGTAGGGTTATCGGGCGAAATCAATAGAACAACTTTAGGTTTTTCTTTTTTTATGAATTCGGAAAATTCAGCTATTTTCTTTTCAGCAGTATATTCCCAGTTATCCTCATCCATAACCGAAAATCTGATTATTTGAGCCCCCAGATTATTCTTTATTTGTGTGGGCAGGGTGCAATAAGAAGGATCAAGTAGCAACAGTTTATCATTCGGATCAAGTAAAACACTAAGTACATTAGAGGTTAACTGAGTAGAATTGGCTCCCAATGCAATATTAGATACATCCAAACCCTTTAAATTATATAGGTATTCTTCATATTCCATTAAAGCCTCCTTACATTCTAATATCCCTAATATAGAAGAATATCCGCCAGATTTATGAAATAAATTGGGATCATCAATTATGTCCTTATATGCTTGTCTTAACGGCTCTGGAGATGAATGGTTAACCCACCCTCCAGCGAAAGAGATTATTTTAGAAGGATCAAGATTTCTTTTTCTGAAATAATCGGGGTTTGCATAGCTCATTATCTGTTGAACAGGAGACATCTCATTTTTTGACAAATTTGATTTGGCCGAAAGTTTGGGTTTCATTTTAAAAATTTATTTTTTACCTCGTTTAGTATCATCTTATTTCTTTCTTCTTTATTTACAAAAGGAATTACAGAGATATTAAGATTCTTACAGCTTTTTACAAGTTCATTCTCAATTTGAGTATTTGGGATTATATCTTCTATGTTAATTTTTCTTTTGGTGTGTGTCCCAGTTGTTAATGCAGTCATATAATCTTTGTTATCTTCAGGTTTTTTTAGGCAAATAAATAAATCATATAACTTGGGGTCTAAAATTCCCGGGGTAATCATAGGACCTTCTATGAGAAGGGATTGTCCCTCTCTTCTTGCCCTGTCAATGCATTTTTCAATTGCAGGAAGTATAATCTTAGATAATTTATTAAAGTGCTCTATTGGAGAAGTGTTTTTATTAGAAGACCTAAATGAGTATGTAAAGAGTTCAGGATCTCTTTCTTTATTTGTTGTGGAACATAATATTTCTCTTATCCATCCCGTTCCTATTTTATGGTCTAGTTCTAGTTTATGCACCAAGAAATTTCCGACAGTTGTCTTACCGGAGCCTGCAACTCCACCCAATATAATAACTGGTTTTTTATCCTTAAATAATAATTTTAGTCTATCGATCTCTTCATCAAGACAATTATTCATTACTAACGCACGAATATTCAACTTTTAAAGATTATTGCTCTACTCGTTAATAGCTTTTTCAATTGAATCAAACTTGAATTCACTCAAAATATAATCTAATTTTTTCTCAGTGTTCTTTATCCCATAGTAACTAATTATTCTACCTAAAAAAGACATCTTGATTCTTGGGAGAGTAGGGCATAATTCCCAAGGATGTATATAAAAAACAACCCTCATATTTTTTTTATTTAAGTTATGCGTAAGGAATTTGATTATCCATAAAGGCCATATTCTAAAATAAGTTCCTCCAGAGAAAGGAAGTCTAACTCCAAGAATAGTAAAAGGTCTTACGGGTAATTCCATTATCTTTCCATTTTTATTTGGATTAAATGCGGAGGTGGGAAATTCAAAACTACCATATGCCCCAACATTAACTGGAAATAAGCTTGAGCTATACGAAAATCCTTCTTTTTCCAGGAAGTCATAAACCCAAAATAACTTTTTGTTAATTGACCAAGAAGGTGCTCTAAAACCCCTCGGATTTTTACCAGTAACTCTTCTAATTAATTCTTTTGATCTTATTATATTCTGCTTAATTTTCTTTTCACTTAATTTGTTTAACATAATGTGGTAATAAGAATGAGAGGCAATTTCATGTCCAGATTCGTATAGGCTTTTTACATCCTTAGGGTATTTTTTCAAAACATCACCTGTAACAAAAAATGTAGCCTTTGTATTGTATTTATCCAGCAGTTTGACTACTTTTTTAAGCCCTTCCAACACAAAGTCTTTCCCTTTCTTATCTTCTTTTTTAACAAAATCTGAATCGTACCAGTTTTCAAGGTCAAATGTAAGGAAGTTTTTTACCATACAATTTAGAATTTTAAGAGGTTATAAACCTAATTCTTATATTTGTAAAGTAAATAGAACGGCACGCCCACAGATAAGAAAGCTGCAAGAACTATTGCATAAAGCACCACATACGCAAGTAGGTTCAAGGCATTATCAAGAAATCCATTAACAGAGTAATGGTCAAATGCTTTCTCATAATCTCTATCTCTAGGGATATAATAAAAGAAGTGAGCATGTGTTTGTTTTGTGGCCTCTAAAACTTCATAAGGAAGATTTATTGTTGTTGCATAGACATTGTAGAAAGGCTCTCCCTCTATTTCAGCCCCTCTTACCCCAGTTATAGAACCTCCTCCTTCAATTGCCCTTATTTTTACGCCAGTTTTCATAAATTGAGAGATATAATTTTCCATAGAAGCATTCAATTCAGGTTGATCTTTAATAGTCCCCCAGCCACAATCATCATTAATACACTCTATAAATAAGGTTTTTATAGGGTATTTTTGGCCCGGATATTCAGACGCTGCTTTAAATAAATTATAAAATGTAGATGCATCTACATAATTTTTATCATTAAATATCCAAGAATAAGTACCAACATAAATTCTAGAATCTACTAAAACTAACGTGTTTTGATCTATTGAAGAAACAGCATAATTTCTCATTTTCTGTAAAGCACTTTTTGAAGTAAGGGGTTCATGTATGTTCCAAAGATTGAAAATAAGAACAATCAAAAGAACTACAACTATAATGTGTTTTGAATATTTCTTCAGTTTTTCAATCTCTGATATTTTTACAATAAAGAAGGCACCAAAAATAGACATTAAAGGAAAGAAAGAAGTATAGTGAGTCTGTAAAACTATCGCGGAAGCTATAAAACAAAGAACAAAGAAAAACATAACGAGGAGAAAAGACTCTCCCAAATTAATTCTTTTAAATTTGAGTAAGAGAGCTATTATCCCAAGACAGGCAAGTAAAAATATTAAAACATCTTCGTTAATAAAATACAAAGTAATTACAATATAAAGATTTCTGAACAATTTATTTATTACAAATCCTTCTCCATGATGTAGTCCTGGACCAGTATAAAATTCAGGGTTTATTCTTAAAAACTGTGCAAACGGCAAGTCGACTATTCCTTTTTCCTTGTAGAGTAAATAATTATATACCAATATAGGTGTAAGTGCAACAGCAAGAATTAGTATTGAAAATATAACTGTTTTTAGATTTATTTTAAATAATTTTCTATCTTTTTTATAATTTTTATATAATATGTAAATTGAAAAGAACCCAAATACTAAAACAAAAACCCCAGTAATTATTTTAACAAGTTCCGATATCGCTAAAAATACAGCACCCCATAGTGATATTCTGCCACTTTCTTTGTATTCTTTAATGAATAAATACGAAGCAATTAAAACAAAAAACATCATTGTTTGGTCCTGATAAGAAGCTGTCCAGGTTATATGGAAAGCAGATATTGCAAGTAAGAATGCAGATATTAAACCTGTTTTTCTATTATAGATTAAACTAGCAATTAAATAAACCAGTATTATAGATAGTGTTCCAAATATTATAGATAATAATCTTCCAGTAAATAGAGAAATTCCGAAAATGCGAAAACTAAAATCTGTTAAATAATACCATACTTGTGCCTGTGCCATCTGACTTAATGGGGCAAGTTTAGAAAAACCAATCGCATGAGTAATGCTTCCAGATTCATCCTCTACAGGGGGAAGGTTAGATGCAACAACAATTCTTAAAATTAAACCAAAAAGAACTATAAACCAAAGAATTTTATTTCCATGCTTCAATGAATTAAACCAATTATTCATAACAAGTTTCATATTTCTACCTTATATTCTCATGAAAAATCCATTTATAAATTGATGGAAATCTTCCAAAGGAGCTTTTAAATAACAGTAGCCTTCAATAATTCTATGGATGGTCTTTTTGCAGTTATTCCAGCACATAATGAAGAGAAGCATATAGAAAAAGTAGTCAAAGAGACTAAAAAATATGTAGAAAAGGTAATTGTGGTTAATGATGCCTCAAAAGATAACACTGTAAATATTGCAAAAAAAGCAGGGGCAACAGTGCTAACACACATAGTAAATCTTGGTTTAGGGGGCAGTCTTAAAACCGGTTGTGATGCCGCAATTCTTCTCGGAGCAAAAAAAATAGTAACTTTAGACGGGGACGGACAGCACGACCCAAGCGAAATATCAAAATTAATAAAGAAAATGGAAAGTAGCAAAGCAGATGCGGTTTTTGGAGAAAGACCCTTTGATAAAAATATGCCTCTAACAAAAAAAATAGGAAACTATTTCTTCCATTTTTATTCCAAGTATCTTTTTGGAATAAAAGTTAGAGACACTCAAACGGGTTTTAGATTGTTTACCAGTGATGCTTATAAAAAAATAAGGTGGGTTTCTCGAGATTATGCAGTTGCTTCAGAAATGTTAATAAATGCAGAGAGGTCTCATTTAAGGTATGTTTCAGAGGAAATTAAAACAATCTATCATGATGATAATAAAGGCACAACTGTTCTTGACGGTATCAAAATTGCAAATAAAATGATGAGGTTAAAATTTAGATAATGGAATCATTCGGAGTTGTAGGATTACTATTTCTTCTTGTAATGGTCTACCTTACATATGTAGAATATAAAAAATCAAGACTTACCCAAACGACTTTTGCAGTATGGCTTTTCTTCTGGATTTTAGCAGCATTGTTGGTTATCTTCCAACCATATGTAAACAGCATAATTTCTGATATAAATATAGTAAGAGTTCTTGACTTGTATATGATTCTTGGATTCATGTTTCTTTTCGCAGTTGCATTTTACTTGTTTGTTATAATAAAAAACGCTGAAAAAAGGGTTGAAGAAGTTGTAAGAAAAGTTGCTTTAAAATCCATTACTAGCAAAGGGCTATAGTAAAACTCACATATCTTTAAATACCGAAAAAAAAGCCAACTTTTATGGCTAAAATTCTCGAATTGGCTTTACCAGTAATGCTCCATTCAGATTCAGAGGTTCCAGTTTTCTTAGGAGCTAAAGAACGTTTAGAAAATATGGGAAGGCGGTACGGGGTTCTCATTGAAGTTGGTGCTTTCTTACCTTACATGCCAAATAGTTCGAGGAGACAAGAAGCATTTGACAAACAAGCAGTTAATCAAGCAAAGTACAAGCTTCCCATCATGTTAGTAGAAACAGGAATTCAGAGACATAATGGATTAACTTATGTTTCTTCTGACCCCACATACAACCCATCTACTCCTTCAGATATTGATAAAGTAATAGATCAAGTCGGATTATTGCGCGATTTAGACCAAAATCCAAGACAAGACTTAGTTGTAGCTCCGCATGTAGGTGCTTTAGTAATTCCCTCCATGCAACAAGGAGATTTTTCTAAACCTGGATTTTATTCAGTTGCAGATTTTTTAAGGTTAAGAAATCAATTATATGATGCAGCAAAAAAAAGATTTGCTGAATTACAATCTCGCACAAAAAATAAAGGGCTTGTTTTAGCTCTTGAAAATGCATATCCTGCCTGTTTTGAAAGTTTTGACTTTTATCAGGGAGGAAGTAGTAGATTTGCATTGGATTATCAAGTATTTAATGACATAGAATCCCTTAGAGGAATTTCGGGAGATAATTTAGTTCTGGACTTAGCACATTTAGTAGCCGTTAGAGACCTTCCAAATCAATTTGCACGTCAAACAGCAATAAGTCCGGGAGTTCTATTTGAAACGGTTGGAGTATCTTCTTGGGAGGATTTTTTAGGCAGAATAGGAGAAATTAAAGATTATCTTCCACATTCGCGCGCATTGCATTTATCTCAAACAGAAGGAATAGGAGTTAGAATGAAAGACGCATCCATAGAAGAAGCAGGAGTTTGGGGGGGGAAGAGGAGAACATCCAAGACTTATTTCTGATAGAGCGCATGCTGAAATTATGAAGGTTGCCATAGAAAGAGGTTTACCAGTAGGAATTGAAGAAGAATATTCTTTCAAACCTCTTAACTACGAAGAGGCAGATAAATTTTTAGAACCAATACTAAGGGAGATAGTTAAGTAAAATGGATTTACCAATTCGTCAAGTAAATAGGATTTATTTGGACGAGTTGCTTGCAAAATCTCGTTTATCTCCGCGTCTACGTTCTCCAACACCATTGCACCCAGATGCATATGCAGGCCCACAAGTTCTATTTAATCCAATACAACCTAGAAGTTATATGGCTCCCCATAGACATGCTGGCGAAGAAGTATGGATCCCTGTAAAGGGAAAAATAATCTTGTGTTTGCTTGATGATGATGGAAATTTTTCAGAAAGAGTGCCTCTATCTAGAGAAGATACTGTTTATTTTTTAGTTCCAGAACACACATATCATACAGCATTTGCAGTTGAGCGCGATTCAGCATTTATTAATGTGAACCAAGGACCCTTTGATCCCAAAGTTGCAAAAAAATTTCCAGTCTGGGCTCCAAGAGAAGATGAAGATTCAGAAGTAGTGAAAGCGTATTTTGACAAATTAGAGGCAACTTTTAGGTAATTTTATACCTAGAAAAGTCACAAATTAAAAGACTCTGTGTCGATTAATCCACTTACTAAAACATAATCATCTTTATAAAAGAAGTTTTCATGAATAAAAAATGGTGGTAGTTACTGTGATGGGTATAGGAAGAGTTGGTCTTCCTTTAGCTTTATTTCTTTCATCAAAAAATTTTAAGGTATATGGCTTAGATGTTGATGTTGCAAAAGTGGAGCAGGTAAAAAAAGGATTGATGCCGTTTAAAGAAGAAGAAGGAGAAAAATTTCTAAATAATGCCTTGCAAAAAGGATTTGTTCCCACAACAGATATTTCATGCATAAAAGAGTCTGACGTGATTATTCTTACTCTTGGTACTCCGGTTGATGAATTTCTGAATCCAGATTATAAACAGCTTCATATGGCTTTGGATAGTATGATGCCTTATTTAAGAGAAAACCAGATTCTTATCTTGAGAAGCACGGTGTCCCCTAAAACAACAGAATATATGAAAGAGCAGATAGAGTCAATAAATGGGTTTACCGTGGGAAAAAATTTCTTTATAGCCTTTTGTCCAGAAAGAATAGCTCAAGGAGTAGCATTTAAGGAATTAGAAGAGCTACCCGAAATTGTTGGAGGGATAGATAAACAAAGTGCAGAGAAAGCAGCTGAATTTTTCAAAATATATAAAAAAGAGGTTCTTCAAACAACATCTCTTAATGCAGAGCTTCTTAAACTTTTCACGAATATGTATCGTTACATTAATTTCGCAATTGCCAACGAGTTCCTCGTGATAGCAGAGCACTGGGGCGGAAACATCCACGAAATAGTTAAATTAGCAAATAAAAATTATCCGCGTGATGGTCTTAAGTCTCCTGGTTTTACAGCAGGTCCGTGCCTATTCAAAGATGGCTTTTTTTTGACTTCTGGAATACCCTTTCCAGAGCTCATAACTGCAGCTTGGTCTATAAACGAAGGAATGCCTGCATATTTAGTTAATAAGGTAAAGAATTTGACCCCTATAAAAGGCAAGAAATGTCTTATATTGGGAATGTCATTCAAACCTAACAATGATGATCAAAGAGCTTCTTTATCGCACAAGTTAAAAAAGACCTTAAAGAAAGAGATGGCAAATGTTATGATTCACGATGTCCATACCCACGATGCCAAATTTGAAGACTATCTAAAAGAAAGTGATATTGTTTTTCTTGCTACACCCCATGATGAGTATAAAAAAGAGTTTGAACATTATAAAAGCCATATGAAGGAAGGTAGTATCATGGTAGACATTTGGAATACCCTAAATCAACAAGATAGCATATTTAAAATTAATAAATAAAATGACTGATGTTGTAGAGATTTATAGCGGTTCATTTAAGCCAGCCCTCAATTTAATTGCAGCATCATTTATTCTTGAATATCCTTCAGGTTTCTCTACAATTTCAACTTTAACTAACCCCTCCATTATAAAATACTAAATATAAAGTTTTAAGAAGGTTATAGATATGAAAAATATATGAAAAATATATTAATTACGGGGGGTGCGGGGTTTATCGGATACTATTTAACAAAACATATTCTTAAGGAAAAAGATGTTAAGATTATAATAATTGATAATTTGCAAAGGGGTAAAATAGATGAATCATTTAATTCTATTTTGTTGGACAAACGTGTTTCATTTATTCAAGGAGATTTGACAGATATAAAATTCTATGAAGGTCTGGACAAGGATTTTGACCAGATTTATCATTTAGCAGCAATTAATGGGACAAAGAACTTCTATAAAATGCCGGAGGAGGTTTTAAGAATAAACACCTTAAGTCTGGTTTATCTTTTAGAGTGGGCTAAAAAACTAGATAAGAAGCCAAAAATCTGTTTCACTTCTTCAAACGAAGCTTATGCAGGGGCTCTTCAGTTTGGGATATTACCGATTCCAACTCCTGAAAACGTGCCCCTAATTATCGATGATACCTATAATGCAAGATGGTCATATGGCTCAACAAAGGCACTTGGAGAGATGTTTATTATTCATTATTCAAAAGCCTATAATATCCCATCATTTATTGTAAGACCCCATAATTTCTATGGTCCAAGGGCAGGCTACGACCATGTCATACCCGAAATGTCTCAAAGAATTATAAATAAAGAAAATCCATTTATCATTTTCGGTTCTGATGAAACGAGAACTTTCTGTTATATAGAAGATGCAGTTGAAGCAATGCAAATGCTGATGGATTCAAAAGCTACAGATAAAATTCCTGCAGAAACATATCATATAGGAAATACAGACGAAATAACTATGGAAGAGTTAGCACATAAGCTGTTTAGCATAACTAATTTTAGGCCAAAGGAAATTGAAAAAAAGCACGGTCTGATTGGAAGTGTAAAAAGGAGACTAGCAGATATATCTAAAATACAGAAAAGTACGGGTTGGTTGCCAAAGACCTCTTTAGAAGAAGGTCTTAAGAGAGCATTTGATTGGTACAAAGAAAATCCAAAGAAAAATTAACTTTCCACTGAAATAAATTCTATTTCTTTGTTATAAGAACGCAGAATATCTTTTATCTTTTCAGGCAGGTTACCTGTAAGGATTAAAGCATAGACTTTATTGTACTTTGAGAATATCTCATCACCAACAATAGGGATTCTCGTAGCGGGGGTGTATTTGCCTTTTTTATGAGGAGAAGCATCCGTAACATAATCGATTATAGTGTGGTCAAGTTTGTAGAAATTAAGGAAAGTATTTCCTTTAGCGGCTGCGGCAATTGCAATAATCGGAAGCCCCTCTTCTTTTATCTTGTGTATTTTCTGCATGAATTTACTTCTTTGTATGATATTCTTTCGCATATATTCAGAATATTTTTCAGCACTAAACGTTCCGTATTTTTCCTCTTGTGAAATCATGTTGGGCAATTCAGAGTATTCCTTAACCAAATCTTCTTTTTTCTGAGCAGTTATTCTTATGGACTTACCATGATAGTCAACAATTTGTATGTCCCTCACACACATTCCAACACCCTCAAGTAGTTTAACGATAGATTTTACGGTGAAGTAGTTTACATGTTCATGGTATATTTGGTCAAATTTATAATTTTTTAACAAGTCGAACCAGTAAGGTTGCTCAAAAACAAAACTTCCGTTCTTGTTTAATATCTTACTAACTTCATTAATAAATTCTGGCAGGTTGTCTGCATGATTGAAAACATTGTTTGCTAAAATTAAGTCCGGTCTCCCATAATCATTTATTACTTTTTCAGCAGTTTCTTTATTAAATAACCCCAAAATAGTTGGAACATTTCTTGCTTTTGCTAATTCTACCATATAAGGAGAAGGATCCACACCAACCACTTTATTTCCTGCCTTAAGAAATTGTTCAACTAAATACCCATCATTTGACCCAACTTCTAAAATGAGGGAATTTTGTTTTAATCTTAATTTTTCAGATACATCTTTAGCATATTCTTCCCAGTGGTTTCTTGAAAATTGAGAATTAGATGAAGTATAAGAATAGTCAATACTTGAATATCTATCAAGAGGATTTGTTTTATATTTTGTTTGAACATGTCCACACGATTTACATAAATTACAAACCAAAGGATATATCTTATCAGCTTCTCCTTTTTTAGATTCTGGAACAAAAGTATCTGCAAAAGGGTGCAAGCCAAGATCTATGACCTCTATTAATTCTTTAGACTGACAAACCAAACATTCCTGCCTAATCATTCTAAAGCCTTATTTTGGGGGTTTATAAGCATTGTTTTTATTTAATGAGAAATTCTATTGTTTCTGTGAAACAATTAATCTTTTAAACGAAGTTTTACTGCCCAAAATATGCAAAAAATAGATAAAAAGATGCTCATAGCTGGTTGGTCATGCAATAACAAGTATTGGGTAATTTATCAAGCGTATCACTTCCCTTTAAGAGAGATGTTTAAAGAAGTTGTAAATTTTGACCCTCAAGAGGAAACTTACAAACATGGTAAGAAAATAATGAATGAAAAATTCATCAATATTCTAAAAAAAGAAAAACCTGACTACATAATGCTTTTCTTGGTTTGGGACGAGTTCTATCCAGAAACCTTGGTTAAGATAAAAGAGATTTTGCCAAATTCAAAAGTCTTTCAGTGGAACGGAGATGATGACATAAAGTTCGATAATTATACCATTCCTTATTCTGCAGTAATAGACTATCAATTCATAAGTCAGTTACATTTTACAAAGAAGTACGATAACTATGATCTGCCTTGGTTTGATGTTCTTGGAGCAGACATTGAAAAATTTAAACATATTCCAAGTTTAAAGAAAAAGTACGGGGTAGCATTTGTCGGGACACCTAAAGGAGAAAGGCTTGAATACATGAGATATTTATTAAAAAATAAGGTTGATTTTGTGTTAGCAGGAGGAGGGTGGAAAGAATATCCAGAATTTAAAGATAGATATCTTGGTCAGCTCTCAGATGAAGATTTTGTGAAACTAATAAATCAAACTAAAATTAATATCTGTTTTTCAAAGAATTATTTCAGCTCACCTCATCTCTTAGAGAGATCTCTGCAAGTAAATGCATGTAAATCTTTTGCATTAACTGGATACGTAGATGGATATTTTGAGAAGTTCACTGAAGGAGTAGACTTTGCTTCTTTTAAAACAAAAGAAGAGCTTTTGGAAAAAATAAAGTATTACTTAAAACATGAAAAAGAAAGGGAAAAGATTGGAACTAACGCTTATAATAAGGTAATTAATAAATACTCAAATCAAAAACTTTTTTGGAATGCATTTAAGGTAATGAAGAATGATAAAAGAGAATTGCACTCTATCACTGCCTTAAAAAAATATCTTGCCTTGAAACCAGTTTATTTAACTAAAGCAGACTTTAGGAAGGGTAAAGAGCATATAACAATAAAGGTTGGAGATGCAAAATATATTGCATTTAAACAAAAGGGTTACTTTACTCTTAAACATAGAGACTATTTTCAGATATATACAATGGATTTATTAAAAAAACCCGTTTCTGTTTGTGATTTATATCTTAATTCAAAATTAATAGGTGACTACGCCTGCCTTGCTCTCTTCTATGCAAATAAATACCATTATGATAAAGAAGCCCTTTATGAAAATATAAACCCCGCACAAATTATTGTAGAAAAGGAATTCTTTTTTAAAAATTTAGCTAAGTTTGCAAATCTCTATAATGGAAGTAAACCTTTATTTCTAAATGAAAAAAATAACATCTTCATAACTATGCCATTAGTAAGAACAAGAAAGATAAAGAAGATTCCTCTTAAAAATATAGAGCATATATTTAGCCTATATTCTGAACTTAATCTTATGGTTCTAAGAAATCAGAAGAAATTATTAAGAAATCTATATATCTATAAATTAATCTTATATTCTGTATTGATTAATCCTCAAGTACTAAAGCATCTTCTAGTGAACGTTCTTAGAAAAACAAAAAATGCACATCTAACAAAAGTCTCAAATTTTTTTAACAAAGTTTTCTAAACTAAACTTTGAATTCATATTTATGGCTTTGTTTTTCAAGATCCGCATTTGGAAAGCAAACAGTTATAATTGTCCCTTCAAATGCACGTATTTTAAGAGCAACTTCGGGTGGAACAAATAAAGATTGTCCACTTTTAAGGGAATATTGTCTTCTCTCATTTGTGTGAATATCCTCTAAAAAGAAAAGTGCTTCTCCAATTATAGCATACTGTTCAGGATATTCTCTCCAGTGTCCTCCAAGATAACAAGCTCTTTTGACTTTAACAATTCTTAACCTATCCCAATTTATTGAACTTTTATCTCTTGATCCTACAATTATCCTATCTTCATTTTCATGACGATCTAAATCAGAATATAATATCACATTTTCAATTGCCATGGGGTTATCAATTTATTTCCTTTTGAATATTTTCTGATAGAGTTCTCCATACTAAAACATTCATCGAAGAATCTCTAGCTCTTTGGTTAGATAAATCTTTTATACTGCTTTCTTTTATTTCAGGTTTGTATTTTTTATATAAATCATATAAACTTTTCTTTTCTTGTCCAACATTTATTATGCCTTTAAAATTGCTCGCTGTCAAAAGTAAAATAGCTTTAGCTAGATCCCTAATTTCAATTTTAGAAGAGAAAGCATCAGAGGGAGCATCAGAAAATGGAATATTGTTTTTATCAAAGAAGCTGGTTCTTATAATGCAGTGATTTTCAATTGCTCTTACAACACATTCTCCTGCAAGTTTAGTCCATCCATATAAGGTAAAGGGAATAGCAAGGTCTTCTTCAGAATAATTTCCTTCTGTGCAAGGATATACATAATCTGTTGAAATGTAAATAAATCTAATACCTTTTAAGTTAAACGCTTCTTTTACAACATTAGAAGTTCCATTGATATTCGTGAATAGGGCATTTTCGGAGTCTAAGTCACATTGTTTGACTTTTGCTATTGCTGCACAATGAATTACCGCATCAATTTTATTATTTTTAAAATAATCAGAAACTTGTGAACTATCTCTAATGTCCATTTCCTTTTTAGTAGGTGTTAAAAAATTCATTCCATTAGCATTTAAATTAAGAAGAGCCTTGCCAAGCATTCCAGAAGCACCAGTAATTAAAACATTCATAAAACTCAATCAAAAATGTCCTTTATAAACTATTTGTGTCTTTATCTCCAAATATCTTATTTTTCAATTTCCTAATTATCTCTAAATCTCTAAAGTCAAGAGATTTTGTAAGGAATATCATAAGTATGTAGACTATCCCAAAAGATAATGCTGAAATAATCATAAATGAAATGCTTGGAGCAACTAATTTTCCAACTAACCATAGCAATGACCCAGCTGTAAGTCCTGAAAATGCAACTTTTATGATGGCCCTTCTCAATGGATAAAATCCGTATTCTTTCTTGACTTGTCTAAATAAAGTAATGGTAAATAATATCCATGTAACCGCAGTTCCAAATGCTACACCATTAATTCCATAATATTTCACGAGCAAAACATCCAAGAAGAGGTTTATTGAGGAGAAGATTATATAATATCCAAACATTTTCTTGGTTTTTCCGGCTACATTCATCAGCCCTATTAAAAGTCCAAGAAATCCAGAGAATATTGCTCCGATTGAAAGGGTTCTAAGTGCCTGACTTGCTCCAATATATTCTGATCCGAAGAATAAATTCAAGACCGTTCCTGGGAAGATGATTAACAAAAGGGCTATTCCTAGATTAATAATAAATACCCACTTAAACACTTGTTTTGAAACCTCTTGGATTATTTTATTATTATTTATGGATAAATTTCTAGAAACAAGAGGTACGAAAAGTTGGATAAATAGATCTTGCGCAAAGCTGAATAAGCCTGCAAGAGTTATTGCTGCTCCATAAATTCCCACACTTTGAGCTCCGCCACCACTTGAACCAAGGACAATGGTGTCTATCCAGAGAAATAAGTTAAATAAAATACTTGAGAATACGACTGGCCACGAATAAGATGTAAACTCGCGAGTAACCTCTTTTTTAGAAGAAAGAGTAATTTCTTTTGCTAAATAATAATCCTTTTTAATATATTTTATTATAAAGAAATAAGTAGAAAATGTTAGGAGTAAGTAAGCCATAACATAAGATAGAAGAACCCCCTTGTGGCCAAGCCCTATAAGTATTGCTACACACAAAAGAATAACTTTCAGAAAATTATGCAGAAAGTTTACTAAAAAAGAGTAAGCAGTTATTTTTTCAAATCCTCTTATGATTGCAAGCATTGCTCCGCCAATTATGCTAAATGGTAGTGCCAAGCTTAAGAACTTCAGATAATAAGATAAGTTAACATCGTGGAAGAAACTAATTGAAATAAAATCGGCCAAATAAAATACAATTATTGTAATAATAATACTAGTAACAAAAAGAAAATGCATTGATTTTTTTGTTATGAATTTTATTTTTCCGTATTCTTTTCTACCCCTATAAAACGATACGTATCTCAAGATTCCATCAGATACCCCAAAAGAGGCTATCGCTCCAGCAATTCCAATAACCACAAGGCCTAAAGAAAACAAACCATATACTTCAGGTCCAAAGTTTCTAGCAATGATTATCTTATAGATGTAACTAAATGCTTTGGAAAGAATAACTGAAAAAAATACCAAAAAAGAGCTTCTGACAATATTTCCAAGTATTCCGCTTAATTCTTTTTCTTCTTCCATCAGTGCTCTAAAATATTCTTTTATTTAAGGGCTTCCATCTCTATATGGCAGGCACCAAGTTTTTTCGGCATAATTCTAAAAACAAACTTTTCAATAAAATTACTTCCTGCATAAAAATAAGAGAATTTATGTTGTTTGAATTTTCCAAATAAATGTTTTAGATGACTTTTTGCAAAAAGCATATAGTGGTGATCTTCCATTAAATTATGTTTCTGTGAATGTCCAAAACTACCCGCGGCATAATTAATATCAAGAGCTCTATTGGGTTCATGTTTATTCCAAATATGGGCAAGTAAAAATCCTGCATAATCCGTTCTTATCCATATTTTTCCACCTTTTTTAAGAACTCTATAACATTCATCAGAAAATATTCCTAAATTTTTGATATGTTCGAGAACAGATTTACAGTAAATTTCATCAAAGCTATTTGATTTTAATGGAAATGGTTTGTTAAGATCAAAAACATGGGTTGTTGTCTTTGTTTTAGTTGCATCGACTCTCACATCTCCATAAGTATCGTTACCACATCCAAGATTTAGGACCCTTCTAGTCATAGTCTTGTTTTGTTAAAACGATATTTAAATATGTAGTAAATCATATTTAATCATGGTTAAAGATATTCTCACGGGCAGGTCAAAGCCCTTACAGTCTTTAATTAATCTATTTCCAAAATCTTTAAGGCTGAGATTTAATCCAAGAAGAAGAGCAATAGAAAACTTTATGACTCAATCAAGTAAAAAAATTGTTAAAAATGAACATGTTTTAGATGCAGGGGCAGGACCCTGCCCATATAAAAATTTGTTCAACCATACAAGATATGAGGCAACAGACTTTACAGACCCTCATAAAATTCTTGATTTTACGTGCAGTTTAGATAATATTCCAAAAAAAACAAATTCTTATGATGCCGTAATTTCAACAGAAGTATTGGAACATGTAGAAAATCCTCAAAAAGTCATAGATGAATTTTACAGAATCCTTAAGCTAAAAGGAAGATTATTTCTTACAACACCTCAGCAATATATGATGCACCAAAAACCCTACAACTTTTTTTATTTCACAAGATACGGTCTAGAGAGTCTTCTAAAAAATGCTGGATTTAAAAAATATGAAATAGAACCAATGGGTGGATATTTCCTTGCCTTAGCAGACATGATAAAATTTAATAGCCTCCTAGTCAAGGAAGCAAATAAAATTATTTACTCTCCCCTAAAAATAATTGGTTTTCCATTCACCCAAATTCTATTTCCCCTAATTTTATCTTCACTAGATTTTATAGATAAAAAAAGAGACTGGACAATGGGTTATATAGTCGAAGCAATAAAATAATTACAACTTTAGATCTTCATGTCGAAGTGTTTGGAAACCACGCACTTTAGTGCGTGGAACACTTCGAGCATCCAAAAATCAAGCACCCTTCAAACCGCATGCTTTAGCATGTGGTGGTGCATCGATTTTTTGATATAGCTCTTTTATCTTGCCTTT
>ERZ1292623.1526-Hain-H51-01um-R1-1526-length-22189-cov-14_pt1 | contig 22189 bp, 24 predicted proteins | sample MGYA00564398_ERZ1292623 | MGnify/ENA primary metagenome ERZ1292623 (study PRJEB36523, sample SAMEA6512633) | groundwater metagenome | collected 2019-01-07 | study: AquaDiva: Metagenomics assemblies of 32 groundwater samples | reverse complement strand
ACTATGAAGAAAATGAGGATACAAAATTAGAAAAATCAGGAGGTTTTGGATTAAGCAAGGGAATAGAATATGCTGTAGTAAATATTTATAATACGACACTTTTGCAAGCCGCAGCTCCATGGTATCTTATAGTTGGATGTTTGGCTTTTGGATTTTTAATCGGAACAGCGTCAGGAGCTCTTCCAGCATGGCAGGCTTCAAAAACAAATGGTTATTGATGCCCTGAGATATGAATGATTTCACGAGTATCGCCTCAAAGATTTGTGTGAGTGGGATCACGAATTGAGTGATAAAAGACAGAAATATTTTTAAAACTACAACAAAGTTTAAAAACTAATTTTCTTTTAAAACATAACAAACAAAGAGGAAACGATGAAAAGATGTGTTTATTGCAAGGCAGAGTTGACTGACGGCAGAGATATAGATGTCTGTGATAAATGTGGATTTAAGGTTTGGGGGGAGAAAATGTTCAATACAATAGTCCAAAATATGAAAAATGCCAGAGAAAATGGAGATTTATGCCATATGAACCAGGTAGATGATTTGCCAAAAAATATAAATGATTTCAGGATGCTTGAAAGAGTTTAGATAGTTTTTTAAATGAAATATTTCTGAGTTAATTATTAAATAAATACCCAAATGGATATTCATGGTTAAACGAAAAAAAATTAGAGCTAGAGGAAAGCTTCAATTTAGTCGATACTTCCAGGAGCTTGGCAATGGAGAAAAAGTTTCTGTAGTCAGGGAAAAGGCAGTAAGCTCAAGTTTTCCAGTTAGATTACAGGGAAGAACAGGCACTATAGAGGGTAGAAGAGGAAGAGCATACATAGTAAATATTATGGACCAGGACAAAGAAAAGAGATTTATAATCGGAGCAATACATTTAAAAAAAATAAAGAATTCTAAAAATTAATAAAACAATGAAAATGGAACATTTTATGGCATTTAAATTTTTGGAGAAATTCGAATATGATAAAAAATAAAGAATCAATAAGCATGGCAGAAGCTCTTGAATATATAAAGGAAAACAAGGATACAGAGACAGATTTAGTCGGCTTTATAAAAAAATTTACTGAACTAAAATCAAAAGACGCTAAAGATATGAGGAAAGATATGGAAAAATTAAATTTAATAAAATTGAAGGCAGAAAATATAACGAACATAATTGACCTGCTTCCAGAAAATGTAGGGGAGTTAAATAAAATTTTCACTGATGTGAGTTTAGATGAGGATGAAACTAATAAAATACTTCAAATTGTTAAACAATTCAAATAATGAAAATGCAAAAAGAAGAATATGCAATCATACTAGAATACTTGCCGAATGGATATCCTTTGGAAGGAAAAATGATGCCAATAGCCCAGGCTATAGGGAAGAATAACCTGACTCTTTTAGAGCTTGTCCCGCGAAGAGGAGAAGCATTAAATATCGGTGAAGAAGTGTATATTGGAGACGGCAAGAGAGATAAGATTTATTATATTCTTGGAAGACTCAACCGAGAAAAATTGACAGAGTCTGCAAAAGAGCAATTGCAAGAATTTATAAATAAGGTTGTTAGAGAAAGAGAAAAGCAATTTATCGATTTTTTCAACACCTCAGAAGCAATCAATAAGAGAGTGCATCAGATAGAATTGCTCCCCGGTATGGGTAAAAAACATATGCGGGAAATTTTAGACAAGAGAAAGGAAAAACCTTTTGAGAGTTTTGATGAAATGAAAGATAGAATAAGCAATCTGCCTGACCCAGAAAAGGCAGTTGAGAAAAGAATAATCCAGGAATTAACAAACCTTGAAAGATACAATTTATTTGTAAGATAAAATGAAAATAAAATAAAAAGTGTTTAAATAAAATGGAACAAAAAACAGAACTTGAAAAAAAACCAAGAACAGAAGAGAGAGTAGTTAGAATTTTATCAAAAGACATAGAGGGAGGAATGACTGTTTATGCTGGCCTAACAAATATAAAGGGAGTTTCTTGGAGTTTAGCAAATGCAGTTTGTAACGTTTTAAAAATTGATAAAAGAAGAAAAATTGGCTCCTTGAGTGATGATGAAATAAAAAGAATTTCTGAATTTATTAAGAATCCAAGAGTTCCGTCATATTTAATGAATAGGAGAAAAGATTTTGAGACTGGCCATGATAAGCATCTTCAAGGAAGCGACCTTGAATTAAGGCAGGAATTTGATATTAAAAGATTAAAGAAAATCAGGTCTTACAGGGGAATAAGACATGGTGCAGGATTGCCTTTAAGAGGACAAAGAACAAAGAGCCATTTCAGAAAGAACAGAAATAAGAGCGGAGGAATTAAAGGAAAGAAAAAGCAAGAGAATGAAAAGAAAACATAAACAATATTCAAGGCCAAAAAGGCCGTTTGATAAGGCGAGAATTGAAGAAGAAGGAAAAATTAAAGAAGAGTTTGGCCTTAAAAATAAAAAAGAGATTTGGAGAGCTGAAGCCAGAATCAAATCAATAAGAGAAAAGGCAAAAAAATTAATTTTTACTAATCCTAAAGAACAGCAGGTTTTATTCAATTATCTGAAGAAAATTGGTTTTAGTACTAATAGTATTGGGGATATTCTTTCGCTGGATAAAAGAAATTATTTAAACAGAAGACTTCAAACACTCGTTGCTGTGAAAGGTCTGGCTCCGACAATGAAGAGTGCAAGACAATTAATAATACATAAAAAAGTTTTAGTTGATGGCGGAGTTGTTAATTCTCCATCCTATATCGTTCCCGTTGAACTAGAGAATAAAATATTTCTGAAAGAAACTAAGGGAAAGATTGATAAAAAAGAAACACTCGCAGAAGAAAAAATTGAAGAGATTATTGAGGAATAAAATGGAAAAAGGAATTGAAGAAAAGATAAATGAAGACAAGGAAGAAAAAAAAACTGAAAAGAAAAAGAAAAAAGAAGCAGAAGCAGTTGCAAATATTTACACCTCTTTTAATAATACCATAGTTCATATTACAGATATGTCTGGAAGAAGCCTTGCAAAAGTTTCTGGAGGACAGGTTACAAAACATGACAGGCTTAAAGCAAATTCAACAATAGCTATGTTTATTGCTAAAAGAGTCGCTGAAACTCTTAAAGATTTAAATGTCGGCTCTCTTTATGTAAGAATAAGGACAAAAACAGGAAATCCCGCTCCAGGACCAGGAGCAAATGCAATCATAAAAAGTTTGACTCGTGATGGATTTAAAATTTTAAATATATTAGATACGACAAGAATTGCAAGAGGAGGACCGAGAAAGAAGGGAGGAAGAAGAGGGAGGAGAGTTTAAAAAATCTCTTTTTGATTTATTAAAATGAAACTCATAGAAAAAAACAAAGATCAGATGGTATTTTTAGCAGAGATAGATGAAAGCCTGGCTAACGTTATAAGAAGATACCTGAATGAAATTCCAGTATTAGCTATTGATGAAGTTGACATTTCAAAAAATGATTCTTCTTTATATGATGAGACAATTGCCCATAGAATTGGTTTAATACCTATAAAAATGGATAAAACTACAAATGAAAAAACAGACTATAAACTAAAACTTGCTTCAAAAACAGATGGGAATGTAAAGTCAAAAGAATTAAAGGGAAATGTTGAAGTTGTTTATGGAGAAATTCCTATAACTTATTTGACAAAAGGGCAGGAAATAGAGCTTGTTGGAATTGCAAGGCTTGGAAAAGGAAGCACACACTCAAAATTTTCTCCAGGGCTATTAGTTTATAGAAGAGCATTGGAGATAACTCTTGATAAGGATCTTTCAGATAAAATAAAAAAAGCTTATCCTAAATCTGAAATAAAAGAAAGAGGGAATAAGATTATTATCATGGATGATAATAAGGAAGAAATTAGTGATTTTATTGAGGGAATTGCTGAAAAAGCAGGAAAAAAGGCAGAGATTAAAGAGGGAAAAGAACTCGTGATTACTTTAGAAAGTTTTGGACAGCTGGACGTTAAAGAAATATTCAAGAAATCTATTGAAGCTCTGAAAAAAGATTTGAATGAAGTTGAGAAGAAAATTAAATAATTCTGAACAAGTTTGAAGTTATGGAATAATGTCAAGTTATCGAGGCATGGCTCAAACTTAGGATTTCCAAATTGCTACTCACATTCATTCGCAGATTCAATTAACAAATTTAATAAATTCACGACGAGCAAGTGCGAGGAATGCAAATTCTACATATAAATTAAAAGCGAATTTTAGGAGGATTTTAAATTAAAAGAGAAATATCCCTTTAAATTGACAATATCGATAATTAGAAATATTTAAATATATCATGATATATATCATATCATGGAAAAAATAGAAGTTGTTGCTAGAAGATGGGGGGATTCTATAGCAGTAATAATCCCAAAAAAGATAGTGGAATCTGAGAGAATAAGCCCCAAAAGCAAGATAAAAATTAAAATTGAAAAAGAAGATGATTTAAGCGAATTATTTGGGAAATTTAAAACTAAAAAAAGCGCCCAAGAGTTGAAAAATGAAGGAAGAGAAGGTTGGGAATGAAACTCTCTTTTTTGATACCTATGCACTTTATGCAATAGCAACTGGAAAAGAAAGTTATGCAGAGTTTACTAAAGGATATAAAATAATTACTGCCCTGATGAACTTGTACGAGTTTTATTATATTCTAATTAAAGAAAGTCAAAATAAATTGGCAGAGGAATTTTTTAATAAGCTTAAAGATAATTGTGTTAAAATAAAACCAGAAATAATAAAAGAAGCTGCAAAATTTAGGCATAAAGAGATTAAAAGGAAACTTTCTTATGTGGATTGTTTGGGTTATACTATTGCAAAAACAAATAATTTTAAATTTTTGACCGGAGATATTGGATTTAAAGGGCTGGATAATGTAATGTTTGTAAATTAAATCAGTATCTCCGATGAATTTTAGTCACTTTAAAAGGCAGGACAATAGCTGCTCATAAACTTCGCAGATTTGTATTAACAATTAATATAATCCGACGAGTGTAAGCGAGGAGTGAATTTTGCCTTTAGTAATCTAATGTCTAATAAATTAAAGAAGAGGCGTTTTATCACAGCCATTTATAAATATCGGAGATACTCTAAATACCAAATGTGATTTAAACTCATCAACAAAAGCATTTTTAAGAGATTTATCCGTTGTTGCCTAATTTCTCTAAAACATTAAATTTATAAGTTTTCTAATAGAGTCTATCATATGCGGATGTGCCAGAGCGGTCAAATGGGATGGACTCAAAATCCATTGGCTTAGTGCCTACAAAGGTTCGAATCCTTTCATCCGCATATTTTTCTGATTGACTACTTATTCCCGCCCACCCGCCCAGTTAACAAGATAAAATCTGAAGTCTATTTTAGCGATGTAATGAATTTATCGGATTAAATATTCTCTATGCGAAGAGCCTTAGATTTATCTTGGCTCTGAGCAGTTAGATAAAAATCATCACAGAAAACTAATTACCCCTTTCTGCAATAATAAAATTCCCCCTATAGCAGCTATCCAGATTGGAATTGAGAAAAAAGCCATAAAAAAGAAAGCAACCCCACAGCCCAAATCAATCCAGCTTGCAAAATCTTGAAACATACCAATCAAAGCCTTAGATAGAAGAACAACCCCAAAAAATAAAAATACTGCCCTCGAATCAATGTAACTATTAAAAAATAAGACAATCCCGGCTATTATGTCAATTATACCGAATATTTTAATTAGCATGTTGTTTATTTTAATAAATCCACTCCAGAGATGTATTTGGAGCTTTTTGTCAGATTAAATGGAAAGTGCTGGGTTATATTTGAACTCCAATCATCATCTTCCTTATTATATTTCATCTCAATTATAACTGTCTCTTTATCCCCTCTTTTATTTTTAAAAGAATTACTCTTTCCAGTAATTTTAAAAAACAATAGGTCATTATCTAAAGTTATTCTGTATTTTTTATCAGAAGATCTAAAATATTTTCTTAGATAAGAATTTAGAATAGATGGCTGATAACCCCTTAACTTTTCAATTAACCAATTTGGAAGTTTTGATTTAAGAAAAACTTCTTTTTCTAAAAATTCCTTAGAGAAATTTTTATCCAATACAAAAGAATTTAATGGAAAACTAAGTTTGCTTCCAAGACTATCCCGCTTTATTTTTAATTCTAACGCGGGTTTTTCAATAAATCCAAATGTATCGTTATACCACCTTATACGAATTTTCATTCTTTGAGGATGCCCATCAATATTATCTCTATAGTTTTCCATCCCATTCGTATCTAAATAAATATTATTCACTCTCCTTTTGTAGAATATTTCAGAAAAAATTGCAGGATGAAATTTTATTGATTTTTCAATATCAAATATTTTTATATCTCTGATTAAGAATTTTCTTTCATACCTATAAGATAAATTCTTTAACATCTAGCCTCCCATCGGATAAAGTTTATTATAAACATTTTCTTTATCTCCTAAAATTATCTTGCCATTAACTATAAAATTTGATTTTTTCTCAACTATATACTCTTCCTTGTTGGCATTCAGAGATACATTCTCTGCAGTTATAGATGCAGGTCCAAACTCTGATTTTTTTTGGTATATAGCAAAACCATAATTACATTCAGATAAACTGCTTGAGCTTATGCTCAAGTTTGATAAATCCTTGCTTCCAACACATATATTTGAATTTTTTATTTCTGTATTTATTATTTGTATATCACTCCCCTCTCCTGCACTTATACCCTTATCACCTGCCTTATATATCAGAGTATTGCTTATATTCACTCTAGCTCCAGAGATGTCTATACCATCATTGAGCGAGTTAAAAAAAGAAGAGGAATCTATAACTCCTTCTGAAAAATCATCATCAAAACAATCAGAAAAACAATCATTGAAAATAGAATTTCTAATCTCAAATCTTGAACGCACAGCATTTAGTGAATCTTCTGATTTCATTCCATTGATAACAACATTCTCTAATACAAAAGGAGATTCATAAAAAGTTATTGCTCCAGTTAATCCCCAGTTGCCTTTAGAGGGGTTTGTTAAATTGCTAAACCGGACATATTCTAAATTAGACACATCCCTGGCATTGAGTATAGCAATTCCTCCGGTCTTATCAGAAGAAATTATTTTTATAGGATTATCCTCTGTTCCGCGGAATTGCAGGTCTGAATAAGATAAGATTACAGCACCATTGATTAAATTAATAAATACATCTTCATTAGAGCGTATGCTGAAACCTGGAGGAAATACAATGCTCTGGTTTAATATCCATATACCTTTTTTAATAGATATAATCCTGCTGGAATTGTCTATATCAAAAAATTCATCTGTTTCCCCTATTGGTTCTTGCATTATGAATTCATTTTCTAAAAAGTCTTTTTCTATATAAGACCAGGGCAATATACTTTCATTTTTTATATTCTCTGTTCCAAATATTTTATATCTAAATTCCAAATTAGAAGCAAGGCTATCACTCCAATTCAGCCCAGGAGGAATTATGAATTCAAGGTTTTTATAATTCACAGAACCAGGATTTTTTGGCTGCATTAATCTATCTCCGCTTTCTAATCCAAAAACAAGGGTTTTATTGTAAACAAGATCTACAAATTCCAATGGAAAAATTCCAATATTTCCAGCATATAACATAATCCTATTTTCAGCTGGAGAACTTTTCTGTAAAAATATCTTTACACTCTGGCGAGGATTCATTACTCTGTTTATCTCTTCTTGATTTATATAATAAAGCTCTTTTGGAAAATGATAAAATGGATTGTCTTTATGGATAATTTTAAGATCTCTATTAATATCTTTATTTAAATCAGAAAATAATTCATCTATATATTCTTTTTTAGAAACTCTTTCTAATTCTTTCATATATTTATTAAAAAAGACCTCATCTCTGAATATTAAATTATAAAAAGTCCCCGCTTTATCAGAACATCTTGCATCATATGATATGCAGTCTGGCATATATTCATTCATAATTTGCTCCACACTTTTTATATCACTTGTGGCATCATAACCAATTGGCTCTAAACGCCCTGTTATAGGATTATAATAAAATCTTATATTTCCCCAAATAGAGCCATGTTCTGCTCTTAAAACAGTATTTATAGCAAAATATCTTGCCAATATATCAACATCAAAAACCTGGCTTGTTTTTAGCTCTCCATTTCTGAAAGACTCCAATAAATTTCTAGCTTCGCTAAACTGTTTTGACAATACAGGATCCTTTAGAGTTTTAGTTGTAGTAAAAGAATCTATGTTGCTGCTATAAAACCAGTCTGATGTTTTTTCTTCTATAAAATTATTAATTTCTTCAGGATTATTCATGTACTGCCCTGCATCTGCTCTCTCTTCCCACATTAAACTCTCATCCATTTCTATGATAACTCCCTCTCTTTTATTTTTATCCTCAATTAATTGCTTCTCAAAAAATTCTTCTAATGCGTAGATTCCTTTGTTTTTTCCATTGACAACTACATCTATAAAATCATAATTAGGAGAAAGAATATCCTCTCTTTCTAATGCCTTGTAATATACAAATTCTCCAAGATAATTTCTTGTTTTTGGATCCTGTATAGAAAAAGTCTTCATTCCGAATAAAGTATCATTTCCCTTTACCTTTATTCTGAAAGACCATTTTTTTCCCTCTATATGGTCCAATAAATCTCCCTTTAGTCTCAAATTAACATCAACTGTTTTATCTTTATATCTTATTGTGGCTGGGGCATAATCTTCATCAGAGGTTATTAATACCCCCTGCTCTAATGCCCGCTGTCTTGTATATTCAATCTTCTGATAATCCTTAAATGCAATATCAATATATATTTTTTCTGGCTTAGAAAATTGGCCTATGACATAATTGAATGGAATTTTAACATTTTCGCTTAAAACCCCGCTTGCTATGTTTCTCCACCCCTTTAAATCTTTTATTCCTATGGAAGAGAGCAGGTTAATTGCTCTTTCAGAAGGCTTATCAAAACTTCCAAAAAAACCAGAGATTAATAATCCAAAAAAACTTCCAATTAAAAATACAATTATAATAGAGATTAATATAAAAAAGATTTTAGTTTTCTTGTTTAATAGAAATTTAGTCAAGCCATTAAATCCACGTTTAATTTTTGGGTAAAATTCTTTTTCTTCTCTCTTTTTGATGTCCATTTTATTAAATTATTAATATGAGCTATTGCTATCCAAATAAGAGATTGTAATTGACTTTGAAAGCTTATTTAATTCTTCTTTTGCTTTTTCTAGTTTTTCAAAAGAGGAGAAATCAACTATAAACGATGCCTCTAAGAAATCCTCTTCTGACTTGTCAAATCTTTTCAAATGAACAGAGTCACAATGTTTTTTAAGAACCTCTACAACTTTTTTTAAACCCAACTCTCCTAATGATTTGCCAGACACTGTTAGATATAGATTATGGTCTTCTTCTTTTTTATAATAAAAATGCCTGGCTACAATTAATAAACAGATGATAACAAAAGCAACTATTGTAACTAGCCACTGATCTGCACCAAAACCCAAACCCATAGATATGGCTAAAAATAAAAATGCAAGCTCTTCAGGCTCTTTTATTGCTGCACGAAATCTGACAATAGATAGCGCACCGACTAATCCTAATGAAAGGGCAAGAGATGACTTTACCACAGTTATTATGAGTGTCGTAGTGGTGGTCATAAGAACAAAATTTCCAGCAAATTTCCTTCTGTTAGATAAAGAAGTTCCATATTGGATATATACTTTTGCCAGTATGTATGAAAGAATTGCAGCTAAAACTAAGGAGATTACAAAATTTACAAGGTCTATTGGTGCATTTTGATTGACTAAAAAATCCTGAAAAGTTTCTGCTATACCAGCCATTTTTTGTATATCTCCAAAAGTTAATCTGTTTATAAAGTTAATTAAAGAAAAATAGTGTTTTTAAACTGACATATTCTTTTCTTAAACAGAGCCCGGGTAGCTCAGTCTGGAAAGAGCGACTGCCTCCTAAGCAGTAGGTCGTAGGTTCAAATCCTACCTCGGGCGCTAAGATATTGAGCAAAGCGAAATATACTGCAGGATTTTTAACAAAATTCAAACATCATTTAAATTGGTTCAACGAGCAAGTTCACGAGTATCGCCTCAACAATTTGTGTGAGTGGGCTTGCGAGCATTCCTGCTGAGGCCGTTTATCCCTCTTCTCCAAAATATGCAATTTTTCCCATTAATAGTTATAAAGGCTGTTTATAACTAAATATTATGCTCTTTAATTCAATCGAATTCCTGATATTTTTCCCAGTTGTAGTTTTAACCTATTTTTTACTTCCTCATAAATTTCGCTGGTTCTGGTTGCTTTCAGCAAGTGTTTATTTCTATATGCGTTTTATCCCAATTTATATCCTTGTCTTATTTTTTCTGATAGCTATTGATTATACAGCCGGGCTAATGATATCAGCAGCAAAAACTGCCAGCAGAAAAAAACTCTTTTTGATAATGAGTTTATGTGCGAATATTGGTATTCTAAGTTTTTTCAAATACTTTAATTTTTTTAATTTAAATATAGATAAATTAGCAACTCTTATCGGCTGGAATTATCCTCTTGTTCTGCTTAGTTTCGCACTTCCAATAGGTCTTTCCTTTCACACTTTTCAATCTATAAGTTATGTAATTGAGGTTTACAAGGGAAATTATAAAGTTGAGAAAAATGGAGGAATTTATGCATTGTATGTAATGTTCTTCCCCCAGTTAGTTGCAGGCCCTATTGAAAGGCCTCAAAATTTACTGCATCAGCTTCATGAAAAACATGACTTTGATTTTCAAAGAGTCAGCAATGGACTAAAGCTTATGTTATGGGGTTTTTTTAAAAAAGTAGTTATAGCAGATAGGTTGGCACTGCTGGTTAACACAATTTATGCTAATCCTACTAACTACACAGGAACTCCATTAATCTTAGCTACAGTTTTCTTCGCATTTCAGATTTATTGCGATTTTTCTGGTTATTCTGACATTGCGATTGGTTCTGCAAGAGTAATGGGAATAAATCTTATGTATAATTTCAGAAGACCTTACTTTTCAAAGTCTATTTCAGAGTTCTGGAGAAGATGGCACATCTCTCTTTCAACATGGTTCAGGGATTATTTTTATATTCCATTAGGGGGAAGTAGAGTTTCATTGTTAAGGGTTTATTTTAACTTGTTTGTTACTTTTTTAGTTAGCGGTTTATGGCATGGAGCTAATTGGACATTTGCAGTTTGGGGTGCATTTCATGGGTTTTATATAATGTTTGGGAAAGCTACATATAAATTCAGAAAAAAACTTGCAGATAGCTATGGCTTATCAAAATTTCCAAAGTTACACACTATCTTGCAGATTATAATTACTTTTATTTTGGCAGATATAGCATGGATTTTCTTTAGGGCAAATACAATGTCAGATGCTGTTTACATATTAACTCACCTACTTTCAGGATTGACTTTAAATCTTTCTTCGGTTGATTTGGGATTAGACAACCCGGAATTAGTTGTGGCATTTGTTTCAATTATTTTTATGGAGTCAGTGCAATTCGTTCAAGAGCGCATAGGAATCATGCAATTCTTATCAAGAAAACCAGCCTGGCTTAGATGGATTATTTATCTTTTATTAATATTGGGAATATTGCTATTCGGAGTTTTTAAGGGAATGTCATTTATTTATTTTCAGTTTTAAAATCAAAGAATAAAATATGAAAAAAGAAAATATAAAATTCATGAAGAGAATGGTTCTTTTAATAGTAATTATTATTTTAATTATCCTTATATTGAATATAATCTATACAAAATATGTTCTTACTAAAAAGAATTTTTATAGAAAAGAAATAGCATATCAAAATTATATCTCTAACCATAGTGAGATAAAATATGCCTTTTTTGGAGATTCCCATACATTTCATGCGATACACCCGAAATTTATCTCGGGAGCATTTAACTTTGGCTCTGGAACTGAGAATTATATCAAAACCTATTATTTACTGGAAAGAATAATAAATAAGGACAATATAAAAGTTGGGACTATTGTATTGCAGGCTGATTTAGAAACGTTTTCAACATGGTTGACTAACGAGCCATTTCTTTTTAATGAAATAGAACTTTATTCACAATTTGTTCCATTAAGTAAGATAAAAGAGGTGCGTAAAAAAGATTCTATGATTGAATTATTTATTGAGGCAAAATTGCCTGTAATAGGAAAAGGAAAAGAGTTTGGTATCTTATTTTCTAATGAAAATCTAAGTGAAATGTATGAAGGATGGATTAAGAACTATAATGATTTTTCTAATCTAACAGAAACAGAAAGATTAAATATAGCAGAAGATGGCTATAAAGTTCATTTTCAAAACCAGCAAATAAGCAATCTTTCAATAGAGTATTTTATAAAAACAATGGAATTAGCCAAAAAAAACAACATAAATGTAATCCTAGTCAAATACCCCATTTCAAAAGAATACCAGGATATAACTTCTCAAAGAGGCATATATAATATCTCAAAAGAAGAATATTATAGGATTCTTTTTGACAATACGGAAAAAGTTTTAGGAGATAATTATTATGTTTTGGATTATCAAAACTTATTCTTGAATCAGCCAGAAGATTTAGGAGATACCTATCATGTAAACTATAAAGGAGCAGAAATTTTATCCAGGAAAATCTATGAAGATATAACAAAATTAAACTTAAGTTCAAACTCCAGCTCACAACAGCAGAATAACGTAATAACTATAGATAAAAATACTATTGAGTCAGATAAGATAAATCTCATTCTTGTAATCTTTTTAACTTTAGAATCAATTATCCTATTGGGAGTTTTAATCTATCTTATGCAGAAAACAAAATTTAACAAATCCAGCAAAAGCTTTAAAACCCCTTCTCGTTAATTTAGCTAATAATACATGAGTAGTTCAGCGGTAGAATAAATAATAACTTTTATAAATCTGCTTTAACTCTATTGATTATGCCCTCCTTTATAAGATTAAAAAATCAAGATAGAGAGAAATTATTCTCTTTAATAAAGAGAAATATTAATTCTTCATGGGAAAATTTTTACCCCCAATTTAACATAAGTAGAACAATGTTTTTTAATTATTTAACTGGTAGGTATGCCATACCCAAAAACTTATTTTTTCTATTAGAGAAGATAGCAGCAATAAAAATAAACGATTACAAACAAATTGAACGGGATAAATATATCAAAAAAGAGATAGTTAAACCAAGGATGAATAGTTCTCTTGCAGAAATTTTTGGAATTTTAAATGGTGATGGACATATTTCTAAATTTAAGCATGAAATTTGTGTGGTTGGAGATATTAGAGAAAAGAATTATTGTTCTTATCTAAAAACCTTATTTCAAGGAGCATTTGGTGTTTCTTTTACAATTTATGAAGCTGATTCTTATTTTAAACTTAGGGTTTATTCGATAGATATATCTAATTTTTTAACTAAGACATATGGATTGCCAAAAGGAAACAAACTCGGAAAGTTAAAAATACCTGAGAAGGTTCTTACCTCAAAAAAGTGGACAATCTCTTATATTCGAGGCCTGTTTGATACAGATGGGAGTTTTTTTATAAGAAGAAAAAAGGATCCGGTTATTGAAATTTCAAGTGCAGATCCAATCTTTTTATTGGAAGTTAAAACAGCCTTAACTTCATTAGATTTTAATGTTGCTAAAGGTAATAAAAGAATATTTATTTATCAGAAAGAAGATATAAGGAGATTCTTTAAGGTTATTAAACCAGCCAACTCCAAACATTTAAAAAAGTATCAAAATTACCTTAAAATAGGTGCGCGAGTAATTTAATGGTAAAATTGCTGGCTTCCACAATCCTTTCGAAGAAACCAGCCTATCTGGGTTCGATTCCCAGCTCGCGCATAATAAAATAGAGCAAAATGAAATTTGGGATATATATATCATCATAACAATCCTTATAAAAGACATTAAATCTAATAATTTCAATTAAAGTTTAGGAGATAACATGATTTTCGGACAAAGTTTATTTAGTCTTTCAGAAAAAATAGAAAAAAATCAAAAAAAAATCCTAGAAAAAACTATTGAACAAATAGAGTCTGAGGGTTTACAAATTTCTTTTACCGGATTATATAGACAATCTAATAGATGGGGTTTAGAAATACCTTTCCCCTTTGTTGTTTCACATACCCCCGAACAGGTTGATAAATTAAGTAAAGGTGTTCTTGAAGGTAGAGTATATGATATGGGGACATATGCAAATATAACAGGTACAATTAATCCTGAAACAGTTGAATTTACAAAAGAATATCGCCAGGGAAAAATTTTGTCCCCTTTGGGAGAAATTGCAAAAATGCATCTTACACAATTACTGACTAAGAGTGAAAATGCTCAAAAAGCAGTTAAAGATTTAGAGGAAGCAGTAACAAGACTACAAAATAGAGAGATAGAATTGGATGAAAGATGTCCAAATCGAAGAGCAATAAGATATCAAGGACAATCTAGTGACAATGGACGAACATATAACGGAACATGGGAGTTTAATTCTGAAACTGCAGATATGGCAACTAAAGGGACTTTTACAATGCAGAGATATAATGGCGGGAGTTAGATAAAAATAATATTTCTTTTTAAAGAGGTTTTTATTCTTTTATAAATCTAAATACATCGTTTATTAGCTTTTATAACCATATCCCAAATAGCATTCCCTTCCACTCCTTCACAATCTTTAAAAGGCATATTTATCCTATATTATCTATATGGAGCAGGAAGAAGTAAGAAAAACAAAAAACTGGCACGATAAATATTATAAGTTACTGCTAATCATTCCAGTAGCCATGTTAATATTCTCTTTGGGATATATGGTGGTTTTTTATTCTAATAATCATGATTTTATCTATAAAGATATCTCTCTGACAGGAGGAACTTCTGTAACTCTTTATCAGAAAATAGATACATCTAAATTAAAACAAGACCTTTCAGGTAAGTTAGAGGACATCAATACTAAGGAAATCTATGATTTAATAACTCAAGAACAAAAGGCAGTAATTATTGAAACAAAAACAGAAGGAGAACAGGTAAAAAAAATTCTTGAGGATTATTTGGGATATAAACTAACCAGCGAGAATAGCAGTTTTGAGTTTACTGGCTCTACATTAAGCGAAGGGTTTTATAATCAGCTCTTAATTGCGATTTTGTTAGCCTTTATTTTCATGGCAATAGTTGTTTTTATTATATTCAGAACTTTTATTCCATCTTCAGCTGTTATTATATCAGCATTTGCAGATATTTTGATGACCTTAGTTGTGGTTAATATATCTGGAGCAAAACTTTCAAGTGCAGGAATTGTTGCTTTTTTAATGCTAATTGGCTATTCTGTAGATACAGACATCCTTCTTACAACAAAACTTTTGAAAAGGCACGAGGGCTCATTAAATGAAAAAATTTTGGGCTCATTTAAGACAGGAATGACTATGACTTTAACATCTATTGCAGCAGTAGTCTCTGCATTAATTGTAGTAGGGTCTTTTTCTGCAATATTAGCTCAGATTTTTATGATATTATCAATTGGATTGGTATTTGATATTCTGAATACATGGGTGACTAATGTTTCAATACTAAAATGGTATGTTGAATATAAGGAGAGCAAAAAATGAAGCTAACTTGGAAAATTTGGCTTTTAATATTTGTATTGGTCCTTTCTTTGTTGTCTATATTTGGGTTTCCTCCAACATTTCTTAACAATGGAGTAATAGTAAATAGTGTGGAGAAAAATTCAACAGCATTTGAACAGGGATTGAGGCAAGGCCAGATAATAATTTATATAGATGATAAAAGCATAAAAAATTTAGTGGATTTTTCAAACGCGCTTAAAGGAAAGTTCGGCTCTAATGAAGATGTGAAGACAATAATAAAAACAAAAGATTCTGAAATTATTTTATTTTCAAAAGAAGCTCCAAAGATAACTGTTTCAGAAATCCCTAAAACAAATATTAAAACTGGTTTGGATTTGTCTGGAGGGTCCAGAGCATTGGTTGAAGCAAAAGATAGAGAACTTTCTTCTTTAGAGATAACCGATCTTGTAGATATTACTAGCAACAGGCTCAATGAATTTGGATTATCCGACATAAGGATTCTTCCAGTATCTGATTTAACTGGAAATCGTTTTATGCTGGTTGAAGTTGCAGGAGCAACTCCCGGAGATTTAGAGGAACTAATATCAAAACAGGGAAAATTTGAAGCAAAAATAGGAAATGAAACGGTTTTTATTGGAGGAGATAAAGATATAGCATCTGTATGCAGGAATGATGCTACCTGTGCAGGAATTGAAAATTGCCAGCAGGCGCAAGGTGGTTATTTTTGTAATTTTAGATTTTCAGTTTTCTTAAGCGAAGATGCTGCGAAAAAACATGCAGAAATAACTAAAGATTTAGATGTAAATTCCACTGCTCAGGGAGGTTATCTGTCTAAAAAATTGGATTTGTATTTAGATGATGCTCTTGTTGATAGCTTATTAATCAGTGAGGGATTAAAGGGAAGAGTAACAACCCAAATCCAGATTTCAGGTTCCGGTTCAGGAGCAACTAAGGAAGATGCATATGAATCTGCAAAAGAATCAATGCACAAACTTCAGACAGTTTTAATTACAGGAAGTTTGCCTTATCAATTGGAGATAGTCAAGCTCGATACAATTTCTCCAATCTTAGGAAAAGAATTTATAAAGTCGATTTTATTTGCGGCAATTGCAGCATTTACAGTAGTTTCAATTGTGATTTTTTTAAGATATAAAAAATTTAAAATATCTATGGCATTGCTGACTACGAGCTTTTCAGAGATAATAATCATCCTTGGAATAGCTTCATTTATAGATTGGAATCTTGACTTGCCGAGTATTGCAGGGATTTTAGCAACAATTGGTACAGGAATAGACCAGCAAATAATTATTTTAGATGAGTCAAAACACAGCAATATCTCCTCGGGTGTAAAAGAGAGATTTAAAAAAGCATTTGCAATTGTTCTCGGAGCATATTTCACTGTATTGGTTTCTCTGCTTCCATTATTATGGGCTGGAGCAGGATTATTGAAGGGATTTGCAATTACTACATTAATTGGAATAACAGCCGGCGTTTTAATAACCAGGCCGGCATTTACAGATATAGTCAAGAGTATGGAGGAATGAAATGTATCCAAAACAACATTTTTTTTTAGGGGTGATTTTCGCTTTATTTCTGCTAATTATTTTTCCGCAGATAAAATTAATCGGATTTTTTATAATTGTTTTATCAAATGTCTTGTTTGATATAGATCATTATTTATATTATGTTTACAAGAAAAAGAATTTCAGTCTTAAAGATGCATATGATTGGCTTGATAAAGAGATGATTAAATGCGGTTCTATCTCTAAAGAGCAAAGAAACATTTCATATGCATGCTTCCCCTTTTTACATGGTATAGAAATTTTGATAATCTCCTTTTTACTTGTTTTTACATCCAAATATTTCTTATTTATATTTGTAGGTTTATCTTTTCATTTATTGTTGGATATAGTGTACCAAACAACCTATTGGGATAGGATGGATAAAATTTCTGTCTTGTATGATTTTTTTAAATTCAAAAAATTAAATTATCTCGGATAGTTATTATGGAAAAATACGATATTAAAACAAACATTATAAAAAGTTCTTTCTGGAATTTTATCTGTTCCACCATAAATAGAATCGGAGCATTAGTCTTTACTATTATACTTGCCAGGTTTTTAATGCCAACAAATTACGGTATTTATGTTCTTATTTTATCAACAGCCACGCTGTTTTATACATTTGCAGATCTTGGTATAAATCAAACACTAATCCGGTTTTTATCTCTTGCAATAAAAAAGAATGAAAAACAAATCCCATCTTATTATAGATATTTATTAAGGATAAAATTTATTCTTGCAACCACATCCTCTCTTTTGCTTTTGATATTATCTTACCCCCTGGCTTATTACTTCTTTAAGAACCCCATTCTTTTCTTCCCTTTAATCATCGCCTCTTTTTACATATTCATTTTATCATTAGACATATTCCATTCTATGATATTTTATGCTATAGAAAAGGTAAAATTTCTTACTACCAGAGAAATCCTTAACCAAATCCTTAGAATTTTTTTGGCTCTTTTAGTTTTTTATTTTGTGGCTTTTTCTTACCAAGTTATTGGAATTTTTCTATCTTTAATTCTGGTCTCTTTGTTTTTAATGATATACAGCATATATTATATACATAAAATTAGTCCGAGAATGTTTGATAAACCAGAAGAAAAAATAGACAAAAAAACCATAAGAAGATTTGTCGGTTTTTTAACAATCGCAAGCATATCAGCTGTATTTTTTTCACATATAGATTCTATCATGCTCGGATTATTTTTAACTACTGATTATGTTGGCTATTATGGAGCAGCATTCTCTTTAGTATTAGGGGTTATGGGTATTGTTTCTTTTCCAATAATTCCACTTCTGCCAATGTTTACAAAGATAAAAAAATCAGAAATAGAATCAGCTTTTAACAGGGCATTTAAATATCTCTCATTAATAACAATTCCGGCAATTTTTGGGTTGTTGGCTCTAGGAAAATATTTGATACAGCTCCTTTACGGGCCATCTTATCTTCCTGCAACAATGCCTCTTTATTTTTTATCTTTTTTAATTTTTCCTGTAGTATCTATAGGAATTTTTCTTTCATTGTTTTCTGCTGAAGGAAAACCACAAATTTTTGCAAAATTAATTGTAATCTCTTGTATAATTAATATAATCTTAAATTTTATATTAATCAAATTGTTCCTTAGGATTTCTCCTGAATGGGCAATTAGCGGAGCAGCAATTGCAACCGTAATTAGCTGGTTCTTTTATTTTATAGCCTCTTTATTCTCCTTGAAAGAAGAATTTAATTTCTCTCTGTCTTTTTCATCAATTATAAAACCACTTTTTTCCAGCATAATTATGTTTGGAGTATTATATTTTTCTCTTAAATATATCAATGATATGAACATACTTATTGGCTCTGGAGAAATCATCTTAGGCATTATAACTTACTCTGTTGTCATGATTCTTATCAAGGGTATAAAAAAAGAAGACTTAAATTACCTTAAGATTATAATAAAGAGATAAGAACATTTATTAATCAGCTACATCTTCCAAAAAAATGAAAGAATATGGGGAAGAATATCACTTAGAAAAACACAATTACCTGTATAAAGACGATAGGTATTATAACCTTCGGGCAAAATTAGCTTTGTTGAAATATTTTAATAATATCTCTAAAAATTCTAAGATTTTAGAATTTGGTTGCGGTTTAGGACAAAATATTTTTCTTATACCCCATGCAGTTGGCTATGATATCTCAAAATTTGCATTAAATTTTTGTAAGGAAAAAGGTATTGAAGTTACAAACAATCTAAAATCTATAAAAAATGATTCCTTTGACGTTGTTTTTTCCTGCCATGTTTTAGAACATTTAGAAGCTCCTTTTGATTCTATTGGAATTATGAAAAAAAAGTTAAAAAAAGGAGGGAAATTAATTCTTATTCTTCCTGTTGAAAAACATAAAAAAGTTTCATTTGAAATTGATAGCAATCAGCATTTATATTGTTGGAATTTTAGGGCAATTAATAATTTGTTGATTAAATCTGGTTTTAAACCAATAGAAAACAAATACTTGTGGGCGACTGCATATAAAAAACTCCTTATATTCAGTAAGCTAAATTTTAAACTCTATAATTTTCTAACAAAATTAGCCGGAGTTCTTTTTAATATAAGAGAAATGAAAATAGTTGCTGTAAAAGAGTAACCACCTCGCATCGGCCTTTGGACACGATGCTCCGCTAAAAACTTTTAACGCTACACTAAATATTTATTCGTTTAAGATTTTTACACATTAACAATTTTCCTAAGCGAAAAACATGACAGATGTCTGTTTTGAGCTACCTAAAACTTAGCTAATTTCCTTAATTTCCACACTAGTATGCCCTAATTCCTGTTTATAATTTGTTTTTACCTTTACATCACATGGGTGACACTGCCCGTATTTATTGCATGATCTAAAAATATCTTGGAGCTCAAAATTAGGATTAGTGATATTTCCTATTGGAAATTCCTCTGAGAATAAATCTCTATGGCACCTGTAAACATTTCCATCAGGCCCTAATATAAATTCACTGGTTTTACATAGACTGGATTTTAATTCGTTATTTAAAGTACATCCGGGATATTTTGAATAATTTCCATGAAGTATAGAAAAAGGCCTTCCAATATCATCTGTTCCTGAATATACTCCTGTAAAAGATTTTGGCCTGAAGCTTATTCCATTATTTCTGCATTTTATCGCCATTTGCTCAATAGCTTCTATCTGATTTGGATGTGGATACATTACAGATTCTATGCCTATATTAAATCCCGCATCTTGCAAGAGTTTTACGTTTTTTATAAGACTTTCTCCATCACCCATTTCTTCAGGATGATAGCTGACTCTTATAGATGGATAAGGAGTATTTCTTTTTATTCTTTCAGGCTCTATTTCCTGAATAAATTTCCTAATGTTGCTCTCCCCCCAATTTAAATTTGTTAAAATATCTATATTTAATTCTGGTTTTAAATAGTTTATAATATGTATAAAATCTTTATGTAAAAACGGCTCCCCTCCACAGAAGCTTATAGGAATGTCAGACCTTGTCTGAATTCTATTTAACGCATTAACCCACTCTTGCCCTCCAATTTCTTTAAACTTTAATCTGTTGAAATCTATATTTTTATCAATTGAATTGAGGCAAAAACTGCAATTAAGATTGCATCGCATAGTTAAAAATACTGCGATGTACTTGTAATCTTCTGGAATCTTTATAGCCCTCATTTTTTAAAATATATCTCCAAAATACTATTAAATAAAATTATCATGTGATTCAGGATTTTTCAATCTGTGCAGATATCTATTAATTGGATCTAATCTGCAGCCCTTTCTGCAATTATTTACTCCAATTTCCTTTAGTTTTTTAATAACTCTTTTTCTTTGTCCCCCCTCCCAAATCTCTGAAAATGAATCTTTGTATAGGTTTCCGTAAATAAATTCCTCTTTTCCATAAAAAAGATTACATGGAATTACATTTCCTACAGCGTCTATTAAGGCAAAGAATGGAAGTCCGTAGCATTGAGGATATATATTCCCCTCTTCAATCCTTTCTGCACTGGCTTTCCTGAATATAATTTTAAATTTATCATCATTAATTCCATCTAATTCTTCTCCTACACGATTATATTCTTCAATATTTAAAATAAGATTATTCAAGCTATTTGGGTGATGGGAATATGGTTTAATCTGGAGATTATCTGCTCCAATATCTTTTAGTATTCTTGCAAGCTTGACCGCCTCTCCCTTATTTTGCGGAATTACTAAAAATTGAACTCCTATAGTTGTATTCAACTTATTTTCCCTTACAAATTTTACTGATTCCTTGATATTTTCAATTACTTTCTCAAAATCACCCGAGTTTGTTCCATGAACTAAAGCGTAATTTTCAGGGCTTCCAGAATCAACGCTAAACCTTATCCAGGAAAGATAAGGAAGGCACTGCTCTCTTTTTTCTTTTGTAAATAGAACTCCGTTCGTAGTTATTGAAACATCTATGCCGGATTCTTTTGCAGTCTTAACAAACAGCCCAATATCCTTATGTAATAACGGCTCTCCCTCTCCAGCAAACATTACTGACCTTATTCCTGTTTCAGCCATTTCTTTTAATGTTTTTAACATAATGTTTGTATCGATAAAATATCCAGAGTGATTCATAAAATCTAGCGCACAAAATATGCATTTATGATTGCAGGCGACATTAGTTCCTATCTCAACATAAACTGGATAACAATCCTCTTTTTTATGCCATTCTGCGATTCTTTCTGGATGGTATGCTAGTTTATGGCTGTCTATTTGGCTGCTTATATTATGTTTTTTTTTATCTTCTTGGTTATTTTTCACCCTTAAGGATTTGACAATCATCTCTTTTTCAAAATCTTCATCATTAAGAATAGGCGCAGAATCTTCTATTGGCCTGCCAAATGTCAGCTTTGGATATATTCTTGCTTTAGAATGAATCCTAACATCACATAATATCGGACCATTAAAATCTAAAACTTCTCTCACTTTTTCTTTTATCTCCTTATGATTTTCAATTATCATTGTCTTGATATTATATGCCTGGGCTATTTTATTAAAATCTATATCAG
>ERZ1292623.1208-Hain-H51-01um-R1-1208-length-25417-cov-9_pt1 | contig 22193 bp, 23 predicted proteins | sample MGYA00564398_ERZ1292623 | MGnify/ENA primary metagenome ERZ1292623 (study PRJEB36523, sample SAMEA6512633) | groundwater metagenome | collected 2019-01-07 | study: AquaDiva: Metagenomics assemblies of 32 groundwater samples | reverse complement strand
TGCCAGATGATGGCGGAGGTGACGCTCGGCGATGTGCAGAGCGCGCGAGCCCTGATCGCGGACAAGGGCTATGTGAGCGCTATGGAGCCCGCCTGCGGCGCCGGCGCCATGGTCATCGCACTCGCACAAGCCATGCTGGCCGCCGACATCAATTACCAGCGCCACCTCCACGTAACCGCGGTCGATATCGATCCGCGCGCGGTGCACATGGCCTATATCCAATTCTCGCTGCTCCACATCCCGGCACATGTCATGGTCGGCAACTCTCTCAGCAACGAGGTCCGCGAGCACTGGTTCACGCCGGCCCATATCCTGGGAGGCTGGGCAGCGCGGCTTGCGAGGCCGCAGCCTCATCCAAACGAGCCGATCTCGGAAGCGCCGGTGGAACCGCGCTCAGGCCTGCCGCCTCGCTTGCCGTCCCCGCAGCCACCCGCACCTGTGCGCCCGGCACCTGCCCGGGGCGAGCAGCTCAGCCTGTTCTAGCCCCAGGCGTTCTTCGCTGCCACATAGCTGCCGACCGCGATCACGACCGCGGCAAAGACCTTTTCGAGAAGGCCCTTGTGCGCCGACAGGCCACGGCCGGCGGCGATGCCGACCGCCGAGCCGGCCATCCCGCCCACGACGAGCAAGGCCGCGATCCGCCAATCGACGAGGCCGGACAGCGCGTAAGACGCGGCCGTGGTCAGCCCGAGCGCTGAAACGACCACCAGCGACGTGCCGATCGCGATCTCGACCGGCATGGCGGTCGCAGCGATCAGGGCCGGAACGATCAGGAAGCCGCCGCCGATCCCGAAAAAACCTGCCGCCAGCCCCACGCCGAGCCCGGCTGGGACGAGACGCGGCAGGAGTTCACGCGCGCTGGCGCGCGTCAATCGGACGCCAGGGAACTCCGGTCGTCGCCGCTTGCGCAGCATCGACAACCCGACCCCAATCATCACCAGCCCGAACAGCGTCAGTAGGCGCGCCCCGTCGAACGCCTTCCCGGCCTCGGCGCCGATCGCGGCACCAACGACGCCGGTCGCCGCGAAGACACCGGCGCAGCGCCATTTCACGTTCCGCACCCAGGCATGACCGGCGAGGCTCGCCAGCGCATTCGCCGTCACTCCGACCGCCGCGGTGCCGATCGCCATGTGCGGCGAACGCAGCCCGACCGCATAGACGAGGAGCGGCAGGGCGAGGATCGAGCCTCCGCCTCCGACCAGTCCCAGAACGAGGCCGATCAGAACGCCCGAGCCGAGCGCGGCAAGGTCGCCAAGTCCCACGAGGATCAGGCCATTCCGCGGTTCCACGGCATCCGCCGAAAGAGATGGGCGAGCCCGCACCAGCCCGTCGCTCCAGCGAACATCAGTCCGGTGCCGACGAAAGCGGACAGCAGCAGGAAAGCCGGTATGACGAACATCCCCAGCAGGACCCCGAGCAAGACGAGGCTGCCGGCGGCAAGCTGCACCTGGCGTCCGATCTCCAGGGGCTGCCCGCGATCGATCACGGTCTCGAAGCCGCTCGCCTTCCACGCGTCGAGCCCGCCATCGAGCACATGGCAAGGCGCGCCCTTTGCTGCGGCCTCCAGGGCCGGTCCGCAGCCCTTCGTCCGCATTCCCGACCGGCAGTGGAAGATCAGTGGTCCGCTTGGCAGGGCCTGCGCGCCCAGTTCCGCGAGCGGAAGGTTGACGGCGCCTTCGATGCGCTCGCGCGCATATTCGTCCCTGCCTCGCACATCGATCAGCGTGGCTCCGCCCTGCAGGGCGGCACGCGCCTCAGCGGGGGTCATCGATCCGAGGGGCATGGTCTCACTCCTTGCAATATAGGTCGTAGAGGCTCGCGAGCAGCGCCTGGACGCGCGGATCGGCGATCCGGTACCAGAGCGTCTGGCTCTCACGCCGGAAGCTCACCAGGCCCTCGTCGCGCATCTTCGCGAGATGCTGGGACAGCGCGGACTGCGACAGCCCGACATCGACCGCCAGATCGCCGACGGTCCGCTCGTCATGCTCGACGAGCTTACATAGGACCATGAGCCGGCGACCGTTGCCGATCGCCTTCAGCACATTGGCTACGCCCTCCGCCTTTCGCTCGAAGCTGGCGAGATCCATCGGCGGCTTCAGCATCGCAGCTCACTCCATTAGGAGTTGCTAATGTAGCAGATGCTTATATATTAGCAAGAGCTAATGGAGGTCCGAATGCACGTCGATCCCGTCATCGAAGCCTTTTTCGACGAGGCGACCAACACGATCAGCTATCTCGTGGCCGATTCCGGGACCGGCTCGGCTGCCGTGATCGATCCGGTGCTCGATTTCGACATGGCGAGCGGGGAGGGCGATGTCCGATCGGCCCAGCGGATTCTCGATCGCGCGCATGAGAAAGGCTGGCGGATCATCGCGGTGCTAGAGACCCACGCGCATGCCGATCATCTCTCGGCGGCGCCCTTCATAAAGGCCCGCACCGGCGCGTGGGTGGGAATCGGCGAGCATATCCGCGACGTCCAGCATATCTTCCGGCCGGTCTTCGCTCTGGACGATCTCGTCCCGGACGGTCGCGACTTCGACCGGCTGCTGCGCGACGGCGAAACCTTCGCCATCGGCGACCTCACCATCGAGGTGCTCCACGTGCCCGGCCATACGCCTGCCGATCTCGCCTATCGGATCGGCGCTAACCTGTTCGTCGGCGACACGCTGTTCATGCCCGACTACGGCACGGCGCGCGCCGATTTTCCCGGCGGCGATGCCCGCACCCTCTATCGCTCGATCCGCCGCGTGCTGACCCTTCCCGACCGAACCCGCCTGTTCATGTGCCACGACTATAAGGCGCCCGGCCGCGACGACTATCGCTGGGAGACGACGGTTGGCGAGCAACGCCGGGCCAACGTCCATGTTCACGACGGCGTCGATGAAGACACATTTGTCGCCATGCGCGAGGCGCGCGATGCCACCCTGGCGGTGCCCCGACTGCTCCTCCCTTCGATCCAGGTCAACATTCGGGCCGGCCGCTTTCCAAAGGCGGATGCCAACGGGGTCAGCTTCCTGCGCATCCCCGTGAAAGACCCGCGTCACGCCCTGACGCTCGTGTGAACACCTGCCTGTAGCGCTGCTGGAGACACCCTCCGCCTTGTCCGCCTCTATGTTCAATAGTGCTCACTTTGGCCGCAATTTTTGTCGCTTTCCACAATAATCGCGCTATGGGGCCGCATGAATTCCAAGGACACTCTACAGCTTGATTTCGCGCGGTCCCAAAGGCGCCCGGTGAGCTTCGAACCGCGCAGCTGGCGCGGGTTTCGGGCCGAGCGCATCGTCCTAGAATCCGACGAGCCCTATGAATTTCGGACGCTCGGCGAGACCCATTATCTCGCGCTCCACGACATGCGCCTCGATGATGGGGAACTTCACATCGATGGGCTCTCGCCAGTGCGGAGGACCGACCTGCGGGACACACTCACCTACGCGCCGCGCGGATGCACCGTCGCCGGTTGGGCAAAGCCCAGACGAGGCCGAAACAGCTTTACGGCCTTCTATTTTGAACCCGAGGAAGCCGCCGACGAGCTTCACGAGCGCTACACGCGCTCTAATCCGCGACCCTTCGCCTATGCGCGAAACGCCAACCTCGCGGCAACAATGACGAAGATCAAAGACATCGTCTCATTGCCCGATATCGACAGTCTCTACGCCGAGGCGCTCTGCTTGACGGCTGCCATCGAAATACTGGGGGTTCAGCAGCCGTCTGCGCCCGGCCAGTTGACGAAAGCTCAGGTCGATCGCGTGTCCGAATATGTCGACGCTCATCTTCACGAGCCGATCACGCTCGATGAACTCGCGGGAGTGGCCGGCCTCAGCCGATCGCACTTCTCGCGCGCGTTCAAGGCGACGACCGGGCAGGGGCCTTATCGCTTCGTCACCAACCGCCGGATCGACCGCGCGCGCGCCCTGCTCGCGCTCCGGCACGGACCAGGCATCGCCGCGATCGGCCAAGCGGTCGGTTTCGCCAACGCCGGCGTCTTCCGTCGTGCCTTTCTTCAATCCGTCGGCATGACACCGCAGCAATATCGCAAGGAGCGATGCTGACGGGGGGCATTCAGTTACGCGTTCAAGGGGGGACAGTGACCACAGACAGTTCATCAGGCTCGTTGCTCGGCTGGCTCGGCTTTCGCGGCTCGCGCGCCGGGGACAAGGCCGGCGCCGCGGGGGCAGCGTGCGCCGGCAATCCCGGCACCAACATCTTCCAGCAGGCGCGCGCGCATCTGCTCGACGAGATCGGGTCGTTCCTGCTGGCCTATGAGCTCGATGTCACGCCGAACAACTTGATGGCCGCTCATGGGGCTTTCTCCGGATCCAACCCGGCTCTGGCCCGCCAGATCGCGCATCAGGTCGCCTCCGGCATAGGAATCACGCAACACTGGCTCGATGAGGTCACCGCGGCAGACCAGATCGTCGACAAGCATGACGGCATCGAATTCCTGATGACCAAGCTCGAGACGACCCTCGAGAATTTTTCCAAGAATACAACGGCCGCACGAAGCGCCACCTCGGACTATAGCGACGAACTCGAGCAGCACGTTGCCGAACTCGTTCAGGTGCAGGAGACCGGCCACATCATTTCGAGCCTTGCCGACCTCGCCAAGGCGATGCTCGAACGCGCCCGCCACCTCGAAGCGGACATGCGCCGCAGCGAGGACGAGGCGAAGACGCTGCGCCGCAACCTTGAAAAAGCGAAGCGCGATGCGGAGGTCGACCACCTGACCGGCCTCCCCAATCGCCGCGCCTTCGAAGCCGTCCTGGACCGTGAGCATAAGGAGGCCCGCGCCGCGCTGGACCCGCTTGTCGTCGCATTCTGCGACATCGACCATTTCAAGCTGGTCAACGACACCCACGGCCACGATGCCGGCGACCGGGTACTTCGGCTCATCGCCGAAATGCTCTCGGAGATCTCCGACGACAATTGCCATGTGGCGCGGCATGGCGGCGAAGAGTTCGTCATGCTTTTTCGCGGCGCGACTCTCAGTGAGGCTAGATCGCGGCTCGACGACGTCCGTGAAAATCTCGCGGACCGCAAACTGGTCAACCGCAAGACCGACGAACCCTTCGGGCAGATCACTTTCTCCGCCGGTGTCGCCGACGTGTTCGACTTTCCCGATCCGCGATCCGCGCTCAAGGCCGCCGATGAGGCGCTCTACGCGGCCAAGCAGGGTGGGCGGAACCGCGTCTTCGTCGCCGAAAAACCCGCTCAGGCGGCCTGAGCGCCGCCAGTTGGTTACTTCGGGGGCTGCTCCTCGGCGACCTTCGGGCGGCCACGCCGAGCCGGCGCAGCCTTGGTAGCCTTTGCCGGCGCCGCGGCTGCCTTCGGCTTGCGTCCGAGCCCGATGCTCTTGGCGAGCGTGCGCCGCTGCTCGGCATAGTTGGGCGCGACCATCGGATAGTCGGCGGGAAGATTCCACTTCGCCCGATATTCGATCGGCGTCATCTGATAGTGGGTCATCAGGTGACGCTTGAGCATCTTCAGCTTCTTGCCGTCTTCGAGACAGACGATGTAATCCGGCTTGATCGAGGCGCGAACCGTTACGGCGGGCTCCTGTTTTGCCTCCGCTGCGACCTCAGTCTTGCCGAGCTTGCTCAAAGCCCCGTGCACGTTCTGAATCAGCGACGGGAGGTCCGAAACCGCCACGCTGTTGTTCGTCACATGCGCGGCGACGATGTCGGCGGTCAGGGTAATCAGCGTGCTGTCGGTTTCGGACGCGTCGGTCATGTTGATCTGCTTTCTTCGAAGTCAGGAAAGCCCCGGACGCGCATTCGCTACCGGGATCGCGGCGTCTTGTGAAGCACGCAGGCCCTTAAAACATCGTTCGCCTCTCCCAAAGGACTTGCTGAAACGGTTATCGGCGGCGGCGACACCGGCAACATCTCCGACCCCGAAATAATTGCGCGATCACAGGAAAGAAGAGGGGAATGGGTCGGGATGACAAGTCGGGGGGCGAAGCACCCCCGACACCCCCTCATCTCCGAGGCCGGCATGGACACATCGCGCAGCAGCGCTGGCGGGAACGGCGCGCCCTCTGGGCCACCGATTTTCGCCTCATCAATCCCCGAGCCTATTGCGCCGACATCATCGATCATGGCCTGGCGCGCGCCTTCATCGCCGAGCATCACTATCTGCCTACTTATCCCGCGGCACAGGTTGCCGTCGGCCTCTTCGGGCGCTGCGCGCGGCTCGAAGGTGTCGCCGTCTTCGCCGTGCCCGCGACCGCTGCCGTCATCGCTCGCCACACCGGGTTCACCGACCCCGCCAGTGGCACCGTGCTCGCCCGACTGATCCTGCTCGACAGTGTCCCGCAAAATGGCGAGAGCTTCTTTTGCGCGCACGCCTTCCGGCTGCTGCGCCAGGCCCGGCCCGGGATCGAGGCCGTCGTGTCCTACAGCGACCCCGAAGCAGGCCATATCGGCCGCGTCTATGCCGCCTTGTCCGGCGCGCACCGTGGTACCACGCGGTCGCGCATCGTGCTTCGTGCCGGCACCCGCACCATATCCGATCGCACGCTTTCGAAGATCAGGCTGCGCGAGCGCGGCATGGACGGCGCGATCGACCAGCTGGTCCGGCTCGGCCTTCCCGGTCCTGGCCTCCGCGAGGATCCTGCCGCGTGGCTCCAGCGCTTGCAGACCGAACAACTGCTGACCCGACACCGGCACGCGGGCCTCTACACTTATTGCTTCGAGCTCACCCGCGACGCGCGTCGACGTGGCCTGACGCTGCCGAGGCTTCCCTATCCTAAGATCCTCCCGGCGGCGTGATTCTAGCACGGGACCCTAGTCTCAGGCCCTGGCTTTCTCGAGATAGGCGATCGCCTCGCCGACGGTCTGAATCGTCTCCGCGTCGGCGTCTGGTATCGAGACCCCGAACTCCTCCTCGATCCGCATGACCAGCTCGACGACGTCGAGGCTGTCGGCGCCCAGATCGTCGATGAAATGGGCATCGGGAACCACCTTCTCGCGATCGGCACCGAGCTGATCCGCCACAAGCTCGGTCACCTGATCGGCTATGTCACTCATCAGCTTGGTCTCCATGGTCTGCGCGCTCCGAGGTTCGAGGTCCGGGATGCCGGCGATCCATCGATTCCGGCATCGTGTCGTACACCGCGAACCACACGGTAGCGCTACGTAGAGTTACGGTTCCGGCGCGAGCGATCGCCCGATTTCGTGCCCGTCAGGGGGACCTCTCCGCGCTCATCCTTGCCGCCATCTCGCCAACCGGCCCGGCGGCTATCCATCGCATAAGCAGGAGCATTGTGATGCATGTCGATTTCGAAATCCACGGGAGTTTCGAGGTGCCCGTCGGAACCCAGCCGGTCGAGAGACTGCCAAACCTCTTTCGCCTGCCGACGGGCGAGATCGTGTCGGTTCATCCGGTGATCGAAATGGCCAGCGCCGATACCAGCGACGACCATCACGATCTGACCACCTCCGAGGCGGCCGCGATCGGAGTCCATCTCGATCTCTACGATCGTGAGTCCAGCCTGCAGGACGCAGACTGACGTCGCGACATCGGCGACAAGTGACTGGGAGGAGAGAGGGAGGGCGTTCGGCGCGCAGATGGACTGCGCGAGAACGGAGCACCCCCATGCTGGCTGCCCAACCCCGCGACATCGACTATATCCGCGTCGCCGAACCAGCGCCGGTCGTGCTCGCCTATGGCATCGGCGTCGACAGCACCGCGCTGCTCGTCGAGCTGGAGAGCCGCGGCACCCCGCCCGACCTCGTCCTGACCGGCGACCCGGGCGTCGAGAAGCCCGAAACCTACGCGTATCAGCAGATGATCGCAGCCTGGATGGCCGCCCGCGGCATCCCTTACGAAACGGTGCGCTACACGCCGCGCCGCTTCAAGCACTGGCCGCCCTATTACGACCTGCTGGCCAACGTCCTCACCAACGCGACGCTGCCGAGCATCTCGCTGGGGCGCCATTCGTGCAGTTTAGGTCTGGGCTTAGCTAGTGTCCTGTTAGTTCGCCGTGAAGGGAGGACAGGCCGGGCGACGCGCTAATCCAAAAAGCTGGCGGCGCCCGGCCTGTCCTCCCTTCACTTAAGCACTAAGGTATCGGATCGGCGATCCGTGAGGCGAGCGCCGGCAGTTGATCTCAAAAGCTGCGTTTTGATCAAAGAGGGCACGCGTAGCGACGACAGCGAGCCACTGCCTTTCGCCCTATTCTGAGAAGCGGAACGGCCGCCAGGCACCATCAGCCAAGGTTTGTATTTTCCGCCAGATAGCTCTTCAGTTGCGGCAATTGTGTATCGATCAATTGCAATGCTGTGTGGAGAACAAGCCCGGGTGTGTGGCGTAGCTGGTCGCGCGTCAATGGCGGCAAGAGCCTCAATAAAGGTGCGAACCTTGCTCTCAGTGCATCGGTCGTAGCCAGGGTCCCAAGCGCGTGACCGACCCATAGCGGCAAGACACCAAATAGGATCAGGTCATGGCATTGGCGGAGCAATATCGCTTCGTGCACTGGGGAATGTGATTGATGCAATGCTTCGAAACTGTCGATCCCGGCATAGTCGCGGCGCCACCGCGCCACCCAATCAGCACCGTGTGGGAACCCAGAGGTCGCGAAATAGAGCCCAGGGCTCTCGTATAACTTTCGGCGCGAAGGCTGGGCTGTCGCCCTCTCAACTATGATCTTTCTGGCGTTGTAGGACTTGGCCCGCAGAAACAGGCGCGAGGTTTCGGCGTGGATCTCCTCACCATGGGGATCATACTCCCGCTCGTGTCCGCCCCACACGCGATAGTCGGCGAGACGGAAGGCGCAGATTTTGTCGTCGACGATGACATCATCCGCTTCGGCGACGCAGAGCGCGCGAACCGAGGCACTCACTTGTTCGCAAAGCGCCTGATATGCCGAATGCTCGAGGGCGAACTCGGGAGCGGCCTCCGCTCGTCCTTCGAGCAGCGTCTGCGGGCCCGCCGTCTCACCCGCCGCGCGCATCTCGGCAACATAGCCGGGCTGATATTGTGTGTCGGCGTCCGCTTGCAGGATCAGGACATCCTCGGCGACCACCCCTTCCTCGAGCGCCAACTGTGCGACGAGATCGATGCCGCGCCGGCGCGGGGGAACGTATCCGCGCTCGGGTTCGTACGTGAGTTCCACGGTACCGGGTGGCGAGGTTTGCTGGATATCGCGCGAGAGTTCGAACGTGCGATCCGTCGATCCATTGTCGACAAGGACCAGCGTGCCGTCCGGCTTATCCGTAGCCGCGCCCGGGCCAAAGCCGAGCGAAGCGCAGGTCGCCACTAGCTCTCGTTGCTCATTAAGGCAGGGCATGACGATATAGGCGCGCATTCGGACCTTTCAGAATTCCGGTGCGGTCGCGCTCAGCCTCCGGTCGACGACCCTTCACGACGAACATGCTTCATAATCAACTGAGAGTGACCTGCTGGCGTCACGTCCGCAAAGCCGGCTTCTTCGGCGGCGCGCCGCGAAGCGATGTTGGATTTGCGCATATGGGCGTAGACGACATTATATTCGCTTGCATCGCACGCGGCACGATAGGCGAGACGGCCGATCTGACGCCCCTGGCTTTCCCGGTTCAGAAAAATCTGGAGCGAGGCATGTTTTCCGATCGGGGGTTCTTCAATCAGGTTGATGAAGACGGTTCCCGCGCGCTCGCCGTCGGCCTCGATAGCCCAGGCCTCGCCACCTGGGCCTCCGCCGCGTTTGGGCGTGCCTTTGCTCGGGACCAATCGTACTTTCTCCGGATCGATCGGCCCGAGCGGCGAATGCGCAACGACAGGAGGCGGCTTCGGCGTCGGGCTGGCCCTTCGGCGCCGTTGCCTCTGCTTGGCGGATGAGGGCTTAACGGACATCTAGCCGCGCAAAGGCCGCGCGCAAACGCTCGTCCGCCGCCTGCCAATATTCGCTGGGGAAGAAGCCCGGCGAATAGGCAATTACGACATCTTCGAGCCGCGATGCGAGCCTGGCGCCGTGCAGCGCATCGGCAAGGGCATCGACCTTATCAAGCACCGATGCCAGCGAAGGGTCGAGCTTTCGGCGCCGGTCGAGCCAGTCGCTGTCGCCATCATAGCGATTGTTGAAATAGTCCATGTCGATGTGAAGCAGGATCGGTCCAGGGCCGATCCCTTGCAGCCAATCTCCAAGGTCAGGCGTGATGCGATATCGCCCCGGACCGGTCTCGCGCGCGACCGGAACGAGATCGACAGCGGGGCGCAATGCGCCAGGGTCGAGCAGCGTGTCCTGCTCCTCGGTCAGCTCGACACGAAAGTCTCTAGTATCGACCGCTTTCGGCGGCTGGCAAAGATGGCGAACCTCGGTGGTCGGGAATGCGTGGAGGAACGGCGTTAGAAAGCTGCCCATGCCGATGGCACCACTTCGTATCGCGCTTGCAACGCTATTAGGCTGGGCAAGGTCGACGAGATGGCCAGTCATAGGATCGCGCCAACCCGCCTGCTCCACGAACAGCCGCGGCGCGCCCAGATCGCGGTGATCGTCAACATGGAGCACCACGATCGGCGCAGCCTGTAGGCCGGCCCGCTCCAGCCATTCGCTCCAGCTGAGAAGCGTCCAACTGTCGTAGAGCGTACTGAGAATGCGACCGCTACGGCGCATCGAGAGCGCCATATCGGAACGCTCAAGGCCCTCACCCCACCACGCGAGTCCGGCGGACAATTTGGGATCGACATGCCGCGCGGCATCATTGGGCCAACCGAGCGTCAGCTCCCAGCCCCCGGTAGTCCGTTTAACGCAGGCATCCTTGTCACAAAAATAGTCGCGCAGCGTAGCATGACGCTCGGCTGCTGTTCCCGGAAGCCGATCGAAAGGAAGGGTGATCACATTGTCGGGCATCAGGCCAATTCGCGTTCGGCGGAGGCTTTGAGGACAGCAACCAGTTCGCGTCCCAGTGGGGTCAGCGGACAGCTATCGAGGGTCACGAATGCGTCGCGAAGATTCTCCTCGGTGTCACGGAGCTGATTGATCGCCCGATTGTGGAGGCGGGCAGGCCCTTCGTCCCTGACATGAAGCCAGAAACGCCGCAATTCGACAAAGACGAACACGGCGTGAAGCAGGCCTGAAGGTGGGCGAAGATCCTCTCTCCACGGCGAGGAGACCAGCGCCGCGGTGGAAGCCACGGTCGGCGCAAGCCGCTCCAGGAGATAGAGTTTCTGGTGCCGGTGCTCGTGCAACAACGAGTCGGCGAGATCGTAGGCGTCGATCGGATCGTCGCCCTGCAGGACCGACACATAGAGAGCACCTGGGACCGAGTTGTCGCTGAACGAAACGATCTTGTCGGGATGCGCAAGCGGATCGCGGATAAATTGGATTGCGCCGCAAGCCATTCTCATCTCGCGCGCCATTGCCGGGCGCCAGCGCTCAATGATCTGCAGCGCCTCCTCAACGATCGGCTTGACCTTAGCGGTGGTCGCCTCATCCTCAAAATAGATTGCCTCGCCAAAGGGAATGCGAAGCCAGGGATCGGGGAAACCGATCTGAAAGCCGGAACCGTCGCGTGATGGCTGGGCAAGCAAGTCCTGCAGATAGGATGCGTCGGCTTGGATTGCTGCGCCGTCGACGGCCTGAACTTCATAGGCGGCGGTCTGAATGTCGAGTGTGTGCCGCCACGCGATGGCGCCCGGAGCACTCGCCAGTTCTTCCTGCTCGGAAACGGACAGCGCATCGAACGCCGTGATCGCCGGACCGAGTTCGGGGTGGGTGGCACGCAACTCGCGGACCGTCCCCAGCAGCGCGTCACGCGCGGCTGACCGCGCACCGGCGCAGAGATCGTCCATCATCGCCGTGGCACTCTCCGCGAGATCGAACGCTGCTAGGTCGGTGCCAGTGGGCAGGGCCGAATCCAGCGCATCATCCGAGGGCAAGAGCAGTTCCGCGAGGCGGACCCGCGCATGTTCGACCAGCGCGAGCATCTCACGACAATAAACGGTCGGATGATTGAAGCCGTCGGTGCCAAAGCGGTGGGGGAGCGATCCGCCCCCGCAGATTTCGACAATCGGACAGGCTTGGCACTCGCGGCATAGTCCTGCTTTGCTGAGCAGCGCGCGATGCGCTGCGATCCGGGGCGAGGTCGCTATGTCTGCGATCGGCGTATCCCGTACCGAACCGCCAAGGCTGGTCGCTCCGTCCTGGGTCACCTTGAGCACGTCGAGATCGTGATAGCTTCCGTCGGTCTCAATCGAGATAAGGCTGACGTCCCCGAAGCCAAATGCGTCAGTCCGGGAAGGCAGCCCGGAAACGGCATCGAGCAAAGCTTCAAAGGTTCGCACCGGCAAATGCGGATAATGGTCGAGCCACAGATCGAATGCGCCGATCAGCCAGCGCTCATAGAGCGAGGGATCGAGCGCGCGGCCTGGCGGGAGGCGCAAATGGTGGGCGTCGGGTAGCAGGAAATCGAGATTCGGCGGATGATGCGCGTCGAAGAAGGCGAAGAGATCCTCCGGCGAGGTCGCGGTATCGATGACGGCGATGACGCCTGCAAATAGCCTGGGGCGCTTCTTGAGCCGCTCCAGCGCAGCGAGAACCTTATCGAAGCTCGAGCGCCCCTTGCGCGTCGTTCGATGCTTGTCTTGTGCCGCGCGCGGCCCATCCAAGCTCAGCGAGACACCGATGTCCGCTGCCTCAAGTTGATCGAGCGCGGCATCGTCAAGCAGCAGCCCGTTGGTCTGGAGCCCGACATCAACCTTCGCGGTTGTCGCGGCACGGATTTGGGCGGCAAACGCCGCCAGCTTATCCGCACCAGCAAGCAAAGGTTCGCCGCCGTGGAATACGACCGCGCAGTGCGTGATCTCCGCTTGCGCGGTATAGGCACCTAGTCGGGTCGCGAAACAAGACCGGTCCTCCGCCGACAAGAGCTTCGGCATGGCGCGCCAGCTCTGGTCGGCGTGGTGGTAGACGTAGCAATAATCGCAATCGAGATTGCAACGCGACGCGACCTTGACCAGGAACGAGGTGATCCTGGCGGGGGTCATGCGAGGAAGTCCTTAGGAGCGATTGTGCCGGTGATGCATCCGGTCGTAGCTCGTGATGACTTCGCTTGCTTCCGCTTCGGCGAGAACGCGACCCTTCAGCCGGCGCAGCGCCGGATTCAGAGGCTGTTCACGCAGGAGGGCGGTGCGGATTTCGGGGCTAGCTTCCGGCGCCCGAACTTCGGTATCGATCGACATAGGGATACTCCTTTCGATGCATCGCCATAATACACGCTATTTTGAAGGAGTCCATCATGCCATCAACCGCGATGAATTTGGATAAATATTTGCCAACACACTGTAAATATTGGGATGTTCATTTCACGCATAAGTAAAATCGGCGTAATTTGGTAATTACGAATGGATGTATTGAAATCAAAATAAGATTTTATTGCATAAATTAATTTTATCACATATTCGTGGGAATATTCATCCATTATGGATGAGATTATTTGGAAATAATTCGCATTCTGGGCCGATCGCGTCGAGGGGGAGAGAATTAATACTTCCGCAACATCGACTTATAAAAGGATGATTTTTTTCTAAATAATAACAGTGTGTTACGAGCCTTCTGAAAAAGAGGCGCGCGCGTCGATTCGATCCCGCTACCCATGCCCATGCCCATGCCCATACACATACCTGTTCTGAGTTGTAATAGGCGATGGCTTTTTGGGCACAGTCGCCCCGCCAAAGTGCTGGCGCATGCTGAAATCTGCAGAGGTCACCCATCTGATTTGTTACCTTTCGTTCCATATGAGGTGGCCTGCCTCCCAGCGATCCCGGTTTATTCCCCACCGCTCAGCACTCGGAGGCATCTGAGCTTAGCGGAGAGCGGGCGTTGAAGGCTCTTCAGGCTTCAAAGGCCCGTCATCAGCTATCGCCCGCTTGCAATGTTCTTGGTGCGTTCCCATACTCCATGGAGGCCATCTTGGGAGGAGCGCGGCGGTATGAGGCAGCTTGAGGTTGAGAATCAGCTCCGCGACGTAGTGAGCCGTATTGTCGTACAGGTAGAACTGGCGACCGCGCAGGGGCGGACCGACATCAACCTCGCGCTCGAAGATGCATTCATCCCGATCCTGAAGTCGGTCTTCAACCTGCCGCACCTCATCAATCTCAACCGGAAGCAGAAGAACTTCCCCGGCATCGACCTCGGCGACGACCATGACCGTGTCGCTTTCCAAGTCACTTCTACCATCGGGCTGGAGAAGGTGAAGTTCACGATCGGGCAATTCATGAGCCGGTCGTATTATAACACCTTCGATGAGCTATACGTACTCATGCTGGGCAAGAAGCAGGCATCCTACAGTCAGAGCGCCGTAAATGCCCTGCTGACGGAGGATTTCTCGTTCAACTGCGCAAAGCACATCATCGACCTTAGCGACATCCTCCGCATGGTGACCGGACTGCGTCTGACAGCGCAAGAGCGCGTGCTCTCGGAGCTTAAGCACATCCTCGGCGAGGTGGATGCCTTCATCAGCATGAGATCGGAGACGGTTGAGGCGCCAACTGCGATCACAACCAACCTACAGGAGATCCGGCTGCCCGAGGCAGTCTACGTTGCGGAGCTGACGATCGACGACAAGGCGGTGATCGCGCAGGCCAAGGCGGAACTGAACTACAAGGGCTACGCAAAGAGTCGAAGGTCTGTCGTGAAGATGGCGCTCCTTCTGAACGATGTGTCGACGGACGCATGGGTTTGTTACAACAACAAGCTGTTCTCATTCACCGATATTGAGGCCAGCGGCCTGATCAGCATCGTGGACGAGGGCACGATCGAACGGCTGGAGATATCCGATCTGGCCGACTCTGACGAGCCGGACAACGTGAACATTCTCAAGCAACTCATGTGGGCCGAGACGCGGCAGATGCTGAAGGCGCGCAACGTGCGCTCCCATCCAAAGGACGGCTTCTTCTTCTTCGTGCCCGGCGAGGATGGGCAGGAGCTTCGCAAGGAGGCCTGGGTCGGCAAGGCCAGCGCGACACGCACCGTGTACGTAGTGAAGTATCAGAAGAAGGACCCTGACAAGATCGCGCATCACCAGCACTTATCGTTTGATCTGACGTTTTCAAATCTAGGCGGGACCTGGTTCTCGCAGATCGTGCCGAGCTGGTATTATTCCTATGACGGTTTCAAGCGCTCGAACTGGCACGACAAGTTGCTCTCGAAGCAGAAGCGGCTTGAACTGAATCTCAGCGTCAGGAACGCGGTTCGTTTCGTCGCCTACTTCCTCTCCAACACCAGCAGTGAGGAAGGCTTGGACGAGGCGCCGTTGAGCTTCGGGACGCTCCTCGAATTCGACGTTGGCGACGAGGTCGATGACGATCTTGACGAAGGCGACGTCTCTATCGCCGACTATGATGACGATGCGACCGACGAAGGGATGGCGGCATGAGGCTGACGACTCTCGCGGAGCCGATGCTCGAGTTCGGCACCGGCACCCACATATGCCCGCGTACGGGGATCGAGCACATGGGCGTGTATGACAAGCGCGATGAACTGCGCAGGACGGAACTAAGGGTCGGGGTCGTCGGTCGAGGCGAGGGCATTGATCTGCTGGACGAGTGGCTCGAGAGGTGCCGGGACGGCATCGAACGGAAGAAGGAATCGCAACTTCTCAACCTGTTCCGTGGCTTCGGCGGGGTGAACCAGAGCTACGGCTTCCTAACCCGGCTGATCAACTCGCCCCAGTATACGCGGACACTAAAGAAGTCGGATATCACCGGAATCGTGAAACTTGCCTCCCGCGCCGACCGGGTAGAGAGGGCTGTTGAGCTCTACTATGAGCAGATCCGCTTCCTGGCGGAGAACAGGTCGGTTGACGTCATCGTCTGCGTATTGCCGAACGAGATGTTTGATTCCGTGACCATCTCGGCCACTGGCGACGCGAAGGATGAGAGCGAGCTCGAGCATAATTTCCGGCGGATATTGAAAGCCAAGTGCATGCACCTCGGCACGCCGCTTCAGCTGGTGCGGGAGAAAACCATCCTGATCACCAAGTTCGCCGGGGAACAGCAGGACCCAGCGACGAAGGCATGGAACTTCTGCACGGCGCTTTACTACAAGGGCAACCGAACAATTCCTTGGCGGCTCGTCGAGGACACAGCCAAGCTCCGCTCGTGCTACATCGGTATTGGTTTCTACAAGAGCCGTGACGGTGAGACCGTGTCGTCCAGCTTGGCACAGGTCTTTGACGAGTTCGGGCATGGGATCATCCTGCGCGGGACCCCAGTGTCGATCGATAAGAAGAACCGTCATCCATATCTGAGCGAGGATCAGGCCTACGAACTCCTGCGTGACGCTCTTGATGAGTACGACCGGGCATTGGAACACATGCCGGCCAGGATCGTGATTCACAAGTCGAGCCGTTTCCGCGACGGCGAGCGCAAGGGCTTCCTGCGGGCGCTGGAGGAGAAGGGCATCCGTTCGAAGGATTTCGTCGCGATCACGGACACTGACGTCCGTTTGTTCAGCGACAAGAAGTATCCGCCGAAGCGGGGGACACTGCTGACGATCTCGGAGACGGAGGGCGTTCTATATACCCGCGGGACGGTCGACTTCTACAAGACCTATCCTGGGCAGTATGTGCCGAGCCCTCTGAAAATCACCGTATATGAACAGGACTCTTCGCTCGAAAGCCTCTGCGACGAGATCCTCGGTCTGACGAAGATGAACTGGAACAACACCCAGATGGACGGGCGCCTCCCGATCACGCTCGAATGCGCGAAGAAGATCGGCGACATCATGAAATATGTGAGCGTCAGCGAGAAACCACAGGTCAGTTACAGCTTCTACATGTGATCCGCGCCGACGGCGGGCGGCGATGCATCCCGGAAAGACACCGATCCGCCGAACCGTTTGCCTGCCGGCTCCCAAATAGCGCTATTGTTCGCCGGAATCTCAGCGCGAGGGGATTCCGACAGCATGGTATCGATCATTCGGGCTTTGGCGGGTGAGCCAGGCATTCCCGCCGGCTTCCCGATCCTGTTTGACGCCGACATGGCGATCATCGAGCCGGCGTTCCTCTGGCTCATGGGGCACTCAGAGCTAAGCGGTCGCGCCCAGGCCAATGACACCGTGCGGACCTACGGCGAGCATCTCCACGACTGGTTCGACTCGCTCGAACAATCAGGGATCGAATGGCGCGAAGCCGACGAACGTGTCATCGCCGCTTATCGCAACCGGATGCTGGAGAATCCCAGCACGCATACCGGGCGGCCCTACGCCCGGACCACGATCAATGCGCGTGTCTCGACCGTCTGCCGCTTTTATAGCTGGGCCCTAGATCGAAAGCTGATCGACCATTGCCCGTTCCGGTTGACCGAGAAGATGACGCTGATGTTGGACGGCGCCTATCGTCCCGGACTACAACGGCGCCAGGTCAACGAGCTGATCGTCTCGCTTCCCGAGAAGCTTCCGCGACCGTTGCGCGCCGACGAACTGTCTCGGCTGTTCGCGCATCTCAGGCCTACTGCTCGACTTGCCGCGCAATGGGCGCTTGGGGCGGGGCTGCGCCGCAAGGAGCTTTGCGCGCTCGCCGTCGACCAGATCACGGATAGCTGGCCACTTGACCACGACAGCGATCCACTTGTCGGCGTGCCGCTCCATATCACCAAAGGAGACCGGCCAAGGACAGTCTATCCGCCGCTTCGGCTGCTCGATCATACGCACTGGTATGTGGGCGAGGATCGCGCCCGGATCGTCCGCCGTATCCGCCGTTCTGACCGAGGCTATCGCGCGCCGTCCAATCTCCTGCTGAACGAGCATGGCCGCGCCATCACGCGGAAACTCCTGACGGCACAGCTCGCGGAAGCGTTTGCGGCCGCGGGACTTCGGGGCACGCTGCACTGGCTGCGGCACACCTTCGCGATGGCGATGCTGGCCCGCCTTCAGATCCAAGCCCGCACCAATCCCGATCTCAACCCGCTCAAGGTCGTGCAGGTGCTGCTCGGCCACGCCTCGATCACGACGACGGCAATCTATCTGCGCTGTCTCGAACTGCACGAACGCGACCTGAGCGAAAGCCTCGCCTATCTTTATGGTGAGCTGATCCCCGCCGATGGCTAGGGGCCGCCTCGATCGGACGCTGAAACTCGATCCGGCACCAGCGGACCACCCCGCAGGGATCGCCGAAATCCAGTTCCGCGATGAATGGGGCAAGATCATCCAACGCTTCGACCCGGCGCTGTTCGGAATGCCGGATGATATCGGCGCCGCCATCGCCCGGGCCTTCCGCGATCATGATGTAGCAACCAGCGCTGCGACCCGCACGGCGCGCTGGTTCGCGCTGCGCGTGTTCGGGAGGTTCCTGCGCGAGGACGCGCGTGTCAGGCGCGCGGGAGACCTCGACACGGCAACGATCCGCCGGTTCATCACCTGGCTGGCGATGCCTACCAACGGGCGCAGGCGTGGCGTCCGCTCACAATCCGGTCAGCTTGGTATGATCCGGCCGGTGCTCAAGCGCGCGATCGCGGACAATCCAGGCTTGTTCGCATCGGGCTTTGCCGTTCCCAACAATCCGATCCCGCTCGCCGGCGTCCAGCGGCTACCGCAGGACCGACTGACACCCGGCGCAATGCGCGCGCTGCTGGCAGTGTGCTATGCCGACATCGACACTGCCTGGGACAAGTTCCAGCACGGGCAAGCTATTGTTGGTCTTCCGAATGTGCTGCTTCATGGCGGCCGGACCGCCGAACGGGATCGCTGGATCTGGAAGCTCCACCGCCTTGGCCACGGCATCCTGCCGACCGACCGAGGCTTGGACCTTAACAAGCCCGATCGGCAGAGGATCGCCGAGGTAGGCGGGTTCCGCGAGCTTGAGGGTTATCTCCACCTCACGACCGACACGCTGGTTGCGTTCTATATGGTGCTGCTGATCCAGACGGCGGCCAATGCCGGTCCGCTGCGCCAGATCAAGCGGGACTGCCTCGTGCCGCATCCGCTCGAGCGGCATCGCGTCATGGTCGAGTGGGTAAAACCCCGCGCCGGTGGTAAGGTGAAGCGCATGCAACGGCGCTCGTTCGACAATCGCCGACCCTATGCGGCGCCGCGCCTGATCGAAAAGCTCCTTGCGATGACGGCACCCCTATTGCCGCATGTGGAGCCGTCCAAACGCGACCGGCTGTTCCTCCACCGCTTCCTCATGACGACAGGACGCCTCGAGCGCGAGCACCACGCCGGACATATCGTGCAGGCCACGTTGCGATCGGCAATGTTGCGCTTCTACGAGCGGCATAATGGCGCGATCGCGTCCTGGAACGAAACCCATCCCGGCAAGTCCCGTGCCCTGCTTCCAGACTTCTCGCCCAAGCTGTTCCGCAGCAGCATGGCAAGCACCCATTACACAGCGTCCCAGGGCGATATTATGGCGGCCAAGGCCGTGCTCAACCATGCCAGCATCGTCACCACGGATATCTATGTCGATGGCGAGGCGGTCCGCCGTCTCGAACGCGATACGATCGCTCGGCTCCAGTCGCTGATGATCACATGGGTAACCGGCGAGACGCCCTGCCAAGACTCGCAACATCAAGGGCCGCATACCAGCGTCCGGGTAACGGCGCTGTTCGGCCACGACTGCCTTCGACCGGTCGACGGCGGGCAGGCGCGGCCTGGCCGCATGTGCCCGAAACTGGGAGGCTGCCTCGCCTGTCCGGGCCTGATCGTCCCGATCGACCCGGATCATCTGGCGCGCATCGTCCAGGCCACCAGGCATCTTCAAGCGGCGCGGGAACGCATCGACCCGATCCGGTTCAGCCTCTTTTATGCGCCCAGCCTTCGGGTGCTGACACAAGACCTGCTGCCGGCGTTCCCGCCCGAAATGATGCCGGACGCGGAACGGCTCATACCCGCCTTGCCGCCGCTGCCGGACCTGGAATAGCCTCATGGCCTCCGTCCCGACATCCACGCTTACCCAACTTCCGGCGCCATTGCTCGGAAACGAAGGCGTCCCCGCCGCCACGACGTTCAACTGGGGCTTCGAAATGCCGGACGGGAGCCGGTTCGGGGATGATCATTGGACGCCGCTCCGGCACGCCGCCGAACTGTTCCTGCTCTCGCTGCAAGCCGATCCGCCCGAAGGGCGGATGCCACTTCGCAAGGAAACGGTCGATGGCCACTTCAGCCACATCCGCTTCCTCGTTCGATGGATGGCAGTCGAGAACGTCCGATGCTTCAAGGATCTCGATCAAGACGCCGTCGACCGGTTCGTGGCCATGTTGCGCGCTCGTCCCGGCAGGAACGCTTCACGGCTCTCCCTCAGCACCGCCGAAGGCTATCTCGGCACGATCCGCACATTCCACATGCAGCGCGACAAGCTGGACGACGCGCCGCTGATGGCGCCGCCTCGCGCCGGTTCGGTCGAGAAGCGGCACTGGAAACCTTATGGCGGCCATCCCTATACGCCCGACGAGATCGCTGTGCCTCTCATCAGCGGCGCTATGGAACTGCTCGGTGACCCAGCGGAACAGATACTCGCGCTGCGCGACCGTCTCGAAGATTTGTATGAGCAGTTCCGACCACAGCATCAGGGGCGAAGGCTCCACTGGCATATCAGACGCGCCATGTTGTCTGAGCCATGCCCCTACGCGGACATGTATCCGAATCCGGAATGGCCGCTGCGCCGCCTGACGTTCATGCTCGATCGCCTTGGCGACGCCTGCTTCGTCGTCATCGCCTATCTTGTTGGCGCGAGAGCCTCCGAAATACTCAGGCTTGAGGAGGGTTGCCTCGAACGGCGCGCGGCCGATGGAGACGGCGAGGAACACGTCTATCTGGTCGGCACGATCACGAAGACGTCGCTGACGGAACATGGGGACATCCATCGCTGGCTCGCGCCCGAGCCGGTCCAGCGGGCGATCCACATCCTCGAACGTCTCTCCGCTCCGCTTCGCGAACTTAGCGGGAAGAGGAACCTCTGGCTCCACCAGCTCGGCCGGGGACGCTCGCCGCTTCCGACGATGATGCCCGTCGCTCGACTGCGATCACCTATGGTCAATATCCGCTTGAACGAACGACTTGCGCCGTTCCTTGCCTTGCCGGAACACCAAGGCGGCACCTGGCACCTGACCACCTATCAGGGTCGCAAGACGTTCTCGCGGTTCATCGGGCGGCGCGACCGCACCGGCCTGACGGCGCTGCAACGCCATCTCGGCCATGTCCATCGCGCGATGACCGACCGGGCCTATGTGGGCACAGACTTCGAACTTGCCGAGCTGATCGACGACCAGGCCGCCGAAGAAACCCGCAAGGCGCTGGAAGACCTGCTCCTGGCGCCGAACGTCGCCGGGAAGGCGGGCGTCATGCTGTCCGAGCGATCGCCGTTCCGCGGGCGCACTCGGTCGGGCGACGTCGATGGCTATATCACCGAGATCCTCGCCGAAACGGATATGCGCCTCGGCGTGTGCGACTGGGGCTACTGCCTCTACCGCCGGGAGACCTCCGCTTGCCTCGGCGGCGAGCGCGAGCCGAACCCGGTGCTTCGCACACAAAGCACCTGCTCGACTTGCGCCAACTTCGCCGTGACTGACCGGCATAGGCCGGTCTGGGAAGCGCGCCTTGAACGGAACACCGCATTGATCCAGCGCGATGACCTCGATCACGAGAGCCGAGCACTTGCCGAAGCCCGCATCCAGGAATCCCACCGTATCCTTGACCGGCTCGACGAAGGAAATGCTGGTGACGTCTGAATCTGACCCATCCACCCCGCAGGCCCGTCGCCGGGCGAACACCAATGCACGCCTGCGCGAAGCCCTTGCCCTCCTCGCCAAAGACCCGTCCGCCGCGCCAACGGTCGCCGGTCTCGCACGAGCAGCCGGGGTCGGCCGCAACATCATCTATACGCACCATAGCGACGTTCTCGACGCCCTGCGCGACATTCAATCGCAACGTGAGGGTACCACTGAAACGGCCGCCGGCGAGGCCGACAGCACACGCGCCACTCTTCATGACGCGATAGCCAAGAACATCGCCCTCGCGACACATAATGCCAGCCTGCTGAACCGCGCTGTTGAAGCCGAGCAGCGCGCGGAGCGGCTCGAACGCCGTAACGCGCAACTTGTGCAGGAACTCGATCGGATACGCCGGCCCGTCCCCATCCGCACCAACGCCGAAGCGCCCGATCCTACCGCTGCCTGAAGGCGGTCACGCCCTAATCGGGCGTCTTGAAAGGGGAGGAGGAGTAGGAATGGCGGAAATACGGGCTTTGCGGAGCCAATAAGACAGGTCGATACAGACCTAATGC
>ERZ1292623.1525-Hain-H51-01um-R1-1525-length-22194-cov-15_pt1 | contig 22194 bp, 26 predicted proteins | sample MGYA00564398_ERZ1292623 | MGnify/ENA primary metagenome ERZ1292623 (study PRJEB36523, sample SAMEA6512633) | groundwater metagenome | collected 2019-01-07 | study: AquaDiva: Metagenomics assemblies of 32 groundwater samples | reverse complement strand
AAATGAGATAATTTCACAGGATTTTTGAGGTCGGGTCTCTGGCTTTTGCGAAGCAGAAACCATGACCTAGACGATGCCCCAGCGCATCGTCAACGAGAAAATCCGAAGAAATTAGCCATTTTTGAGATAGGTCATGGTTTTGCTTCGCAAAAGCCAGAGACCTGACGCTCAATTGATGATAGTTCGAATCCTGCGCTCTTTAATTCTTTTCCCTTCTGAATTTTGAAAATATTACTGATGGGTAATCTTTCTCTTTAGGCTTCATGTCAGAATTTTCATTTTTCCATATCTTATAAGCCACGTTGCGGAATAAGTAGTATTTGTCTTGCACTTCTGTAAATTTATAACCTTTTCTATTTTTTTTGTATCCAATCTGCAAAATCGCTAATTTTCTATTTTGCCATTCTTTGTCTGTTATCCCCATCTTCTTTAAGTCAAAATACATATGTGAGTAAGAAGAAATCTGAAGTTCGTGCTCTGGCCATATTGATTGCGAAGTTTTTAAATCTACGATCCAAACTTGCCCCCCACTAATTTTTTTATTAGAAATTGGTTTACTACGACTGACAGTCTGAGCCACTTCTCTCTTCTTACTACTATCAACACTGGTAGCACTGAAATTAGTGGGGGGTAAACCTATTCTAAAAATTTTGTCGGCTGTTCCAGCATACACATCCCCAAAAGAAGTAATCTCATTTGCCAATAGTTCTGGCTTTAACTCATCAATAAAATCCCTGTAGCTTATGATACAATCTACCTCGTCTTTTGAAAGTTCTTCTTTTTGCTTAGTTGAAGGGTTCAAATACTTATCTGTTATCTTAATTTCCTTGCCCTCGTCTAAATCCTGGCAGGCGTAATGCACGCGAGACCCCCTATCCGCCGCCGCCTGTTTTAGCGCTTCTACCTCCGTCCAGCCTTTCCCTGCCAACCACTTGTGAAAATACACCCCCTTTGGATAATAACTTGATATCCATGTTGAAGAAGGATAATACGCGCGTTCTTTTAACCCTGTTTTTTTACTTTTTATTGTTCGGACGTACCATCGTTCACTAATTGAGGTAATTCTTAAAATTCCCTTCTTTTTATCGATATGAATAATCTCTTTTTTCATAAAAATACTTTTCCCAATAGTTTCGATTGAAATTTGTTTTAATATGACAATACTGGCAAAGAGTAACAAGATTATTCGGTCTACAATCTTTCTTATTATAATTTATATGATGAACATGAAAAGCAGCTCTTTCTTCTTCGCCTTGCTTTCTGCTACATATCTGACAAGTAAATTGATCTCTTTCGCGAATACTTCTTTTCAGAAATCTCGTCCAATCAGAAGAGTATGGTTCAAATGATAAACCCCCTTTCCAAGTGTGAGATTTTTTGCCGAAAATTCCCTTATTCCAAGCAGGTTTTCCTTTCCTACTTCTACTTATTTTCTCCTTAGTTTCTTTAAAGTGAAATCTTCTTCTTTTCCCCGCTTTATAAGCCTGTTTTAAACCGTTACTTACATTTTTATTTCTTACTTTAGTATACTTTTTCCCCTTCATCCACTTTCCAAATCCTTTTTCCTTAGCAATAATTTTAAACTTATCACTTAACTTCTTTCTTGTTTCAGTGGATACCAAATGTCCTTTTAATGATTTGGATATTTTATCCTTCCAGAAAATCTTTCTTCCTTTCATAGCTCTGCTCCTCTGTCTTTTATACTCTTCTGATCTTTTATATACTCCTATTGGCATATTTTGTATTACTACATTGTATATTTTTATCGCAATAATGCAACAAAAATGCCTCACGAGATCAATCGTGAGGCCTCCCATTTCAAGAGTTGGGTAGCTCTTTTTATTAGTATCGGCCAGTGCCGAACTCGCGCGTGCCACTGTAGGCGCCCAGACCCCCGAAGCTTTCGGGGACACTGTCGCCGCTCCAGCAGCCGTACTCGCCGCGCCTGTCCTTCTTCCAAAGGACGATCGAGTACCCGTAGCAGAAGTAGATTTGCAGAGCTTTGATCCGGTTGTTCTTCACAAACCGGATGAGCCCCGTTTCTACCGCTGATCGCGAGTCGCTGGTGAGCAGCCTCGCGTCTTCGTCCAAGGCCTTGACGACCTCGGGGATGGTGCGGTCGGCACCTTTCCCGTAGACGAAGTAGCGGTTCTCGATGCTGTTGAGGCGCAGCGTCAGTTGGCCGAGGATGATCTTCGGCCGAAAAGCTGGGAGCTTCTCGGACCAAAGCTCGAACAGGAACGCGAGAATCGCTTCTCGCCACCTGTTCTCCGGGTAGTAGATGAAACCCGCTACCTGGATGTCCCGATCGACCTCAACGCTCTGCTGCAGAACCACACTCATGGTAATCTCCTTACCAGTGAGGGTTTACGCAACACTACGCTACCGGGAAGTCCGATAGGTAAATTACGCATGAATGCACATTATCATATAAGTTGTGGTGTGTCAATAGTAAGCTATTGACACTGGATACTATAAATGCTAACATGGTAATACTTAGGTAACTTAGTCGGGTTTCTAAAGTAGATAAAATATCAAATATAAAATATCAAAAATACGTATCAAAGATTGAAAAATATGGATTTATCGCGAAGCGATATACTTAAATTTTTATTTTTGCATTTTAATTTTTGATTTTAGTAATGGAAGGTACAATCAAAACTCTTACAGAGAAAGGATTTGGATTCATTGCTCGCGAAGGCGAGGAAAAGGACCTTTTCTTTCACTCTAATGATTTGAATGGAGTAGCCTACACCGATTTGAAAGTTGGCGATAAAGTCAGCTTTGATGTTGAGGAAGGACCAAAGGGTCCAGCTGCAAAGAACGTTACAAAAATATAATCGTTCTCGTTCAAAAACCAAAAACCGTCCCGATTCTATCGCGGACGGTTTTTTGTTGTTTAAAACTTGTCCTGAGTGAAACCGAAGGATTATCCCCTTACTTCAATTCCCATATCCGTAGCTCGCCTTATCGCCCTCTCCGCTAAATGGCGGATCGGGCTAGCTCCTATCCTAGGGTTCCGGCTCGCTCTTTCAAAACCCTAGGATATGAGTTTTGCTTCGCAAAAGCTCAGAGTCCCGCCGGTTTTGAATAATTTCCTATACGGGGAAATACCCAATTTCCCCGACCCCCTTTGTAAAAATATGGGTGTAACATTGAAATTAAAAACTAGGTGTGCACCTAGTTTTTAATTTCAATTCCCATATTTTTTGCTGTTCCAGCGATTATTTTCATTGCTTGCTCTACGTCCGTAGTGTTTAAGTCTTCCATTTTCCTTTCGGCGATTTCTTTTAACTGGGCTTTGGTGATTTTGCCTACAATTTTCTTATTTGGCTCGCCTGACCCCTTTTCAACCCCCGCTGCTTTTTTAATAAGTTCTGCAGCTAACGGTCCCTTCAATTTGAAAGTATAAGACCTGTCTTTGTAAATAGTCACTTCAGCTGGAATCACATACCCCATTTTGTCTTTAGTTGCCTCGTTAAACTTCTGACAGAATTCAGCGATATTCAAACCGTGCTGAGCCAAAGCCGGCCCAACCGGAGGCGCTGGGTTTGCTTTTCCTGCCTGTATTTGAATTTTTACCATTGCCTTTATTTCCTTTGCCATGAAATGTGATGCAAATTACAAATGTAATACGAATATACAAATATGCAAATACTAATAATTTGAATCTGAATTTAATACCCTTCTTGGCTTAATAAGTTTATCTCTAAAATTTACTAATATACCTAACTTTTTATTTATCGCTTTTAAGTATCTAACTGTTTGATAATAATCACTTTTCTCTATAATCCTTTTTGCCTTTATTTCTAGCACTATTTTACCGTCAATAATAAAATCTAATTTATTTCTACCCGATAGTTCATGTTCAAATGAAGGAGGTAAAATATATTCCCTTTGGTAATCTATCTTATTGCTTTTTAGGTAAATTTCAATAGAATCGCCATATTGTTTCTCATTGCAAAATCTTCCCAAGTCATTATGCACCTTAAATAGAATTCCCGTAAGCTGGTATGAAAGTTCAGGATAAATGACTTTTTCACTCATTCGCATATTTGTAGATTTGCATTATATTCACATCATTCGTATCTATGTTACCTTCTTAATCTGCAAGGAGTCCAGTTCAACTGGGGTATCCCTGCCAAACATATTAACTAATACTTTAATTTTTCCTTTCTCTTTGTCAACCTCTGAAACCTTCCCCTCGAAACCTTTAAATAGACCATCTAAAACTTTAACCGAATCTCCTATTTCAACATCAACCTTAAATTCGGGCTCCTCGGCTTCCACCTTCTTCATTAAGTCTTCGATATCTTTCTTTGACACTGGAATTGGTGTAGTTCCCGCCCCCAAAAATCCTGTTACTCTTGGAGTGTTTCTTACTACATACCATGATTCGTCATCCACAATCATCTCCACCAATACATAACCTGGGTAAATCTTTTCCTCGACAGTTTTTCTTTTACCATTCTTAATCTTAATCTTTTTTTCTTTAGGAACCATTACATTAAAAATCTTGTCTTCCATTCCCAAAGACTCAATTCTCTGTTTTAAATTTTTGGCAACGGCATCCTCGTATCCTGAGTAAGTATGGATAACGTACCAATTTTTTTCTTGTTCTAATAACTGTTTCGCCACAATCGTGATACTAATCTACAAATTTAATGCTAATTTACAGATATGCGAATTCGCGTATTCGTAGATTGGCATTATATTCGCATCATTCGTATCTTTGCTATTTTATGATGAATTTTTGTATAAATGCTGAAAATACATAATCTAATCCGCCCAAAAACGCAGCTACCACAATAGTAACCACAATAACAATCAATGTATATCTTAAAAGGTCTGACCTAGCTAGCCAGTTGACTTTCCGCATTTCAATATAGACTTCCTTAAAAAAACTTTGAGTTTTTGATATGAAATTCATAGAATAATCCTAATTTACTAATAATATCCGAATGCCCCGAATAATTCAAATAATTCGCATGAGTGTTTTTCGGATAACTTCTGGCCGCACCAGATTTTGCGCTTTTCGTGTACTTTAAAACGGCCCGCCGGCCGCTTTTTGATTTACCTCCATAATAGCCGATAAATATACATTAGTCAATACATTGTACTTTATATATGTACTGTATTTGTGGGTTGTGGATAACTTTCGGTTTTGTTTCGGTTTTAAAGTTTGATATAATAAATGTGTAAATCAAAAATATATGCTAACAAAAAAACAAAAACAAATCTTAGACTACATTAAAAAATTCATAAAAGAAAATGACTATTCTCCATCAATCTCAGAAATTGGAAAACGTTTTAAATTAGCTAATTCTACGGTACACGAACATATAGAAAACTTAAAAGAGAAGGGATATTTGCAAAAACTTGAGAATACTCCACGAACAATAAGCATCTCTTCAAAAGAACAATTAATCAATGTGCCTCTTTTGGGCATCATTGCCGCTGGTCAACCAATAGAAGCAATTGAAAACAAAGAAACTATCGCTATTCCTAAAAATAAGTTACCGAAATCAGGGGAAATATATGCCCTAAGAGTTCAGGGAGATAGTATGATAAATAGAAATATTAGTGATGGAGATACTGTTTTAATAAAGAAACAAGATTTTGCAAACAATGGCGATAGTGTCGTTGCTATTATTAATGATAGTGAAGCGACATTAAAAACTTTTTATAAAGAAAAGGGACATATCAGACTTCAGCCAGCAAATGAAAACTACCAACCCATTATTGTCAAAAGTAATGAACAGCTGGCTATCCAAGGCATTTTAATTGATGTGGTAAAAACAAACGAACTAGAGCAATCAACCCCAACTATTGATATAAATACTGGAAAAGAAGGTATTAATAAAAAAATAAGCCCCTACTTTGAAGAAAACGGGTTTATTTTATATCATGGAGATTGCCTAAATATACTTTGTCAGTTGCCGGCCAACTCAGTTGATATGATTTTTGCCGACCCTCCATACAACCTTTCTAATAATGGTTTTAGCCTTCATGCCGGTAAAAGAGTGAGTGTTAATAAGGGTGTATGGGATAGAAGTAAAGGATTTGAAGGTGATTACAACTTTCATTATAAATGGCTTGATGCTTGTAAAGGGGTCCTTAAACCACAAGGGACTCTTTGGTTAAGCGGGACATATCACTCAATTTATCAATGCGGTCACGCACTGCAATCTCTTGGATACCATATATTAAATGATATTTCATGGTTTAAACCAAATGGTTCGCCCAATTTAAGTTGCCGTTACTTTACAGCATCGCACGAAACTTTAATTTGGACGCGGAAAGATAAGGGGGGAAAACATTTTTTCAATTACAAACTAATGAAAAACGGAAGTTGGCCAGAAGACTTTATAAAGAAACCTAATTCCCAAATGCGCTCAGTTTGGGCGATTTACCCGCCCAAAAAAGATGAAAAAAAATTTGGCAAACATCCGACCCAGAAACCAATTGAACTTTTAAAACGAGTTATTCTTGCCTCAACAAAGCCAGGTGCCGTTATTCTTGATCCATTCACCGGAAGCTCAACAACTGGAATTGCATCGGAAATAATAGGTAAAAGAAAATTTATTGGAATAGATACTAACCAAGAATTTTTAGACATATCGACCCAACGATTTAGGGAAATACGTAACTTAATAGCCTAAAAAAACAAGTTAATTAAAACCTGGAACAGCTGCTTGGAGCACTTCGGTATAATGCTTTTTTCCATCAATATAATCTCTTAGTGTAAGCAAAAGATTGCGAAACATATATGCACCGGGAGTAATTTTCTCATTTTTACAGAAAAGCTCTATAACCATGGCTACATAATCAAGTGAAAGGGTGTAAGATTGCTCCAGATGGGCATAGCGCTCGGTAATTTCCTTAACGGTTTCAAGTTGATAATTATTTCTTTCTTGAACAGAAGAAAACGGTAAGGTGTTTCTGTAATAATTTATGTAATACTCGACAATTTCACGAACCTCATTTTTATATTCAGGAATTTTTAGTAACAAATCAACAATCCAAAAAGTATGAGTAGGCGGACGAAGGATTTTATCGGTTCCAGGAATAAGAATTTTTATCACAAAGTCAATGTCAGGTCGCGCTCCGCGGTTACCTTGAAATAAACCAACTAAAGTACCGTCCTTCGTTCTGTATGTTTTGAACGCTTCTTTTGATAAACCCTTAACAGATGCCTTTATTTGCCTAAGGTTTGTGCCATTAAAATATTTTTCATTATATTGTGGCATAATTACTAAAATCTATCACTTTCTCTAAAGAAGATCAAACCGATGTCAAAAACTTGCAAAGAGTAAAAAAAAAATATATGACTCAAATCAAAACATATACTACGACGATTAAAATCACATTCGATGTGCACGCAGACGAGAACCCTCGTAAAATTGCTAAAAAAATGGCCAACTATTACAATGGCATGAGGGGCGTAAATCTTTACAGCTACGGCATAATGGAAAATCTTAAAGAAGAAGCATCTACAAAACCACTAAACTGAATCTTATAAACTGACTCAGTTAATAATTTTAAGAGAATACAAAATCCCGATGCTATCGGGATTTTTAAAATTTGATTTTAAAACCTTTTAAATATCAAGATTTTTTACGCTCTTTGCATGTGTTTGTATGAATTTTTTCCTAGGTTCAACCTCTTCGCCCATTAAAATGTCAAAGGTTTTGTCGGCTGCGTGGCCATCCTCAATTTCCACCTTCAGCAATAATCGGTTTTCTGGGTTCATAGTGGTTTCCCATAATTCATCTGCGTTCATTTCTCCTAGTCCCTTGTACCGCTGAATGTTGACGCTGATTTTACCAATCTCTTTCAAAACTTTCTCTTTTTGCTCTTCTGTGTAAGCATATTTTACGGTTTTTCCAGATTGGATTTTATAAAGCGGCGGCTGGGCAATGTAAATGTAGCCCGCTTCCATAATGGGTTTGAAGTATCGGTAAAACAATGTCAAAAGCAGTGTCCTGATGTGAGAACCGTCAACATCAGCGTCAGTCATAATAATAACTCGATGATAACGCAGTTTTTCCAGACTAAAATCTTCTGCAATGGCCGTACCTAAGGCAATAATCAGGGACTTCACTTCCTTATTGGCCAGCATTTTATCTATTCTTGCCCGTTCCACATTCAGAATTTTTCCCCGTAATGGCAAAATTGCCTGAAATCTCCTGTCCCGGGCCATTTTTGATGATCCGCCCGCACTATCGCCTTCGACTATATATAATTCTGATTCTTCTGGGTCTTTTGAAAGGCAATCAGCTAATTTTCCAGGTAAGGCTAATCCTTCCAAAACTCCCTTACGGAGAACAGTGGCTCTAGCTGCTTTTGCAGCAAGGCGAGCTTTTGTTGCCAAAATACAGTTTTCAATGATGGCGCGAGCGTCAGTCGGATTTCTTTCTAAATAATCGGCTAAACCTTCTGCCACAGCATCTTCGACTGCATTTTTGGCTTCTGGATTTCCTAGTTTTGCCTTAGTTTGGCCTTCAAACTGCGGAGTCCTTATTTTAACAGAGATAACAGCGGTCAAACCTTCTCTGACATCATCTCCTGAAAAATTTTCTTCCTTTTCTTTTAAGAATCCTTCGCGCCTTGCATAAGCATTCAAGCACCTTGTCAAAGCCGTACGGAATCCAGAAATATGAGTTCCTCCTTCGGGAGTATAAATATTGTTAGCGAAAGATTCTTCAGTACATTCCATTTCCTGTGTGTACTGAAAAGCCGCCTCAACAAAAATTTCCTCCTTTGTTGCACCAACCGAAAAAACATTATGGTGTCTTGGAGTATTCCCTAAAACCAAATATCTCACATAAGAAGTGACTCCTCCTTCAAAATAGAATGTATAACTGGTTCCTTGACTTTCCTTGTCCTTCGAAGCTTTAGCGGAGGAGGATTCTCTTTCGTCTTTAAATATTATTCTAATTCCTTTTGTTAAATAAGCTTGCTGTCGTATATGTTGTATAATCTTCTTAGAATCATATTCTATTTTAGGAAAAATTTCCGGGTCTGCGTCAAAAGTTACGGTGGTTCCTGTTTTCTTTGAGTCCCCCACCTTTTTTACGGCGGTTTTTGGATTTCCTCTGAAATATTCTTGTACATATTTGCCCCCGTCTCTCTCAACTTGCGCCTCCATATATGTTGAAAGGGCGCATACTACAGATACACCAACTCCATGCAACCCCCCTGAAACCTTATAGGCTTCACCGCCAAATTTTCCTCCAGCGTGTAACGTTGTCATAACAGTTTCTAGGGCTGATTTACCTGTGTCTCTGTGCTTTTCAACCGGAATTCCCCTACCGTCGTCTGAAACACTCACACGGTCATTTGCCATTAAAATAACCTCAATGTTTTTAGCATATCCTGCCATTGCCTCGTCAATTGAATTATCTAAGCATTCATAAATTAAGTGATGCAGTCCATCTAAGCCAGTTGAACCAATATACATTCCAGGCCTCTTTCTTACAGGCTCTAAACCTTTTAACACATAAATGTCTTCAGCGGTATATTCACCGTTTTTTTGAGGTTTAGTCACTTTAATGGGTTCAGACTTTACTTTGGTCTTCCTGATCTCTGTTTCTTTCTCTGCTTTCAATTTTTTGACTTCTTCTTTTATTTTCCTTACAGCCTTAACAACAGATGGTTTCTTTACCGCCCTTGGTCTTTGAGCTTTAATTGGTTTTATTTTTTCTGGCTTTTCTTCTGAACTTTTAATCTTTATCTTCATATTTGATTACAATGTTCAAACACTCTTCTTAGAATGTTTGAATACTTTAATTTAATTCACGCTGAACTTTTCTAACTCCTTCTTTATTTTTTCATCGCTTACCTCAAACCCTTTCATCCAAATAATTTTTTCTTGGTAGTTTATATCATCAAAGTATGATAGTTGTCGCCTGAATAACTTTTCGCTGAATTCGTTCTTGAAAATTTCGTACGATTTTCTGCATATTTTTTCTAAAGAATAGAAATCTTTAATAATAAAATATAGATCAACATAATCTTTCCACTTTGGTCGTCGCCCCAAGGCGTAAGCTTTCATTGCCGCAAGAGTCAAAAGAGAAGGTATTTTTATCACGCTTTCAAAATTATCAGAAAACTTAATTGGAAACTGATAGTGGAAAAAAGTGAATCTTATCTCGCCGACTTCAATAGTATATTGTCCAATTTCATCCCTAATTATCTTATCAATGATTTTTTCCTTCCTTATTTTCCGTCTAATTGCTCCATTGTCAAATTCCTCTAATGAAAATAGGTCAAAATCCAGCGACTCCCGATGTCCAATGTACAAGGCGATAGCAGTGCCACCGACTAATCCAAAATCTTTTTTAAATAATTTAACCAGTGGTAGAAGATTTTTTTGTTCCCTGTTTAAAATTTCTTTATGCATGAGCATTAAAATATAACTTAAAGTAGTGTTTTGTTCGCTTATCGTAGTTGGTCCTAAAGTTGCTTATCTGCTTTTCAAAAATTTCCGCTACCTTTTTAATACCCGCGATTTCAATAAGTTTTTGCACGTCATCCCAATCGCCGTAATTCAGGGTATGTTCAACAATTGATTCAATGTTCAGATTCTCAGGGTTTTTAACATACCAGACAAGATGCTTTCTGGTTTTCATAAATTTTTTCAGCTTATTTTTTTCGTCCGAACTCTTAATTTTAATTTTCATATACTTTATTTTACCAAATTTACTGTACCTCTCAAAGTATTGACATAAACTTTAAAAATGATATGGTTTAAGACAGATTGAACGTTTTCGCCTCATTTGAGGCACAGTATGGAGCTGTTTCTCCATAAAAACAGGTGCAAAACCATGCCAAAAATCACTGTAGGGCAGATGAAGAAACAAATCAAATCTGCACAACAACACTTCAAAGAAGAAGATGTTGCGGAAGCCCTTGCCAGCAAAAAGGAAAACAAGGTGATAGAAATGATAGCTCATGCAGCTACATGCGTTTTGTGCAGGCGGGCTTTTATGTTGGCGTTAGCTAGTTGGCGTTAGCTAATAGATAAGCTGACAACACCCGGAATCTATTACATTAAAGATGTGATTGGTTCCGGGCTTTTTTCTTACAAAATTCCATGAGTTAATTCCCACGAATTAGCTCATTCATAAATCAGCGAACCATTGCATTCAATTCTTCATTTGTTTTTTCAATAATTTTATCGTGTATCTCGTTAACTTCATCATTTGTTAAAGTTTTTTCTAAAGAACGATATATAATCCGAAAGGTATAGGATTTTTTATCTTTACCGAATTTTTCTTCATTTTCATATTGGTCAACCAATTCAACTTGTTCGACTAAGTTGTCTGCTTCGTCTCTAACCAACTCATAATAATTATTCAAAGCAATATTTTTATCTATTACAAAAGAAATGTCGCGCATTACAGCCGGATACTTGCTAACTTCTTTGTACTTTTGGTTTATATCCTTAAGTTGATTAGCTATACGTGGATCAGTTGACCAAAAAAGCCGTATATCTGGAACATCCATTTTAATTATGGCTAACCTTTCCAAACCAAAACCAAAAGCCCAGCCATTGTATCCATTCAGACCAAAGTTAGCCAAAACATTTTTTCTTGGCAGACCGCTTCCGACTATTTCCATCCACTTGCCTCCAATTTCAACTTCAACTTCAATAGACGGATCTGTATAAGGAAAAGTTTCAACGGTAAATTTATATTTTATATTCTCTCCAAAAATACTTTTAACTATCAAGCTTAAAACGTTTTTTAAGTCGTCAAGAATTATAGTTTTTTGGTTGTCTGGAACTAAATAAAGCCCCCCCATTTGATGAAATACATTCATATGGTGGCTATCAATTTCGTCTTTCCTGTAAACTTTACCATAGCAAAAAGTTCCAAATGGTTTATTCTGGCTAATCTTTTCTTTTATATGGGGATGATTTAAATAATAGTACCAAAAAACCGTATCGTGGGTACGCAATACATTCTTGTCATTCACGTAGTAAGTGTCTGATTCTGATCTTGCTGGATGATCTTGAGTAAATCCAAACAAGTCAAATAGAATTTCAGTAGATATGATTTCTGGGATTACGATATTATCAAGGTCTTTTAGTTCTTCAATTGCCAAAACCTTATCTACCACTGCTTTGAGAGGGCTGCCTTCTTTGCGAGACAAGTCGGGCATTGCCAATAGCCTTTTTATCCTTTCTGCTTTAATATCTGACCTATTTTTTAGCTCCTCAATAATGGCTTTTTCCTTCAAGTTATCTACTATAATTTCTCGTCGCATACCCCGTTAGAAGTTATGGGTAAAATGTCATATGAGACCTGGTCTCGTCAACGAGGTCGGGTCTCATATGACATTTTACCCATTGTACTAATACTACTTATTTATACTTTTGTCCCACTGAAGTTTTTACTATTTTTCCCAAACTTCTAACGGGGCATATTCTCTATTTTACCAAAAATTGCGCTAAAAAACAAGCTGTTTTGGCGCTTGTTTTTTACTTGAATTACAGCAGACTTTACCCAACAAACAGTAATGCAAGCATTGCTAAAACTCCTACAATTACAGCTATAATCTGTTGCAGAGAATGTTTTACCTCTTTGGTCTTATGTAATTCTGGGATAAGGTCTGCAACTGCTATGTAAATAAACCCTCCGGCGGTTATAGGCAAAATCCATGTTATAAAAATCTGGCCTGCCTGCCCTAAGACAAAAGCAATAAAAACACCCAAAACCGCAGTAAGAGCCGAAATGAAGTTTAGAAATAAAGCCTTATGTCTTTCATATCCTGAATGAAGCAGCACCGTAAAATCGCCTAATTCTTGGGGAATTTCGTGCAAAATAACGGCTATTGTGGTTGCAATACCAATGGGCACACTGGCAACGAAGCTCACTCCTATAATAATACCGTCAATTAAGTTATGGACTCCATCTGAAATGAGCACTAAGTTTCCGGCAGGATGGATGTGCTCGCCATTTTCATAGTCGCCATGGTGGTGCCAGTGAAGGAATTTTTCTATGACAAAAAATATAATAATTCCAAAAATTATCAAAATGCCTAAAAGTGCCGGATTTGAGACGTTTTCTATGGACTCTGGTATTAAATGTATGAAAGCGTCCCCAAGCAAAGATCCTACTGCTAAACTTATGAATATAAAAATATATTTTCTGAGAAAATTCTCTTTTAAAGAAAGCGTTGATACTCCTATTAAAGATATAATGCTAACAACTATCACACCCAAAAAAGAATATATGTAAGATGAAATCATTACAGTAGTATAACAAAAAAAATAGCTCTTGAAAAGAGCTGTTTTCCTATTTGGCTTTCTAATTAGTTATGAAAATTTCAGTTAAGAGAAAGGCAATATAAATTAATAATAAAAACAGCCCTTCCTTTTTAATGATTTTCCTTTCTGTCTTGATAAACAAAAGAGAAAACAAAGCTGCTATTATCAAAAATACTCTTGCTGATAAAAATGATGGAATATTTTTAATCTCAAAAGGGAAAGTCAGGGCAATAAGACCCAAAACCAATGTTGAACAGATAATTACAGAGCCCATTAATTCTCCCAAAACCATCCAGTTTTCTTTTTTCCTAGCCGATATAATTGAAAAATAGGCTTCTGGGAAAGAATTTCCTAAACCTACTATTAAAATTCCTACCGTGGCAAGGGGGATAGCAAAACTGTCTGAGAAAAACTTAGCTGAATTTACAACTGCAAAGGACGAAAGCAAAAGCAATATTATAAATATTATCACTTTTGCCAAATTTGCCAAAAATCCCGGGAAGTCGTTGATTAAGTTTTGCTTTTTGCCGTTGTAAATTTTCCTGAAGCGCGATTTTTCCGAAAAAGTCCACCAAGCATAGAACAAAAAAGAAAAAATTAAGATTATTCCGTCAATTCTTCCCAAACTTCCGTCCGCTATTAAAAACAAAGGTAGAATGGCAATTGCTGAAGTAAAAATAGCTGATTTTTGGACCATCTGGCTTTCAGCAGATAACCCCCGTTTTGTAAAAAACACGGCAATTCCCAAAATCAGAGTCAAGTCAACCAAGTTTCCTCCAATAATATCTCCAAGTGCGATTTCGGGCATCCCACGGAAAACTGCGCTAAAATCAACAAAAAAATTAGGCAGAGAAGTGGCAAAAGCTAGTACAAAAAAAGTGATTACAAATTCACGCCATTGCAAGTATTTACCTATTTGCACTAGAGATTTTATTAATCGGCTGCTAATCCAAGAAAGCAGAACGCATGAAAATATAAATATAAATACTACAAAATACCAAGCCATAATAATTACTTTAGTATAACAAAAAATCGCCCGTAGCTACACAGAGCGATTTTTTGTTTTAAAAATTAATAATCTTTTTTCTTTTCAGTAAAAGCGAATTAGATACTACAGATATTGAGCTTGTTGCCATGGCCACCGATGCAAAAATGGGATTTAGCAGAATACTGAAGAATGGATACAACAATCCCATAGCGACTGGAATTAGAACTATATTATATCCAAATGCCCAGAAAAGGTTTTGCTTAATAGTCCTCATGGTTTTTTTAGATAACACTATAGCTGCTGCCACTGATCTTAAATCTTTGTTAATCAAGGTGATATCAGCTGCTTCAATGGCAATATCGGTTCCACTTCCCATGGCAATGCCAACATCTGCAGCAGCCAGTGCTGGCGCATCATTAATGCCATCCCCTACCATTGCCACCACCTTGCCTTCCGACTGAATTTTTCTGACTTCTGATTCTTTTTGGTCTGGCAGTATTTCGGCAAGCACTTTATTAATACCTAATTTTTGCCCTATGGCATTAGCTGTTCTTTGGTTGTCTCCGGTAATCATAATAACTTCAATATTAAGTTTTTTTAAAGCTGCCAATCCTTCTTTAGCGCTGTCTTTTATAACATCTGCAACTGCAACAAGCCCTTTAAGTTTATTCTCAATACCTAGCATCATTACTGTCTTACCGTCATTTTCCATTTCGCTAATTTCTTTTACCGAGGCACTTACATTAATACCTTCTTTATCCATCAATCGCCTATTACCAAAAATAATTCTTTTACCATCGACTGTGCCTTTTACACCGTGGCCAGGTATAGCTCCAAACTTCTCCACTTTACCTAGGGAGATTTTTTTCTCTTCTGCAAATTTTACTATGGCCTCAGCTAAAGAGTGCTCTGAATTTTTTTCCAGCGAAGCAGCAATTTGCAAAATTTTGAATTTTGAACTATCATTTTGCATTTTGAGATTTGAGGTTTGAATTTCTATAATATCTGTCACTTCTGGTTTACCCCTTGTAAGAGTACCGGTTTTATCAAAAATAATTGCTTTAATTTTATGAGCAGTCTCAAGACTTTCCGCGTCCTTAATAAGAATGCCTTGCTCCGCTCCCTTGCCAGTCCCGACCATGATTGCCGTTGGAGTTGCAAGCCCCATTGCACAGGGACAGGCGATAATGAGCACGGCAACAGTGTTGAGAAGCGCAAACGTGAGAGCCGGAGTAGGGCCGAAGTCGTACCAAACCACGAAAGTCGCAATCGCGAGCATGATAACGATAGGTACGAAGTAAGAAGAAATGAGATCAGCCAGACGCTGAATGGGAGCTTTACTACCTTGCGCTTCTTGTACCAACTTGATGATTTGGGCGAGCATAGTCTCTTGACCGACCTTAGTCGCTTTGAATGTAAAACTACCCGTTTTATTCATTGTTGCTCCGACAACCGCATCACCTTGTATTTTATCGGTCGGCATGCTCTCGCCCGTGACCATTGATTCGTCAATGGACGACTCTCCCTCAACAATAATTCCATCAACGGGGATTTTCTCGCCGGGACGGACATGAATGATGTCGCCTATCTCTACCTCGTTGATTGGCAGATCAATCTCCTTGCCATTGCGAATTACCCGAGCTGTTTTCGCCTGTAGTCCGATGAGTTTTTTAATAGCTTCGGAGGTACCGGCGCGGGCGTTAGCCTCAAAATAGCGGCCAAGCAGGATTAAACCAATAATGATAGTGGCAACGTCAAAATAAGGAAAAGGATCAATACCGATATTTTTTACGATATTAGGCAGAATTGTAACAACTGTAGAATAAGAATAAGCTACAGTAGTGCCAATTACCACAAGTGTGTCCATATTAGCAGTTCTGTGTTTTAGAGCCGATACACTGGCTCGGTAAAAACCCCAGCCAGCCCAAAACTGGACTGGGGTTGCCAAAAGCAATTGAACCCAGAAATTCTGTAAAAACATTGGGGCGGTATTCATAATACCGGGAAAACTTCCCCAGAGAATCAACCCTCCTAAAAACAAACTAACAATAACTTTAATCTTCAAGTCATGTAGCTCTTTTTTCTTTTCGGTTTGCTCATCGTCCTCATGTTTTATTTCATCGCTTATTAGCGCTTGATATCCAACATTTGCTACTGCTGAACTAAGGTGTTGATCTGTAACTTTTGCTGAATCGTAGGTAACCGTCGCTTTTTCGGTCGCTAAATTCACCGTAGCTTTTACTACACCATCCACCTTCCGTAAAGAATCTTCAAGAAGCGTAACACATGAGGCGCAATGCATTCCTTTGATTGAAAATGTTTTTTTACTTAGCATCATTTTAAAATTAAATAAAAGCTAAATAACCCCTCACTAATTTTGCCATATTTAACTTCACTGAAATTGTATTACTAATTTGTCAGTTATAAACTCGCAACGCAATGGGCGAATAGCCCCGAGCGTAGCGAGTGCGTTGCCACAATTTAATCTCGCAAAATTAGTGTGTGGGTTAGTTTCCGCCATAAATTTTGAGTTTTGAGATTTGAATTTGGAAAAATTATAGGACAATAATTTTTCCGTGATACATATTCATGCCGCAGGAGTACCCAAATTCTCCGGTTCTTTGCGGAGTAATTTCAATGGTAATTTTTTGATTAAGCGGTAAGTATTTGCGGATTTTAAAATCACCTAATACCACTTCCTCCAAGCAACTATTGGGATCTTTTCTTATAAAGTTTATTTTTGTCGTTTTGCCCTTAGGAATTGATATTACTTCTGGCGAATAACCGCCTTCAACTATAATATCAATAGAGCCCTTAACTTCTACACTCTTTTTTCTCTTCATCAGGAAAAACCAATAGGTAAAACCGATACCTAAAAGACCTGTGATAGTTACGATAATTTTATCTAATGACATATTATTGAGAGAGTATTACTTTATAATCTCCCAGCCCATTCACCTCATTGATAAGTTTCTCTAAGTCGGTATCGGATTCATATTCAACCTACGTTTTGCCTGTTGTAAAATTAACATTGCAGATTAGGAAACCATACGGCAAATACAAATACGAAAGTACTCGTGACGAGTGCAACAAATATGTATACCGGTTTTGGGAATACCCTTTTTAGGGATTGGATAATTATCATATTATCTACTTTTCTTGAAGCGCAATTTCGATTAGCTGCTTAACTGACTCATACGGCTGTGATCCGGAAAGCGGATACTTTTTACCGTTCTTCGCAACCACAATACTCCATGGAGTGCCGTTACCGCCAGTGGCATTGGCATCTTTGGCATCATCTGCAACGTGGCTTGCATACTTGCCGCTATTAAGACAGGTATTAAACTTGCTTACATTAAGTCCTACATACTGGGCAATTTTGGGAAGCTCTGCAGGATCGAGACTGTTGTTTGACGGAGTTATTTCAAATAAACGATCGGTATACGACCAGAATTTATCATTTCCTCCTAGTTCGTTGGCACATTCAAGCGCCTCTGCTTCTTTGGGAGCTTTGGGATGCAGTTGAGTTAATGGAAATTGACGGTACACCCACGCCACTTTTCCTGATGCTCCATATTCATTCATTACCTGCTTCATTGTTTCGTGAAATCGTTTGCAGAAAGGACATTCTGTATCTGAATATTCAACAATTTTTACCGAAGCATTCCTATCACCACGAATATGGTCTTTTTCCGAAATCTCAGCCATTGCATCAAGAGATTCAATGTCCCCGTTTTGTTGATTTATTGATATATCATTAGAAGACTTATTTGAAGCGAAATTATTGTACAAAATAGCTCCTGAAATAAGAATTGAGCCGATAATAATTGAGGTTGAAATAGATTGAATAAGTTTATCTTTGTTCATGTTCATTTTAGCATTAACTTTAATTTTTAATTTACTACTTCTATAGTTCCTCTTGCCATATTCATCGTACAACTAAAAGCATACCTGCCAGCTTTCTCTGGCGTAAACTCTGCTGTTGTTACTTCCCCCTTAGTGGGATTCAAATAAACAACATTATCCTCCAACAATCCCCTAGCAACTACGGCTCCCCTTGCACATCCTGGCTGACCGGAAGCTGTTATTTCCCATCTTACCGGTATCCCTGCTCTAATCTTAAAATAGTTCGGTTCATATCCCAATCCATGGACTGTCATTTTAATGAGCTGCTTACCGTCCACTACTAGAGCTAAACCATCCTTATTTGATAAGCTAACCTGGCTATCATTAGCAAAAACACTGCCAATATCAACACCTAAAACACTCATCTGGGTACTAATGTTAAATAAGGCAAAGAACATCAGCAGGAATCCAGCCACCTTGGAGAATGTTTGGGACAGGTGAGGTTTTTCCAAGAACTTTACAGTGGAAAGACCAATCAACAAAAGCATCGGCGCCGTTCCCAGAGCAAAAAATCCCATAATTAGGGCTCCTTGAATATAATTACCAGACAAGAGTGCCAAGCTTTGAGCGGTTATAGTGAATCCGCAAGGCAGAAAGAAAGTCGCTGCTCCCATCACAAATGGCATATACTTGCCATTAAAGTTATTCCCCGCCTGCAACGCATGCGCATGCATGGCGGGCAGGTCATTGGCAATCTTCCTTGTAATGAATTTAGGTATTGAAACCTGGAATTTTTGGAAAGCTCTTATCCCCAACATTTGAAAGGCCAAGACAATCATCAAAAAAGAAATTGAAATAACAAGAAACGAAATAACGCCCAGGGAAAGTTGCAGTCTGCTTCCTAGTAGCCCCAGTAGTCCGCCAAAAATTCCGTAAGACAAAACCCTTCCTACATTAAACAGAAAATACGGTTGAAATTTATTAATTGAACTTTGTTCCTTTGCGTATAACTCTTGCCACTGTTTTGACATAGACAGCACAATCCCCCCTACTAGTGCCGCGCAAGAAGAAAGACCCGCTAAGATACCAAATCCGAAAAACGACAGAAGAGATGAGGTTGAAGTTACATTGAGAAACCCTGATACGCCTATTCTATCTAAAAGCAGGAAGGCAATAATAATGAATATGGCTATATTGAATGCAACGAGAGTTTTGTTGGCTAGCTTTTCCTTTTTATTGACACCATCAAACTTTTTGGCTTCATACTCATTATTGAAAAATGAGTAGTTGTCTTTCTGGAAAATGTGGTTTAACGTTTCAACGTTTGGCCTCTCTCCTTCATATTCAATAGTTGCCTTTCCGCTGTTTGTTGAAGCTTCAACCGATTTTACTTCGGGGATTTCTAAAAGCTTTTTCTCAATAAGAATTTCGCAAGAAGCACAATGCATTCCTTTTATATAATATGTGTGTTCTTTAGACATATAGCATATATTTAATAATTTTATCACAATAAACAAAAACCGCTTAATGCAAAAACTAGCGGTTTAAAAAGATTAAGCGTATATTTTGGGATGCACAATTCCTCTGGAAAAGGCTACGAGAATATAGTCAAAGAATTTTATTTCCGGATTATACTGATAAATATAATTGTAAAACTTTCGAAACTTTAACTTATCATATTCTTTTTTGTTGACAGAAAATATCATGACTGTGAAAAAAAATAATAAAGCAGAGAAAAATAAAAGCGAGTTTTTACTCCTGATTGCTAAAAAATATTGCCGCCACTGGTTAATATGCTCAGTTACACCCATTTGGCAAAAATTTGATAAGCTATTCATAAATGGGCAATTAAGCATTTGCCCATGATTATTGAGTGGCATAAAATACAAACTCCAAAAACTCATTACTAAAAAAGAAAGAATGCCTAAAATAATAATATTTTTTGAGGTAAATGTTGTCATTAAATTTATTCTACTACCAATTAAAGTAGTGTCAATTTTAAAATCTTCATTCAAAAATAAGTTCTATTTGATCTTTGTCTTTCACTATATAATTTTCGTATTCGGTACTATCCTTTCCATTAACAATCATTTTCATATTGCCACCAAAAGATCTCATGTCTTTGTTCCATACGGCAAAAAAGTCGCCCAATGCAAACTCTATTTTTAGAGGATGTTCTATATGAATTACCCCTTTGTTGTCATGAGTATGAAGAGCTTTCATGCAATTTTTATCAATACCGATATCTTTTGGTATTTCAACTTGCTCCCCTTTTGCCATAATTTTCAAAACAGGATGGATGTGCTGTTCTAGGTTAATATGCTCTATGCAATCAAATGCCGCCTCCCTGCTGGGTTTTGGCAAAAGCGCTTTTGGCTGATTTATGTAAGCTAAGACAAAAATTACTAAAAAAGCTGCAATCGTAACTAACCCTATAATCCAATATGCTAAAGCTCCTGAACCTTGATCTTTTTTACTCATTTTTTTTATTAAAGACGCAACGTCTTTATTATATCAGAAATTATTGCAAAAGCCATCCTTGTGGATGGCTTTTTTGTTTAGTTACTTAAATTATGACTACTGAACTTGCTTTCTCCTGTTTGAGAGAAGAAGGAACAAATGTGTAATTTGGACAGTAGCTGTTATTCTTTATCTTCGCCTTCGTCTTTGTTTTCGTTTTCGTTATCCTCGCCCTTATCTTCATCTTCATTATTCTCTTCTTCATTTTCTTCTTTGTCTCCATTTACATCATCATCTTCCTCGTCTTCTTGTTCCTCTTTTATTTCTTCGAGATCTTCTATTATATCTTCAACATCATCAATAGAGTCTTCCGCCTGTTCAGCAAGGCGTTCCGCTTCTTGATGGTTGCCTGCTTTGTGGGCACTTTCTGCTTGGGTGAGAAGTTCATCAAAAGTGGCAAAGGCATTTGCAGGAAGCTTCAGGTTTTCCTTTTTTACTTCTTTGACAGTCTCCGCTCTTTCCTCTTTTGCTTCTCGGATAGCTTCTTCTGCTTCTTCACGAGCATCCAATTCATTTTCCAACTTCTTTTCTTCTTCATCTAAATCATCTTCAAGTTCTTCTTCTTTCAGTTCTAGAAGTTCCAGTTGAGCTTTTACCCGCCCAAGTTCCTGGGAAAGAGTTTCAACCAAAGCACTGTCTCCTGCTTTAATAGCGGCCTTCAATTTTCCTTTGAGGTCATCTTTTTTAGTTTTTAATTCTTCCTTCTCGGCTTCAAAACTCTCGGCAAGTATGAACTTCGGTTCTTCAAAGTCATCATCTAACTCTTTAGCAAGAGAGCTTACATCCTTTCCTTTGTTCTTTTGTTTGATGACGATTTCTGCCGCTTCTCCAAGATGTTCTCTTAGTCGTGCTTGGGCTACCTCTAATCCTTTAGCATCCACACCCTTTGTTTCCAAGATAATCTTAATCTCTGCCACTCGTTCTGCGGCAAACTCAACTTGAAGGCGTGCCTTACCTTCGGGGCTGAAAGTAAAGAGCTCTCGTAAAGCCTCGCCCAATCTATCAAGAAAATAAAAAGGGCTTTCGGGCGTAAGTCCTGCATTTGGTAACGCCGCTCCATTTTGAGCAAAAACAAAAAGCGGAATAAAAAGCGATGAAATAATGGCTGTTTTAATTTTCATTTTCTTTTTTTACTATTTATCTAAGAAGAAATCACTTTTTAGATATTTTCTAGTAAATAAAAGTTAATGTTCGTGAATTGTAGCTCAAAAAATTCATATCAAACTGTTGCACTTGAGGGTACAATCCACCATTAAACCGACAATTGAATTATACCATAATAGCTGACAATAAAAAACACCTTAAAAAGAAGGCGGTTCTAAAAAATGCGCGGCATCGTGAACAACAACTTATCCTGAATAGTTATTGAAGGATTAGAACCATTAGAGTGCAGGATTCGAACTATCATCAATTGAGCGAGCGAATTTTGAGGAAGATTCAAGGCTTGAGGAGCGAAGCGATGCCTGAGGCATCGGTGAGCTCCGAAAACGTAGAATCTTTCCAAAATTCGCTCGCCCGAAAGGAAGCTCAAAAATGGCTAATTTCTTCGGATTTTCTCGTTGAC